>JACXTT010004943.1_pt1 | contig 19579 bp, 15 predicted proteins | sample 9270951 | NCBI WGS metagenome assembly JACXTT01 (sample SAMN15532306, study PRJNA645909) | rock metagenome | isolation source: weathered quartz diorite | place: Puerto Rico | collected 2017-06-21 | reverse complement strand
CGCTGCGTCGGATGCAGCACTACTTGCCGCACCGTTTCGGCATCGGGCTGCTGGTACGAGCGAAGCAGAATCTCTTCGTTCTTCCAGCCACCGGCTTCCATCACAACGCGCACCGGGTAGCCCTTCCGTTCCGTGGCCCATTTGCGGCGAACCGAGTGCCACATCGTCCACCGCTCGCGCGGCAGCTTCGTGATCTCGTACGCCTTCCTGAGCCAGTCATCGAACAGGTGCCGATTGCACGGCTTCTGCGGGTTCTTCGGCGCCGGGAAAACGGGCGTGTTGCCTATCGCGCCCTGCGCGCGCCGAGCTGCGGCGAGCGCGTCCTTCACGGACTCGGTCATCGGGACGATCTGCTCGAAGCCCGTCTTGTCCGTCTCGGCGCGCCAGCGGATGGTACCGTTCTGAAAGTCCACGTCATCCCACCGCAAGTTGCACCACGCCGAGATGCGCCGTCCCGTTCCCTCGGCCACGATCAACGCGAGTTTGAGCAGCGGGTGAATCTGGTCCGCCACTTCGAGCAGCCGGAGATAGACGTCGTGCAGCATCACCGGTCGCCTCGGATTCTTCTCGCGCGGGAGCCGGACGCCGTGGAGCGGGTTTTCCTTCAATAGTCTCCGCCCTGTGTTTATCCGTTCCCTCGTGGCCCAATTCAGCGCCGTCAGCAGGATCACGAGGTCTGATTCGATCGCGCGATCCCGAACGCCTTTGCCTGGCTTGACGCGAGGGAGCGAGCCGTCTCCCTGCCGCCGGGCGAGTGTGAAACGTTGCACATCGGATTCGGAGAGCGTCTCCACGTTGCGCGAGCGGCCGAGGAACGTCCCGAGCCGCTCGAGCGCGCGTTTATCGGCTTTCTGAGTGCGAGCCTTTTTGCCTGCGAACGCCGGGCTCTGCTTGTACAGGTCTACCACCATCCCCAGCGTCAGACTTCCTTCATCGAGCGCTTTTTCGTTGGCGAGCAACGCTCGAACCAGCTCGTACCCTTCGCCGATCGCCTTCTCCTTGTCGCGATGCTTGAGGCTCTTTCGGACCTCCTTCCCGTTGACAAACACCGACCGCATGATCGGGCCGCCTGGGCGTGCCTCGTAGAGGCGCACGCGCCGGCCGGGTTCACCGATGGACTTCGACCAGCCACGCCTGGACTTCCGGGCCATAGCTTCCTCCGGAGTTGGGCGATGCTCTGGGCATCGGTGATGGGATCATACGGCGGGCCGGGAGTCTCGGCAACGCGGTTCAGGTCGCCGCGGCGGACGCGGTGGCGGCCCTTGGGGTTGGCGCGGCGGTCGGGGATGCGGCCATCGCGAACGGCGCGACGGATTGTCTCCTCGCAGACACCCTTCTCACGAGCGGCGTCGTGAATGTCGATTTCTTCGTCGAGCTGGGCAGCGGCTGCGGCCACCAGCTTCCTCACGAGGGCCAGACGAGCCGCGGCGGCCTGTTCAGCGCCGTTCTCGCGGAGCGTGTCGGTCTCGCGTTGCGCTTCGAGAACGAAGGCAGCGAGCCAGGGCGGGAGGCCGTCCGGCAGATCGAGGCCGGGCCGCAGGTCGGCCATGCTACGTGCCGTGCTGCTTCCTGATGCGGTCGCGGGTCTCGGCGGTCATGGGCCAAGCCTGCTGGTCGAGTCCGAAGGAGACCTGCTCGAAGTACTCCTCGCGGCGCCGCTCGCGGCCCCAGGCGCCAAGAATCTTGGCGCGGTACCAGCCACCTCCGAATCGATGGCCGATCATCTCGATCTCGCACTCTTCCGGCCGGAGACGGCCAAGGTAGGTCCAGACGTCGCGCTTGCTGTCAAGCTGGCGCCACAGTTGAACAACGCGTGCGCGCGATCCGTAGCCCGACAGGATCTCGTCGATCGCATCTGGGAAGTTCCGAAATGGCCGAGGGGGCTTCGTCTTCGTGGTTTTCGTCCTCATTTTGCGCTCCAAGCTGCTGGTCAAATCCACTAGAAACCCTGCTAGAACCGCCGGTAGAATCCTGCTAGTCACGTACGGACTCCCCTGAAGCACGAAGCCGCGCGAGAAGCGCGGCTCGGAGAAACGGGCCCAGAACCGCCTCACTACCCGCGTAGGCGGCCGCGCGGCGTCAGGAGCTTCTTGATCCGCTTCACCTCGGCCAGGGGGATGGCGGACGGTTGGCCCGCGATCTTGATGTGTCGCACCTTCCCGGCGTTCACCCATTTGTTGACGGCCGTAACGCTGACGCCGCGCAGATCAGCCGCCATCGCCTGGGAAACGAGCCCGTTGTACGGAATCCTCCAGGCATACCATTCCCCTTCGATGAGGCGGCGGATGGTCACGCCCTGGAAGATTCCTGGGCGATCCCAGACGATTTCTGGCGGCGGTGGTGCGTAGGCCACACTTGAGATAATTATAAAGTTGATAATAACATAAAGGTGTGGTGGACGCCTTGGCAAGGCCGGTCAGCCGGTGGGTCGATCGAAATGACGCCTTCTGCTATGGGCCGCCCACCGGTTGGGTGACCAGTGGCGTGACTAGCGGGCTTCCACCGGAGCCTCTACCGGGAGTTCTAGCAGGGACTTTGCCTCAAAATCGCCCCTTCCTGCCGCAAAAACGCCCTAACACTCGTAGCGTACCACGCCCAGTATGAAAGTGTCGGCGGCCCGACTGGCGCCTACCAGTGGGCCAAGCGCCAGGCTCGGAAGGTTCTTGGAGAAGGAGCAGCCCTGTGGGACTTCACTATGCCAATCTGGACGCGCGGACCCGCGAGTTCATGGTTCGGGAGCTTGAGCGCGACATTTCGCAAGGGGCGGTCTACGTTAGTGACCGGTTGACCGAGGTGGGCGCCCAAAACTGGGCAAACCTGCTGCGTGAAGCGCTCCGCGACCGTGATGACGACTGGCTAGAGGACCAGCTCCGCCAGCACGTGTACCTCAAGACTCACGAGGAAAGGCGGAAGCCAAAGGGTCGGGGAGTAACCCGCGCTCAAGTGCCTGTCACCGCTGCAGAGACGCTTGCAGAGGGGGAGTTTAACCGCTTCTATGCCCGAGGGCTCTGCGCGCGAGCCGTGGCCGAAGGGGTTGCCGAGGTGGAGGTTTACAGAGGAAAAGAGGTCACGCAGCCACGACCGGAGTCACAGGCGAAAATTGGCACTCGAGTTTCGGCTAGAGCGCTGCTAGAGGATCTCCGACGGTCACAGGGAGTGGAGCCGGCGCTCGGCATCCCGCCCGGCCCGAACTCGGGTTTGACCGTGCGCGTCCCTTGAGCGGACCGTTCGAAGGTCCGAAGCTCGGGTACTGCTCTCGTGCGCGTGCCCGGCTCCCCCAACCCCTTGCCACGCGGTGGCCCGAGCCCAGTATTGGGCCCACTAGCGAGCAGCCGAAGGGGTTTCAATGACGAAGGAGCAGCTCCGCCGAGCGATACTACGCTCCCTCCGCAAGCAGGGCTTCCTGGTCCGCAACGCGACGATCAGCCTCCCCGCCGACCTCGACAAGGAAGGCCTCCGCCGCCTTCACGGCGAGGCAGTGCACAAACGGATTGAGCGTGCCCGAGGCGACCTGGAGGCTTACGAAGAGCGGTTGCTCAGCCGAATCGCCAGCGGCCCGGATGTGATCCCTGAAGCGATGGCTCCGAGGCTAATCCACGTCAGGCCGGAAACCGAGGACGAGCTCCTGTTTCGCTACGCCCGCCTGCACTGGAGCGTTCCGGTGTCCGCAGGCTACGGGAGGCGGGTCCGATTCCTCGTGGAAGATCAGAGCAACGGAAAGCTGATCGGGGTTATAGGGCTGTGTGATCCCGTTTACAGCATCCGAGCCCGGGACCACTGGATCGGCTGGGATCGTGAGCCGAAGCGCCGCAGACTCCAGTGTGTGATGGAAGCTTTTGTCCTCGGTGCAGTGCCCCCGTACAGCAATCTGCTTTGTAGTAAGCTTGTCGCCATGCTGGTTGCGAGCAACGAAGTCCGTCGTGCAGTTCTGCGGAAGTATCGGGGGCGCTCTTCCTACATCAGGCGCAAGGCGCTGGATGGCCGGCTAGCGCTCGTAACTACGACTTCAGCGCTCGGACGCTCTTCGGTTTATAACAGATTGCGCTTCCGTGGTGAGGAGTTGTTCATCAGCCTCGGTTTCACGAGGGGTTCAGGAGATTTCCATTTCTCCAACGGCGTCTACGAGTATCTGTGGCAGTACGCCAACCGATATCTGGAGCCAACAGCTAAGCACGGCTGGTGGGGCAACGGGTTTCGGAATAGGAGGGAGCTGGTCCGAAAGTCTCTCCCGAGGCTGGGACTGTCGTGCGAACTCGTCTATCACGGGGTGGAGCGAGAACTGTTCGCTGTGCCGCTAGCTGCCAATACGACCTCGTTTTTGCGGGGCGAGCACGAGCGCCTCCTTTGGAAGGACCTCTCTGCTACTGACCTCTTCGGATGGTTTCGCGAGCGGTGGCTCTTGGGGAGGGCAAGTCGCGATCGCAGCTACTCGCAGTTTGATCGACAAACCTATCGGCTGTACGGAAGGCGGAGTTGACTGTGCCCACACCTGAGGAGACTCCATTCGTCGACCTACCAGCCGCCTTGGTTGAGGAGGTGCTCGAGCAGACTGGGAGTGTTGCAGATGCATTACTCGCGACTTTCCGAGAGGTAAGAACTGATCGTGAGAGTTATCGGAAGGCGCTGGGCGATCACGGTCTCGTCTTGAACGAGTCGTCACTCGGTTATCCACCCCCTCCTACTACATGCGGGGCGGACGGCTCGTATGCGATCGAGCGCCTCCTTACCACTGATCTGGCTGCTGCAGCGGCGGTGGCGGTCGAGGGCCTAACGCCGCCGTCCGAAAGGCGCCACTGGGAGCAGCCGCATCACTCAACGTACATCGCGGCTGAAACCCACCACGCCGAAACTGCGACCGTCCTGCGTGCGGTGATGCTCGGCAGGGAACTGCTTCTAGCGGCCCAGGCGCCCCACGACCTTGTGATGATCGACGGGACCCTGACTCTTCCTGTCATCTACTTCAACCAGGCCCTCGGTCAATCAGCGGACGCCCCCGATTTGTGCTGCTCCAAGGAGTTTGTCTCGCATTTCAACGAGTACCTGGACGCGTACCGAGTTGTCCTTCGCTCTGAGAGATCGGACAGGAATTACATCGCGCTTCCAAAGTACTCGACACGGAGAGAACTCGGGAAAATGATGGGGTGGCCGCCAAGCCAAGACGACCGCGGGTTGCTTACGCTCATACTCAAGGGCGGTGAACTCACCAAGCCTCTGGCGCTTGAGCAGCCATCCCAAGAGTGGCACCTGTATACGTCCCGGCTCCCCGTTGAGAGCCGTGAGAAGGCTGGCGAACTCGCGAAGGACGTCCTCACTGCATTGAAAGACGTGTATGCGCTCTACTACAAGCCGCACGACTGGCTGCCAGCCTTGAGAGTTGAGCTCGCCCAGGTAGTCGCTGCGAATTCTCACCGCCTAGCTTCGGTGATCCAGGGACTCAAACACCAGTGTGCGACTGCAGCCATGCTCGAACCGTACCCGCTGTACCTAGCGGACCGAACGGTAAAGGCTCTCGCACGGGCGATTCCAGCATTTCGGCAAGTCACCACGCAGCGGATCTCGGAGAAGTATGACGGGGACATCGGCGAGGTGTTTTTTGCGATGCACGGATATCGCAGCGAAAGCGGGGCGTGAGGAATGACAGCAGGACTCAAGGACATCGACGGACTGGTCGACGCTACTGAGCGACTAGGCGTCATAGGTTCGCCTTCCTCAACTGCGCAGCTTGCCCTTGACATTCTGGGCGCTGCCGTCACGAGGAAGCTCGTCGGCGAACTAGCCCTCTTCCGCTTCGCTCAGGACTCCGCGCCGCACTACGCGCTGGGCCAGATCACAGAAATCAAGCTGAAGAACATCTGGCACGAAGACCCTACGATGCGCAGCCTCATCCGCCAGCGCGGACGGGTTGACGCGGTCAGCGAGCGTCAAGACACGCACCTTGGACAGATGGTTATTAGCGCCGTATTTCGTAAGGGCGGGTCAGTTGGCTTTGAGCCGAGCATCCTCGGCACCGTCCCGTCGACTGGGACGCCGATTCATATCGTGACCGACGACGTGCTCAACGAGCTGCTGAGGCCTTACCGCGACCAGATCTTTTACCTGGGACACGTATACGGTTCAAAGCCACGCCTTCCCCTGTGGTTCAAACACTTCGACAGGGGCCCTGATGGAGCAGGAGAGGCTTACCACATCGGGATCTTCGGTAAGACCGGTTCTGGCAAGTCGGTTCTCGCCAAGATGATTCTGTTGGCTTATGCGCGTTATCCCAAGATGGCGCTCCTCGTGATCGATCCCCAGGGCGAGTTTTCGAAAGACGTGCGTAAAGGTGGCGGTATTGGGGACTTTCCGTTGCCAGTCGGCGACATTGCGAGGAAGCAAGGTAAGGAAAGCGTGGTTCTTACTGTGCGTAACCTGGTCTTGGATCGATGGGAACTCTTCGAACAGATCCTGCATGAGTCGCTCTTCTTCGAGCGGCTCACGGTACCCGAAGGTGAGAACAGGCAGCTTGCCTGTAGCATCCTGGCCGACAAGCTACAGAAGGCAGACATCAAGCTGAAGGACTTGCACCTTCGGACTTCCTTTGACAAGGCTTGGCAACTGCTCGCGGATGACAAGGTCCAAAGAGTCTTCTATCGAACTGAGGCATCGCGGGCGCGCTTTGACACGGCTCTGCACGATGCTGACCAAGAGGAATTCTTCACACAGTACTGGGGGCCGGTGACGGAACTGTTTCGAGAGGACCGTCCAAACACGAGGACCGCCAACAAGGCGCTCAGTTGGCTCTTGAATCCAGAAGCGACCAACCGGCCGATCCTAGTGATCGATCTGTCAAAGGAGCAGGCGCGTGACCTCTTCTGGAACGATCGGATTCAGTCACTTGTCATTAAGCGTCTCTTGGACGGTCTGACTCAGACGGCGGAGTATTTCTACAAGGAGGGGCAGAGTCTCAATGCCCTTGTCGTCATTGACGAGGCTCACCGTTTGGCGCCTCGAGAGCTGCCTAGGGAGGACGAGGCTGCGCGCGGCGTGCGCGCGGTCCTAACGGACGCGGCGAGGACAACTCGCAAGTACGGGCTTGGGTGGATGTTCATTAGCCAAACTTTGGCAAGTCTCGACGCGGAGATCCTGCAGCAGCTGAGGATCTTCTTCTTTGGATTCGGGCTAGGTCTCGGCCAGGAGTTTCAATCCTTGAAACAGCTGGTTGGTTCTACCGGCACGTCCTTGGACCTGTACCAGTTATTCAGAGATCCGCATTCCGCGTTCGACGCAAAGAGCCGCCAGTACTCGTTCATGACGATTGGTCCGGTAAGCCCACTGTCATTCTCTGGTACTCCACTTTTCCTGAACGCGTTCAATACTGTTGATGAATTCCTTAAAGCCAACGGTCTGAAGTAGGGCTGCAACGTACAAGCAGCGAGAGCCTCAACCTGCCTCCCCTAACGCTTGATGCGGCTCGATCGATGCCATCCGGCGGACGTCTTAAGCCCCGGCACGCAGGCGCTGGTCATGCGCCCGTTCCGAGCCGCGTCGATCTGGTGCACGAGTACTGGGATGCTGTCACAGCTGCCTTGTCGACCTCGAACTGTCCGATGCTGAGATTCGAGACCTGGCAGACAAGCGCGAGCGCTTCGGTATTACCAACGAGGAACTGCGCGCGGTACATGGCCGGGTCTTCGCCACCATGCTGAGTGAGGCCCTGGAAGACTCTCTGATTACAGACGCTGAATGGGAGCGGCTAAGACACCTTCATGAGTGTCTGCACCAGTTGGGGTGGGCCCCAGGAACATGATCCAGGACGCCGATGAGCATTCCTGATGCTTGAGTTCCTGAAGCGGCTTGTCAGCAGCGCTGCCGATACCAGGGACGGGGGACACGCCGGCTCAGACGTCGTCGGCAAGTACTTCCACCTCAGTGAACAGATCGAGAGGGCGAAGGCGGACAGGAACTACCAAGTCGCCATCGCAGCGGCCCGCGAGACCTATCCCCTTCTCCCTGCGTTTGTGGAATCCTGCAAACGGGACTACGGGAGATTCGACATAGGGATGTCGCACGCTGTGCACACCGCAGGTACGCTCATGGCGGTCATGGGCGAGCGAATCGGTCTCGGGGAGTTGCGTGAGGTTCTTTTGTCGATTCCTGAACTCCGCGACTGGCTTCCTGCCGCGGACCAAGCGGATCGGGATGCTGATCTAGTGGATGGAATCGTCAGCCTGGTTGCGAAGGCTCCGGGAGTACGCCAGGTCAATCTCAAGTCGCAGCTCGCCGTGCCGGACGCTCGGCGCCTCTCCACACTAGCCGAATGGTTAGAGAAAGCTGGGCGGCTCCGCCGAGTCAGGACGGGGTCGACGTACCAACTCTATCTTCCTAGCCAACAACACGGCGAAGGGCCATCCACAAATCCACAAGGCCTGTCCTTGCAACGGGCGGCGCAGACTTCACCACCCAGCCTCAAACCCCGCCGAAGCGCCCACAAACCACGCACAATCGACCTGTCATCCCTGGCCTACGTGCGACTACCAATGGCACCGCTGGCGTGGGGCGAGCGACGCCCACAAGAAGCCGTCGGGAAAGGGCGGCCGGAAAGTGCTGCGGACATTCCCTTGTTCACCGTCGATGTACCCAACTGGCGGGTCGCTGAGCAGAGCCTGTTGCCACCGGCCGAGCGACCTGATCCTGCGTTCAAGGACATGTTCCCGACAAGCAAGTGGACATACTGGCTGGATTCTAAGGGGCATCGCGAGGGGCACCCCGAGGCACTCGCCGTCCTCCGGGTCACGGACGAGGGAGGGTGCTTCGCCGCCGAGCGCGGCCTGGCACGCGACGTATATCGCACTGATGTCAATACGGACGGAAGCGCGATCATCTTCCTTTCCCGGGATGGCGTGCTACATGCCTACGACCACCGCGCGGAAGCCATTCTTGAAGAGTCCCTAGCCGAGACTCCCGAATACGCAGCATGCGCCGAACGGCTCGGTATCGAGCGTCGTGAGCTCAAGAATCACGTTCGATGTGTTGCGATCTCGGCCAGTGCGGATCGCTACCTCTATACCGTGGTGGACGAAGCTTGGTGTGCTTCACTGACCGGAGACGTAATTTGGGGTCTCCGAATGCCGACCCAAGACGGCTGGACGCGAGTCGCCTCATCACGATCGCAGCGCGTTGGCACCAGCACGGACATCGACGAAGCGCTTCGCCTTCTGGGCCTGTCCTATCCAGTCACGCCGGATGCTGTCGCCCAACAGTACCGTCGTCTCGCCTTGCAGTGGCACCCTGATCGAAATGCTGGTGACCGCGAGGCAGTAGGGCGCATGCAGCGACTCAACGCTGCGATGGAGCTTCTGACGGGGGTGGATCCCTCAGCCGTTGCTAGCGACCAGCTCGAAACGGCGACTTACCAAAAGATCTTAAGCACGGCCATCGTCGAGGTCCCTGGAGGCGGGCGCATCCAGATCTCGTTTGGCATGGGCGGGTCGGAGAAGTCTGCATCCGATTGGATCTATGCAGCGAACCTTGGGTGGCGTGATAACCGAGCATACCTCGCGAGCTACAGTGGCAAGGTGGTCGAGGTCTCGTCGTCAGGCACTCCAGTGCGTGTATACGATATCGGCGCGGTGCCGAGGCACATCGCCGACATCGGTGCATATCTCTACCTCCTGACCGACACAAGACTCTACGTCTTGGCTGGCGAGCGATTGGAGGGGGTGATCGATGTGTTCGACCGGGGAGACTTTCTCCTGGCCGAACGGGGATTTGGCCTGCTCGCTGCGAAGTCCTTAACCTGGTTCTCGCCGGATGGTAGGCGGATGGGGACCGTTTCGACGAAGGACCCAATACGCAGAGTTTTCTCGTCGGAGAGCGGCCTGATCCTTGAAACAAGGCAGCACCGAGCCACGATTGTTGGCCCTCCGGCATGGTGGGAAACGAAGAACGGCAGCCATGGCCGGTGAAACACTCCGGTGCCCGCTTTGTGGGACGGCCCTACCCAAGGCCAAGTACGAGAGAGTGCTCAAGAAGCACGAGGGTCTAAAGGCTCACGTTCAACATCTCCGTGATCAGGCACAAAGGCTGAAAGCAGAAACCCTTCAACTGAACGAGGAGAAGAAGAGTCTCCGCAAGCAGTACGCCGACTTTCGTAGGAAGCAGCAGCTGCGGCTTGGCGAGGCTCTAAAGTCCCAACGCCAGAGGGTTGAAAGGTCTGCGGCAGCCAAGGCTCGCAAGGAGATCGACCGAATTGTCCGAGAGGAACGGAGACAGAGCCGGAGACAGCGCCAGGACTTGCACAAGGTGCAGTCGAGGCTTGCGTCCTACGAGAAGCGTATGACATCTCTAGCAGAGAAGTCAAAACGTCAGAACGAAGAGATCAGGCGCCTCAAGGAACAAATCGAGAAGGGCGTCACGCCACAGATCGAGGGCCTCCTCGAGGAGAAGACCCTCTTACGGTTCCTTCGCGATCTATTCCCACACGACGGCTTCGACCACACGGGGAAGGGTGGGGACATAGTTCAGACTGTGCTGTCGGACGGCAAGAAGGCTGGGGTGATCGTCTACGAGTGCAAGAAGCACAAGCACTTCAGTCCCAAATTCGTTCTCCAAGCCTCCGAAGCACGGAAGCAGCGGTCAGCTGATTACGCCATCCTGGTCACGAGCGCATTTCCGGCAAAGAAGCAGTTTTTCTTTGTCTCGCGCGACGTTCTGGTAATCAGTCCGGCGGGTTTGGAGCCAGTCGTGCACACAGCTCGTCAAAGCCTCATCAGGCTGCTGCTTCTTAGAGCCTCGGAGGCGCAGAAGCAAAAGGCGGTGCAAGCAGTCTACTCGTATCTGGCTGGAACCGAGTACTCATCGAAAATCGCAAACATCGCCGAGGAAATGTTGGTGCTTAGCAAAGAGCTGAAAGCCGAGCTGAGCTTCCACAAGCGCAATTGGAAGAAGCGCTACGGCATCTATCGCGCTGTGTTCGGTGATATTGCCGCAATTGATGCCAGACTACGAAAGCTTGTGTCCGGTATCCCGACGTCGGCTGAAACCGCCGAGCTTCCTCTGGCATCTCCAAGACTCTTGCCCTATCCGGCCATGCCGGAGCTCGAGCGGTTCGAATAGCATGACCGTGAGCATGCTCCCCTGTCGTGGGATCGACACCGGACCTCGTCATGTAGGCCCGCAGGCAAGGGGATTTCCTGCGTACGAAAATGTCGTGCTCACTATGCGACTGGAGTGGGCATGCGAGTCTTGAAAGAGATCGCCACTTGGGCGTCTCAGCAGCCATTGTGGCAACAACACGCGTTGAGAAGGCTGGTGGACAAATCAAGGCTGGACCGTACCGACATTGCTGAACTGGTCGTCATGTGCAAAGCGGAGCACGGCCTCGGCGATCCAGGTTGCCTCGTTGCTCCTCAGCCGCTTGAGGCGGTGGAAAGCACGGCTCCCAGTTCGGTGGATAAGTCGCCGGTTTTGCGAGACGTAAAGCAGCTGCATAACGTCAACGCATTGCGTGAGGACCAAGCGTTATCGATCAGTCCAGTCGGTCTGACAGTGGTATATGGCGACAACGGTACTGGGAAGACCGGTTACGTCCGCGTGATCAAGCAACTTTGCCGAGCAAGAGGAGCGCGCGACGTTGTTCATCCCAACGTCTACAAAACGGTTATGGACCCTGTATCGGCGATTCTGGCTTATGACCTGGACGGGGAGGCGAAAGAGGTCCATTGGACTCCGACCACCCAAGGACCACCTGAGCTGTCAGATGTAAGCGTCTTCGACTCTCGCTCGGCCTCTGTTTATGTCACGGAGGACAATGATGTTGCCTATCTTCCTCAGGGGATGGACCTGTTTCCCCGACTCGTACGAGTCGTAGAAGACGTGAAACTAGGACTAGAAAGTGAACTCGGACGCCTAAATGCGGAGGCAGATCGCTTCGAGACGATCGCACCCGGAACCAAGGTGAGTGAAGCGCTGGCTGCTCTACGTCTGCCGCAGGGTCCTAGCCAACTCGAACTGCTGATGAAGCTCACGGACGAAGAGTTGCGGGAGCTCGACCGTCTTCGCGCTGAAGTGAGCCGTAACCGTGCCGAGGACCCGCTCGCTCGGGCGCGCGAGCTCAGGTTGCGCGCGGCTCGACTTCAAGGAGTCTTGGATCGATATAGCGCGACAAATCAAGAGCTGGCCGCTGAGACGATAGCCGCGCTCAGGTCATCGCGCAGCGTGCTTGTCCATTCAAGGGAAGCGGCTGTCCTCGCCTCCAAGAGCGCGTTTTCAGGTGCGCCGATTCAGGGAGTGGGAAGCGAGACGTGGAGGGCCCTTTGGGAGGCTGGTCGCCGTTTTGCGACGACTGATGCGCACCCTACGCAAGAGTTCCCCCCCTCAGGTAGTGGTGCGGTCTGTATTCTCTGTCAGCAGCCATTGTCGGCTGATGCCCAAACACGGATGGGGCGTTTTGAGGAATTCGTTCGGAGTGAGACTCGAGCAGCGGTTGGCCGAGCGGAAGAAGCCCTGAGGCGCGCATCGCTCCACGTCGAGGGAGCCAACCCACGGGGGGTTGTGGATGAGGCGGTCCTAAAGGAGATCGAGACGCTCGACTCCGCGCTAGCCAATAGCCTCCGTGAATCTGTGGATGCCATGGCGACGCGCCGGGAGTCTGCCCTGCGAGCCGAAAGCGATGAGGACTGGCAGGCGATTCCGGAACACAAGGACGTTGTGTCAGCGTCTCTGATGGAGCTCACGAGCCAGACGATGAGTCAGGCTCAGGTGTTCGAGGCGGCTGCTGATCCCGCCTCCATCAGGGCCACCGAGGATGCATTGAGGGAGCTGGAGGCTCGCGTCGAGCTGCAAGCTCTCAAGGGGCGAGTACTCCGCCAAATCGAAAGAGAAGAGATCGCGACAAAACTGTGGAGATGCATCAAGTCTGCGAATACAGCACCGATCACGAAATGCAATACTGAGCTCCTTAACAAGGCGGTGACTCTGCCGCTGGGAAATGAGTTCTTGCGGGAGGTGCAGGCTCTTAATCTCACGCACCTGCCTCTCGCGGTTGAGGCATCCCACGGAGAGAAGGGGCGCGCCTACCACAGACTCGCGCTTGAGTCGGAACGGTCTGGCTCCGTACCTATGGTGGATGTACTCAGCGAGGGAGAGCATCGTTGCACCGCCCTCGCCGCCTTCTTCGCGGAGGTATCCCTACAAGAGGCAGGCTCCACCCTGGTGTTCGATGATCCGGTATCATCCATGGACCATGGCCGCATACAGTACGTGGCGCGCAGAATCGTTGAAATCGCTTCGTCGCGGCCCGTGCTCGTATTTACGCACGACCTAGTGTTCTTGTGGATGCTTCAGGGCGCGACGGACGATGCCGGTGTCACACTACACCCGCGATTTTTCCGAAGAGACTCCACGGGCGCTGGGCTGGTCACGGAAGATTTCCCGTGGAGTGGACAAACGATCCCGGCTCGCATCAACGTACTCGGTCAAGAACAGGCTCAGCTGAAGCGGCTGGCGGTGACCGACCGGCCGCAATACGAGAACGGCCTGAGGGCGTTCTATGGTCGCTTGCGCGATTGCTGGGAACGGGCTGTGGAAGAGATTCTGTTCAATCGCGCCGTGAGACGGTTTTCGCCAGAGGTTCAGACGCTGCGCTTGAAGAACCTCCACCGTATCACCGAACAGCAGATGGAGGAGTTCGAGGCAGGCATGACCAAGGCCTCCCGCCTGCAGCACGATCAGCCCCCAGCATTAGGCGTGACGATTCCTGAGCCCGACGAACTCAGGGCCGATCTGGAGGCTTTCGAGACCTGGGTGAAGATGATCAAGAAGCAGAACGATTCCTAGCCGACCGTGCTGAGGCGATCAGCATGTAGGGAGGTCGTAACGTATCTTTCCCCTGTCGTTGATGGTTCGATTCTTTCGGACTCGCGGTCTTTGGATGCGCGCAGCGAACCGTTTGACCAGTGAACGGAGTCGATATGGCTGCAAGACTTGAAAGTCTTACGGTTCGCGGATTCAAGACAATACGCAACCTGGAGGATTTCGAGCCGGGCCGGATCGCGATACTGATAGGCCCCAACGGAGCTGGTAAGTCGAACTTTATTTCCTTCTTTCGTTTGCTCAGCTGGATGACGGCCTCGCCAGGCAATCTTCAGGTTCACGTCGCCGAGTCTGGAGGGGCTAGTTCTATCCTTCACGGGGGTCCAGGGAAGACTCGAGAAGTGGAGGTCAAGCTCAATTTGCAGACTGAGCTTGGTCGCAATGATTATGAGTTTCGGCTATTTCACGCAGCTGGAGATACACTCATCTTCGCAGAAGAGAGGTACCGCTTCTCGCGGTCCAGTTTCCGTGCCCTAGCGCGATGGACGGACCTAGGAGCCGGGCACCGCGAGGCGAAGCTCATCGAGAACGCCGGGGCTGGGAACAAGACAGCCGCGACCATTCTCTCACTCCTTCGCAAACTCGTTGTTTACCAGTTCCATAACACTTCGGCGACGGCGCGAATGCGGAACAAGTGGCAGGTTGATGACAACCGCTGGCTCAAGGAAGACGCGGGAAATCTCGCTCCCTTCCTATTCCGTCTGCGAAGCGACGAGCCACCATACTACCAGCGAATAGTGGAAACGCTTCGCCTGATACTGCCGTTCTTTGCCGACTTCGAGTTTGACGTAGAGCCACAAAGATCTCTGCTCCTGCGTTGGCGCGAACGCTCTAGCGACGTGGTCTTCGGAGCCTCGCAAGCGGGCGATGGTATGCTGCGAGCGATGGCGCTGGTCACATTGCTCCTGCAGCCAGAGCGTGATCTTCCTGATGTCTTGATCCTTGATGAGCCTGAATTGGGGCTTCACCCCTACGCCATTAACATCGTCTCAGAACTCATCCGAAGCGTATCCACCCACGTTCAGGTGATGCTCGCGACCCAATCTGTTACCCTTATCAACCACTTCAAACCCGAAGAGATCGTTGTTGTCGAACGCTCCGGATCGGAGTCGACACTTCGGCGGCTTGATAGCGACCAGCTCAAGGACTGGTTAGCTGAGTATTCAGTCTCCGAGCTTTGGGAAAAGAATGTCATCGGCGGGCGTCCGACGTGACGGCTCGGCTACACTGTGTCGTGGAAGGTCAATCGGAAGAGACTTTCGTCAACCGTGTCCTCGGACCTCACCTTCACCAGTATTCGGTCTGGCCGGACGCACGGAGCGTGTATACCTCCCGGGAGGGCCCATATTGGAAGAGAGGTGGCGTAACCAGCTTCGAGCGGGTGTACCGGGATCTGACGTCGTGGATGAAGCAGGATAAGAACGACGATGCCTACTTCACTACGATGGTCGATTTATACGCGCTGCCCTCTGACTTCCCCGGCTTCGCTTCGGTAGCGGCTGAGCGTGACTCTTACCGCAGGGTCGATGTACTCGAGGGAGCATTGGCAGAGAGGGTGGCCAATCGGCGGTTTGTTCCCTACCTTCAAGTTCACGAGTTTGAAGCGCTCATTCTTACCGAGCCGACTAAGCTCGAGGTGATGTACCCCGCGGAGCAGAGTGCAGTTGCAAGCCTCGTCGCCCTTCGGGGCTGCCATGAGTCTCCAGAGACCATCGATCTCGAGGACCCTCCCTCAAAGCGCATTGAGGCGGCTATACCTGCATATAGTAAGACAGCTGCTGCCGCTCAGGTCACCGCTGCGATTGGCGTCGACGCGATGCGGCGGGCGTGCCCGCACTTCAATGACTGGCTGATCAAACTCGAGGCGCTCGGCGCATGAAACCAGATCAGCTCTCTGCGAGTTCGTAGCTTTCCCCGCAAGGTCAGAGGCCGGGGGAGCGACCCCCTCAGCTCTGCAGGGGTCGCGCGTTGTGAGTTCTGTTGTGATTCTGCCACGATTCCCGGTCGATCTTCGGGGTCCGAGTCACTACACCGATGCCCAGAACATCGCGTAATTACTACTGGTTGTCGTAACTCGACCGACTACATTGCCGCATGGGGTTCAGGAGGTCACCTCTTCGAATCCCACCGTTCACGCGGCTGAAGCTCTTCCACGACTGTGTGAATATTCTACGCATGGCTCGGCGCCCTCCTGACACCAGACTCAGGAGAATCGGGCCCAGGAGCCGGCCCGACGCGCCACCGCCGTGAATTCCATCAGCCCGTAATGATCGCGCTCCTGCCGGTCCACAACGGCGCCCGGCAGTGTGCGGCGGCGCGGCGTCAGGCGATGGCGACGAGGGCTTGCGAAAGCTCCGCCCCGCCCGCGTCGTCCTCATCGGCCACTGTGTCGGCTCGCACGGGCACGACGAGCAGCGACGTCGGCAAGTGCTTCAGCAGCCGCTCGGTCACGCTGCCCACGAGCATCCGCTCCGTCCATCCTCGACCGTGCGACCCGGCGACGAGCAGGTCCGCCTGCCACTCCGTCGCCTCGCGCAGGATGGTCTCGACGACCATGCCGTAACGAACGACCTTCTCAGCGCCCGGCGTTCGAATCAGCGGCCACACGTCGCGCTGCAGCAGCTCCTCCAACATGCGGTAGTACTCAGTCGCGTCGGGTGCCGTCACCTCTGGGATGACGGGTAGCGGCTCGAGCACGCTCAGGGCCCGCAACTCGGCGCCAAACAGCGCGGCATAGCGATCTGCGGTTTCAAGCGTGGGTCGAGAAGCGGCGGACCCGTCAACGACGACGAGCACGCGGCGGATGACCGTTGGTGAGCCGGCGACGACGAGGACGGGCGCCTCGGTGGTTCGCGCGACGTTCAAGCTCGTGCTGCCGCCGAGCCACCGGCCCAACGCCGAGTGATGCTTGCCTCCCAGCACGACGAGCTCGGCCCCGAGCTCGCTGACGGCCTGTTTCAGCACCAGAGGGGCACGCCCGAGCCGGACTGTCATCTTGTCCAAGAGCTCACGCGGCACGACGCCCGCTAATGCGGCCATGATGTTCGCCCGCGCTTGGTCGATGAGGGCGTGCCACAATTTGTCCACTCCTTCCTCCACGCCAACGGAGGCCCACACGTCACGAGCCGCGTGGACCAAGTGGCAGCTCGTTCCCGCCCGTTGGGACATGCGAACCGAGAATGCTGCCGCCCCCGCCGCCTCGGGCGAGGCGTCCACACCCACCACGATGGGTCGCCATAACATAGGACCGCCTCCTGGCTAAGCCCGTACATCCGCTGGTGCCGTGGTCAAGATGGCGGCGCATGCGGGAAGGGAGATTGAGATGCGCCAGAGGGATCCTTCATCGGATACGGTGAAGAGCGCTTCATGAATTCTCCCCGGCTTGTTCATCAAGTCCTTCCGATACTTGTTCCGTCACCAGCAGCCAACGACCGCCGAAAGGGTACTGCGCCGCGTACCATATGGGGGGCTACCCATGCCATCGATCAGCAGGGGGATTGTTCTAGCGCTGCTCGCCCTGGGCGCTGCGGGTGGCCGGGCGTCTACTCAGGCCCACGACGCGCGCGCCGAGATCTTCATCCAGCGCGGCTGTACCGAATGCCACGCGATCACGGCGTTCCACGTCAAGGCGACCCACGACGTAGGGCCGGACCTCACCCTGGCCTACGGGGACGTGGTGAACCGCTACGGCGTCAGCTTGGAAGCGTTCCTGTACGAACCCAGGGGCCTCATGCGGATGATGCTCGCGTCACACCTCCAGCTCGCGTCGGTCGATCGTGACTCGGTGATTCTCATCCTCGGCGCGCTCTACAAGGTGGGCCGGGCTGAGCTGGATTCGGCGCCCCCGCCGTAGGGCGGCTGCTGCATCGTCCTCTCGTGCGCCCTACGCTTCAGTTCCTCGGCGCCGCCGGCACCGTGACGGGGTCGATGCACCTCGTGACCAGCGGCGAGCGACGCCTCCTGCTCGACTGCGGACTGTTTCAGGGTTTGAAGGCGTTGCGGCTGCGGAACTGGGACCGGCGACTTCCAGACCCGCAGCGGCTTAATGCCGTCGTACTGAGCCATGCGCACATCGACCATGCGGGTTACCTGCCGCTGCTCGTCCGCCAGGGGTTCCGCGGACCGATCTACTGTACGTCCGGCACCGCGGATCTGCTCGACGTCGTGCTCCCGGACGCGGCCCACCTGCAGGAAGAACAAGCCGAGCGCGCCAACCGCAAGGGCTACTCGAAGCACACACCCGCCCTCCCGCTGTATACGCTGGAGGATGCGCACGCGGCGCTCGCGCTGGTCGAGCGCTGCGGGTACGACCGGGCATTCGCCGTGACCCCATCTGTCAAAGCGCTGCTGCGGCAGGCGGGTCACATCCTCGGGTCGGCGACGGTGGAGTTGCAGCTCGACGGCATGCGGCTGGTGTACTCTGGCGACCTCGGGCGCTACGATCGGCCGATCCTCCCGGACCCTGAGCCCGTTCCGTCGGCGGACGTCCTGGTGCTCGAGTCCACCTACGGCGATCGGCCCCATCCGGCGGGCGCGGAAGGCGCCTTGGTGCAGATCGTACGAGACGCGGCCGCGGGCGGCGGCACCATAGCCACTCGACCTGGGGGCACTCGGCCCGGACGGCGTTCATCGCCTGGCGCTCGAGGGTCTCGACCGCATGGGGCGAGCGGATTGCCTCCGGAGAAACGCGGGTCAGCATGATGAAGGTTGTCATCCTTTCACGACTCCTATGGGGCGTAGCCGCGCGACTTTGCGTGCGAGCCCCGCTCGATGTACCACGTCTACCACGCGATCGACATCCTTGTACGCGAACGGCGCTTCCTCGGCGAGCTCCCCACTCGACGAGCACGCGACGGCGATGCCGAGCGCCTCGAGCTCCCGGCGCACCTCGTGACCCGGCTTGGTGCGCTTGGCCGCATGCCGACTCATCGCGCGGCCCGCGCCGTGGCAGGCGCTGCCGAAGCTCAGGGCAAGCGCCTCATCGGTGCCGGCGAGGACGTACGAGCTCGTGCCCATGCTGCCCGGGATGAACACCGGGTGGCCGACCTGCCGGTAGCGCTCCGGGGTTTCGGAATGGCTTGGGCCGAAGGAGCGCGTCGCGCCCTTGCGATGAACGCACACCAGCTCGCCATCGTGCTCCTCGAGCTTGGCGATATTGTGCGCGACGTCGTACAGCAGACGTAGCCCGGCGGCTGCACCGAAGAACCGTCGGAACACACCCCGAACCACGTGCGTGATCTGCTGGCGGTTGCACCATGCGAAGTTCGCGGCGGCGCACATCGCCGCGAAGTAGCGTTGCCCTTCTGGGGAGGCGAACGGAGCACATGCCAGCTGGCGGTCGGGCAGGGTGATGCCGTACCTGGGCATGACCTGATCCATCAGCCGGACGTAGTCGGTGCACACCTGATGGCCGAGCCCGCGGGACCCGGTGTGGATGAGCACCACAACTCGGCCGGCCTCGAGCCCATACGCGCGCGCGGCCGCAAGATCGAGGACGTCTTCGAGCACCTCGACCTCGAGGAAGTGATTCCCGGACCCGAGGGTGCCGAGTTGGTCGCGACCTCGGGCTTTGGCGCGCTGCGAGACGGCGCCGGGGTCGGCCCGCGTGAGACTGCCGTTCGCCTCGGTGGCTTCCCAGTCATCCACCGTCGCGAGCTCCCGCTGGAGGCGGTACCTGCCCCCCTCAGCGAGCACGCGATCGAGCTCGGCGTCGTTCAGCGACAGGCGG
>JACXTT010004942.1_pt1 | contig 19581 bp, 20 predicted proteins | sample 9270951 | NCBI WGS metagenome assembly JACXTT01 (sample SAMN15532306, study PRJNA645909) | rock metagenome | isolation source: weathered quartz diorite | place: Puerto Rico | collected 2017-06-21 | reverse complement strand
GACCTTATACCTTCCGGATAAATACCCCGATTTTCAATCCAACCTGGTGGTGTATCATGATGATGCCGGCGACTACAGCACCAACGAACCCACAATGGATGGCACCGCATCGCTAATCTATCTGCTGGCCGCTAAGGAGAATGAAGCCCTGACCCAAAGTAAGTTTACCGAAGATCATGGCGCGATCATCAGGGGCGACAGGAAGACCAGGAAAATCGCCCTGGTTTTTACAGGGGATGAATTTGGAGACGGAGGACATTATATCGCCAAAACATTAAAGCAAGCTAAAGTTCATGGATCATTCTTCCTGACCGGGAATTTTTATCGAAACAGATCATTTAAGCCGGTTATTAATGAATTAAAAGCCGATGGCAACTATTTAGGTTCACACTCGGATAAGCACCTGCTCTATTGTGATTGGAACAAACGGGACAGCCTATTGGTAAGTCGTGAGCAATTTGCAGGTGATTTGCATAAGGGTTATGCCGAGTTAACGAAGCTTGGTGTCTCAAAAAAGCAAGCACCTTACTTTCTGCCGCCTTATGAATGGTATAATGATACCATAGCAATCTGGACAAAAGAGATGGGGCTACAGTTAGTTAATTTCACGCCCGACACACGCAGTAACGCGGATTACACCTACCCGGAAATGGGAGATAAGTACGCGAGCAGTGAAACTATTTATCAGTCCATCATGAATTACGAACAAAGTAGCGCCGGTAAACTTAATGGTTTTATCCTGCTGGTTCACATCGGCACAGACCCAAGAAGAAAGGATAAATTTTATTACTATTTGCCTAAACTGATAAAGGAATTAAAAGGGAAAGGGTACTCTTTTGTGAGGATAGACGGGCTATTATAAATCGGTTACATTGCGCTCAAACCACATCAGAACTTCATTTTACTTTCTGCAAAATTGCACAATCCACCAAGCAGCTCGCTAAGTTCTTCGCCTTTTTGGGTAAGCGTATACTCCGTTCTGGGTGGGTTGCCGGGGATATAGCTTTTACGGATGAGTTCGTGTTGTTCTAAAAATTTCAGTCGGTCCGCCAGAATGTGGTCACTTATATGCTCAAGATCTTCCTTAAGGGATGTAAAGCGGCTATTTCCCTCTTCAATACTAAAAAGAACTTCGGTCATCCATCTTTTGCTTAATAAATAGATCAGCTCGTTAAGCGCACATTTTTCCTCAAGGAATGTTTGATTATAAAAATTTGTCGAATTGAGTTTTCTTTCTGACATACTAACTTTTAAATGAGTCACTAATTACTTATCATCCTGTTGGTTGCAAAGCCTGTTTGCTGTTCCTTTGCAACTGTTCCGCCTGGTTTTGTAACGTAAAAACGGCAAGATTTAATATATGGAGCAATAAACAAAAAATCTTTTTAAATAAAATAATTATGAAGTACAGAAAATTAGGAAACACCGACCTCGCGCTTTCAGAAGTAACATTTGGTGCCTGGGCCGCCGGCGGTTGGATGTGGGGTGGAACTGAACGAAAAGATGCTATACGTGCAATACGGGACTCCTATACGATGGGAGTAACCTCTATAGATACCGCACCGATTTATGGACAGGGTACAAGTGAAGAAATTGTAGGTGAAGCAATAAAAGGATTATCTCGGTCCAGTGTTCAGATACTTACCAAGTATGGCATGCGTTGGGACCTGAAAAAAGGCGATTTCGCATTTAAGAGCCAAAAGAATAGCGGCGAGGGTATCGATATATATAAGTATGCCGGAAAAGGGAGCATAATAAAAGAATGCGAAGACAGCCTGAGAAGACTAGGTACTGACTATATCGACTTGTACCAAATCCACTGGCCTGATTCCACCACTGCCATCTCAGAAAGTATGGAAGCTGTTGGCAGGTTGATAGAGCAGGGAAAAGTACGTTATGGCGGAGTTTGTAACTATAACGCAGCACAAATGGCCGAAGCTGAACAATCTTTAAAAATAATATCTGATCAGGTTCCTTACAGCATGGTTAAACGGTCAATTGAGGATGAACTGGTACCCTATTGCGTTAACCATAAAAAAGCTATTCTGGCATACAGCCCACTTGAGCGTGGTTTACTGACCGGTAAAATTAAACCTGGACATGTTTTTGCTCCCGGTGATCACCGCCAGGAAGTTTCGTTTTTTAAAGAGGAAAATTTAAAAACGATAAACGGGTTTTTAGACAAACTAAGACCCATTGCGGCTGAAAAGCATTTAACACTTGGGCAGCTTGTATTATTGTGGACGCTCGAACAGCCAGGTATCACAATTGCCCTGGTTGGCGCCAGAAACAGCGAGCAGGCCATCGAAAATGTAAAAGCCATTGATAGCAAACTAAGTACCGAGGAAATAGCGATTATTTCGGGATACCTGGAGAACTTAACATTGATAAGCTAAAAGGCTTTTCTCCCCTGCATCTACCGTTAGATTAAGTTTCATTTTACAGTCAAAGTGCCGGTAAATGACCGGCACTTTTTTAAATTATTGTTATCGGGAAGGTGGGAATGATTCTTGATGAAGACTTACACATTAAATCTAAAGTGCATGATATCCCCATCTGCTACAATATAAGTTTTGCCTTCGATGGCCATTTTACCCGCTTCTTTAATGGCGGTTTCTGAACCGTCGTATTTTACAAAATCGTCATATTTGATCACTTCAGCGCGGATAAAGCCTTTCTCGAAATCGGTATGGATAACACCGGCAGCCTGCGGAGCAGTAAAGCCTTTAGTGATGGTCCAGGCACGAACTTCCTGCACACCGGCAGTAAAGTAGGTAGCCAGGTTAAGCAATTTATAAGCCGCTTTGATCAGTTTATTTACACCTGATTCAGCCAGACCAAGATCGTCCAGAAACATCTGGCGTTCTTCGTAAGTTTCCAGCTGTGAAATCTCAGATTCAATCTGCGCAGAAATGACCAGTACCTCGGCATTTTCTTCTTTTACAGCAGCTTTTACTTTTTCAACGTAAGCATTACCGGTGTTTACGGAAGCTTCGTCAACATTGCAAACGTACATTACCGGCTTGGCGGTAAGCAGCCAGATATCGGATATATATTCTTTATCTTCTTCGGCAACCGGCGCGGTACGAGCTGATTTGCCTTCTAATAAATGGTTTTTGTAGATGGTCAATACCTCGAAAGCTTTCTTCGCTTCCTTGTCGCCGCCAGTTTTGGCCATCTTTTCGATCTTGCTGATCTTTTTGTCGATAGAATCCAAATCCTTTAACTGTAATTCGGTATCGATGATCTCTTTATCACGGATAGGGTCGACGGAGCCATCTACGTGGATCACATTATCATTATCAAAACAACGCAAAACGTGGATGATAGCATTGGTAGCACGGATATTGGCCAAAAACTGGTTACCCAGACCTTCACCTTTGCTGGCGCCTTTTACCAACCCGGCGATGTCTACTATTTCGATAACATTTGGGACAGTATTTTTGGGTTCAACTATCTCCACCAGCTTAGTCAAGCGCTCATCCGGAACGGTAATTACGCCCACATTGGGCTCGATAGTACAGAACGGAAAGTTAGCCGCCTGCGCCTTAGCGTTTGATAAGCAATTAAAAAGTGTCGATTTACCCACATTTGGTAAACCCACTATACCACATTGTAATCCCATATTTTTTAGAGTCAAGATTCAAGAACCAGGAATCAAGACAAGACTGAGCTCTTTAAATCTTGGCTCTTGAATCTTGTCTCCTGGCTCTTTTTCGCGCCGCAAAGATAAAAGAAAAAAGTAAGCGTGTAATTTGAAAAAATAAACGACTTTTGCGCAGCGTTTCGAAAAAATTAAATTAGTAACCAATGTAAACAACGAGGGCCTTATTATGATCGATGAAATGGTTGAACAAATCGAATTATTGCTGGAGCAAAACGACACTAAAGCGCTTCAGGAATATTTAAACAACCTTAACATATCAGATGTTGAAATTCTGATAGGTGAACTTCCCGATTATGGCCCCCGGTTCATTGAGATACTTTCCGTTAATCGTGCGGTTAACGTATTCCGCATACTCGATTTCCCTGTTCAGGAGCGTATCCTTAAAAAACTTTCAGGATCAAAAATTGCTGAACTGATCAACGAGCTTCCGCCGGATGACCGTACCGCTTTGTTTGGTGAGCTGCATGGCGATACCGTAAAAGTATTGATCCAGCACCTTCCGCCCGCCGACCGCAAAGAAGCCTTGGTTTTATTGGGCTATGAAGAGGACAGCGTAGGCCGTTTGATGACACCTGATTACATCGCGGTAAAGAAGACCTGGAATGTAGAGCGAGTATTGATGCACATCCGTAAGTATGGGAAAAACTCTGAAACCATTGATGTGATCTATGTGATCGATAGCGATGGTGTGCTGCTGGATGATATCCGCATACGTGAAGTATTATTAGCTGACCCGGATACGAAAGTGAGTGCACTGATGGATAGCCGCCTGATATCGCTAAAAGTAAGCGACCCGCAGGAGGAGGCGATCAATATATTCAGGATGAATAACCGGGTGGCTTTGCCGGTTACGGACAATGAAAACATTCTTTTAGGTATAGTAACTGTCGATGATATCCTCTGGATAGCCAACGAAGAATATACGGAAGATATCCAGAAAATAGGTGGTACCGAAGCGTTGGATGAGCCTTACTTAGACATCAACATCTTCAGGCTGGTAAAAAAGCGTGTGGGTTGGCTGATCGTGCTGTTCTTAAGCGAAATGCTCACTACAACTGCAATGCAGTCTTACGGTAGCGAGCTGGCCGAGTTAACTATGCTGGCATTCTTCGTTCCGCTAATCATTTCGAGCGGCGGTAACAGCGGTTCGCAGGCATCAACGCTCATTATTCAGGCTATGGCTTTAGGTGAAGTTAGGTTAATTGACTGGTGGCGGGTAATGCGTCGTGAAATTATATCAGGTCTATTATTGGGCGCTATACTTGGCGTGATCGGTTTCTCGCGTGTGGCTATATGGACAACCTTTAGTGATATTTATGGTATACATTGGTTGTTGATGGCATTTACCGTCGGCTTTGCATTGATAGGGGTAGTGCTTTGGGGTTCGCTGGCTGGTTCCATGTTGCCATTGGTACTTAAACGATTGGGTTTTGACCCAGCTACGTCGTCGGCACCATTTGTAGCGACATTGGTGGATGTTACCGGTTTGGTGATCTACTTTAATATCGCCATGATCATTTTCGGGCATATCGGGCATATTATTCATACCAAATAGCTATGGGTTCGGGTAGCCCTCACAGGGCATAAATATTTCTCGTTTTTCAAGCTACAAAGCGGTTGTTCCTATGGCACATTTCTTTTGTACAGATACAAATGTGATTTAACGAAAGTATACCGAATAGCGGTTACCACTTTGTAGAAAAGAATGATTTAATGCTCCATCGGAGCAACCCTTAAAGGTAAGAGTTCTCGCGGATAAACTTTCTTATTATTACCCAACAACAAAAAACCCCGCCGTAGGCAGGGTTTTAATATGGGTTAGTTTAGTTTAGTTTTAAATGTCAAAAGAGAAATCGTCGTCCTCAGCGGTTTTGGCAACTTCGGGAGATTCGCTCATTTCATAGCGTTTTTCTACAACTTCCTGGTTGGCTTTGATGTACTCAACAGTGTCCTTGAGTCCTTCAGCAAATTTTTCAAAATCTTCTTTATAGAGGAAGATCTTGTGTTTGATGAAAACACCATCTTCCAGGCGTTTCTTGCTTTCAGTAATCGTAATGTAATAGTCGTTTGAACGAGTCGCCTTTACATCGAAAAAGTACGTTCGTTTACCCGCTCTGACTTTTTTTGAGAATACTTCCTCACGCTCTCTATTGTCGAAATCACCCATGTTAAAAAATTGTAATTAGTTTTTGATTTGGCATAAATATAAATAATTTTTCAAAGTACAAGCATCAAAAACAATATTGTTGAGATTTTTTCAATTATTGGCACTTTTTTTTGTATTAAAAGTTAATTATTGGGCATTTTCCTCTTCTTCCAGCAGTTGCTTTTCATACAGTTCAAAATAAACCTGTTTCAGGCTCATCAGTTCGTCGTGGGTGCCCTGCTCAACTATTTCGCCATCATCCATTACCAGGATTTTGTCAGCATTTTTTATGGTGGAGATACGGTGCGCTATAATAATGCTTGTTTTGCCCTGCATAATATTGCCCAGATTGCGCAGGATCTCTTCTTCGGTGCGGGTATCTACGGCCGATAGGCAATCATCAAAGATTAGAATCTGCGGATGCTTCACAATGGCGCGGGCTATGGATACCCGTTGCTTTTGTCCGCCGGACAAGGTAACGCCGCGCTCGCCGATCAATGTTTCAAAGCCATGTTCCAGTTCCATAATATTGGTGTAAACAGCGGCATCCCTGGCAGCTTGTTCTATCAGCGGCATATTTAAAGTATCGGCGCTAAAGGCTATGTTATTGGCGATGGTATCCGAAAACAGGAAAACTTCCTGCGGTACAAAGCCGATTTGCGAGCGGTAGCTTTCCAGGTTAAGGTGCTGAACCGGTTCATCGTCGATCAGGATCTGCCCGCCGGTAGTATCATACATGCGCATAATGAGGTTGGCAATGGTCGATTTTCCCGATCCTGTACGCCCGATGATCGCGATCATATGCCCGGGCTCAGCTGTAAATGAAATATTCTTTAGCGCATGAATACCGGTATCGGGATAGTAGAAAGAGACATTCTTAAAGCTGATCTTTCCTTCTATCGTACGTGGAGCAACAATCGGTGAGATGATCTCCGGTTTTTCATGCAAAAATTCGTTGATTCGTTTTTGAGAAGCAGCTGCCCGTTGGATAAGCGAGGTTACCCATCCTAATGACATTACCGGGAAGGTTAACATATTAAGGTAAACGATAAACTCAGCAATATTCCCTGCCGTAATATTCCCTTTCATCACCTCAACGCCGCCCACATACATAATAATTACGTTGCTCAATCCAACCAACAACAACATAGTAGGGAAGAAGAGCGCCTGAACCTTTACCAGTTCCATCGAGTGGGTTTTGTAAGTCTCGCTCTCTTCGGCAAAACTTTCGCGGACCGATTCTTCACGCACATAGGATTTGATCACCCGGATTCCCGAGAAATTTTCCTGCACAAAGCTCGAAAGTGCCGATAAGCGCTGCTGTATCTTTTCACTGCGGTAGTTGATGATATTGTTTACATAATAAATAGTCACCACCAGGATAGGCATGGGCATAATGGAGAATATGGTCAGCTTGATATCCACCGTCACCATAAAACAAATGGCGATGATAAAAAGCGTAACTGTATTAATAGTATACATTATACCTGGCCCCAGGTACATGCGCACACGGCTTACATCCTCGGTTACCCGGTTCATCAAATCGCCGGTATTGTGGCGGCGGTAAAACGCCAGTGATAATAATTGGTAATGATTATAAATCTCGTTTTTAAGATCGTATTCAATATGCCGCGACATCAGGATGATGGTTTGCCGCATCAGGAATAGAAATAGTCCCCTTAAAACAGCCAGCGCCAGTACAATGCCGGCAAAAAGCAGCATGCTATACCCAAACAGATTATAAATGATAGTCTGCCTGTTGAAATTGGCGAATAGATGATAAACCGAAATATTTTCAGCAACCAGATTGAAGGCCACGCGGATCAGCGGTGCTGTAAGTACCCCGAAAATGTTGGAAATAATAACAAACAGCACACCCGGTATCAATCGCCAACGGTATTTATAAAAGAATTTATTCAGGTAAGCAAGACTCTTCATGGTTCTTTAGCAAAGGTAATGTTTAGTCTGTAAGTCGGAAAGTCGGCAAGTCAGCAAGAAGTAATTTGCCGAATTAAATCATTGACCATTCACTATTGATCATTCACCAATTCACTAATTCAATAATTCGCTAATTAATTTAGTTTGCCACAATCAAAAAAACCTATACTTTTGTCGCATACCCTAATAGATAGGTTACCGTCTAATGTCAGAGCAAAATACCAGCGAATCCATATTTGGCCAGATGAATGCCTACGGCCACCAAAAAATTGTATTTTGTAATGACCCTGATTCTGGTCTGAAGGCCATTATTGCCATACATGATACTACATTGGGCCCAGCCCTTGGCGGCACACGTATGTGGGCCTACAAAACCGAAGCGGATGCATTAAATGATGTGTTGCGTTTGTCAAAAAGCATGACCTACAAGGCTTCCATAGCAGGTCTTAACCTGGGCGGCGGCAAAGCAGTGATCATTGGCGACGCACGTAAGGACAAAACGGAGGCGTTACTGCGCAAATTTGGCCGTTTCATTAAAAACCTCAATGGCGAATTTATTACGGCTGAAGATGTAGGCACCAACCCCCGCGATATGGAGTTTATCCGTATGGAAACGCAGTATGTTATGGGTGTGCCCGAAACTATCGGCGGCAGCGGCGACCCTTCACCTATAACCGCACAGGGCGTATTTATGGGCATTAAAGCAGCTGTAAAAGAACTTTATGGCAATGATTCATTAGCCGGTCGCTCTGTAGTAGTGCAGGGGATAGGCCATGTAGGTGAAAACCTGACTCGTTTGCTGCGCGATGAGAATGCAATGGTGTATGTGAGCGACATTAACGAAGAGCGTACTATACAGGTGGCAAAAAAATATGGTGCAAAGGCTGTATCGAACAATACCATTTTTGATATCGACGCTGATATTTATTCGCCATGTGCTTTAGGTGCAACAATTAACGATCAAACAATAAATAAGCTTAAATTTGCAATAATTGCAGGGTCGGCAAACAATCAACTCGAAGATGAGTATATTCATGGCAGGAGGTTACTGGAGCAGGGCGTATTATTCGCGCCAGACTATGTGATCAATGCCGGCGGTGTAATTAATTGTTATTCAGAGTTGATGGGTTTCAGTAAAAAGCGTACCTTACAGCTTACAGAGAATATCTATGAAGCAACACGCAATGTATTGAGACTATCAAAGGCCGAAAATATTTCAACTATTGAGGCTGCTAATAAAATTGCCGAAAAACGTATATCAGACATCAAAAAAGTAAAATCAACCTATTAATAAACACAATTAAGTATAATAACGGGATATCCCCTAATCGTTCTTTACCACTATGCTAAACAGAAGACACCTACGTGTAAAAGTATTACAGGCATTATATGCTTACCATCAGTCTGATAACAAGGAAGTAAAACAACACGAAAAGAACCTGCTCCAGAGTGTTGATATGGTATACGAAATGTATATCTGGATGCTTTCCCTCATTTCGGAGGTGGTGGAGTATGCCGAAACCGATGCCGAAGAGCGCAAGCATAAACACCTGCCTACCGCCGAAGACCTTAACCCCCAGCTTAAAATTCTTACAAACAGATTTATTCTTTCATTAAAGGCGAATACAGAATACCAGGCTGCTATTAAAAAGTATAAAGTATCCTGGACTTTTGAGCCAGAGCTGGCAAAGTCATTATTTATTATCCTGAAAAATTCACCGGAGTACGCCGACTACCTGAAAAAAACAGATGATACCCTTCAGACCGATAAGGACATCATCAAGTTTATTTTCAAGAAAGTGATCCTCAAATCATTGCTGGCAGAACAGGTGTTTGAGGACAAGTTTATTTTCTGGCCGGTTGACAGAGATGTGCTGCAGGCACTGATTGCCAAAACGTTCAAAAATTTCTCAAGCGATAATTATAAGGAGAATAAGCTTGCTGAGGTTACCGGCAATTGGGCCGAGGACAAGGAGTTTATCATCAACCTGTTCCAACAAAGTATACGCCACGATGAGCAATACCAGGAGATGATCGGCAAAAAGACGCAAAACTGGGAACCTGAGCGTATCGCGATGATGGATACCCTGCTGATGAAGATGGCTATTGCCGAGTTCATTAATTTTACGTCGATCCCGGTTAAAGTGACGATCAACGAATACCTGGAGATATCCAAAGAGTTTAGTACGCCTAAAAGTAATTCGTTCATAAACGGTATTTTAGACAAGATTTTATACGAATTAAAGGCCGACAACGTAATTAAAAAAGTAGGCCGCGGCTTAATTGAAGAATAATTAAATTTGAACTGATAATTAGTACATAAATAATTAAAGATCAATGAAAAATTTGTTTTTGGCACTCATAGCGGCAACCATGTTCATGGTGGCTTGTAATTCGAATGGGAACAAGGTAGCGGATAACGGTTCCGCATCTTCGGCTACCGCAGAGAAACCGGTCATGAAGTTTGAAAAGGAGACACATGACTTTGGTAAAATAGTAACCGGCGGCAAAGTGACCTACGAATTTAAATTTACCAATACTGGTAAATCGCCATTGATCATAAAGGATGCCGTCGCTTCGTGTGGATGCACCAAGCCCGAGTGGCCATCCGCTCCAATAAAACCCGGTGAAAACGGCGCTATAAAGGTAACTTTTGACAGCCGCGGCAAAATGGGCTTACAGGACAAACAGATAACAATAACAGCCAATACTAATCCGGCACAAAACCTGGTTCATTTAATTGGCGAAGTAACAGCAAATTAATTTTTATATAGATGATAGCGACAATTTTATTACAGGCAGCTGCCGGTGGATTAGGCGGTTTCGGTTCATTTGTTCCGCTGCTGTTGATCATAGTTGTATTTTACTTCTTCATGATCCGCCCGCAGGTTAAGAAACAAAAGGATCAGAAAAAATACGTAGAAGAACTGAAAAAAGGCGATAAAGTGATCACTACAGCTGGCATACATGGCAGAATTGCCGATGTGTCTGAAACAACCTTTTTGGTTGAGACCGAAGGTGGTCATAAAATACGTTTCGAAAAATCAGCTATTTCGCTCGAAGCTTCAAAGGCGTTAAATACTCCTCCGGCAGTAGCGAAGTAAGAGTTTGTTAGGTAAAAGGCGAAAGGTGAAAGGCAAAAGTTTTAATAGCTTACCTTTCACCTTTTACCTTTTTGCTTTCACCTCAAAAAATGGCAATTGTAAAACTATCGGCATCGGAGCGAAGGCGGCTTTCGGCCTTCTTTACCTGCTTAATATTAGCGGCAGTGGCCTGGGTTTTTACCACGTTGTCCAATAGCTATAACTTTACGGTGAAAGAGGTATTGACCTATAAAAACACGCCTCAGAAACGGGCCTTCCACTCTTTACAACCTGATACGATTAATGCCACCATACAGGGCACAGGCTGGGATATGCTGTTTTCTAAAATGAATTTTGAGAACAGGAAGATCACTGTTGATCTGCATACGCTGGATAGTAAGGACTACGTGGTTCTGAGCTCCCAGCTGAAGGAAATTAACGAGCGAAAAGATTTTGATAACCAGATCATCGGCTTTAATCCTGATACGCTTTATTTTGATTTCTCAAACAGGGCGGTAAAGCGGGTGCCGATTCGCCTGGTATCCAATATCAATTATCAGCAACAATATGCACAATCAAGCGATGTAGTGATAAAGCCATCGTATGTGACTTTAAGCGGACCGGGTAATGCGCTGGAGCATATTGAATCGTGGGATACGGATTCTCTTACGGCAGATAGCGTTAATGAGACAGTAAGAACAAATGTAAACCTGCAACCATCTAAAGAAGGGAATGTGAACATCTATCCCAAATCGGTGCATGTAGTAGTACCTGTTGATGAGTTTACCGAAAAGGAAATATACATTCCAGTAAAACTTGTTAATAACCATGATTACTACAAGGTGAAGATATTTCCCCTAAAGGTAAAGGTGACATTTACGACTTCGCTGAACCGCTTCGCTCAAATGGATGAGGACCTGTTTGAGGCAACCGCCGACTTGAATTTATGGAAAGACCGCAGTTACAGCAGTCTGCCGGTAAAGCTTTCCCGGCGACCAGCTTATTGCAAAATAGTTAAAATAGAACCGCAAAATATTGATTTTATCGTCAGAAAGTAGATGCTTAAAATAGGGATTACAGGCAATATAGGCAGCGGGAAAACCACCGTAAGCAAGATATTTGAGATATTGGGTGTTCCAGTATTTTATGCTGATGACGCCGCCAAAAGAGTAATGGTGGAAGATTCTATATTGATCGATGCCTTGAAGGTTGAGTTCGGCAACGAATCTTATTTTCATGATGGATAGCTAAACCGCAGGCATATTGCTGGTATCGTATTTAATAATGAGACCGAACTGACCAAACTGAATGCGATAGTTCATCCCGCTGTTTTCAGGGCTTTTGATAATTGGGTAGCCGGTATAAAAAATGCGCCTTATGTAATGAAGGAGGCAGCCTTGCTGTTTGAAAGCTCATCTTACGAAATGTGTGATAAAACCATTATGGTTACCGCGCCTTTGGAACTGCGTATCAAGCGCGTAATGCAACGTGATAACTTGACTCACGCCGAAGTGGAAAGTCGCAACGCAAGGCAATTTTTAGAAGAAAAGAAGATCCGATTGGCTGATTTTGTTATCCGTAATGACGACACCGAATTGGTGATACCCCAGGTGCTGGAGCTGCATAAACAATTTTTAACTCTTAGTAGTCATTAGTCTGGCAGTTATTAGTCATCGGTCATCAGTCATTAGTTTTTTAAGCAGACGACGATAACCAATGACCAATGACCAATGACCAATGACCAATGGCCAATGACCAATGATATTAGACGATTTCCTTTATTTCGATACTAATGGGTTGTACTGCAAATACGGGCAGTTTTATATCGATCCGCAGCAACCGGTAAAAACGGCTATTATTTCGCATGCTCATGCGGATCACGCTATTGCCGGAAACAACCAGGTCTATTGCACCGAAGGAACGGCTGCTTTTATGCAGTTAAGATACGGGAAAACTGCTGCAAAGGAGTTTAATATTGTAGCTTATGACAAACCATTTGCGATCGGGGATATGCAGGTTACCTTTATTCCCGCCGGGCATATGTTGGGCTCTGCACAAATACTAATGGAATACCGGGGAACAAAATACCTGTACACCGGCGACTATAAACTACAACCCGACGCGACCTGTGAACCACTAAAGTGGATAAAAACAGACGTACTAATAACGGAAAGCACTTTTGCCGATCCCAGTATTATTCATCCCAACCCCGTTGAGGAAATAAAGAAGCTAAACGACATTAAAAGCAATATACTTTTAGGCGCTTATGGGCTGGGTAAAAGTCAGCGCTTAATTAACCTGATCAGTGAACATGCCCCGCAGAAAACCATTTTGGTTCACCACAAGATCATGCCTCTGAATGCGATCTATGAAAAGTCCGGCTTTAATTTGGGGAAATACCAACTATATAGTCGCAAGCTGATGAAAACGCAGCAAGAATACGTCTACATCGTTCCACCGTTTACTTTTGATAGCTATATCCGGGCAACGGGAGTAAAGAGGCTATTTGCGTCCGGTTGGAAAAACTTGCAGGTAAATCAGAACGATACCTTGTTTATTTCGGATCATGTGGATTGGGATGACATTTTACTAACCATCGAAAGAACTCAGCCTAAACAAATCTGGACCTTGCACGGCGATGGGAATCATTTAAGAAAACATTTTGGCGATGCTATCTTTGTAAAACTTTTGAATTAGGATGCTGATAGAGAATATCGATTATTATATTAATGAGGACGGTAATTTTGTTTTCACCAGGGAATACCATTTAAAACGTGGGTATTGTTGTAAAAACAAATGCCTCCATTGTCCTTGGGATTACGGAAAACAAAAGGAACCTGAAGCCAAACAAATTAAGAAATAATCAACATCTTTGTATTAAGCGATTATTAAAGTGAAAGTTGGTATGCAAATAGGGGAAGAAATCCAAAGCAACAAATTTGAGGATAACTATCACAAAGCAGTTATCAATATTACTTACACTTACGGGTGGTTAAGTAATAATTTCCGCAACCGGTTTGAAAAACATAACCTTACCCAGCAGCAATTTAACGTGCTGCGCATACTTCGCGGGCAATACCCTAATCCCGCTACTATCAACATGATCAAAGAGCGCATGCTGGATAAAATGTCTGATGCATCCCGCATTGTTGATCGTTTGATGCAAAAAGGACTGGTTTCCCGATGCACCAATAACAAAGACCGCCGCGCTGTAGATATCCGTATCAGCGAGGAAGGTTTAGAAATACTATCCAAAATGGACGAAGAGTTCAAAACCAGTGATATGCTAAAAAATAATCTCACGGAAGACGAAGCGGGTAAACTGAGTGATCTGTTGGATAAGTTGAGAGGCTGATTTGATTTCGGATTTTAGATTTACGATTTTAGATTTTTTTGATCCTGTCACCCCTCGCAAAGAGCTACAACTCGCTTATAAATCCCACCAGCGCTAAACCCACGCCGATTAATACGGCAATCAATTTCCTTATCGTAAACTTGTGATCCGGACCTGATTCAAACAGGATGGTTGTAGATATATGCAAAAATATCCCGATCACCACGCCCATTATCCGGTTAAAGTATTGCTGCAGGTTGCCTATGCCGCCGGTGCTGAGCGCGTTACTTACAAAATAGCCCATAGGCGCCATTATGGCGAATAGAATAACAAAAGATATGGTTTTACCTTTGCTTTGATGATTAGCAAGTAATACTGTCGCTAATGCGAACGCTGCAGGGACGTGGTGCAGCGCAATACCCCAAACCAGTTGGTTTTGATTACCTTCTGCCAATGGCATGCCTTCCAGAAACGCGTGTATACAAAGGCTAATTAGAATACCCAGCGGGAAAGCCACATGTGCATGGTCGGGTTTGTGCATGTGCCCGTGCTCAATGCCTTCTGAGAATTGTTCCAGAACGATCTGAAACAAAAAGCCGATCAGGATAAAGACGCCGACATAATTGTCGTTGCCATGGTAAGCATCGGGTATCAGGTGCAAAACGGTGATACCAAACAAATAGGCACCGCTAAAGGACAGCACTAACTTCAGGTTTTTATGGTTATCCCCTTTAAACAGGAACACTGACATACCGCCTGAAAAGGCGCCAAAAAACAAAACCAATATCTTCCAGAGAGCCATTAAAAATCAGGTTGAAATTTTTTAAATAAAAGATAGAACAACCATCCGACAAAGACGCCATAGAGCGTCCCAACGGTAACATCTATTGGGAAATGGACACCAACATACACTTGTGCAAATGAGATCGATCCCGCCCACAGTACTGCCCATAACCATATCCATTTCCATCGCCTGAAAAATACAAAACTGATAAAAGCTGCCATTGCAAAGTGATCGGTAGCATGGGTTGACGGAAAGCTGTAACCGGTTCCGCAAGGTATCCGGATAATAGCTGTTTCTGAATCAATGGGGTCACGGCATGGGCGAATGCGCTGAACATTGTTCTTTATTAAATGCACGCTGGTAAAGTCGGCAAAACCGGCAGACAGGGCAAACAAGACGACGATGAGCGCACCTGTCTTTTTATATTTCCATAGACAAAAGGCCAGTATGAAAATATACAGAGGAATCCATGTGCGGGGATTGCGCAGAATTGGCATCAGCCAATCAAAAAAAGGGTTGGCCAGATCGTGATTGATGAAGAAAAAGATATGCCGGTCTAACTGTATAAGGTGTTCAATCATCGGATCTTTTGCAAATAAATATTAATCGGTCTGAGTGTTCCGCGTCAAATTCGTTCAGTCCGTAGCTGCCAAAAGTACTTATAATTTCAAAACCACTTTGTTTAAAGAATCTCATAAAATCGGCTTCCAAAAAAGTGCTTACCATTTCTTTAAACGAGTAGCTGTCATTGCCATGATCGAATGAAATGGTTTTGATAATCTTATTCCCGCTAACGGCTCTTTCGATTTTAAATTCAATATCCTCAACCTTTTTCACATCATTTGGCACCAGGTTTTGCAGTATTTTTTTACTATTGAAATAATCCAGAACCAGCAGTCCGCCAGGTTTTAAAGCATTGTAGAAATTGATAAGCGAACCGATATGCTGCTCATCTGTTGTAAAATAGCCGAAGCTGGTAAACAGGTTGAAAGCGACCTCAAAATAACGATCGTAACATAATTCGCGCATGTCATGCACGAAAAACCGCAGGGTATCGTTTTCAAACTGTTTGGCGAAGCGGATGTTTTCGACTGAAAGGTCAATGCCGGTAACATCATAACCATAGGTGTTCAGGTAAATGGCGTGCCGGCCCCGGCCGCAGGCTATATCCAAAAGTCTTGAATGAAGTGGGGTATGAAGTTTTGAAAGTAAGTTATCGATGAAATACTGGGCCTCGGCATCATCGCGTTTGTGGTATAAAAGATGGTAATACGGAGAATTAAACCAGTCGTAAAACCATTCGTTGGCCATAATGTTTTTGTATAGTCACAAATATAGCTATTTATCAAAATACGGTCTAAGCCTCGGATTTTGTACAGCTATCAATCAAATATTTTTAATTTTGCAATCAAATAATTTAAAACATTGACCTTAATAAAATCAATCTCAGGAATACGCGGCACCATTGGCGGCGCGGCAGGTGATGGTTTAACACCATTGGATATCGTAAAATTTACTTCAGCATTTGGCACCTGGGCCTTAGAACGCTCTGGTAAAAAGAAAATTGTAGTAGGCCGCGATGCCCGTTTATCGGGCACTATGGTGAATAACCTGGTAGTGGGTACCTTGCAGGGTTTAGGTATGGATGTAATCGATCTTGGCCTTTCAACTACACCAACAGTTGAAGTCGCTGTGCCGTGGGAAGAAGCTGCCGGAGGTATTATATTAACTGCCAGCCATAACCCAAAGCAATGGAACGCGCTTAAATTACTGAATGAAAAAGGCGAGTTTATCAGCGATGCGGACGGAAAAGAGGTATTGGATATTGCCGAAAACAGCGATTTTAAATATGCTGATGTAAACGATTTGGGAAAGATCATAGTTGATAACAGCTATCTTCAGAAACATATCGACCACATATTGGCATTGCCACTGGTAGATGTGGCTGCTATTGCTAAGGCTGACTTTAAAATTGTTATTGATAGTGTTAATTCAACGGGAGGAATATTTGTTCCGGCTTTATTGAAAGCCCTGGGCGTAAAAACCGTTCACAAATTATATTGTGATCCCGACGGTAACTTTCCCCATAACCCGGAACCACTGCCCGAGAACCTGATCGCACTTTCAAACGAAGTAGTTAAGAAGGGAGCAGATTTAGGTATCGCTGTCGATCCCGACGTTGACCGCCTGGCATTCGTTTGCGAGGATGGCAATATGTTCGGCGAGGAGTACACTTTGGTGGCAGTTGCTGATTATGTATTGAAGCACAAAAAAGGGAATACGGTATCCAACCTTTCATCAACCCGCGCATTACGCGACGTAACCGAAAAAGCAGGCGGCGAGTACCATGCAGCGGCAGTAGGCGAGGTGAACGTGGTGAACAAAATGAAGGAAGTGAATGCAGTGATTGGTGGCGAAGGCAATGGGGGAGTGATCTATCCCGAATTGCACTATGGCCGTGACGCTTTGGTAGGCATCGCTTTGTTTTTAACCCATCTGGCTAAGTACGGCAAATCCGTTTCAAGCTTAAGGGCTTCGTACCCAAGTTATTTTATCTCTAAGAATAAGATCACGCTGACCCCGGAGATGGATATTGATCGTCTGTTACTTAAAGTAGAGGATAAATATAAAAAACAACCTCATTCGACTATCGACGGACTAAAGATAGAATTTGATAAAGAATGGGTACATTTGCGCAGGTCAAATACTGAGCCGATCATCCGTATCTATTCCGAAGGCAACTCGGAAACCGTCGCGGATAACCTGGCCAATAAGATCATTACTGATATTAAAGAAATTCTCAATTTATAACAAAGATTAGCTAACCTGTTTAACTAATCGCTGATTAACTGATTAACTAATTACTGCCCGATGCGTGTCTATTTTGATAATGCTGCTACTACGCCTATTGACCCTGAAGTTTTAAAGGAAATGTACAAGGTGATGGAAAACAACTATGGTAATCCGTCATCCATACATGCTCATGGCCGCGAGGTTCGTTCTCTTGTAGAAAAAGCCCGTAAAACAGTTGCCAATTTATTACATACCTCACCAGCTGAGATATTTTTCACTTCAGGCGGCACCGAAGCCGATAATACGGCCATTCGGTGCGGAATAATGGATAATGGCTTAAAACATGCTATAGCCAGCCGATTGGAGCACCATGCGGTGATCCATACACTGGAAAATATGCAAAAAGTTGGTGCCATTAAGTTAAGTCTCGTTGACACTGATAGCAAAGGCAATATCGACTATACCCACCTGGAAGAATTATTGAAATCAAACGACCGCAGTTTTGTATCACTGATGCATGCCAATAATGAAATAGGCACGCTGAGCGATATGGAACAAATAGGTGATCTATGCGAGCACTATAACGCAATCTATCACGCAGATACTGTGCAAGCGGTGGGACACTATCAACATGACTTGAGTAAACTGAAAGCGCACTTTGTTGTTTGCGCTGCACATAAACTACATGGTCCAAAAGGAATAGGCTTTTTACATGTGAACCACAAGGTAAAGATCAAGCCTTTTATTTATGGCGGTTCGCAGGAACGCAACATGCGTGGTGGTACCGAGAATGTGTACGGCATCGTGGGTTTGGCAAAGGCTTTGGAAATCGCCTATGCCAACATGGAGGATCATCAGAACCAGATACAGAGCCTTAAAAGCTATATGATCAATCAGCTTAAAGAAAATATATCCGGTATAGATTTCAATGGAGAAATAGATCCGGCTAAAAGCTTGTATACTGTGTTAAACGTATCGTTCCCTTGCAGCGATATGGCTGATATGCTATTGTTCAACCTGGATATTGCAGGAATTTCTGCATCAGGCGGCAGTGCATGCAGCTCAGGCAGCGATATCGGTTCACATGTGTTAACTGCTATCGGCGGTGATCCTACGCGTCCATCGGTTCGCTTCTCTTTTTCAAAATACAATACCAAAGAAGAAGTTGATTATACGGTATCAAAGCTGAAAGAGCTATGTATGTCTTATGCTTAAGCAAGTTGAATCAATAAATAGGTTTGTTTCACAGGCCTTGGTACATAAAGTGAAAAAATAACTGGGAAAGATCAAATAAATTCGTAACTTGGTATTAACATAGCAGATAATTCAGAGCAATCCGGATTATTGCAAATCAGTCGGGTAGCCGAATATCCGACGGGCGTTGAAAAAGCGCATCAAAAAAAAGGCTCTGGTCACGACCAAAGCCTTTTTCTTTTAGATATCCGGATTATCAGTTAGCCATCATTCTTAAAAATGTAGCAAGCTTCTCTTTCATTTCACGGCGATCAACTATAAAGTCAAGGAAGCCGTGTTCCTGAACAAATTCAGCGGTCTGAAACCCTTTTGGCAGATCTTTCTTAATCGTCTCTTTAATAACCCTTGGACCTGCAAATCCTATCAGTGAGCCCGGTTCGGCAATATTGATATCACCCAGCATAGCGTAAGACGCTGTTACCCCGCCGGTGGTAGGATCGGTGAGTAATGAGATGTAAGGTATTTTAGCCTGTGCCAGTAAAGCCAGTTTAGCCGACGTTTTGGCCATCTGCATTAAGGAGAACGCGGCTTCCATCATGCGTGCCCCACCCGACTTGGATATCATCAGGAAAGGTACTTTGT
>JACXTT010004941.1_pt1 | contig 19583 bp, 20 predicted proteins | sample 9270951 | NCBI WGS metagenome assembly JACXTT01 (sample SAMN15532306, study PRJNA645909) | rock metagenome | isolation source: weathered quartz diorite | place: Puerto Rico | collected 2017-06-21 | reverse complement strand
AACCTGTTCATCAACATCCTGCTCGGCGAGCTGGTCAAGGCGAACGGCGGCGTGTTCTTCGACAAGCAGAACCGCCCGCAGCTGACCTCGCGGCAGATCGTGCAGACGCTCGAATTCATTCGCGACCTCACGCAATACGCGCCGAAGGGCTGGGAAGGGCACGGCTACCTCGAGACCTTCACCAACCTCTACGGCCAGAAGGCGGCGATGATGTACCAGGGCTACGGCCGCGGCGCCTCGCTGATCGAGAAGAACGCGCCGCCCAGCATGGCGAACGCCGAGCATTTCGATGTCTGGGTGAAGCCCGTCGGGCCGAGCGGAAGCGAGCCCGCCGCGCAGGTGGACGAGGAGCCGTGGATGCTGTTCAAGGGTGCGAAGAACCCCCGGGAGGCGATCGAGTTCCTGAAGTTCTTCTACCAGAAGGAGAACTACCTCGAGTACGTGCAGACCGTGCCGATTCACCTCTTCCCGATCACCAAATCGCTGCGCGCGGACCAGGACTACCAGGCGACGCCGATGATCCAGCGCTGGAAGAGCTGGATCGAGGTGCAGGAGGGCTATCTCAACCACGACCAGGGCAAGCCGACGCTGGTCATCGACTGGGACGACATGAACTCCAAGCCCTATCTGATGGAGGTGCTCGGCAGCGGCATCCTGCGCGACATGGTGATGGACGTCGCGCTCGAGAATAAGCCGGCGCCGCAGGCCGCCGCGCGGGCGCAGCAGCGGCTCGAAGAACTGCTGAAGTCGAAGGGCTATCTGAAGTAATGCGCGGCGCGCGGACGGGGTGGCTCCTCGTCCTGCCCGCGGCCGCGCTCATCGCGGCGCTCTCGCTCTATCCCGTCGCCTACGGGATATGGCTGAGCTTCTACAACAAGCACGCCTTCTTTCCGGGCGAGCAGTTCATCGGCCTGGCGAATTACGCCGCCGTGCTCGCCGACGAGGAGTTCTGGCGCGCGCTGCGCCTCGGCCTGGTTTACTCGCTGAGCACGATCGTGCTGCAGCTCGTGCTGGGTAGCGCCGCCGCCTTGCTGCTCAATGAAGCGTTTCCCGGCCGCGGTCTGGTGCGTGCGGTGGCGATCTTCCCCTACGTGGTACCCACGGTCGTCGCCATCATCATCTGGAAGTGGCTGCTGAACAACCAGTTCGGCCTGGTGAACTACGCGCTCGGCGCGTCCATCAGCTGGTTCGGCCGCGACTGGATCATGGTGTCCCTCATCCTGGTGAGCGTGTGGCAGTTCTTCCCCTTCGTGCTGCTCGCGGTGCTCGCGCGGCTGCAGAGCATTCCGCTCGATCTCTACGAGGCGGCCAAGGTCGACGGCGCGAACGCCTGGCGGCGCTTCCTGCACATCACGCTGCCGCAGCTCGCGGGCGTGCTGTTCGTCGTGGTGCTGCTGCGCTCGATCTGGATGTTCACCAAGTTCGACACGCCCTGGCTCATGATCCAGGGCGGCGGCGCCGAGCCCTACATCCGCACGCTGCCGATCTATACGTTCCAGCGCACCTTTGCCTACTACGAAGCGGGGCGCGGCTCGGCCATGGCGGTGCTCATGTTCCTGCTGCTGGTCGCCGCGGCGGCGCTCTACTTCCGGCTCTGGCGCCGCGAGGAGCACCTGTGAAGCGCATCGCCATTGCCGCCGGCGCCGCGGCGCTCGTCTTCTTCACCGCGTTCCCCTTCGCCTGGATGGCGCTCACCGCGTTCAAGCGCTCCTACGAGATCTTCACCACGCCGCCGACGCTGCTCCCCGCCAGCTTCACGCTGGAGAACGTCACGCGCCTGTTCGGCGAGACGCGCTTTGCCACCTATCTCGCGAACAGCGTGCTGGTAGCGAGCGCCACCGTGCTTTTGACTTTGGTGGTCGCCACGCCGGCGGCCTATGCCCTCACGCGCTTTCGCTGGCGCGGGCGTGAGCTCGTCGCCGCAAGCGTGCTCTTCACCTACATGTTCGCGCCCATCATGGTCATCATCCCGTTCTACGTGCTGATGCGCGCACTCGAGCTCACTAACACGCATGCCGGCCTGGTGCTGGCGTACAGCGCATTCTGCCTGCCCTTTGCGCTGTGGCTGCTGCGCAGCTTCTTCCAGGCGATCCCGCTCGAGCTCGAGGAGGCCGCGCTCACCGACGGCGCCAGCCGCACACGCGCGGTGATCTACGTCGTGCTGCCGCTCGCATTGCCGGGTGTCGTCGCCACCGGCACGTTCACTTTCATCCTGGCATGGAACGACTACATCCTCGCGCGCGTGCTGCTCGCCGCCGACGAGCTGAAGACGCTGCCCGTCGGCATCGCGGATCTCTACAACGCCAGCGTGGTCGACTGGGGAATGATCATGGCGGCGGGCACGCTCGTGCTGCTCCCGGTGCTCGCGGTGTTCGTCTTCATCCAGCGCTACCTCGTCGCCGGCTGGGGGTCAGGCGGCATCAAAGGCTGATGTACTACTTCAGGATCAGTTCACGCACGAGCTCTGATCCCAGCACCTCGCGCATCGATTCGCGATCGGCGGACTTCTGCATCGACTGCTTGCGCGAGCCGAACACCTTGTTGATGTTGGCGGCCACGCGGTCTTCCAGGCCATCGAGCGCGGCCAGGTTGGCGTAGGTCGTCGTCAGGTAGAGATCCGGCTCGCCGGGATTGCGGGCGCGTGCGCCATAGATGCCGTAGCTGATGATGATGCCCGCCTTCCTGTTGGCTCCATCAACTCGCGGTACGGCCCGGCGAGATAGGCCATGTATTCGTCGAACTTGCCAGGCTTGACCTTGACGAAGCTGATCTCCGTCACCGGTCCTTCTCGATACGGACGCTCCTGCGCTTGCGTCACGAAGGCGGCGCCGCTCAATGCGACGGTCAGAAACAGCGTTGCAGTTTTCATGGAGGTTCTCCCTTTGTCGATGGACTCAGAGCTGCTGCTCCTTCAGCCACCCGGCGACGGTCTCGATGAGCGGCTGCCGGTTGTTGATGAATGAATGCTGCGCGGGGCCGCGCTCCTTGTTCGGCAGCTTCACGTACTCGATGCTCGGCACGAGGCTGCCGCTCGAGCCCGCGGCGGAGAGCAGCATGTACGGCTCGAACGGCTGCACGATGGCGTCGCCCTCGTCGCGCACCATCAGGACCGGGTAGGGCACGCGCCGGATCCAGTAAGTGCCGTCGGCGGCGCTGGAGTTCTCCCAGCGGTAAGTGAGGAAGTGCTGTGCGGTCATTGGCACCTTCTGACCGGTGATCCAGCTCATCTGCACCGGCATCACTTCCGCGGCCCGGCCCTCGCGCAGCTGCTTCATCGCCGCGCCGAACAGCGCGCTCCAGTTCTCCTCGTCCTGCACGAGGAGGTGGCGCGATTTCCACGGCAGGTTGCCGAACATGCCGGTGAGCACCAGCGCCTTGATCTCCGGCTGCCAATTGTTGGCGGCGAAGTACTGCACCTGGATGTTGCCGAGGCTGTGTCCCTGCAGCACGACGCTCCGGTAGCCCAAGGCGCGCGCCGTGTAGTACGCCGCCTCGAGGTCGCGCCGCACGTCCATGAAGTTGTCGGTGTTGACGCGCGCGCCGCTCTGGCGCGTGTTGATGGCGAGCACCGCGTAGCCGCGCTCGGCGAGCGCCTTGCCCAGGAAGCCGTTCGGATTGCCGTGATAGGTCTCGCCGCTGCCGTGCACCATCAGCACCAGCGTGCGCGCGTTCGGCGGCTGCCAGAGCGCCGCATCGACCCGCGCGCCGTCGAGCGCCGTGATGGCGAGGAAGCGAAGCCCGGGTCCATCGTAGTCCGCGGGCAGGCCCGCGGGCCGCGCTACGAATTCGTAATCGATCGAGGCGGCGCGTTCCGCGGCCGCCGGTAGAGCCGCGGCGAGCAATGCGCCTAGAATGATTGCCTTCATGGTTCTTCCTCCCGGGTAGCGAATCCAACTATGGCAGCGGCGCAAGGCAAAGTCATCATCACGTGCGCGGTGACGGGCTCGATCCACACGCCCACCATGTCGCCGTATCTGCCGGTCACGCCGGAGGAGATCGCGCAGGCGGCGATCGAGGCGGCGCGCGCCGGTGCCTCGATCGTGCACCTGCACGCGCGCGATCCGAAGGACGGGCGGCCGACGCAGGACCCCGAGCTGTTCCGCCAGTTCGCGCGCAAGATCAAGGCGCAGAGCGACGTCGTCATCAACTTCACCACCGGCGGCGCGCCGACCATGTCGATCGAAGAGCGGCTGCAGCCGACGCTCCGGCTCAAGCCCGAGGTCGCCTCGCTCAACATGGGCTCGATGAACTTCGGCCTCTACGAGATGCTCGGGCGCTACAAGGAGTTCAGGTACGACTGGGAGAAGCCTTACCTCGCCGGCTCCGACGACCGCATCTTCAGGAACACCTTCAAGGACATCGCCTACATCCTCGAGTCGTGCGCCGAGAGCGACACGCGCTTCGAGATCGAGTGCTACGACATCGGCCATCTTTACGTCGCCGCGCATTTCGTCGACCGGCGGCTGCTCAAGCCGCCGCTCTTCATCCAGTCGGTGTTCGGCATCCGCGGCGGCATCGGGCCGCATCCGGAGGACGTGCTGCACATGAAGCGCACGGCCGATCGCCTGTTCGGCGACGCCTATCACTGGTCGGTGCTCGGCGCCGGGCGCAACCAGATGTTCATCGCCGCGATGAGCGCGGTGATGGGCGGCAACGTGCGCGTCGGGCTTGAGGACAGCCTGTGGCTCGGCCGCGGCCAGCTCGCGAAATCGAACGCCGAGCAGGTATCGAAGGCGCGCCGCATCCTCGAAGAGCTCGGGCTCGCGGTGGCGACGCCCAACGAGGCGCGCGACATGCTGAAGCTCAAGGGAGCGCGTAATGTCGCCTTCTAAAGAACCCAAAACCCGGCGAAAGACAAAACTTGGCTTGTGCCTTCTTCTGGTGTTGGCGCTTTGCACGATGGCGGCTCCGCTCGCTGCCCAGGACTGGCCGACCAAGCTCGTCAAGTTCGTCTCGCCCTATCCGCCGGGCGGCTCGGTGGATCCGCTGGCGCGCATCTTCGCGGCGAAGCTCACCGAGTCGCTGCACCAGCAATTCATCGTCGAGAACCGCACCGGCGCCTCCGGTGTGATCGGCACCGATTACGTCGCGAAGAGCGCGCCGGATGGCTACACGTTCGTGTTCGTCTTCGACACGCACGCGGTGCACAAGGCGCTCAATCCCAGCGTGCCGTTCGACCCGGTGAAGGATTTCGCGCCGGTGATGATCGTCGGCACCGCGCCGATGGTGATCACCACCGGGACGATGAAGCCGTACAAGACCTTCGGCGATGTGCTGGCGGCGGCGAAGGCCAGGCCGGACACCGTCACGATGGGCAACGTCGGCAACGGCTCGCTCGCGCACCTCACCACCATCGTGCTCAATCAGGCGGCCCGCGTACAGATCGTGCCGATTCCGTATAAAGGTGGCGGGCCGCTCTCCACCGACCTGATGGGCGGGCAGGTGGAGCTTGCCATGGCGTCGACCGCGGCGCAGGCGCAGCACGTGCGTAACGGCAAGATGCGCGCCCTTGCGCTCACCGGCGACAAGCGCTCGCCAACGATGCCGGAGGTGGCGACGCTCAAGGAGCAGGGCATCGATGTGTCGGCGCATGCGTGGTGGGGCGTGCTCGCGCCGGCGCGCACGCCGCGGCCGATCATCGACAAGCTGCATGCCGAGCTCATGAAGGTCATCAAGCAGCCGGACGTCAACAGGACGCTCACCGAGACGCTCGGCATGGACGTCGTGGCGCTCAGCCCCGAGGCGACGCAGAAGTGGATCGTCGAGCAGATCGAGCGCTGGGGGCAAGTCGTGCGCGACAACAATATCCGCGCCGAATGAGTCGAGCGGCAGAAAGCGCCGCGCGGAGCTCGACGCGTGGTACCTTTCCGGCGTCGATCGCGTGATCAACAAGCTCCAAGTCGCCACCTGAACCAGCGCGACAAGGCCGAGCGTTTTCGCCGCCTGCATGCCGGGCCGGGCGCGTTTGTCATCCCGAATCCCTGGGACGGCGGCTCGGCGCGCATCCTCGCGGGCCTCGGCTTCCAGGCGCTCGCCACCTCGAGCGGCGCGGCCGCCGGGGTGCTCGGCCGGCGCGACGGCCAGATCAGCCGCGACGAAGCGCTCGCGCAGGTGCGCATCATCGTCGCCGCGACCGAGCTGCCGGTGTCGGCGGATTTCGAAAAGGGCTACGGCGACGCGCCGGCGGACGTCGCCGACAGCGTGCGCCTGGGCGCCGAAGCGGGCCTCGTCGGCTGCTCGATCGAGGACGCTACCGGCGACCAAGAGCGCCCGCTCTACGACTTCGACGTCGCGGTGGGGCGCATCGAAGCCGCGGTGCGCGCGGCGCACGAGCTGCCGTTCCGATTCACGCTCACCGCGCGCGCCGAGAACTTCCTGCGCGGCAAGCCCGACCTCGACGACACCATCCTGCGGCTCCAAGCCTACGAGCGCGCGGGTGCAGATGTGCTCTTCGCGCCCGGGCTGCCGGACCTCGATGCCGTGCGCCGGGTATGCCGCTCGGTCACCAAGCCGGTGAACTTCATGGCGGGAATCCGCGGCAAGTCGTTCAGCGTCGCCGAGCTCGAGGCGGCGGGCGTGCGCCGCATCAGCCTCGCGACCTCGTTGTGGCGTGCAGCGATGAGCGGATTGCTCGAGGCGGCGCGCGAGGTGAAGCAGAGCGGCACCTTCGGTTATCTCGAGCGCTCGAGCACCACGCCGGACCTCGGCCGCTACCTGCAGTGAATCGCTCGCCGCTCGTGACGCGCATCTCCTGGGGTCGCATGGAGGTCGACGGCCTCGGCCGCGGCAAGGACTGGAAGCTCTATCCGGGCGGCGGCCGCGCCTGGAATTGGCGCGAGACCGGCACCGACCATGTCCCCGGCATCCAGCCTGCGGATGTCGCCGAGCTGCTCGAACACGGCGCCGAGGTGGTGGTGCTTTCGCGCGGCATGCAGCTCGTCCTGCAGACGTGTCCCGAGACGCTCGATCTGCTCCAAGGGCGCGGCATCGAAGTGCACGTCCTCGAGACGCGCAAGGCGGTCGAGCTCTATAACGAGCTCGCCGGGACGCGGCCGGCAGGCGGCCTGTTCCACTCGACTTGCTGATCGAACGCTGCACGCGGGCCGAGGCGCGAGGCTGGCTCGTGCTGCGCCTGGCGCTGTGGCCCGCGCCGCGCGAGGAGCATCTCGCCGAGATGGCATTGATGGCCGCGAATCCCCAGCGCTTCGCCGCGTTCGTCGCTTACGCGGACGACCGCGAGGCGCTCGGGCTGGCGGAGGCGGCGATGCGCACCGACTACGTGAACGGCGTGCAGTCCTCGCCGGTCGGTTTCCTCGAAGGGCTATACGTCGTGCCGCGCGCACGGCGCAGAGGTGTGGCGCGCGCGCTCGTGGACGCGGTAGGCAGATGGACTCGCGATTGCGGGTGCAGCGAGCTCGCGTCGGATGCAGCGCTGGCGAATGTAGCCAGCCATGCGGTGCACCGCGCGCTCGGCTTCGAGGAGACCGAGCGCGTCGTGTTCTTCCGCAAGCTCGCCTAGAGCGCGCCTATTTCTTGGCGGCGCTCCAGCGCCCTTCCTGCCCCTTGTCGTCGCGGAAGGTGCCCTGCATCTGGCGGCCGTTCACCTCGCCGGAGAAGTCGCGCCGCACGCCCGCCTGGTCGACATAGACGAAGCGGATCTGCGGGCCGCGCACGCGCGCCTCGCGCAGGCCGGCCTGCATTCCCCCGAGCGCTACCGTGCCGTTGATCTTCTGGAAGGTCTGCTCGAGCGAGAGGTCGGCCTTCTGGCCGCCGGCGTCGAGGCTCCACGTGCCCATCACATTCGCCGGCACGATCCAGAAGTAGGCGCGCCGGCCATCGAGCGTGGAGACCTCATCGGCCTCCCAGTCTTCCATGGTGAAGGAATGCGAGGCGACGCGCGTGCCGGGCTTCATCGCGAGGAGGGTGGGCCTGAGCTTCATGTTGAGCGCGGGAAGCAGGTAGAGCGTGATGACCGTCGCCTGGGAAAAATCGGTGGCGAAGATGTCGGCGCGGCGGAACTGCGCGCGATCCGCGACGCCCGCCTTCTGCGCGTTCTCCTGCGAGAGCTTCACCATGTCCGGGTTGTATTCGACGCCGAGCGAGCGGGCGCCGAACTTCTTCGCCGCCATGATCACGGTGCGGCCGTCGCCGGAGCCGAGGTCGACGACGAAATCGTTCGGCGTCACCTGCGCCATGGTCAGCATGCGCTCGACCACTTCCTCCGGCGTCGGCACCCAGATCACGTCCTTGCCGGCCTGGCCGACCTGGGGTTCGAACTTTTGCGCCGAGGCAGCGAACGGCAGGACAACAAGAGAGACAAGCGCGAGCGCGCGAGCAAGTGACGTCATGGGCATCCCACGGAAGGCGATGAGAGCGGCGGAATTTAGCAGAAACGCCTGTTAAGTTGGCGAAACACCGCCGAGGCTTTCTTATTCCTGGATCGGGACGGAGCCCGCTCATTTTCCGAGCGGGTTCGGGCCCGTCCGCGAATTACAGCACGTCGGCGGCGTGGTCGGCGAGGCGCGAGCGCTCGCCGCGCGCGAGCGTGATGTGCCCGGCGTGCGTCCAGTCCTTCATGCGGTCGACGACGTAGGTGAGGCCGGATGAGCCCTCGGTGAGGTAGGGCGTGTCGATCTGCGCGATGTTGCCGAGGCACACCACCTTGGTGCCGGGACCGGCGCGCGTCACGAGCGTCTTCATCTGCTTGGGCGTGAGGTTCTGCGCCTCGTCGATGATCAGCCACTTGTTGACGAAGGTGCGGCCGCGCATGAAGTTGAGCGACTTCACCTTGATGCGCGAGCGCACCAGGTCGCGCGTCGCCGCGCGGCCCCATTCGCCGCCCGACTCGTCGGTGGCGTTCAGGACATCGAGGTTATCCTCCAGCGCGCCCATCCACGGCGTCATCTTCTCTTCCTCGGTGCCCGGCAGGAAGCCGATGTCCTCGCCGAGCGGCACGGTGACGCGCGTCATGATGATCTCGGAGTAGCGCTTTTCATCCAGTACTTGCGTCAGGCCCGCCGCAAGCGCGAGCAGCGTCTTTCCCGTGCCCGCCTGCCCGAGCAGCGTGATGAAGTCGATCGCCGGGTTCATGAGCAGGTTGAGCGCGAAGTTCTGCTCGCGGTTGCGCGCGGTGATGCCCCACACCGCGTTCTTGGCGTGCGTGTAGTCGCGCAGCGTCTCGATCACCGCCACGCGCCCCGAGGTCTCCTTGACCAGCGCGTAGAGCGGCTTCTCGCCGCTCTCGTCATAGACGAACTCATTGACGTGCAGCTTGGACACCAATGGACCCCGTACGCGGTAGTAGGTATGGCCTTCCTTCTTCCACGACTCGATGTCGCGGCCATGCGTGTCCCAGAAGTCCTTCGGCAGGCGGCGCACGCCGGTGTAGAGGAGATCGGCGTCCTCCAGCACCTTGTCGTTGTAGTAGTCCTCGGCGGCGAGCCCGATGGCGCGCGCCTTGATGCGCATGTTGATGTCCTTGGACACCAGCACGACCTGGCGATCGGCATGGCGTTCCTGCAGCGAGCGCACCACCGAGAGAATCTGGTTGTCGGTCTTGCCGGAAGCGAGCGTGGTCGGCAGCTCGCCGTTCATCGCTTCCGTCTGCAGGAAGAGCCGACCTTTCGCGTTCTGCCCGTCGCGCGTCTTGAGCACGAGCCCCGCCTTGATGTCGGCGACGGCGCTGGAGACGATCTCGTCCAGGAAGCGGCTCGCCTGGCGCGCGTTGCGCGAGACATCCGAAAGCCCGCGCTTGTGCTGGTCGAGCTCCTCGAGCGTCGCGATCGGGATGTAGAGGTCGTGCTCGTCGAAGCGAAACAGGCTCGTCGGATCGTGCATCAGCACGTTGGTGTCGAGCACGAAGAGCTTCTTCACTCTGGGTTTGCGCGGCGCGCGCGGCGACTTCACAGCGGGAGACAACGAGGCATCAGCGGCGGGCTGCTCAACATCATAGGGCTTTAGCAAAGCGCGTTACCTCCACCTTGTTGAAGTTGTTGTGCGAGCGAGGCGACCGCCGTGTTGCGAAGGCGGTGCGGAATCGGTGGGTGCTGCCGCCGGTACTGCGAGGACTGGGTCTAGCGACCGGCTTGCCGAGCATTTCCAGAGGTTTTAAGTACCCTTCTTAGCAACGTGCTCTAACGCATTCATTGAACATGTTTTTCTCCGGCGCTGCAACCTTGGCCTTAGACGCCTGAAAGAAAAGGCGTTTCGCGCGCGTCAGAGAGCAACGAGCAGCCCGTCCCGGTAGACGGGAACGACCGTGTGCGTGTCCTTCTGGGCGCAGAACAGCACGTCGTCGCGCCGGCCCTGCGCAGTGATGGCGCGCCCGGAATCCGATTCGAGGAACTCGCGAGCGCAGTCGTCGGCATGGATCGGCCGGATGTAACCCTTGAGCGTCGCGCCCTCGAGCTGGGCGACGATTTCGGACGCGCTGATGAGATCCTCGGGAGCGAGCTGGTTGTTGCGCCCGGCCATCACGATCGAGATGTCGCGGCCGAGCTCCCGCGCCAGCCGCAGCGCCTCCCTGGCGACCGCGCTCGCGTTGATCAGCGCGCCGATCAGCACCGGCGAGCCGTAAGTCGTCGAGGTCCTGATGCATTCGGTGCCGTTCGTCGTGGTGAGCACCAGGCTCTTTCCCTTGAGCGCGGGCGAGGAGAGGCTGACCGGAGAATTGTCGTAGTCGAGCCCGGGAATTTTCTTTCCGCCGCGCTCGCCGGCCGTGACTTCGCCGACGCATTCGTCGGCGGAAACCACCGGACGGACCGACTTCACCCCGGCTGCGAGCGCTGCGACGACCGTGCTGCTGCAGCGAAGCGCGTCGACCACGACGATGACATCCTTCTTCGACGCGGCATGCAGAGCGCCACCGACGCCTTGCTCGATCGACACGGAAACCTGAGCAAGGTGATATTGCTTGAGCGTGCCGGCACGCAGCCCGAGGCGCAGCGTCTCGAGGTTGATGCAATCTTCAGGGGCGACATTGCCGAGGTTGACCGAATTGCCGAGGTTCGTGATCAGCCACTGCTGCTGGCTCGGCCGGGGCGCCTCGAACAGCATCTGCTGGATGCCGGTCGCCGCGAGCATGGCTTCCAGGTGCTCGGGGATGACCTCGCCGTCGGCGTTGAAGATGCCGAAGGTGCCGGACTCGCGCGCCTCGATGATCACTTTCTGCGCACCGGCACGCAACTCCTCCTGCAGGTCGGCGATGCGCTGTTGCAGCGGATAGCGCTTGTCCTCGAACTCAAGCTTCTTCCCGACCTCCGACAGCACGCTGAAGCCGCGATCACGGGCCTGCCGGATCAGCTGGAGCTTGTCGGCGTGCGACATGCTCACCGTGCCGTCGGACACTTCAATGCACGAGAAGCCGACTTCGTGCGCCGCTTGCAGGAAGGGATCGACGCGCCTTTGCGCGTAGGCGATCTCCAGGAACGTCCCTCCCGGACAAACCAGGATCTCGTTCTCTTTGAGTATCCGGATCTTCTCGCGCAGGACCGCTTCGGGCACAACGCCCGCAGTTCCCCAGCCGAGCTTCACAATGTCGACGTGTTTGCCGGCAATCTGCACCCAGTCTTTGAGCGCGGCGACCCCCATGCCCTTGTCGAGCACCATGGTCAATCCGGTGGTGCGCGGCTTGGCTGGTCTGAACGGTCGCTTGATTGCCGAGAAGGGTTGGCTCAGGCGATCACTCCCTTGGACAGACAGGCGTTCTTTTAGCACCTATCGTACGCCAGGGCGGGCGCGGTACAAGATTTTGCCCTTCACATCCGCGGTGCGAGGAAGCGGCGCAGCTCGGCAAGCAGCTCGCGCGGCCGCTCCTCGGCGATGAAGTGTCCGCATGGCAGCGCTTTGCCGCGCACGTCCTCGGCCACCTCGCGCCAGTCGGCGAGGCAGTCGAAGAGTGCCTGGACCACGCCGTGCTGGCCCCACAGCGCGAGCACCGGCATGCGCAGCTTCCTGCGCAGGTCCTGCTTGTCGTGCACGAGGTCGATGGTGGCCGCGGCGCGGTAGTCCTCGCAGGTGGCATGGATGGTGCGCGGATCGCGGAACGCGCGCGTGTATTCGACGATCGCGCGCCGGTCGAAGTACTTGAGCCGGCTCGGCCCGCGTCCCAGGCGCTTCACGATGTACCAGGGCACGTGCCCCGCGAGCAGCCGCTCCGGCAGGGGCGCTTCCTGGATGAGGAAGAACCAGTGCCAGTAGGCTTTGGCGAACGGCATGGTGGTGCTCTGGTACATCTTCAGCGTTGGCGAGATGTCGAGAACGGTGAGCGTGCGCACGCGTTTGCCGAAGTCGCGCGCCAGGCGATGGCCGACGCGCCCGCCGCGGTCGTGGCCGACGACGTGGAAGCCGAGGAAGCCGAGCGACTCCATTACTTCGGCCATGTCGAGCGCCATCGCGCGCTTCGAATAATTAAGGTGCCCCGGCACGCCGCGCGGCTTGGATGAATCGCCGTAGCCGCGCAGGTCGGCGCACACTACCGTGTAGTCGCGCGCGAGTTGCGGCGCGACCTTGTGCCACATTGCGTGCGTCTGCGGATACCCGTGCAGGAGCAGCAGCGGCGGGCCGTCGCCGCCGATTTCCAGGTTGATGGTGGCGTCGCTCGTGCGGATGCGGCGCGTCTCAAAACCGGGAAACAGCGTGCTCATGCCGACGCTCCCTGCAACGCGAGCGTCCCGGACCGGCCAGGCACCGTGCCCTGCACGACTTCGCAGCGCGGCAGGCGCTGTACGTCCAGCGCACGGTAGAGGTTATCGAGCGCGACCAGCTCGTAGCCCTGCGCCTTCCAGCCCGCGAGGAGCCGCTCGAACATCGGCATCAGCTTGCGGCCTTCGAGCTCCGCGTGCGCCGTGAACACGTGATCGCCATCTCGCGCAAGCGAAAGCAAGTGCTGCACCACGTCATCGTGCAGGCCGATCAGCTCGTCGAGCGTCGGCAGCGTCGTCGGCAGCTGCGGGCAGCCGATCGCCACCCCGTCCCACAGCGGGCGAAAGGGCTGCGTGCCGCGCGTATCGGAGGCGTAGGCGAAATGCCGCTCCTCGTACCAGGCCGCATGGCGGTTGAGCTGCCAGCCGGCGGCGCCCCAGCTGCGCGGCGGTTCCCCAAGGACCTCGGAAAAGCGCTTGCACGCCCGCTCCATTTCGCGCTCCGTCCAGTCGGCGTCACGCCGCGTGACGAAGTCCTGCCAGCGTACGTGGTCCCAGCAATGCACGCCCACCTCGAAGCCGGCATCGCGCACCGAGCGCATGACATCGGCGCAGCGCCGGCCGATGTCGGGGCCGGGAAGCAGCGTGCCGTAGAGGAGCGTGCACGGGCCGTAGTGCTCCAATACCGAGGTCCTGGAGACTTTCTTCAGGAAATCCTTTCGGAAAACTCGTCTGAGCGCACGGCCGGTGTGGTCGGGACCCAGGCTGAAGAGAAACGTGGCGCCGGCAGCGTGCTTTTGCAACAGCTCGACGAGCCGCGGCACGCCATCGCGCGTGCCGCGAAAAGTATCGACGTCGATCTTCAGCGCCAGCTTCACTGCTTCTTGCGCGGCTTCTTGCGCCTCATTTCACCAGATGGCGCGCCTCCGCGACGTCGGTACGGTAGGCGTCATAGATGCGCTTCAGCGCCTCGCGCATGCCCACGCGCGGCCGCCAGCGCAGCTCGCGCATGGTGTTGTCGATCTTCGGCACGCGGTTCTGCACGTCCTGGTAGCCGCGCCCGTAGTAGCGATCGGCCGTGGTTTTCACGATCCGCACCTTGCGCGCCGCCGCGCGGTACTCCGGGTACTCGAGCGCGAGCTTCACCATGGTCTGGGCAAGCTCGCGCACCGAGATGTTGTTCCGTGGGTTGCCGATGTTGAAGATCCGGCGCGTGGCGATGCCGTTCTTGTTGGCGATGATCGCCATCAGCGCGTCGATGCCGTCGTCGATGTAGGTGAAGGCGCGCTTCTGGCGGCCGCCGTCGACCAGGTTGATGCGCTCGCCGCGCACGATGTGGCCGAAGAACTGCGTGACGACGCGCGAGCTGCCTTCCTTCGGCGTCGCGAGCGAATCGAGCCCCGCGCCGATCCAGTTGAACGGCCGGAACAGCGTGAAGTCGAGCCCTTCCTTCTCGCCGTAGGCCCAGATCACGCGGTCCATGAGCTGCTTCGAGCAGGCGTAGATCCAGCGCTGCTTGTTGATCGGGCCGTAGACCAGCGGCGAGGCCTCCGGGTCGAACTGCCGGTCGGGCGACATGCCGTAGACCTCGGAGGTGGAGGGGAACACCAGCCGCTTTTTGTGCCTTACGCAGGCCCGGACGATGGGCAAATTCGCCTCGAAGTCGAGCTCGAAGACGCGCAGCGGCTCCTTCACATAGGTCGCGGGCGTCGCGATCGCCACGAGCGGCAGCACGGTGTCGCATTTCCTGATGTGGTACTCGATCCACTCGCGGTTGATGGTGATGTCGCCCTCGAAGAAGTGAAAGCGCGGCTCCTCGAGCAGGTCCTCAATGCGGTCGGTCTGCATGTCCATGCCGAACACGTCCCAGTCCGTCGTCGCGAGGATGCGTTTCGACAGGTGATGGCCGATGAAGCCGTTCACGCCGAGGATCAGGATGCGCTTCATTATTTTTCCTGGACGTCGAGAAGGCGCAGGACTTTACCATCGCCGCACAGCGCGAACCATGCGCCGCCCTCGCGGAACGGTCCAGGCTCCGCAGCCGGCGCTCGCCGCTCCACCAGCTGCGTGCGGTTGATCTTCAGCCGGTCGCAAAACGCGCCCGGATAAGGCGGCGCCACCGCGCGCACCAGGTTGTGGATCTCGCGTGCGCTCTTGCGCCAGTCGATGCGCCCGTCCTCCGGGCGCCGGCCGCCGTAGTAGCTCCCCTGGGCGAGGTTGTTTGGCCGCAATTGCGCGGTGCCCGCCAGCAGCGGCCCGATGCTCCGGCGCATCACCGTCTCGGCCGCGTCGGTCACCCGGCGGAACACCTCCACCGCGAGATCGTCGGGCCCGATCGGCACCGCTTGCTGGTCGACGATGCGGCCGGCATCGGGCTGCGCCACCATCTCGTGCAGCGTCGCGCCGGTCTCGCTCTCGCCGTTGAGCACCGCCCAGTTGACCGGCGCGCGGCCGCGGTATTTCGGCAGCAGCGAGCCGTGCATGTTGTACGCGCCGCGCTTCGCGCTGGCCAGCACCTCCGGCGGCAGCATGCGGCGGTAATAGAACGAGAAGACGAAATCCGGCACGATGCCGCGCAGCCGCGGCAGCAGTGCGCCGAGGTCCGGGTCGAGCACGGTGTCGATGCCCTTGCTGCGCGCCCGCTCGGCGACGCTCGCGAACCAGACGCGCTCGTGCGGATCGTCGCCGTGCGTGACGACGAGCGGCACCTGCACGCCGGCGTCGAGCAGCGCGCCGAGGCAGCGCACGCCTACGTCGTGGTAGCCGAAGACGACCGCTTTTGCCAAGCCGAGGACTCGGGCTCGCGCTCGAGCACCGCCTGCACGAGATAGCGCGGGCGCTCGCGCACCTGCTGGTAGATGCGCCCGACGTATTCGCCGACCAGCCCGAGGCCGAACAGCACGATGCCGATCAGGAAGAACTGCAGGATGTCGCGATCCCAGAAGGTGCGCAGCGTGTCGAGCGGCTCGCCGGCGAGCACACGCTGGATCATCACGACCAGGTACACGAGCACCGCGATCACCGAGACGCCGATGCCGAAGAGCGAGAACATCTGCAGCGGCACCACCGAGAAGCCGGTGACCAGGTCGAAGTTGAGGCGGATCAGCTTGTAGAGGGAATACTTCGACGTCCCCGCCGCCCGTGGCTCGTGTGCCACCTCCACTTCGGTCGGCCGGTGCGCGAAGGTGTAGGCGAGCGCCGGGATGAAGGTGCTTACCTCGCGGCAGGAATTGATCGTGTCGATGATCGCTCGGCTGTAGGCGCGCAGCATGCACCCCTGATCGCTCATGCGGATCTTGGTGATGCGCTCGCGCAGGCGGTTCATGGCGCGCGAGCCGAACCGCCGGAACGCGTTGTCGTGCCGCTCGCTCCTCACGCCGCCGACATAGTCGTAGCCCTCGTCCATCTTCGCGAGGAGCTTCGCGATCTCCTCGGGCGGGTTCTGCAGGTCGGCATCCAGCGTGACGACACGCTCGCCGCGCGCGCGCTCGAAGCCCGCCATGATCGCGAGGTGCTGGCCGAAGTTGCCGTTGAGCAGCACCACCCGCGTGACGTCCGGGCGCTTGGCGAACTGCTCGCGCAGCAGCGCCGCCGAACGGTCGCGGCTGCCGTCGTTCACGAAGATCACCTCGTAGCTGACCTTGAGCGCATCCAGCACCGGATAGAGGCGCGCGAACAGCGCGGCCAGCCCTTCCTCCTCGTTATAGACGGGGATGACGACCGAGAGATTCATTTGAGAACTTTTCTCGCCGCTTCGCACACGCGATCGACATCGCTGTCGCGCATCGCCGGGAAGAGCGGCAGTGTGGCGATCGAGCGCCCGATGCGCTCGGCATGAGGGAACTGGCCTTCGCGCCAGCCGAGGCGGCGGTAGAGCTTGAACAGATGCATCGCCGGATAGTGCACGCCCACGCCGATGCCCTCGTCGCGCATGCGCGCGATGAACCGCGCGCGCTCGACGCGCTCGGGCAGCACCACCTGGAACATGTGCCAGTTGGACTGCTCGTAGTCCTCGGGCGGCAGCTCGCAGCCGAGGCCGCGATCCCAGCGCTGGAAATAGCGCCGCGCGAGCGCGCGGCGCCGCTCGGTGAAGCTCGCGAGGTGCGGCAGCTGGCCGAGCCCGATGCGCGCCGCGACGTCGGTGAGGTTGTATTTGCCGCCGGGCACCTCGACGTCCATGCCGTCTTCGCCGGTGCGGATTACGCCCTGCAGGCGCAGCTGCTCGCAGCGCGCGACGTACGACTCGTCCGGCAAGACGAGCGCGCCGCCCTCGGCACTGGTGATGTTCTTGTTGGCATGGAAGCTGAACGAGACGAAGTCGCCGAACGTGCCGAGGAGCTTCCCGCGCCAGCGCGCGCCGAACGATTGCGCGGCGTCCTCGATCACGCGCAGCGCGCGCCGCCGCGCGATGTCGTAGAGCCGATCGCGATCCACCGGCAGGCCGGCGAGATCGACCGGGATGATGGCGCGCGTCGCACCGGTGACGGCTTGCTCGACGGCGCCGAGATCGATGTTGCGCGTGCGCGGATCCACGTCGACAAAAACCGGCCGCGCGCCGACTTCGAGCACCACGTTCGCGGTGGCCACCCAGGAAAGCGGCGTCGTGATGACTTCGTCGCCCGCGCTGATGCCCGCCAGCCGCAGCGCCACCGCGAGCGTTGCGGTGCCGGAATTGAAGCAGCGTACCGGCCGGCCGCCGCAATCGCGCGCGAGCGCCGCTTCGAACGCCTTGACCTGCGGCCCCGAAGTAATCCAGCCGGAGCGCAGCACCTCGGCGACACCCGCGATGGTGGCCTCGTCGATCGTCGGGCGCGTGAACGGCAGGAACTCCGGCATCGGCGGATGATACCGATTTCGCCTCAGGGCTTTTTGACGATGGCGTATTGCGGCCCGCGCGCCATCACCTGCATTTCGACGCCGAGCTCGCGGCGCAGCCGCTCGACTTCGTCCGCCGGTACGAACGCCCAGGCGCGAGCGTCCCCCTGCCAGCGCTGTGCGAACGCCGTCAGGTCGGGGACGAACTTGTGCGGCTCCCAGTCGATCGCGACGCCGAGCTCGTCCCGATAGCTGACCATGGTCACCGTGCGTCGCAGCGTCCACGGCAGCGTATGGTCATACCTGTCGACCGCATACACCGGCGCATCGGCCGTGGGCCGCTCAGGCAGCGCCGCGACCATGCCGGCCACGCTGAACCGATCGGCGATCGTGCGATGCGCGGCGAGGCCGACCTGCGTGGCGACGAGCGCGCCCGCCGCCATGGCGAGCACGGCGCCCGCTACGCGCCCCTGATGTGCGAGCACATGGGCTGCGCCGGCGCTGGCGGCGAGCAGCAAAGCGCTCCCTACGAGCCAGTCGCCATAGGCATCATACGGTCCGCCCGCCGCGTAGCGATGCACCCCATAAGCCGCCGCGAGCGCCGCGATGAGCAGCAGCCCGGACTGCACGCGCAGCACGCCGGGCGTGAGCGAGCGCGCCGCGAGCACGGCGAGCGCCGGAAAGATGGGCAGGATGTAGGGCGGCAGCTTGGAGCTTGACATCGAAAAAAAGGCGAACACGACGAGCGCCCAGCACCAGAGGAAGAGCTCCGCGTCGCTCCGCTCGCGCAATGCGCGCACGGCGGCGTGTCCCAGCGGCACGAGCCATGGCGCCATGCCGGCGGCGAGCACCGGCACGAAATACCACCACGGATGCACGCGCTGGTGGATCTCGCTGGTGAAGCGCTGAAAGTGCTCCTGCACGAAAAAGAAGTGCGCGAACTCGGGGTTCGCCGCCGACACCGCGATGAACCAGGGCGCGGCGACCAGCAGGAACAGCAATCCACCGGCGACCAGGCGCAAGCGCCGGATGAGCGCCCAATCGCGCTTCAACAGCAAGTAGAGGACCAGCGTTCCCGCCGGCAGCGCGATGCCGATCAGGCCTTTGCTGAGCACCGCCAGGGCGCACGCGACCCAGAACCACAGCGGCCGCTCGAGCAGGAGCGCGAGCATCGCGGCCGACAGGAAGAACGTGACGCCCATGTCGAGCGTATTAACCTGCCCGAGCACGACGTACAGCGGACTGCCGGCCAGCACGGCCGCCGAGTACCAACCGATCGGCGGACCGAACAGCCGATTGGCGGCATAGCCGGTGAGCGCGATGCCGGCAAGGCCGAGGAGCGCGGTCCACAGCCGCGCGACCCAGTCACGTTCGCCGAGCACTTCGAACAGCGCGGCGCTGGCCCAGTACTGCAGCGGCGGCTTCTCGAAGTACTTGAAGCCGTTCAGCCGGGGCGTCAGCCAGTCGCCGCTCGCCACCATCTCGCGCGAGATCTCGCCGTAGCGGCTCTCATCGGCCTTGTAGAGCGGCCGGATGCCGAGCGTGCCGAACCAGACGACCGCGAGCAGGACCCAGAGGGCCGCGAGGCGGCCGTTCACTCGAAAAGCAGAGCCAGGGCGACGCGCCGCCCTTCAGCGACCAGGATGTTGTACGTGCGGCAGGCGGCCTTGGTGTCCATCACCTCGAGCCCGACGCGCGCGGCGCCGAGCGGCGCGGTGAGCCGCGGATGCGCAAAGCGCTGGCGGCGGCCGGTGCCGAGCAGCACGATCTCGACGCCCAGGCGCGCGAGCTCGGCAAAGTGCTCCGCGGAGAGATGCTCGAAGTCGGCCGCGCTCCAGTCGCGCACTTCGCCGGCAGTGACGATGACATTGCGGTCGCGGCGCGCGCCGTTCACCGCGACGTAATCGTCGCCGTAAGCCGTGATGATGTTCGCGCCGGCCGCACTAGTGGCGTGAAGTTTCACGCTACAATTTTAGCAATGCGTGAATTTTCAAGGATTAAGCGGCTTCCGCCGTACGTCTTCAACATCACCAACGAGTTGAAGATGGCGGCGCGCCGGCGCGGCGAAGACATCATCGATCTGTCGATGGGCAATCCCGACGGGCCGACGCCGCCGCACATCGTCGC
>JACXTT010004940.1_pt1 | contig 19585 bp, 16 predicted proteins | sample 9270951 | NCBI WGS metagenome assembly JACXTT01 (sample SAMN15532306, study PRJNA645909) | rock metagenome | isolation source: weathered quartz diorite | place: Puerto Rico | collected 2017-06-21 | reverse complement strand
TAGAGCATGACTCCCGAGGCGCCGCCGCCATAGACGACGTACTTGAGGGCAGCCTCGCTCGATTGGCGCCGGCCCTTGAGAAAGCCGGCCAGGGCGTAGCTCGGCAAGCTGGCCATCTCGATCGCGATGAAGACCATCAGCAGGTGATTCGACGACGCCATCAGCGACATGCCCAGGGTGGAGCCCAACAGGAGGCAATAGAAGTCGGCGGAGTCTTCGTTGTCGGGGATGCCGGTCAGGATCGTCAAAACGATGACGAGCGCAACGAAGGAGTAGAGGAAGATATTCAAATAGATCGTAAAGTTGTCATAGATGAGCATGCCGCCGAACATCGGAAACGACGTCGGTCCGCTCGGGGGAGCAAGCCATTGAAAACAGCTCACGACGCAGGCGCCGGTGGAGAGCGCCAGGGCGATACAGCCGAGGTGCCAGCGGTCGTAGCGCGGAATCAGGCGAATGACGAGCAACAGCACGATCCCGCCGCAGATGATGAGCTGCGATAGGAAGGCGTGGACGTCGTTATAGAGGTCCTTCGTCAGAATCTCGGCCAAACGGGCATTCATAGGGAATCACTCAAAGGTCATGCACGGTACGGCGGACTGACAACCTGGCTTACGAGGTCACATTTTCACCCGGGCCAGCGAATCGACCAGGAACGTCACGTGCGGCTCCATCCATTGCAGCACCAGCATTGGCAGGATGCCGAGCACCACGGCCAGCACGACTAGCGGGATTACGCACAGCAACTCGCGGACAGTGATATCCTTGTAGTCCTTGTACGCGGGATTGGTGCCAAGATAGACTCGCTGCATCGTCCAGAGGATGTACGCCGCGGTGATGACGACGGTGAGGGCGGCAAGCACCGCGAAGACCTTGCCGGCGTTGGGGGATTCGGGGGTCGAGAAGTTCCAGGTGGACAGGATGACCATGAACTCACCGACGAAGCCGCACAGGCCGGGCAGGCCGAGAGCGGCGAAGAAGATGACGGCGCTGATGCCGCCGTAGAGGGGCATCGGCTCATTGAGTCCGCGGAAGTTGTCGAGGTTACGATGGTGGGCGCGGTCGTAAATAACGCCGACGCAAAAGAACATGCCGGCCGAGCTAATGCCATGAGCGATCATCTGGTACATGGCGCCGTTCATGCCCCAGGCCCAGTAGTTGGAGCCGATCTGCGGCCAGACGGCGATGCCGAGGATGACGTAGCCCATGTGGCTGATGGAGCTGTAGGCAACAAGTTTCTTGAAATCGGTCTGGGCCATGGCGGCAAAGGCGCCGTAGACGATGTTGATCATGGCGAAGACGCAGAGGTACCAGGCGAGCGCGTGGGCTGCCCAAGGGCAGATCGGGTAGGCGATGCGGATGATGCCGTAGCCGCCCAGCTTGAGCAGGATGCCCGCGAGGATCATGCTGATGGGAGTGGGGGCCTCGACGTGGGCGTCGGGGAGCCAGGTGTGAAACGGGAAGACCGGGACCTTGATGGCGAAACCGACAAAGAGGAACAGGAACATCACGTACTGGAAGGTCGGCGTGAAGAATACTTGCGCTAGGCGTTCCTTGACAGCTTCCCTGGTCGTCGGGATGCCGTCGCGCTTGCGCTCGGCGACGATCGAGTCGATGAACTCGTCTTGTTGTTTGGTGCCGGTCAGGTGCATGTAGTGCATAGCGGCCTTGCCGACCTTGGCCAGCACGATCAGATCGAAGCTGTGGACTTCCACTTTTTCAAGGGCCTTGACGTCGTTGACCTTCAGGCCGCCGGCCTTCTTCGGTTCATCTTTATCCTCGGCGTCCTTTTTCGGGGCGTCCTTTTTCTTGGCCTCCTTCTTGCCTTTGCCGGTGGGCAGTCCGGCAGGCGCGCCGCCGTCCATGGGGGCAGAAGCGCCTTGCAGATCTGGATTCTTGGCCTGTACTTCGCGCATGCTCGCGACGACGACTTCCTTGTGTACGAAGTCCTGCACGTCGGTGAAGTAGAAACCCAGCAGCGCGATCAGGATGAACACGCTGCCGAACAGGGTGTAGAGGAAGAACTTGATGGCCGCGTATTCGCGGCGCGGGCCGCCCCAGACGCCGATGAGGAAGTACATCGGCAGGAGCATCACTTCCCAGAAGATATAGAAAAGGAAGAAATCGAGCGCGAAGAATGTCCCCAGCACGCCGGTCTCAAGGACGAGGAACAACATGCAATAGCCCTTGACGTGCTTCTCGATGCCCCAGCTGGCGATCATGGAGATAAAGAAGAGCACCGAGGTGAGGAGGATCATCGCCATGCTGATGCCGTCCACACCAAGGTAGTAATCGATGTTGAAGCGCGAGATCCAGGGCATGCGGGCGTGCAGGTCTCTGCCGTCGAGTTCCTTGTCCTCGCCTTTGGAAGTGGCGGCGACGCGGGCGCGCTCGGATAGCGTGGTCGATTTGCTCGCCCGCAGGATCCCCGCCTTGTTCATGGCTTCATCGGTCTGCGTGTTGATCATGCTCAGGTAATCGATGAAGATCCACGAGCTGACGACGAAGGTGACGGCAGTGCCGGTGAGCGCCCACCAGCGCATATACTCCTCGGTTCCCTTGGGGAAGAACAAGAGGCCGAGCGCAAAGATGGTGGGAATAAAGATACACAGCGACATCATTACCAGGTCGTATTCGATCATCATGGGAGCAATCTCGCTTCAAACGAAACATTTGCCGCTCACGGCTTAGCGCTCGCGGCAAGAAATCCGAGGCAAAGACGCACAGCCGGCAAGGCTAAGCCGCAAGCGGCGCGGGCACTAGCCGCCCAGAGCTTTTAATCCCCACGCATACAGCAGCACCCAGACGGCCATCGCCGCCAAGGCCAGGAACAGGATGTAGCTGCGCAAATAGCCAGTCTGCACATTGCGCAGCCAGGCGCCGACGGCATACGACACATCCGCGATCAGGTTGGCCAGGCCGTCCACGATGCCTTTATCGAACAGCCCGCTCCAGCGCGATGTGAACAGATTCCAGCGCGCAATCAGGTGCAGGAAGCCGTCGATGACGTTCGTGTCGAACTTGCGGCACCAGTGGGCGATGGTGACGCCGGGCCGCACCAGCAGGGCGCTATAGACTTCGTCGAAGTACCATTTGCAGGTCAAGAAACGATGCACGCCGGGGAACTGCTCCTTCGCTTCATTGGGATCGAGCACTCCATAAAAGTAGAGTACCGCCGCGAATGCCAGGCCGATGACGACGACGCCAAGCGCCAGGAAGCCCACGATCGCGTGGTACTCATGAGCGAAACCCTCCGCGTTCTTGAAATCGACGCTGACCGCCGCCGGCTGGCTGTAGTGGTGAAGTTGGTGGCCGAGCCAGCTCTTTTCCGGCTCGTGCAGCGGCCAACCCCAGGCGACGCCGACGCTCAGGATCGCGAGCAAGATCAACGGCACCGTCATCGTCCAGGGCGATTCGTGGGCACGGTCGAACACGTGATGGTCGCGTGGCTTGCCAGTGAAAGTCATGAACCACATGCGGAACATGTAAAACGTGGTGATACCCGCAGTCACCAGCGGCAACAAGAAGAGCAGGAAGTGCTGCTTGTTCTCCATGAAGAAGCCGAAGGCGCCCGCGAGAATCTCGTCCTTCGAGTACCAGCCGGAGAAGAACGGCGTGCCGGCGATGGCGAGCACCCCCATCAGCATGGTCAGGGCGGTGATCTTCATCTTCGGATAGAGGCCGCCCATCTTGAGCATGTCTTGCTGGTGATGGCAGCCGTAGATAACGCTGCCGGAGCCGAGGAACAGGAGCGCTTTGAAGAACGCATGGGTAAGCAGATGTAACAGGCCCGCGGTCCAGCCGCCAACGCCGAGCGCCAGCATCATGTAGCCGAGCTGGCTGACAGTCGAGTAGGCGAGCACCTTCTTGATGTCGGTCATGACGACGGCGATCGACGCGGCCACGAACAGGGTGATCGCGCCGACATAGGCGATCGTCAGCAGGACCTCCGGCGTGAACAGCGGGAAGCATCGTCCCACCAGATAGACGCCCGCGGCAACCATGGTCGCGGCATGAATGAGGGCGCTAACGGGAGTCGGGCCTTCCATGGCATCGGGGAGCCAGACTTGCAGCGGGAACTGTGCCGACTTGCCCACGCAACCGAGGAAGATGCCCAGCCCCGCGGCGACGAGCAGCCAGTAAGGGATCGAGCCATAGTCGTCAAGCGCCGGGTGATCGTTGACAATGGTCCGCCAACTTGGGCCGTGCAGGTGCTCCGGAGCACGCGGGAAGATCAAGGCCGAATCGCCGTCGGGCGTCAGCAGGACGGCGCGATAGCCCTTGCCCTCGACCGGGCCGGCATCGCCGCGAATAATCTTGTACGGCGCCTTCAAACTGTCGGCCTTGATGTCGCCGTGCGCATCCTTGTCAGGGCAGCGAATGCGGGCGAAGATTTCCTGGAAGTTGAAGGTGCCAAAGTAAGTCCAGATAATCAAGAGGCCGATGATGAACCCGGCGTCGCCGACGCGGTTGGTGATGAACGCCTTGTTGGCGGCATTCGACGCGCTGGTGCGCTCGAAGTAGAAACCGATCAGCAGATACGAGCAGATCCCGACCAGCTCCCAGCTCACGAAGATCTGGAAAAGATTGTCGGCCAACACGAGGTTCAGCATCGAGAAGCAGAATAGCGACAGGAACATGAAGAAGCGGCCATAACGGCCGCGCCGGCTAAAGTGGCCGTGGGCAGTGTGGACTTCATGGTCCTCGACGCTCTTTGCCAGCTCGTCGGACATGTAGCCGATGGAAAAGAGGTGAATCAAGGTCGCGATGAAGGTGACCATCACGAACATGATGGCGGCGAGCATGTCGATGTTGAAGCCGACGGTGAGCATGGTGCCAGGCGAGTTGGACCGAAGATCCTTGACACGATCCGGCTTCATCTTCTTGACATCGTAATCGGAGGCCAGATCGGTATAGATGCGGGCCCATTCGAGCGAGCCGTGCCAGTGCGCGGCGAGGCGGTTGTAATTGCCGACATTCCGAACATGCTGCTCCTTCGCCTTGGTCTCGGCGTCCTTCTTCTCTTTCTCCGTTGCCTTTGCTTCGGCCTTTGCCTTGCCGTGATCATGGGCATGGTCGTCATGGCCGTGCGGCTTTGCGTGCTTGGATTCGTAGTGGTGGATGTCATCATGAAGATGATGCATCTCGTGGGCTTCGATGAGAAACCAGACGAAACCGGTCACGCTGCACAGGAACGCCAGGCCAATGCCGCCGAGCGCGACGTAGGCGGGACCGCGGCCGGTGACCTCGCCGCCGAGCAGTTGAAAGACGGCGTTGAGGGAGGCGTTTTCCTTGACATAGGGGCGCAGGCCCCAGCGCAGCGCTGCGGCCAGGAATAGCAGGCCGAACGAGAGGATCGGCAGCAACGTCGCCAGGACGAATAGTAGACCCGGTTTGTCCATCAATTCGGGCATCGACTAACCTTTCAACTCTTCCGCGCTATCGACATCGACACTGGTGTGGTTGTTGTAAAAGTTCAGCACAATGGCCAGGGCGACGGCCGCTTCGCCTGCCGCCATGACGATGACGAACAGCGCGAAAACCATCCCCTCGACCTGGAATGCCTGATGGTAGCGAGAGAAGGCGACGAAGTTGATATTCGCGCCGTTAAGCACCAGTTCGACGCCGATCAGGACGCCGATCGCGTTGCGTTTGGTCGCCATGCAGACCACGCCGCACACAAACAGCAAAGCGCCGAGAACCAAATAGCCCATTAACGGATCGGTCATGCTTGTTCTCCCTTGCGGCGTTTAGCGCGCGCCAAGTAGGCGGCCCCAATCAGCACGACGAGCAGGTGTATCGAGACGATTTCGAACGGCAGCAGGTAATGGATGCCGGGCGAGATCATCAGCTTCTCGTCGCGCGGCCCGACTGGCACGCCGGAGTTTCCCAGACCGATGGTCACGGCGTGATGCGAGTCCTTGGGGTCTTGCGGCTTCGTCGTCTCGGCACCGGGGGGCCGGTCGTTGAAATAGGAGGTCGCGCCGAAGCAAAGCACGGCAAAGAGCATGATCCCGGCGACGATGGAGATGGCCCATTCGGCGCCGCTCGTCTTCATATTGATGAATGGCCCCTGGGCGGTAAGCATGACGCCGAAGACGACCAGCACCATCGTACCGCCGACATAGACGAGAAGCTGGATGGCGCCGACGATATCGGCGCCGAGCAGGAAGAAGACGCCGGAGGTCCCCGCCAGCGTGAAGAGAAGCCAGGTCGCCGAGCGCACGATGTTCTGCGTGATGACCGTAGCGAGGGCGCACAGGCCCGTCAAGCCGGCGATCAACCAGAACATGAATGCGTGGAGTTCGAACATCATTCGCCGTTTCAAGGTTTGCCGTTTGCGGCTTAGCGCTCGCAGAATGAAACGATTGGCCATCGACATCATTCAGCAAGCGCTAAACCGCAAGCGGCACTCAACTTTGCTTCGCCGCCCCTTCATAGCCCGGCAACCCCGTCGTGCGCCACATGCCCGGCATACCGGTGCTCGGCGGCAATTTCGCCAGCGTCACCATCTTGAACACCATGAGAGCCGCGGCGATAACGCACAGGCCGCAGATGGCCCAGCCAATGTATTGCTGGATAAAGCCCGGAACGCACATGGTCCACACGCTGACGCCAAGCAGCAGCACGCAGCTGATCGGGATCAGGTATTTCAAGCACAACATCATGACCTGGTCAATGCGCAGTCGCGGCAGCGTCCAGCGCACCCACATCATCACGAACACCAGCATCCAGCCCTTGACGAGGAAGACCGCGACGTTGATAGCATTGGCGAGAATGACGCCGAAATCGACGACGCCGTAAGTGATCGCACCGCCGAAGACGCTGGTCAATTCGAACGGGACGCCGATGCTCCAGCCGCCGAGGAACATGAGGCAGGCGATGCCGCTGACGGCGAACATGCTGCCGTACTCAGCCATGAAGATGACGAGCCAGCGAAAGCCGGAATATTCGGTATGAAAGCCGGCGACCAGTTCGCTTTCAGCTTCGGCAAGGTCGAAGGGTGCGCGCTTGCAGCTGGCCATGGCGCAGGTAAAGTAAGTCCAGAAGGCACAGAAAGTGAACGGGTCGTGGAAGATGAACCAGTTCCACAGGCCGCTCTGCATCTTGGCGACTTCGCCGAGGTTCATGCTCCCCGCGACGATGACGGGGACGATGACACAGATGGCCATGGGGATTTCATAGCTGACCATCTGGGCCGCCTCGCGCATGCCGCCGAAGAGGGACCACTTGCTCCCCGAGCCATAACCGATCAGGATGATGCCGAAGACTTCGGAGGACATGACGGCGAGCATGAAGAAGACGGCAATGTTCATCTCGCGGGCCACGACGCCATCGCCGAAGGGAAGCACGAGGAATGCGAGAAAGGAGCCGATCAAGGCGATGTACGGACCGACACGGAACAGCATCTGGTCAGCGGCCGCGGGGATGGTGTCTTCCTTGATGAGGAGCTTCATGCCGTCGGCAAGGGTTTGTAGCCAGCCGAACTTGCCGCCGACGCGGGTAGGGCCGAGGCGATCCTGGATGCGTCCCGCAACCTTGCGTTCCAGCCAGACGGAAAAGATGGCGTTCAGGAGCATGAAGCCGAATAGGAGCACATGCGCCGCAATGATGGCGATGATGTAGACTCCGTATTCTTGCCAATTTTCCGAGAACGAATCGAGCACAGTCCTGGCTCCTGCTTCGCTTGTCAAGTAAGTTGATGGGCGTTACTCTATTTGTCGGATGGAAGAGTGGCCAGTGGGCAGAAGTCAGCGGCCAGGAGTCAGGAATCGGGAATCAGGAGTCGGCAACATGTTTCGAGGTTTTACTGCGCGTCCGCTCGGTCCGCTCGCATCGCCGCGTGTGCCGCATATGCCGCGCAACCATCGGCATCCGCCGATTCACGGGGTGCAGAGCGATATTGACGATGCCGGCGCGTCGTCGGATGCGCTGGCGCGCGAGAGGTCGCTGGCGCTCCTGGAAGCGGTGCTGCTGATCGCGGACGAGCCGTTGCCGATCCGCAAGTTAGTGCAGGTGACCGGTCTGCCGGATGTCGGCGCGGTACGCCGGCTCATGAAGAAACTGCAAGACCTCTACGACCGGGACGGCTCGGCCTTCGATCTGGAAGAACTTGCCGGCGGCTTCCAGCTATTGACTCGCCCCGTGTACCACCGCTGGCTGACGAGCCTGCGCCGCAGCCAGCAAGAGCTGAAGCTGACTGCCGCGTCGCGCGAGACGCTCGCCATCGTCGCGTATCGCCAGCCGATCATGCGTGCCGACATCGAAGCGATCCGCGGCGTCCATTGCGGCGAGACCTTGCGCTTGCTGATGGAAAAGGGGGTAGTGAAGATCGTCGGCCGCCACGATTCGCTGGGCCGGCCGGTGCTGTACGGGACGACAAAGATGTTCTTGCAAGTGTTCGGCTTGAACAGTTTGAAGGACTTGCCGAACACGGAAGCGTTGCGGCCCGGCGAAAAGTGAGGCGCTTCAAGGCATCGCAATCACCTCGGCCGGCGTGAGCGCCGTGATGTTGGTGAAACGCTGGAAGTCTTGTTTGTTGAAGGTGAGCAGGTGGGTGATGCCGTGAACGAGCATGGCGGCGACGAGGCGGGTGTCGTGTGTCGCCTTGCTGATAACGAAATGCTGAATTGCCAGCGTCTCCCATTGCGGATAAATCGCGGGTACATCGTCGAAAAATACGAAGGCTCGTTTCAAGGTCGCGACTTCCGAGGTCACATTGGGTACGCTGAGGCCAAGTCCGTTGTTCGCCTTCGGGCGCGTGCCGACGGACCAGAATTCATAGATGCACTGGGGGACGACGCCAAGCGTCCAGCGCTGTTGGCGCAACTTGTCGGTTGCATGCTTCGCCAGTAAATGTTACGGATCGGCGGGGTGAGCCAGCCGAAGAAGAATGTTCGCATCGACGAGCATGTCCATTCTCAACGACCCTCATAGATCGTTTCTCGACCGTCATCAAGAACAACATCGATTTGTGGATGGCTGCTCACCCATTCGTCAAATAAACGTTTCCACTCCTCGTAAGGCAGATCACTTGGGCTCGACGAGGGAACCGTTGCCTTCAGCCATTGCTCAACGATATCCAGGGCCACGGCTGTAGGATCACGGCCCTTTCGTTCGGCAAGGAGACGGAGCTTCCGCACCATCTCGTCTGATAGTTTCAAAGTGAGTGTCGTCATGGTATCTCCCTTCTTTTCCAGGATACCAAAAGACCCGTTCGCCTGTCGAGTCCTATCACGGCGTTCTTTTCTCGTTCATCAACTCCAAAATCGCCATGCTCATCGTCAGCACGCCGGTGCGCAGTGTCGGCTCGGGAACCGGCGCGTAAAACGGCGAATGCGTCGAGGCCAGCGCCTTGCCGCCGGGCTTCTTCGATTCGGCGTAGGCTTCGTCGCTGACGGTGCCGAGATGCCAGTAGAAGGTGCGGATGCCGGCGCGGGTGAACTGGCTGAAGTCCTCGCCCCCCATCGACATGGGCCGTTCGTGGACGCGCCCCGGGCCGACGACATCCTTGAATACCGTCGCGAGCTTTTGCGTCAGCTCCTTCTCGTTGAATAGCGCCGGCGTGAAGCTCTCGCCGTGAAGCTGCACGATCGGCTCCGGCGCGTTCGCGACCATCGCCCCCGCCTTGGCGATTCGTGTGATCGATTCCAGCACTTCCTTGCGCGACTTGTCGTTCATCGTCCGCACTGTCAATTGCATCTTGACCTCGTCGGGAATGATGTTGTGTTTGGTGCCGCCGTGGATGGCGCCGACCGTCACGACCGCCGGTTCGAGAGGATTGCGCTCGCGGCTCACGATGGTTTGCAGGTCGAGTACGATGCGGGCCGCGATCACGATCGGATCGATCGTCGCATGAGGCGCCGCGCCGTGGCCGCCTTTCCCTTTGACGATGATGTCCACGGAATCGACGTTCGCCTGCAGCTGCCCTTCGCGATAGTTGACATGCCCCGCGGGATAACGGCCGTCGCAGTGCAGCGCCAGGGCGAAATCGGGGCGCGGGAACTTCTGCAGGAGGCCCGCTTCGATCATCGCCTTGGCGCCGGCGCCGATCTCCTCCGCGGGCTGGCCGATGAAGACGAGCGTTCCCTGCCAGCGATCCTTCATTGCCGTCATGACGCGGGCCGTGCCGACCAGGCAGGCGACGTTCAGGTCGTGCCCGCAGGCGTGCATGACGCCGACGTCGAGTCCATCCTTGTCGCGCGTGCGGACCTTGCTGGCGTAGGTGACGCCGGTCTGCTCGACGATCGGCAGCGCGTCCATGTCGGCACGGACGAGGATTGTCGGCCCGGCGCCGTTCTTGAAGACGCCGACGACGCCGGTGACGCCGACCTTCTCGGTGACCGTGAAGCCGACCTGGCGCAGCTCCTTCGCCAGCTTCGCACTCGTGCGCTCTTCCTGGAACGCCAGCTCGGCGTTGGCGTGAATGTCTTTGTAAATCGCGAGCAGCGAGTCGATCTCCGCGTCGACCTTCTGCTGAATGAACGCGACGTGCGGCTTGCGAACCTTGGATTCCTGGCCGAATGCAGACAGTGAAAGCAGTGCATAAACAGCAACAGACAACCAGTAAACGGCTCTCATGATCTGACCCCTGTTGATTCCAAAAGAGACGGATTGAAGACTCGTCCCACGGGTAATCGACGCGCGACACGATGTGTTATCCGAAATTTCGGTGCAGCGAGCAATGGTTTTCTCAATCGAATTCAGACGCTGGTTGACAGCAGCCCTCCCGGCGCTTACCCTTTTTCTTCGTCACGCGCATTCACTCCGTGAGTCTCACAGGATTCTCCCATGCCCCAGGTGCAATTGCGGTTGAACGAAGCCGACGGCTATCTTCCGGCCGTGTGCATGTGTTGCGGCGAGCCGGCGACGGCGCACAAGGCGAAAAAAATGCAGTGGTGTCCGCCGTGGGTGGGCATCTTGATCCTTACCGGGCTGCTGCCTTACTTGATTGTCGCGCTCATCTTGACCAAGCGCACTACCGTGCAGGCGCCGTTCTGCGATCGGCACCAGGGGCATTGGCTTAATCGCCTACTGGTCATGTGGGGGTCGTTCTTCCTTTTCGGCGTCATCGGCCTCGCGGCGTTCATTTTCTCGATTAATCTACCGCGTCAGAATCAGGACAACGTGTTTCCGTTCGTGTGCCTCGGCAGCGTTGCCCTCCTGGTCGTGTGGATCATCATCGCCATCGTCTGCCAGTACACCATCATTCGCCCGACGGAAATCACGGACGACGATATCACCCTCACGGGCGTGTGCAACGCTTTCATCGACGCGGTCGAGGAGGCGCGTGACGAGCGCCGGTCGCGCAAGCGCGAGCGTGAACGCAGCAGTTGGCGCGATGAAGAAGAGGAGGATGCTCCTCGGCGCCGAAAGACACCGCCGTCAGACGCGATCGAAGAATAACCCAAGGAGCCTCCATGCGATACCTAGCCACGTTGCTGATCTTGGCCGGCTGCACCTCCTCCGTCTGGGCTCAAGGCAAACTCCCCATCCACCTCTGGTTCGAGCCCGAATGGTTCGAAGGCGTCAAAGGCTCCTTCGGCTACTGGACCGGCAGCGCCAAGCCGACTGGCGCCTGGGGCGTTGCCGGTCCGGGCGTCAGCGCCGAATGGTCGCAAGGCGGCGAGAGCGAGTGGAACTCGATGGGCGCTCCCGCCGAGGAGACGTCCGCGTCGTGCCAGCGCGACTTCAACGTGCCGCGCGCCGGCAACTACAAGGTCTGGGTGCGCTACGTCGATCACCGCAAGAAGACGCAGCCGTTCAGGCTGACCATCAACCAGGGGGGTATGGCATCGTTCTCGGGCGAGTATGGCGTCAAGCCCGTAGTGCCGGCCAATGACGAGTACCAACTCTACTGGGGTTTCTCCTTCGGCTGGGGTTCGCTCGATGCGAAGTTGACCGAAGGCCCGGCACGCCTGATCGTCTCGATCGACAAGGCGGGCACTGGCTGGCGGCAGGTCGATGCGATTCTCATCACCGAGGATTTGAAGTTCGAGCCGAGCGGCCGCGAAAAGCCGCGCTTCGCCTATCAGGATGCGTTCGGCGTGTGTCCACTGGACGGAGCGATGTGGCGCGGCGCCAGGAAAGATCTCACGCTAGCCGTGGCCAGCAAACGCAAGCCGATCGCGAACCGCGCGTTCTCGATGTGGACCGGCATCGAGGCCGACCTCAAGTGGTGGAGCAAGCAGGACCGCGCCAAGCTTTCCCTCTACGACGTCTACTTCCAGTTCGCGCCGCCAAGCGACGTCAAGGAAAAGTTCCACAAGCAATTTGCCGGCAGGAAGGACATCCCGATCCACTCGTGGCCGCACCTCTTACCCGGTTTCTATCTCGGCAACACCCCTGATCTGTCGGACGACAGCCCGATCCGCAGATGGCTCGAAAAAACCAAGACGCCGTTCTTCATCATGACCAACTACGCCAGCGGTAGCTACACCGACAAGAACGGTCCGGGGACTTACGCCGCCCTCACCGGCCCACTCGCCGATCAGTTCATGGGCTACATCCATGGCGAAGCGATCGGCACGGTTGGCATTTCCCTCCCCCCGCTCGCGCGGGGGGCTCGCCCGGATGATCGCCGCGCTTATGTCGATGCACTCCCCAAGCACCTGCGCGATAGCCAGGCTGAGGCGTGGAGTAAGATCTACAAGACCAAGGTATCGCCCGATCACTGGTCGCGCGGCATCTCGTGCCTGTCGGTCGATTCCATCGCCCTGGCCCATCTCTACCACGAAAGCGGCGCCCAAACCGTCGGTTACGAGATCGACTCGACCAACGTCCATGCTCCCATGCGCATCGCCTTCGAGCGTGGCGCGGCCCGGCAATACGGCGGCTCGTGGATCAACTACGCCAGCGGCAACTTTGGCGACTCCTGCAACTATTTCACGCAAAACCCGCAGGTGCCGCGAGGCGCCCCGTCGTGGTTTCACAGCAAGTACGCCGTCACCGATGGAGTAAGCATTAGCTGGTATCGCAAATTGTACTATCTCAACTATCTCGGCGGCGCCTCGGCGATCTACTGGGAGCAGAGCCTAACAAACCAGTGGATTCTCCCCGGCCCCGGCACGCATCCGATCCAGCTCTCGCCGTTTGGCCGGGCGACCGAGGACTTCCAGGCGTTCGTCAGCCGTTTGCCCGATCGCGGCGAACCCTATACACCGATCGCTCTGCTCTTGAGTTACGGCCACGCCTACGAGCGCGTCAACTATAGCTGCAAGATGCTGCACCATTTCCAGGAGAACAAGTACGACCTGGAGCTGCGCGAGCTATTCAACGTCTGCTGGCATCCCGCCGCGATCCTCGAAGGACAGCCGGCATCGCCCGACGTGCAATCGATGCCGAGCGGCGTTTACGGCGACATCTTCGACGTGCTGGTCGATCGGCCTGCAAAAGCGATGGCGATGCATCAGTATCCCGTCGTGTGGGCGGCCGGCGATGTGAAGCTGACCGGCGCGATGCTGCCGATCGTGGAGGAATACGTTAGGAACGGCGGCACGCTGGTCGTGAATATCAATCAGGCCAAGGACCTGCCCGTCAAATTCACAGGCATCAGGTGGGACGGAAAGTACGCGGTAGCCGAGACATGGAATGTCGCCAAGAACGCGCATCTGCACCAGGCCACGCCGTTCGAGATCGCCAAGGTCAATTCAAGCGGTTTGCACGCCCTCATTTCTTCGCCGCAGGGACCGTTAGTCATGCGGCACCCGTTCGGCAACGGCGCCGTCGTCACGGTTCTCGTCCCGCACGGCCTCGGCCTCGACGAACGCGCCCATCCTTGTTTGCCCGTGTTGATGAACGCGCTCACCGACGAACTGTTGCCCGTCGAGGTGCAATTGAAGAATGGCGACCGGCCCGCCGGCGAGATCATGTATTCGCTCAACAAAACCAAGGACGGCTGGCTCGTGTCGCTGTTCAATCAGCGCGGCATCGACAAGACGCAGAACGGCATCGCCCGCGTCGATCGCAGGCAGTTCATCGATGTGGTGCTGCGGACGAAATTGAACGTTGCGTCGGCCCGCGAAATGACGGAGCCTCGCGATCTGGCGGTGAAGGACGGGACGATTGGGCTGCGCGTGCCGGCGGGAGATTTGCAGGTGGTGGCGATAACGATGAAATAGTCGAGCCGCTTGCGGCTTGGCGCTCGCATGGCGCCATGCGGACGCCAAGCCGCAAGCGGCGGCACTGCCTTATTTCAGCACCTTTTTCAGCACCGCGGCGATGCGATCCTCCGCGCCGGGGGCGACCCAGTTCCAATCGCTGAGATTGCCGTCGCGCTCGCGCACCGCTTGCTCGGTCGGGATGTAGCCGGGGGCGCATTCGCCGTAGCCCGTGGTGACGACGAACGAATCGGGCCGCGTCCTCTGGGCCAGCAACTGATACTCGACATATGCTTCCGCCGGCAACAGGACGAGATGGGCCTTGCCAAACGAGAGGGCGGGCACGTCGATGGTCGCGCCGGCGTCGGCGCGCTTGCGCCAACTCAAGCCGAGAGCGGCGAGGCATTGATTGAACGGCCGCGGATCACTTGCCAACTTCTTCTGCAAATCGGCAACCGTGAAACCGAGCCCGTCGCGCGGCTTCAACCGTAGCTTTTCCGAGCAGAACAGCACGTCAGTCAGTGGATGTCGTTTCGTGTTCTTCGATGCCTCGACCATTGCGGTGTAGATGCGATCAGCGAGGATGGCACGGTTGTCGGGCGAGCCATCGTTATACTTGCCGGCGGTGACGTTGCCGCTGCAACCGGAGGCATACATCTGGACGGTCAACGGATCGTCGCTGAGCCGGCGTTTGCGCGCCAGGCCAACGAAATCCGCGGAGACCACGCCGCCGCCGTAATAGCTCATCGGATGCGTCGCATAGACGCTCAGCGCGAGCACCTTGCGGTCGCGGTCCCAGAAGCTCAGCGTCTTGAGCCAGGGATCGATGGTCCCGTCCTCAGCGTCGCGAATTTTCGCGTCGCGCGTCGCGCTCATGCGATTGAAGCGCGGCAATCCATCGGGGCCGACGTAGCGGCGGTTCGACGACACCTTCTCGACCCGGGCCTGGCCGATGCCGTAGTGCGTGATCTTCTTGGCATCCGGCAAACTTTTTGCCATCGCTTTGGCGACGCGCTGCACCGTCTTTTCGTGGAAATCGAGCACGCAGATGTTGCCCTTGGCCTTGACGCTTTCGAGCAGCCGCTGCGCTTCGAGGTCGGCGATTGGTGCGTCGTGCTGGTGTAGCGCGGTGACGAGCACGCGCTCCTTGTCGGTCCTGGCGGCGTCCGCGAGCACCGTGCGCCAGCGTTCGTAGGCGTCGTTGCGGATTTCGCACCAATCGACGGCGACGACGACGATCGGCCTGGCATCCGACAGCAAGACAAAGCCGTGCGCGTAGAGCGGGTCGCCGATCTTCTCGACCGGCTTGATGCCGCCGCCCATGCACGGATGGCCGATGGGGGGCGTGACGTCGGCGCTGAAGGTGGCGAGGCGGTAGGTCTTGTCCTGGGCACAAGTATTCGTTGCTGCGCCCAAAAGCGTGAGGGCGGTGAGGAGAAAGGAGGCGACAAATCGCATGGAAAGCTTGCTCCGTAGTAAAAAGGCGACGTTAGCCCGCGGCTTCGCCGCGCTCACCGGCGGGCTTGGCGGAATTGTCGTCAGGCAACGGCGTCGCCCCGGCCGGCGGCTTGCCCTTGCCGGAACGGATGTATTCCGCGCGCCGCTTCGCATATTCGTCCGGCGTCAGCATCTCCAGGTCGGCGTCGGCCTGGGCGTGAATCTGCTTGAGAAACGGGATGCACCAGCCGCAGCCCGTACCGGCGCCGCCGCACTCCGAAAGCTGGCTCGGCACCTTCGGCTTGCGCCGGCGCACGAAGTTGACCAGCTTGCGGCGCGTCACGTGGAAGCAGTAACAGACTTTGGCGTCGAGGTCCATCACTTCTCCTCGTTCTTGCTTTCCTTCTTGTCCTTGGGCGCTGCCGGCGGCTCGCGGTTCATGGCATCCGCGCGCGCATAGCTCCAGGCAGTCAGGACACTGTGCACGGGACGCGCGACACGATCGATCGGCCCGCCAAACCCGACGTGAGCCACGATCCATTGTTCAAAGTCACGAAGCGCATTGCCGGCTTCGAGGATCGCGGGGTCGGCCCGATAGACGCCGCGGAAGGAGTTCTCCCCCTTGTCGATCCAGACGAATTTCTTGTCAGTGCGCGGGGGTGCGTACCAGAACGATTCGGCAGGGCGCATCTTGGCCTTGAGGGCCTCAGCATATCCAGGCGGCGCTTTTAGGTGGGCCAGGTGCTTCTTGTCGCGCGCGACCATGACCCATTCCGACGTGAAGTGGCCCCTCATGTAATCGTCATTCAGATCGTGACCGACAAGACATTCATACTTCAGTTCCTTTGCCACGCTGCTGACGATCGATACCAGATCGTAGTACCGGCTCGAGGTGTGATAGCAAAGAATGCCATCTTCGCGCGTCTTGCCCATTAACATCGCCATGCCTTCCTTGGTCATCAGTTCCTTGTGAACCGTGACGACAGGCAACTTGTAGGTGTTGACGACGATCACCTGATAGAAGCCGGCGCCTGCATTTTTTTCAATTGTCGCGCGCGGCTCCCCCTCGAAGACTTTGAGGTTGGTGCCGCGTGCGAGCGCATCGGGAATGTAGTGGAAAAGCGGTTGCTTGCCTTCGTCCGGCAGCGACAGCTTCACTATGGTCGGCACTGGCTCGAAATAATGGAGCGTTTGCCCGGGCCGCGCGTAGGACGCCATTGTTCCGGTATCGATTTCTACGACGGCAATCGGCGGTTCAGACCACAGGATCACGAGTTGGCCGAGATGCCCGCACGAATCAAGGCCCACAGCCGCAAGCAAGCTGGTCGGAAGTCGGACATCCGCGTGATAAGTGTTTGGTTTGCCATTCCAAAACCAGTGGTACTTTTCCATCACGACGCCGAGGGGTCCTTCGCGATGAAAATAGGTCGTCGCCAACCGACTGAAATCGGCTTCGAGATTGCCTCGATCCTCACGATTTTTCGGCGCGACAAAGTTCATGCCGATGTTGATGCCGTTATAGATCAGGTTGCGGTAGCGCTGGTCATTCTTGCCAAAGTCAAAGGCGGAATGCTCTTTCACCTGGATCTTCGGCGCCTGAAAAATCGGCTTTTCGCCTTGTGCAGCCGTCGCGCCTCCTGCCATGCATATCAACATCACTGCAGCGTTCATGGTCAATCCTCCTCGTCTGTTCGTATCATATCCCATTCATCAGATTTACTAGCCCGCAGCGCAAGCAAGAGTCGGTTTGCAAGGATCACACGCATATGGCTGCTCTCCCTTGCTTGCGCTGCGGGCTAGTGAATTAACGCGTCCGCCAAACTTGTCAGGAACCACGCATGATCTCGCTTGCCGACGTGATCCAGCCGCCGCTGTTTACCTCCGATTTAGCCGGCGTCGGCGGCAAGATCAAAACAAATCCCGAAGATTTCGAGGTCGAGGAGATTCCCGCCTATGATCCGAGCGGGCAAGGCGACTTTCTCTACCTGTGGATCGAAAAACGCGACATGGGGGCCGAGTACTTCACACGGCAAGTCGCCAAGCGGCTCGACATCCCGGCCAGCGAGGTCGGCACGGCGGGGTTGAAGGACCGCCACGCCGTCACCCGGCAAATGGTATCGGTCCCGGCAAACGTTGAAGCGCGTTTGACGCAACTCGACGGCGACGGCATCAAGGTGTTGCGGGTCGGCCGACACTCCAACAAGCTGCGTGCGGGGCATCTGCACGGCAATCGGTTTCGCATTCTTGTCCGCGATCCTCAGCCGGCCGCTGACGCGGCTCGGCTCGCCGACTCCATTCTCGACCGTATCCGCCAGTACGGGCTGCCGAACTATTACGGCACGCAGCGGTTCGGCCACGCCGGCGAGACGCTGCACATGGGCCTGGCGCTTTTGCGCGGCGAGAAATCACCGATGCCGATACGCAATCCGTTTCTCAAGAAGCTCGCCCTGTCCGCGGGTCAGTCGGCGTTGTTCAATCATGCTCTTACCCAACGCTTCAAGGACGGCTTGCTGCGCCGCGTGTTGCCGGGCGACGTCATGTGCAAGGTGCCGTTCGGCGGCATGTTTGTCGCAGAGGACGTCGAAACCGAGCAAAGGCGTTTCGATGCCCGCGAGATTGTGACCGCCGGGCCGATCTTCGGCCGCAAGACCTTCGCTGCCGCCCATGAAGCCGCACAACGCGAACAATCGGCACTGTCGGACTTCGGCCTCAACGATTCATCTTTCAACGGCTTCGGCAAGCTCTTGCAAGGGACACGACGGCACAATCTCGTTTACCTCGACGACCTCGCAGCTGTAATTGAACCCGACGGCTTACGGCTGTCGTTCACTCTTCCGGCGGGAAGTTACGCGACCGTGCTGCTGCGCGAATTCATGAAAGCGGACGTGCTCGTCGAAGCAGACGAATGACGCAATCGATAAGCATGCGTGAATAGTTTCGCGGCGCAAACTATCGTCGCGCCGCCAGTTGTGCCGAGCCGGCAGCTGAATTCGAGAATGCGCCGCGCCGAAATTCAGCTGAGGCAAGACGCAATGGCGGTGCCGAGCTCGCGCTGAGGACGGGCAACTCTTTTTTTACATTCCAGAAATTGATTTGACGAGCGGGGGTCAAGTTTGTTTCAATCTCCGTGGGGGATCGATACCAAAGGAGGTTCGAATCCGTTTCAGGCAAACCTTAGACGATTGGGGGAACCTAGTGGCTACCGCTACGAAACCGAATGTGGAGGATTTCACCGTTCCGGAGAAGATTCTGCTCGCTGCGGAGAATCTCGAAAAGCAGGGACAATCGCCGTTCACGGCCGAAATGCTGATTGTCGCGTCTTGGCAGAGATTTCCGAGCACCTTCGGCCTGAAGGGCTTCACGGAGAAGTATCCCGACTCGAACAAGATCCTTTCCAGCATCATGGGCGAAAAGGGCCTGGCCCGCCGCGGTTGGCTCGTCAAGATGGGGCAGAAGCTGTACGCCCTGACGCGCGAAGGCCGCAATGTCATTCACCGCATGATGGACCAGGAGGAAGAGGCGGCGCCGGCCGGCGCCACGCAGCGTATGAACCGCGATCACGAACGATTCTTGAAGGTGCTGTTCGATTCGAGCGCGGTGCAGAAGTTCGAGGACAACCGCAAGCACGAGCTGTCGTTCGCCGACGCGTGCCGATTCTGGAGCATCACCGAGAACATGAAGGGCGAGATGCTCGACGAGAAGCTCGTGGAAATGGACCAGACGCTGGCCGAGATGGATCGCGTGCTGGCGGACGTTGATGCCGAGACGTCCGGCGGCCGCGTCGTGACGGCGGGGGACGTTCGCGTCATGACGAATATCCATCGCTACATGCAGGACCGCTTCGAACGGCACCTGAACTTGTTGAGGAGCCGGGCGGGGAAGCGATAGATGTCGCCGCTTGCGGCTTAGCATCCGCGCAGTACCCTGCGTGCGCTAACCCAAGTTACGCTATTCGAACCAAGAATGCCCATCGAATAAGGACTTGCGTCAATTTTTCGGGAAAGTCTTCACTACAATTCGGCCGCGGGCATTTGTTGGCGCAATCGTCT
>JACXTT010004939.1_pt1 | contig 19590 bp, 28 predicted proteins | sample 9270951 | NCBI WGS metagenome assembly JACXTT01 (sample SAMN15532306, study PRJNA645909) | rock metagenome | isolation source: weathered quartz diorite | place: Puerto Rico | collected 2017-06-21 | reverse complement strand
GAACACATTACCCTCAATCCGACAGACAATGGGGGACTGGAAGCCGAGATGACCGGAGATTATGCTGGGCTCGTGCGCCTAATGGGGGAAGACAAGTTAAATAATTCTGGTTGCGGGGGCTCGATTAGGGCATTATTTAACCCCGAAAACATTGAGGATTTCACTGCGCTGAGAGCGCGGCAACACCCAACAACGCGATTTCCTCTTCTGCCACTCCCACGGCGGCACCGGCCGCAGATCCGCCCACAAGCCTTTCTTGGCCTCTCGCGCCTCTTTCTCACAAGGCAATATTTGCACGCCTCAAGGAACGGCGGCTACCTGTCCCGCATCTTCCTTTGCTATGTTTGTAGGTTCACTGTGTGCGAGCAGCAGGATGGCAGCCGGACACAAGAGCAGATAGCATAGACCGCCTAGTTGCGTTGTTGTATTGATCGAGAACGCGATGCTGGACATCACACCAATTCCGGCCGCCATAACCCCGGCGGCACCATTGATGCCCCAGAACCAGGGGGTCGGCCGCGGATCCCGTCGGTCCACCAACCGCATACCAGTCGGGAAGCCAAATCCCATCAGTACCCCGGCCGGCAAGATGACAGCGACACTGACAACGGCCCGCACCAGAAGAGCCGCAGATTCCATGGAATGGGTCAATCCCGGTAACCAGTAGGGCAAGATCAGCAGATAGAGGCCCAAAGTTCCAAGCCATATCGCGAAGTGTGCTTTCGTTGAGGGAGCCAGGCGTTCGGACAGGAAACTGCCGATCCCTGTGGCCAGAATGATACTGAAGAGAACGATGCTGAGTCCGTAGACTGGATGCCCAATAAAGATGGACATCCTCTGAATGAGGCCGATCTCGACCAACATAAACCCAATTCCGATCAGCAGGAAATAGGCGGTTCCAGACCACACGAGGTTACGATCGGCAATCCGCATGGACGACCGCCCTGGCATCACAATTACCACGACGACCAGAATCGCGGACAACACGATGAGCAGGAAAAGTGTGCCGATCGCTAACATGTTGCCGGCGATGACCAGGTTCTCGCTATCGTGGAAATGGCCGGATCGACGGTAGTTTGCAATCATCTCCAGCCAATCTTGCGGATGCGCCATACGAAGTTGATTGAAGAAAAACGGATGAGCATCGGTCGGCGCGGAAAGGTCCAGGGGATAGCGTTGGGCGCGTATTTCGAGATCATTGAGTCCGTTGGCCGCGGCCAGATCATTAAACACGGGCAACTCGATAGGCCGCCCCGGGCTCATGAGGACGGTGTACTGCAGTTTTTCACTTGCTTCCGTCAGTCCCCGCACATCAGAGTCGCTGAGGGGGCTGCGACCCACAATAATTGTCGCCAGCGGCCCAGTATTCACCAGAAATATGTGGCTTTTCGGATCGTCGGCGCCAAGGGAAAAGAGAGCAGCCAGCGCAAGACTCAACGCCCGGCCAATCTCTACAGGGCTCTCTGCAGAATGCCATCGCGATACCGTAAAGATTCCGGTGGGCTCCAGAGCGGAAAGAAAAATTTTCCAGGCTTCGACGGTGTAGAGACCATTCTCGGATAACGAAAACGCCCCGGCTCCGGTCGACGCGAACGTGTCGATCATGCTCATCTGAATGAGATCGAAGCGCTCCGATGTGCGCGCAAACCAGCTCCGTCCCTCCTCGACCACAAGGCGAATGCCCGGCAGGTCGGCGATGCCTGCGTAATCCCGCAGTTCATTCCGGTTCTGAAGCAAGCCGACAAAAATCGGATTGAGTTCCACACCTATGACGTCGCGGAAGCCGAACAGGTACGCGGAAAGAAGATCACGGCCACTCCCCACCCCGACGACCGCCGATTTACCGCGGGATCGGATGTAATAGGCGAGATTGGTCACGTCCTGCGCCAGGTATGAGACGGACTCCAGGTCACCCTTGAACCGGGGCATGTGGGTGCCGGCGAAGCCGTCAATGTTCAAATTGCGGCTCTCGACGCGGACCTTCCAATCGAAAATCGGCGACGCACCCCAGACCGCTGGAGGGCCTTTGACCGACTTATAAGCCACGATTCTGGAAAACGAATTCCACTTCTCGAATGAGAAATCACGGGGGTTTTCCAGGTGGTTCTTCACCATTACCGGCCGGATGCCAAATGTAGTGCTGGCATTTAAGATGCCAAGCACCAGAAAGATTGCCGTCAATAATCCCGGTCTCTTCAATACCATCCAATACCAGGCCGAATGTACAGGCGCCGGGGCCACCCCCGCGCGCGAGAAGCAGAATGCGGCTGCGGCCGCGATTGCGGCGATGCTGAACATCGCGGAGGGGCCATCCACGGTGTTTAGCAATCCCAGCACGACCAGGCAGCCGGATGCGGCCCCAATCAGATCAATCCCATATACCAGACCGATCTTAAACGGGCTCCGCGTGAGAGCGAGAGAAACCGCCATGCCTGCGAAGACAAACGGGACAGCCAGCAGAAGAAGAGCGTACGTCCATATGATCACGGTCGTCGCAACAACCGACGTTACCGCCCACACCGCAGCCATCTGCAACAAGAAACTGATGACAAGGACTACTGCGTATGCACTTGCCGTCCAGGTCAGGTGATGTGCCAACCACTTCGGGTCGAAGGTGTCCTGTTTGAAATAGACGATCAAGGCCCCGGCTGTCATGCCGAACATGGCCATGCTGATCGTCAGGAATGCCAGATAGTAATACGCAATAACGGACAGGATCCGAGTCTCTGTGATTTGCAGCATCAGCACGGACATGCAAAGCAGAAAGAGCCCGGAATAGAACCAACTTGGTCGTGTATCAGTTATGACGGCTTCCCTCATGAGTGGCTTTTGGGCGGCCCTTTCACCAACCGTTTCACATAGTGTTGCAGTCGAGCGTGTGTGTGTCGTTCAATCACCACATTCTCCACCGCAAAGTCCTGTCCTCTCGACCACCGCACCACCACCTCAGGTACTTCTATCCGTTGCTCATTCGGAAGTGTGATCGTCAGCGAGAGGCTTTCCCCTGGACGCATGGGCAAATCATCAGAGAGTCGCCACCCGCTACACGAGAGATTCCAGACCGTGCCTTGGCCTTGAAATGGGCCAGCGTTGTACGTGACAGAGCACTGCACAGGGAAACGCTGGAAGGGACGAATCGAGAAGGGCATAGGGGCCTCGTAGGGAGGCTCATTCTAGGAGGGTGGGAAAAAAGGCACAAGGGCAAGTGGTGAAATGGTGGTATTAATCGGCAGGCGGGAGGCCTGTTTGGAGTCCTCTAGCTGTACGGAGATACAAGCGGCACTGCGTCAGAAAAGCTCCCGGCGGGTGTCGTCCTGCCCACCAAATAACGAGGCTCCAGGTCGGCTGGTCGAATCGCTCCACTCACCACTAAGAATTGGAGTGCCTTCCGCTTTCGCTGGCGTCGTTCCCGAGACAGTGCCCATCGAGCTGAAAAGGTGAATGTCGATGCTGACATTGGAAAGCCCAGCTCGCATGCGGGTCGAAAAGACCGCTAGTAAGGACCATTGAGATGGTCAGGACAAACGTCAGGACGTTGAGGAAGATGCGAAGCGCAGATTGAGTGTTCTGGTTCATGTACGGCTGCCGCTCTCAGATCCCACGGACCTCGCGAAGAGTGAGGCGAAGAACATTCCGACCGCCATCAAATAGACCCGCATTCCGATGTGATTCATGGGGGTTCTGCCCCGATTTTACGGACACCTGACTTAAGGTCCATAATGGGCCGGGAGGGGTGTCATGGGAGCACGACGGAAGTTTTCAGCCGAGTACAAACGTGAGGCGGTGGCGATGCTCGACGCACCCGGGGTGACGGTGAGCCAAATCGCTGCGGAGCTTGGGATTGGGGCCAATGTGTTGGGACGCTGGCGACGCGAGCTGCGTTGTCAGCCGGAGCAGGCTTTTGTGGGCAACGGGCGATCTCGTGATGAAGAGCTGAGCCAACTCCGTCGGGAGTTGGCCCGAGTGACGAAGGAGCGGGATTTTTTGCGAGAAGCGGCAGCGTTCTTCGCGAGCGCGTCGACGTGAAGTTTCGGATGATCCAACGATGCCGCGACGCGTTTCCCATCCGATTGATGTGTCGGTGTTTACGGGTGTCGGCCAGTGGGTATTACGGCTGGGCGACGCGCCCGCCCAGTGCGCGCACGAAGGAGAACGCGCGGCTCTTGGCGCGTATTCGCCACCTGCATACCGAGCATGACGGCGTGGTCGGCAGTCCTCGCGTCTGGGAGGAGCTGCGCTATGCGGGCGAGCGGTGCGGCCGGCACCGGGTGGCCCGCTTGATGCGCCAGGCCGGCTTACAAGGCGTGCCGCAGCGGCGGCGCTGGCGGCGGAAGGCTGCGGGCCTCCCGCCGGCGGGCACGCAGAACCATTTGGAGCGGGACTTTACGGCCCCCGCCCCCAACACCAAATGGGTCACTGACCTCACGTACTTCCGCACGGCGGAGCACTGGTTGTACCTCTGCATCGTGCTGGATTTGTATTCCGGCGTGGTCGTGGGCTGGTCGATGAGTCCACGCCAGGACCGCCAATTAGTGGTCCAAGCCGTGTTGATGGCGGTGTGGCAGCGGCCGGGCCGCACGCCGGTCATTCTGCACTCGGATCGCGGCTGCCAGTTTACGTCGGAGGAGTACCAACAATTCTTGGCGGCACACCATATCACCTGCAGCATGAGCGCGGTGGGCAGTTGTGCTGACAACGCCGCAGCGGAAAGTTTCTTTGGCGTACTCAAACGAGAGCGCGTGAACCGGCGGCAGTACCGGACACGGGCCGAGGCCAGAGCGGATATCTTTGACTACATCGAGCGCTGGCATAATCCCCGGCAGCGGCGGAGAGTGGCATTTCAGCAAGAGCGGCAAAAACTCTTAACTCACGTGTCCGTGGAAACGGGGTAGAACCCCCTGCTCCATTTCTCGTACGACGGACATCTTTACCAAGGAGGAAAGACGATGTTCAGCCACCTTATTGCCGCGACCCTAGTCGTCGTGACGTTGAGCCTGTCGGGATGTATGGGCGAGGCCTCTCCAGTGAGAGGGATCATTTATGCGGATGTCCGGTATGCTGGATTTGCGACGACAGCAACGGATGCCTCAAAAGAAGGGGAAGCCTGCGCGAAATCAATCCTCACCTTGTTTGCGTTTGGCGATGCGACGGTCTCGACGGCAAAGGCCAACGGCGGAATCACACAAGTGGCTGCCGTAGAGCATTCGTCTTTCAACATTCTCGGAGCCTATAGTACCTGGTGCACGATTGTACGGGGACATTAACAACGCCTGCTCTCATTTCTTCTAAGGAGGACGGTCATGCTCGGATGAGGACTCCTCAACCAGCGGATTTTGCCCTTGCGGGCTGCATCGCTTCACTCAGCGTCTTGTCGAGCCGGCCGATGGACGATACTCGGTCGGGCATACTCCGTTTCGCCAAAGGTGGCGATGCCCTCGACAGCTACGGTATTGAGGTGGAGGGGTTCCTCCTGACCAATGATCCCTGTTCACATCTCAAGTGGGGCAGAACAAGCAGTTCGTGTCTCCTAGTTCAGGCTGCCCCGTCGCCGCATGACAAGCAGCACACTCACGAGCGCCAGGATGACCAGGATTGTCCCAATGACCAAGGCGGGATGCAGGACGGAGGATAGTTGCCTCCACTCTTCTCCGGCCACATAGCCAAGCCCAATAAAGGTAGCGGACCAGAGTAACGCTCCGGTATAGGCAAGCGGCGCAAACACTGTGGGAGAAAGAAGCGAAGCCCCCACAACCAGCGCAGCCACATGGCGGACTCCAGGGATAAAATAGGCAACGAGGACAGAATACTTCCCCCAGCGCTCAACCCATCGGCGTGTCTTGGCCACGTGTTCAGGCTGAAGATGGAACAGGGGAGCAAACTTTCTGACCGCGGGAAATCCGACAAACCGCCCAAGGGCATAACTCAGGCTAATTCCGCAGGCACTTCCGAGAAATGCCGTGGCGAGCGCTGGCTCAAGCCGAAGTTCTCCCTTGAAACTCAGGTAGCCGACAAACAGGAGTAACGTTTCGTCTGGCACCGGGAGCCCGACAATGCCAAACATGAGCAGCAGGAAGATCGACACGTACCCATATCGGGCAATCCAATCAAAACCCAGTTCCATACAAATACCCAATCCGCCCAAGAGCAGGGAATACCAGCGCAAGCGTACAATCGGTCTGACCTACTGTGTCAACACCTCTCTATACGCGTTAACACAATGCCATTGATTTTTGGAGCGCCAAGGCGTAGGAGGCAGAGGGGCATAACACATGCGTTTAACATCTCATCGTTACCATGACTCCCAGTCGGTCATAGCATGATTGCTTCGGGTGGGCAGCCGACCATTGGCCGGTATCGCCTGGCATTCCGCACCCCCTCGCTGGCTCAGAGGCAAACATGAATACACAACTGAGAACTTCGTCCACCACCTGGCTCTATCACACTCTAGAAACACTCGACGCTGCCTATCGACGAGTTCATCGCCATCCGCTTTTTTACGCCATTGTCAGCTATGGCAGGAAATTTGGAATTGTTGTTGCCGTTGCGATTCCACTTCTAGCTGTAGTCTTTATTGCCTACACGCGCACGCACACCCAATACTATCTGCTCACCGGCCCGCACGGAGCAACGGCGGCCGAAATTGGTCCACCACTCGCTGCGGCCTTGAATGAGCCTACGTGGATCGAGCGATGGTTCCACCTCAATCTGATTCCTGATTTTGCCCCGGTCGAGACCTGTGGGTCGCTGGACAACATCGCGCGGCTCAACGAAGGAACGGCGCAACTGGCGCTCCTAGAAGACGGCTTGCCCATGCACATCCACGCTCCGCCGAAATGTCTCCTTCGCCTCGGTGAGCAAACGCATCCCCTGCAAGAGACCAACGAGATCCGTCTCCGCGCCGTTATGCCGCTGCATCTCACTCCGTTGCATGTCCTGTCAAATAAACGGCTGAATTTTAAGGACATCCGGGACATCAAACCGCATAGTAAGGTGTATATTGGCCCAGACGGAGGTGCCACCGCATTCGTTGCCCAGCTCGTGCTGCAGCACGAAGGGATTGTCTTTGACCGCAAAGGTGAGGATTGGGATTTTCGAAAGGCGATGAAGGAACTGGTGGACGGCAAGATCGATCTCGCCTTTTTCCTGATTGCCTTGCATAGCGACGCGATCCTCCAACTATTAGACTCGCCCGATTTACATCTCCTGAACATCGAGTCAGCCGAAGGACTGCACCTGCTCGCGCCGTACCTCGAGGTAATCAAAATTCCAGTGTCTACCTATAAGGTGTCTTCACGGGAGATTACGACACTGGCGGCAAAGACGATTCTTGCCGCGTCCACAGACTTAAAGGCCTCTGAAGTGTACGAGATCGAAGAGAAGTTGTCTCACCATATTCACGACATCCTAAAGAGTATCCCCTTAAATGTGACCAAAGTGACGGACATCTATCCAGATTTATATTACCCGTTGCATGAGGGAGCGGTCCGTTATTACACTCATAATCCACCGTTTTTCTTGGATCCTCATCTTTTGGCGGGACTCGGCACCTACATCTCAATTGTCTACGCCGGGTTCACATTCACATATCAACTCCGGCGGCACTACCGCATGCAGCGCCTCTTACTGTGTGCGAACCGGGTGTTAGCCCTTCGCTTGGGGCCATCAGATGCCGCGTCCGTGGCACGGTCTGAGCGATTCCTTAGAAAAATTCGGCTCCGCATGGCTAAACTCCTTCGCGAGGGCCGCCTCAAGATGGAAGACATTGGCGTCGTGAATGAGTTCATCAAGAACCATTCTTGAACCTCCATTTCCCCCTTCATCTCTTCTCAGCGGCCCCAGATCATTCTTTTGCACTGCGCATCCTGGCCACTTCACCATGACAGCGCTCATGAGCGGAGGCGGATAAGCCCAACTGGAATGGTTACCTTTCTACAATCATTGACTGCCACTCCCGCATCCTCTGCTTTCCTCCCTCTCTTTCAAGGTGCGGGAACTACCTGATGGCATTCATCCCTCCAATTCCAGTGGCGCAAATCGCACGAGAAGCTTTATCTTTCTCTCACATTGGGCTAAGTTTTGACTTGCCGCCCGTGTTTCATGGGGTCGCTAGACGGTTTCGTTTCCTCGTCGGTTTCGAGGCATTGCGTCTCCGAATGGAGCCGGAACCAGGCGGGCGGTCTGAACGCAAAACGAGCAGGTGAGAGCCGAATTCCGTCAGAGCGGAGAGCCGGTCATTCGACGAGCACAATGTCACAGCAGGGGCGTGAATCTACTCACAAGCGACGTGTCGCCTTGCCACAGCATCAGAACACAAGTCTGAGCCCCTCACCCATTATGTCCTACTTTCGTCCACTGTTCATTGCGTGTCTATCGAGTCTTTGGGTGTGGGGTGGAATCAGCTGTACTCTGGCCCCAAAGGTGAACGTTTCCGACACAGCGGTCAAGACAGCTACAACGGAACTGAGTACCGGTATGGAGGGGGCCGCAAAAGCTTTTGGCACCGAAGTAGTGCATGCAAGCAAACCACAACAAGAGGAACTCCTCGCCAGGGTAAAAGAGCTTGCCACCGCAACCAGTGAGCTCGTGCGGGCATCGAGGGAAATGCCGCGGGCCTTTGGAGAAGCTGTGACGGATCGCTTGCTGAAGGAAGCATCGTTCCAGAAGGCTCTTCGAGGATTCTCGGTGCTCGCCCAATCTCCCCAGCACCTCGCTGCAGCAGTGGAAAAGGGCCCGTCAGTACTCGCTGCAAAGCTCGAAGCACTTGAGGCCAACCTGAACAAAGAAGATGGGTTTATCACTCAGCAGCGGAACGCACTGCTTGAGAGCTTGACAAAGGAGCGCGAGGCCATCACGGAAACGATGCGGCAGGAACGCATGAACGCGATGAAGGACCTCGGTGCCCTGACCACTCGTGCGATCGATGAAGTCTTCTCGCAAACGCGGTTTCTCGTGGAGAATGCGTTGTGGTTAGTCATTCTGCTGATTCTCGTGCTGTGGGGATTGCCATTTGCCACAGGATTCCTGATCGGCCGCCTGCTGCGAAAGAAAGTCGGTGGATGACTTCTGGCTCGAGTCACAATAGGCGAAATGACGCGCCAGGCTATGGGCTAGCTTCGAAATCCCGCGCAATTCTCCCTGCCCATATTTAAAGTAAGGCGAATCAGTTTCGGCTTTCACACGTATGGATCTCAAATCTATGGGAGAAGCTTTGGACGAATCGAGTCAACGTCGCCCTGTCCGAATCTGCATGCCTCGCCCTTTGACCTGACCCAAAACCCGATAAGGAGGCCAGCGGCAGCATGAGGAACTACCCCGCGTAGTGCGTCATAGCGCAGTATACGGGGAAACAGCTGTAGGGGCGAATCACGAATGGCATGGGACCCTAACACGGGAAGCTACACATGTGTGAGGGAAGCCCCCGAAGACCGGAGGCTTCCCATTGAAGCAGCTCAACGCTTCAAGGCATGAGTGAAAATCCACTCCTTGGCCTCACGCGCGAATCCGCTGTAAGTTGTTGAGAGAAAAGAGAGAGGCTTGGTTGCGGGGGAGGGATTTAGTCGTAATTTAACTACGAAAACATTGAGGATTCTGCTGGTCTGACGGCTCAGAACAGCTCGACGGAAATGCCAGGCAAAATCTTCAATGATTTTGAGCCCTCTAGCCAGAGCGGCCGGTTTGATCTTCTTTTCAGGATAGTTTCTCGCTCCAAAGCGATCGTATTTCCGAATAATATGCTCATGGCGATTCCGATGATCTGGATGCTCTTCCGCTAACGTGGGATGGTCGGTTGTTCTTTGGGGGGCCATACAGTCGGAAGGACGTATTGCATGGCAGTCAAATCCGTGTGATGGAATAATTGGACCCTTCGTTGCTTCAACTCTCTAAGACCGCGCAGCTCTATGTATTCTGGCATCGAGACTTCAAGAAGATCCAGGGTCGGATTGCTTATATAAAATATAAATTTCTGATCGAAGCCCGGATTTACCTTCGTAATGGAGAGAGGCCAGGCCGTCGACAACTTTGTTGGGCCAAACTTCCAGTGACCTGGTCCATCCTTGATTAGCTCTTTGAACCTTAGCCCAATAGTTATCGTTATGTCAGACGCCGTCACGATTCCGTGATTCGTGATCTGGCACACGTGGCCATAACCGGTATTCGAATTCGCCCATATAGGTACAGTTGGCACGCCGGGAACAAGATAGTAAAAATCAAGGCCGCCCATACCTTCCCTTTTTTCCTTCGGCCAAAAGGTTATTCCTCTTATGTTCCCATCCGAGGGAATCGTTTTTGGGATGGGTTTGTCCTCACATTCAGCGGACATGATTATGGCGTCATCCGCGCCAGTTGACACCGTGGGTGTTTGAGGTTTGATGCCCGTGCTGGTCTCCTCTATCTTATTCATTACCCAGAAATAAGGGTCGTGCAATGTGCTGGTTGGGACTGCTAGATCGGAATGGTTTAACGCGAGGCCTTGAGCAAGATCGTCACATCGCGCATTCGCAGCCTCCCTCGGCACCACCAAGTTCAGGTTATATTCGTCTTTCGTTTCGAACGCGCAAAATGCTTTAGGATACTGTCCTTCTCCACGGTCGTTCATCAACATAGTCCAGTGGTCATCCAGGGTGGATAACCAAGTGTTCAGACTTGATGGCTCCATATCACGTAACTGAGGATTGCGGCAAAATAACTTTCCGAGGCGAGCCAATTTTGCCCCTTGAGAAGGAGTGCCCAAAAAAACGGCGGCTTTCACTTTCCGTAACTTCAAGATGTCGTCCTGATGCGGATGATTCAGGAGCGTCAACAGGCTTTTTACGACAAGGCCTCCCATGCTATGGGCAACGAAGTAAATTTCGTTGTACTGATCAAACACGCCGACTCTGGCTAATCTTGTTAGTTCATTTTTTGCTGTTTCGTGAATATTCGGGCCACTGTTTAGGCATGCGGAAGGGTAATTCATGAGGTAGACGTCAAAATTCTCAAATCTTTTCTCAGTCCGCAGCAAGGCTGGCCAGGAGTTATCCTTGGCTAAATCCCCCCATGTACTAGCTAAGGTTGAGAAAAGCCCGTGAGCAAATATGACGAGATTCCAATTCTTCGAAGGCGACGATGCTGCTTCGTAATAAAAGCAAGATGGCTGATCCTCTTTCAGTGAACATTGTGGGCGAGACGCGCTATGACTCACAGGCACGAAAAACAAACCTGCTAAGGTGATGACGAAGAGTGTATGAGTAGTTCGCATGGGCGGCAGCCAAAGAATAACATGTAATGGGATTCAAGAGACATCGGCGTTTACGTTCCTCGGACAGTCATTTTATAATTGCCCTGGGGCCGCTAGGACGACGGTCTGAACGCTGGGTACTCTCCCCGGTCGCAGCCCCTTCATTTGAGAGGCGCGAGGAGAGGCGCGGGTGCCACAGTCCCAATCTCAACCACGACCGCTCTTTTTTTACACTCGTGTTCAGGCGAAGTATCTCCGAACGTTGCTTGATCCAGATGGCAAATGGTCCGACGCTGATTGGCAGCGCAACTTGGACTACATCACCGGTCGAGCACAACAGGCCGTTGCGATGACTGCTGCTCGAGAAAGGAAGCCGACTCGTCTCCAGGCGTTGAAACAACTCTGGGCATTAGAGAAGGCGTTGGCGAACCTGAGCCCATTGGTGCAGGCGGAACTTCAGGCCAGCCTAGTAACAATCGGCGGGCCAGGACGGTTCACGCCGGAACTGGTGCGCGAGGCCATCTGGCGCCTGGCGAAAAGGTGGGAAGCCGAACCGACCGTGTCCGCCATCGCCGAGACCATCGCTCGCGTCAAGAAGATTGATACCAACACGGCCAAAGCGATCGCAGCTGCCCACAAGAAGTTTCCTGCCAAGCCTCCAACGGATTTTCCTGATGGCCGGCCGCCCGAGCACGCGGCGCGTTACTTTGTCACGGCCTTGTGCCTCTTTTATTGCGAGGTACGGGGCGATGCGCCGACCGTGTATCCCAGCCAGCATGCCGAGGAAAAGTATGATGGGAAGGGATTCATGTTCTTGAAGGCCGCGCTCCGCCACACCGGCCTCGTCCCGCCGACCTCCCTCGGTTCCGTGATCCACAAGGGCTATCAGGACTATAAGGCCCTCTGCCAATACGCCGATGCCCCGTTGCCCTCTTCACTCCGCTGAAAATACCGAAACCTCCCTCCCTTTCGCCCTAGTTATTTAATTATTTCTTTATAAAAGAAAGTCTTATGGTTTTCTTCGAACACTCCAAAGGAGAGAGCCATGCGACCGGCCACCATCACGCCACGCGACCTCCGCATTGAGATCGCCGCGCACTGGGCCCCTCGGCGTCACTACGAACTCGCGGCCAAGATCCCGATTCATCCTGTAACGCTCGGCGCCCTCTTGAGCGGACGGCTTCCACTCACGCAGAGCATGGCGGATCGCATCCTGACAGTCCTGCACACTGACCGGCAGGCGGCGCGCCGATGGTGAACCGGCAACTCGACATATCGTGCATCCAGATGCCACTTCGGAACGGGCCGTCATTGACCGAGGCCCACCGCAAACTGATTGCATTGTTGACGCAGCAGGCTGTCGAGGATTTTGTCGCCGAGCAAGATACGAATGACCTGGACAAAGAGGGGGACTACTGATGCGGACGCGAAATGAACAATGGGATTGTAGCATTTCAAGAAGCTTCTATGCTGACGAAGCATGGTTTCCTGGGAAGCGTCGGGTGCGTCAATCAAACCCATCGGCTTTTGATCTCCAACAAGCACTGAACGAGCAACAGAGCCTCGCAGCTTATTGGGAAGCGAAGTTTCGAGAAGCGAAAGGGGAACTTGATCGTCTTAAGGAAGGGCGTCTGTTCAGTTGCAGCCCCCTTCAGGGCATCAAGGAATTGCTCTCAACATGAACGCTGCGGTGAATGGTTGCGGTATCAAACTGACTTGGCCCGAGCACGGGATTTTTGTAACCCTCGATCGGTTCAGGGATCAGCACGGCGCCACAAAGGCCGAACTGTCGGCCTATGTCTCTGGCGAGACCCCCCAGTTGCTGACGCAGGCGAACCTTAACCTGTGTTCCATTCAAGGACGTGCATCCTTTGCGCGGCGCCTTTTTGATTTGTACCCCTCAGTGCCATGGAACGACATCGTGGAAAACGCCGCTGTCCATGGCATGCGAATCCACCGGAAAGGCGAGCCTGTCATGCCGCTGCAGCCTGCATCGGCTGCTCATGTGTCGTATCTGTTGGACCCCTTCATTTATGAAAATCATCCCTCGCTGTTTTACGCGCCTGGCGGCACTTTAAAGTCCTATTTCGCCTTGTATCTCGCATTGCTTGGGAGCCATGGAGCCAACCAAGACGGTTTGCGGGCGTTACAATGTCCGGTGCTAATTCTGGACTGGGAGTTAAATTATGAAACCGTTGGCGGACGGCTGAAAGCCCTGCAGGCAGGACACCCGGAATTAAGTGAATTGGTCCCCTACTACCGGCGGTGCGAAGCGCCCCTGTACGAAGAAGTCAACCAAATCGCTGAAGCGGCAGCGGAACACAATGTTAAGCTTCTCATCCTTGATTCCGCTGCAATGGCCTGCGGCGGCGACTTAAATAGCCCTGATACCGTGATCAAACTGACACGGGCCTTGCGTACGATCGGCTGCGCCTCTCTACTCTTGGCGCATACCGCGAAGATGACCTCCGAAGGACAAGAGCGTACCGCCTACGGTTCGGTCTATTTCCGCGAGTTGGCCCGGAGTGTGTGGCAATTGGACCGCTCAGAGGAGGACGGTCCAGTTCGCGTGATGCTCTGCCAGAAGAAGAACAACTTCGGCCCGCTGCACTCGCCATTGGGGTTTGAATTCCGGTTTGACGGTGAGACAGTCCGAGTGGTTGCCTCCGATCTTGCAGCGGAACCCGCATTCGAAGAGCACCTTTCGCTGGCTGCGCGCATCCGGAACCTCTTGGAAGATGGTAAACCCCGGACGACGGAAGCTATTGCCCAGGCCCTGAAGGCAAAGGAGGGCAGCGTCAAGGCTACGCTGTCCCGGCACAACAAGGTGAAGTGGCACCGGATCGGCGACTACCACGAGGGGGCATGGACTGTGAATCGTTAAACCCGATCGTTAACGGCTTTTCATCGTTAATGATCGTTAACATCGTTAAGAGCCAGCGTAACACGATGAATCTAGTAGAGGTTTACGTTACCGATGATTGTTAATGCTGATCGTTAGTTAACAGGCCCCCCTTATAAGGGGCCTTTGTTAACGATGGTCGGAAGGAAGAGAAGGCTAGGGCCGGAAGACACAGGACCGAAACGAATGGAGAGTTGGGCATGGGCCATAGAGGGCAGCCGGAATTATTTATTTAACACCTAAGTGGTTGTCTCGCAAGCTGTTTTGAGCTGTTTCGAGGATACCGGAACAATATCGGGCTAGGGATTTTTGGTGAAGGCACTCGTTTGCGATTTGTTCATGAGGGGAAGTTGATTGGAATGGCGGGCAAGAAAGGCATGGGCACAGGCAACACGAACGCATGCAAGCATCCGTATCGTACGTACCTCAAGCGGCGCGTCGTGCCGAAACAGCATCACGGCGTGCTGCGTCTAGGAGATGACATTCTGGGGAAGATCCGCTCTGATTTACCAGAGCTATCAGGGAAGCAGGAGCTGGTGGCTGAAGGCGTCAAAATTCTTTGGACCTGCGGGCTGCTTGGATTGGCGGAGGCGAAGGAGCGCGGGTTCATCACCACAAAGTCGGACGGCAGCTGGGACTTTCAGGAAGGGATGAAGACTGCCGGATCGTTTCTGGACCGCGCGATCAAAGGGCTGGTCGCGCTCGGCTTGGAGCGGAGGGCCAAACAACTCAACGCGATGGATGTAATGACCGTCTTTTATCTACCGGAAAAGGATCGATGTGGTCATTGAAGGCCGCTTGAGACTCCCGGGCGGGTAGGAGACTCACAATCCATGTCAAAAGACCTACCCACCATTCAGTCCGAACATTCGGCAGAATCCGTTTTAACGGTTTCTAGCGGGAGATCTGCGCGCTGTCCCGGCCCTTCCAGCCACGACGCCCGAATCAGAAATACTGCTCCGGTCTCTGTCGTATGCAGTTCTTCCATGCCAAGAGGGAGATGCAGCAGCAAGAGCGGGATGCCAAGGTGCGGCTGCTGCAGACTGCACGAGAATCCATCGAGGAGGCGGTGGCCCTACTGAATGGTGATAACGAGCCTAGTTCTGACCAGGTTAGGAGCTACAAGAGACACTGACTGAACCGAGAACGACTGAAGGAGGAGAAATGAGGGTGAACACCTTGAAGAAGATCAGGTGGGAATGGGACAAGAAACGTGGTCTGCATGACATGCAGCCACGATTGGCCGAGGCGCTCCGCACGATGGAACATCTGATGGAAATCCATGGTGACGTAGGGGCAGCCGACTCTGAGCCGGAAGGGGTATTCCAAGAACTCATCCTAAGTGCTCTCGCTGGAAAACCCTTCCCCGAGCTGATCAACGGGGCCTGTACAACAACGAATCAGGAGTCTTGGCCGCCCACGAAGCTTTAACGCTACACGCTCGAATGGTTGCGCAACTGATTCGGACCGTCGCCACACCGGAGACGTGCCTCATCTCCAGGCATATTGCTGGCGATGCGCTCTCAGCCACGGGCACGTGGACCAGCGAACGGGTGATGGGAAGGGGCGCTACGACACCGTTATCGGAGGACTTTGACGCATTGATCCCGCGCAGCTCGCAGGTTCGTGACGATTGTCTGATTGTTGGGTGACAGAGTGTCGAACTTGAGTTCTTGCTTGGTGTGCGTGACGACCAGGACGTACTCCTCGAAGGTGCTGCCAGACGGCCGCTTCTCTGCGCAGAATCGGAAATGGACGCATTCGGCGGCGTCAGATGGTGGGGCTGGGAGAAGGAACGTGTTGACCCGATGAAGACATCAGCAGCTTCAGCAACGCGAAGGCGACGCTGGCGACCTGCAAGTCCTTTTGCTCGCAGGCTTGGAGGCGGCGGCTGATAGTTCCCGGATCATAGTTCCCTGATCGGATTTCATACAGAGGAATCACCAGTAATTGAGCTAGACGCATGAATTGGGTTCGCTGCCGATGTCGTCTCCACAAGATCCAGGGCCCTTCAATCAGATAGGTGTAGATCATGAACAGTGCCAGTAACGCCGAGGCAATAATATAGTCTTTGCCCCATAGCCAGTACAGCAGGCCCGAATAAAGGATAAAAAGTGCCAACCCGAGAAGTGGCGACACAAATTTCCGATAGGGAGACGGAAGAGAATGCCGAAGTGACCATGCTGGATAGATACCCCAGTCAGCTGACCACACAAGATAGGTGCATTGTCCTTCGAGGACCTCGTCAAGCAGATAATTTGTCAGGGAAGGAGTGTGCCAGATTGGCTTATCCACATATTTCTTCGCGAGCGATCGCGCATTGGTGTTGAAGGTTTCTAGCGCGTCCCGATCGAAGTCCCGTGACGCCTTTGGACCAAAGAGCGTGTCATGATTTTCTAGCATCTGATCAAGGAAGTCAGCAAATTCGCGTTGGGACCATTCATCTTTCAGCGACTTATGGGCACACTCGACGTCGTAATTCCCATAGAAGAAAGCTTTAACTCGATCTGACATGCTCAATGCAACTATGCCTTCCCAATTCGCGGGAGGAGTGCCTTCCCTGCGGCGTCCAGATCGCTGAAACTGCTAAGTAGTCGCCGCCTCTCCGTCACGAGAACATGCTGCCAATTAGGAATGGAGGCGGCGCGTGGATCAATATTTAATGTCTCCAAACCATGCGCATCATTGAGGGCAATGTGGAGCCGCGTATAGAAGTCGAACACGTCGCGGCGCACATCCTCTTTAAAGAGAATGAGCCAATCACGATTCCGGTCATATCCTTGCCGAATATCCTTGATCGCCATGACGCTCAGTAAGGGAATAAAGCCGGCCACTGCGGCTTGTTGCCCCAACCGGGTGAGACTTTCAGTAATCGTCTCAATCTCGTGTCTCAGCAGCGTCTTGAGTAAATTACAGGTTCTGCGCTCATGGATCTTGCGCTGCACAAATGCCATCACGACACTGGTGATCAGCGCCAGAACAGCCCCCAGGACCACTAGCCAGATGTCTTTGCTCGACGCGTCGGTCATGATTTCCCTTTCGGCAGCTTACCTTTGCGTTCCAGGTCCGAAACGTGCGACTGGAGGAGCGTCATGACGTACTGTTGGAGACTTGTTCCTGATAAGGCGGCAGCGGCCTTCAGCTTCCCGACGAGGTCAGGCGCGGCGCCACGGATATACAGGACTTTGTTGGATGGAGTCGGCATTGCCAGTGGCAGAGGATAGCAATGCGAGAGAGGCGACACAAGTGGGTTTACCTGGTTACTAGTAAACGCTATACTATGTTATCATTGTCGCGTTGCTAGCAACTAAGGAGGAGCCTATGAAGACTATCGTGATTCCGATTTCCGACCCCCTAAAGGCTAAGCTCGATGCCTTGCGGTCGAAGGGCTATACCCAGAATGGGTATGTTCGTGCGGTCTTGGAGCGTGCCTTGGCGGATCCCGGTGAACTGGATGCCCAGCACCTGACCGCGAAAGCCATTGCTCGCATCGAGGAAGCGATGAACACCGGCGATCTGGAGTTCATGGTTGAGACTGTCGATGAGATTGTCCGCCAGGCGATCCGGCGCCAGAATCCCCGTCGAATCACCTACAAGCCGAAATCGGCCAGCCCAAGGAGGAGCCATGACACGCGTCGCGTTGTACGCTCGGTATAGCAGCGAGGGACAGCGCGAGACGTCGATCACGGATCAATTCAGGAACTGCGAGCACTACGCCGCGCGCGAGGGCTGGAAGATCGCGGCGCGGTTTCACGACAATGGCGTTTCGGGCACGATGGACGAGAAAGGGCGGCCGGGATTCAGGGACATGATGGAAGCTGCACGGGCCAACAAGTTCGACGCGTTGCTGGTAGATGACCTTAGTCGTCTCAGCCGAGACAGCATGAAGACGGAAGAGGCCCGTCGTCTATTCGTGTTTCTCGGCATCCGGTTAGTCGGCATCAGCGATGGAATTGACACGGCTAACAAGGGTGCGAAACTGCTCTCCGGTGTGAAAGGCATCATGAATGATGTGTTTCTCGACGACTTGCGGGAGAAGACACATCGAGGACTTGCTGGGCAGGCGTTGAAGGGAAACAATTGCGGTGGACGTGCTTACGGTTACAAGCACGTGCCGATCGAGCATCCCACTGAGAAGGACGAGTACGGGCGTCCGAAGGTGATTGGTGCCAAGAGAGAGATCGATGCAGGGCAGGCCAAATGGGTGAAGCAAATTTTCGCTTGGTATGTGGCAGGACAGTCGCCCAGGTGGATCGCGGGCGAGTTGAACCGGCTGAAAGTCCCAGCCCCTGGTGCGGGATACCGACGCAAGGTCCGTCGCAGTTATCACGGCACCTGGTCGGCCAGCGTCCTGCATGGCGACCTTCGCCACGCAACTGGTATCTTGTCCAATCCGCTCTACATCGGCCGTGTCATTTGGAACCGGCGCACCTGGGTGCGCAACCCCGAGACGAAAAAGAAGGTGCCACGTCTGCGGCCTGAGTCTGAGTGGATAATGGTGGAGCGGCCTGAACTGCGAATCATAGAACAAGTCGTCTGGGGGCAAGCCCAGGCCAAGCGGCATGGACAACAACAACCCCAACGCCCAGGACGCGGCCCCAAGTTCGTGCTTTCCGGCTTACTGAAGTGTGGTGCGCCAGTCGGGAAGAACGGAGCAGTCTGCGGGGCGAACTACGTCAAGGCTGATTACTATCGCTACGCCTGCGCAAGTCACCTAAACCGACGCCTGTGTGTGAACGACATCCGAGTACCGCAGCGCGTGGCCGAGTCGCGGCTACTTGAGGGGATCAAACGCGACCTTTTCAGTACTGAAGGGCTTGATCTGTTTATCAAGGAGACGACGCGCCTGCTGGTTGAGCGCGCCAGGCAACGGGGGCCGGAGCGGGATCGGACAGCGCGGAGGTTGGCTGAAGTAGAGCGAGAAATCGTCAACATCATGACGGCCATCAAGGCGGGTATCTTCACGGAAAGCACCAAGGGTGAACTGGAGAAGGCCGAGGGCGAGCGGACGCGGCTGCAAGAGGCCTTGGCCGCGAGCGGCGCCAAGGCCGACAAAGTGGTCGCGATGTTGCCGCGTGCCAAGGAACGCTATCAGGCCTTGGTCGAGAATCTGGGCAGTTTGCGGGACATGGATCAGGCACGCGAGCAGCTGCGCACCCTGCTCGGCGGGGAGATCAAGCTGGTGCCGACAGGCGATGGGCACCTGGAAGCGGAGCTGGTCGGGCACTATGGAGGGCTGGTGAAGCTGGCGGTCGGGGGAAAGTTAAGTAATGTGGTTGCGGGGGAAGGATTTGAACCTTCGACCTTTGGGTTATGAGCCCAACGAGCTACCAGGCTGCTCCACCCCGCGCCGGATGCTAACAAAGCGATCGACGTGGAGTCAAGGTAAAGTCCGCTACGGTTGCTTTCACGAAGACGCGAAGGTAAAAGATGCTCATGCGAATCGTCTTCATGGGTACGCCGGATTTCG
>JACXTT010004938.1_pt1 | contig 19592 bp, 16 predicted proteins | sample 9270951 | NCBI WGS metagenome assembly JACXTT01 (sample SAMN15532306, study PRJNA645909) | rock metagenome | isolation source: weathered quartz diorite | place: Puerto Rico | collected 2017-06-21 | reverse complement strand
ATGGGGACAACGCCGTCGGCTTTGTAGCCGAAGTCAATGATGGCTTCTTTGGCTGTCAGTTTGACGATCTTGCCAGGGAGGATCTCGCCTTCGGCGGGAGGCGCAAAGTGGCTGTAGTCCTCGAGCAGATGCCCGTAGTCTGCCTCACCGATCAGCAACTCCTGATCAGTGGGTTCGGGGTTCTGTTCACTGGCCATCTCGACGGGCCTCCTGCCCCTCCCTGTTCTTTCAGCCGCAAACACGCGAAAGGGGCGCTTCCTCAGACCTGACCCGGAGCCCGAAAGTCTAATGCCGATGGAGAACGAGGCGACGAGACACCGAGAGGGCCTGTTAACTGAGAAGATAGCGGGAAGTTAAGCCCTTTGTCAACCGCGTGCCGGGCGAGTAGAATACACCCATGAAAACTGCCCACCTTCATCGCCGCGAATTTCTAGTGACACGCCTGGGCGCCGGCTTTGCTCTGGCCGTGCAACCGATTTCCGCCGAAACGATTACTACCGATTCAGGCGGCCTGGAGGCCGGGGAAGTTACCATTCCCACCAGCGACGGAAAGATTCCGGCTTACCGGGCGAGCCCGGCAAAGGGCAAAAGGCTTCCGGTCGTACTGGTGGTGCAGGAGAGCTTCGGGGTCCACGAGCATAGCAAGGACGTCTGCCGGCGCTTTGCCAAGTTGGGCTACCTGGCTATTGCGCCAGAGATGTACGCGAGACAAGGCGATGTCAGCAAGATTGAGAACATTCAGGAAATCATAAGCAAAGTGGTCTCAAAGGTGCCGGACAGCCAGGTGATGTCGGACCTGGATGCGACGGTCGAGTGGGCGTCGAAACATGGCGGCGACACGCGGAAGCTGGGCATCACGGGGTTTTGCTGGGGCGGAAGGATCGTCTGGCTGTATGCGGCTTACAATCCGAGACTAAAAGCGGGAGTGGCCTGGTACGGCCGTCTGGTTGGGCAGCCCTCGCCCAATAGCCCAAAGCATCCGATGGAGATAGTAGAAGAGTTGAAAGCGCCGGTGCTGGGGTTGTACGGCGAAGAGGATCAGGGCATTCCGCTCGACACGGTGGAGAAGATGCGCGCGGCGCTAAAGGCGGCCGGCAAGCCGGGTGAGATTGTGGTCTATCCCAAAGCGCCGCACGGATTCCACGCCGATTATCGTCCCAGCTACCGGAAGGAAGCGGCCGAGGACGGCTGGAAGCGGCTGCAAGCGTGGTTTAAGCAGAACGGCGTGGCATGAGGGCGCAGTTGCTGGCCGCAGGTCTGTTCGGCGCGGCGGCGCTGGCGGCGCAGGGGCCGTTCACCGCCGACTTGTGGGAGGCCGCCAAGCCGGTCTATACCCGCACGCTAGAGCATCCGTTCCTTAAGGGCTTGGCGGACGGGACACTGCCGCGCGCCCGCTTTCAGTTCTACCTCACGCAGGACGCGCTTTATCTGAGTCGCTTTTCGCAGGCGCTGAATATTCTGGCGGCTAAAACGCCTCGGGAGGACTGGGCGCTGACGTTGTCACGGCACGCCATCGATTCGATCGAGACAGAGCGGCAGTTGCACGCGTCGATCCTGGGCTCGTTTGGGGTGACGCAGGCGATGATGCGCGGCGCACGCATGGCGCCTTCGAATTACGCTTACACGAACCATCTGCTAGCCGTGGCGCAGCGCGAGCCCTTCGTCAATGGCCTGGCAGCGATGCTGCCTTGTTACTGGATTTACTGGGAAGTCGGAAAGGAGCTGAAGAAGAAGGGATCGCGTAACCGCGATTACCAGCGATGGATCGATCAATACGCCGATCCGGCCTACGGGAAGGCGGTCCAGCAGGTTCTGGATATGATGAACGCCGAAGCGCCGAAGCTGGACTCCGCCTCACGGGATGCGTTGAAGGAGTTATTCGTCGCCTCCGCCCGGTACGAGTGGATGTTCTGGGACATGGCGTGGCGCGAGGAGAAATGGCAACCTTGAAAGGCTCCGTTTTCGCGGCTGTACGCTGTCTCTCCGCGCCGCTGGATGCGGCGCTCGATCCTCCGCCGGTCGAGGGCGACTATCGCATCGCCGGCTTCGCTTTCGCTCCGGCGAGACGCTCGACGAGTTGAGATTGCATTACCGGACCATCGGCTCGCCGCGTCGCGATGGCTCGGGGCGGGTGAGCAACGCGGTGTTGATGCTGCACGGCACGGGAGGGTCTGGGGCCGGCTTTCTGCGAGACCAGTTCGCGGGCGAGTTGTTCCAGCCGGGACAACTGCTGGACGCGAAGCGCACCGGCGTGGCGATGCTCCCCTTCATCGGCAAAGCACGAAGCTAGCTTACAGAAGCGCTAACGCGATCCAGCCCGGCACGGAGGCGGCTTACCGCCGGCTCAGCTTTTGCGGCTCCACGGTCAATGCCAGGGCCATGGACGCCCAACTGGTGCCGGCCGAGGAGATCCACTGGTCATGCCCGTAGGGGAAGCCGCTTTCAAAATACGGCTGGACCCAGAGCGACCGCGTCTTCACGTGCCAGGAGCCATCGGCGGCCTGCGTACGCAGCAGGAAGCGGACGCCCTTTTGGTAGACCGGGCTGGCCGTGTCCATTCTGCCCGCGAGATGCAAGGCATATAGCGCCTCGCCGGCGGCGTAGGCGTCGCTGCCCATTGTGGGGAGCTGATTCCAGCCGCCGTCCGGACGCTGCGTATCGGCGAGGCCGGCCGCAGCGCGGCGGATGGCCGCCGGGTTGGCGTTTGCCCAAGCCATTCCCAACAGATGGAACGCGCGCTCCTGAGTGGTCACCGGCTGGGCGGATTCGAGCCATGCCGCGGCGCGCGCCAGGCGCTTCTCGGTGTCAGCCTTTTGCGTAGCGGGCGTGTAGAGCCGCAGCGTGTTGATCGACATCGCGGTGGTGAGGAAGTCGTCGCTGGTGAGCGGCGGGCGGCTTCCGGGGGTCTGCCAGTACCCTTGCGGGGTCTGCATGGTCTTCAGATAGAGCACGGTCGAGTCGGTGTATTCGTTGGCGGGGCCGCGCAGCGCGGAGTAGCCGAAGAACTCGAAGCCGAGGCTGTTGGGCCCAAAGTTGGCCATGTCCATGTTGCGCTCGGCGCTCTTTTCCTGGAGTTCGAAAGGCAGTTCGGTGAACACCTTCGGCGCCGGAATCCCGCGCTCCCGCGCCAGTGCCAGAGCCGCCGACGGCAGGCTCTGGTTGTGGCAGGAATTGCAGCCGCCGCGCTTCACGAATTGTGGGCTCTGCTTTTCCAGCACCAATTCTGCTTTCTGCACTGCTTCGGCGGCCGGGCGGTTTTCGGCGGAGTTGCTGCTGGCGTCCACTCCTCCAGCCTTGCGCATCTCTTCGGGAACACCTAGCAGCCGCGCGACCTCGCTGTCGCCGCGCTTAGCGGCAAGCGTGATCGGGGTTTCGTCTTCACCGGTCACTTTGGTCTCGGCGCCCTTGGCCAGCAGCAGCCGCACCACTCCGGCCGGCATCACTTCGGAATACGCCGCGTACATCAGCGGTGAATAGCCGCGCTCATCCTGCACGTTGACTTGAGCGCCGTGGTCGAGCAGCAGCCTCACGATCTCTTCATTTCCAGCCATCGCTGCCGCGCCGAGGGACGATTGGCGGCGCTTGGTGCGGGCGTTGACGTCCGCGCCGTTTTCGATCAGCAGCCGCACTGCGCCGGCGTTCTTGCTGGCGACGGCATCCATCAGCGCGGTGGAGCCCGTGCCGCTGGCGATCTTCACATTAGCCTTCTTTTCCACCAACAGCTTAATCGCCGGAACCTGCCCGCCGCCGGCAGCGGCCATGAGAGGAGTGCGGCCGTTGAGCGTGGCCAGATTCACGTCGGCGCCTTTTTCGAGAAGCAGGCGGAGCACGGCGTCGCTGTTGCGCTGGGATGCGGCGAGATAGAGCGGCGTCTTGCCGTCATCGCTTTTTGCGTCGATGGCCGCGCCACGGTCCAGCAGCAGCTTCACTTTTTCGAGGTCGCTGACCGCCCAGTGCAGAGGCGTGGAGCCGAGACGATTCTTCGCGTTCACGTCCGCGCCGTTGTCAATCAGGAATTTGATCGTGGCGATCGTGCCGAACCCGGCCGCATGATGCAGCGGCGTATTGCCGGCGTTGTCGCTTTCCTTCACTAGCTCCCGGCCGGACTTCACCGAGCGCTGAACGACCCGCTGGTCCTGGTTGCGCACGGCAGTAATGAGATCCCGCAGCTTCGGGTTCACCGGCTTGGGCGCTTCCGCTTCCTTGAATTCGACGTCGGCGAACTCGGCGCCCTGGTCGATCCAGGCGCGCAGGATGCGGATCTCTTCGGCGGGAAGAGCGCCCGTGGGCGGCATCTGCATACCGCCGTCGCCGGTGACCAGCTTGAGGATCAGCTTGCTCTCCGCGCTTTTGCCCGGCAGGATGACCGGGCCGTAGTCGCCGCCGCGAAGCGCGTTCTGCCGCTTATCCAGACGCAGTCCGGACTGCTGTTGCTTCGAGCCGTGACACGAGTAGCACTTGGCCAGTATAGGCTGCACTTGCTGTTTGAAGTCCACCGGCTGGCTCGCCGCCGGAGGCAGTTTGGGGCCGGCCGCCATCAAGACTGGCAGGCTCAAGAAAAGACAGAAGATACTCGCGCGCATGATCCTCTCCTTCGACCAGCAGCCAGTATACACTTGTTGCGCAGCGCCAGGAAGGGGTCTGACCGCCGCCGCCCGATTCAGAGCGGCTGGCCCATAATTGCCCGGGATTTGGCCGATTTCGTGAGGGAATGCAATGGCGCGAGTTCAGGCGGATGGGTTAATCTGAAGACCAGACCATGAATCCGCGCCTGGGGCTGCTTCTCATCGTGCTGTGTCTCTCGGCGCAGATTCCGCAGGAAACTCCCCGACTGCGTGTTTCCGTCACTGTCGTTCAGGTGGATGCGTTAGTGACCGATCGCAGCGGCCGCCAGGTGACAGACCTCACCAAAGACGATTTCGAGGTCCTGGAAAACGGCAAGCAGCGGACTGTGACCTACTGCGCCTACCAGCGGACCGGCCCCTCGGCTGCGGCGTCGGGAAAGCCGGAAGGCAAGCCATCGGGATCTCCGGTCGCTGTCAGACTGCGTGAGGAAAATGTTCGCCGGACCATCGCCCTGATGGTCGACGATCTGAAAATGGCGATGGACAGCGTGGAACAGACGCGGCAGGCGCTCCGGAAGTTCGTCGACCGCCAGATGGCCCCCGGCGACCTGGTGGCCATTGTCTCCACCAGCGGCGTCACCGCGCTGCAGCAGTTCACCACCGATAAGCGGATGCTGCACGCCGCCATCGATCGCATCCGGTTCCGCCTGGACGCCGGCGGCCAGTCCGGGGATCTCCAACAGCTCGGCAGCGAGTTGAAGGAAAGCGGGCCCGCCAGTTTCGAGCGGATCGCCCAGCGCCGCTTCGCCGTGGGGACGCTTGGCGCCGTGCGCTTTGTGATCGAGGGCATGCGCGACATGCCTGGCCGAAAATCGCTGGTGCTGTTCTCGGAAGGCTTCTCCATTTACGACAAATTCCTCAAGACGCCACCGGTGTCTGTGACCGACGTTCGCCGCGTGACGGACCGGGCGAACCGCGCGGCCGTAGTGGTCTATACGGTGGACGCCCGCGGCCTTGTATACCCCGGCCTCCAAGCCGCGGACGACACGGGAAATATGGAGCAAGAACAAGTACGCGACGCTCTGTCCGCGCGGGACAAGAGGATTCACGAAAGCCAGGAAAGCCTTCAGTTTCTCGCGTGGGAAACCGGGGGTCTCGCCCATTTCAATAACAACGATTTCAACGCCGGGCTGGCGCGGATGCTCGACGACCAGTCCGGATATTACCTGCTGGAATTCCAGCCGGGAGAGGAAGAGGCCGCCCGAATCGATAAGGAAGGCAAGTACCGGCGGCTAACTGTGAGAGTGAAGCGCGCCGGCCTTCGCGTCCGCTACCGAAGGGGACGCATGGGTGGGACGGAGGAGCAGCGCACTCAGCCGCGCACGCCGGCCGAGCGGCTGATGGCCGCGCTGAATTCGCCGTTTGGCGGCTCCGGCGTGCCGCTGCGGCTGACGCCGTCGTTTGCGCTGGGGGAAAAGGGCGAGACCGCGGTACAGGCTCTGGTGCACATCGGCGGCGCGGGCCTGGAGTTTTCGCCGCCGGGCGCGGACGGCATCCGCAGCGCCAAGGTGCATATCGTTGTCGTCACCGAGGGCGACAATCCGACGCCGGGAGCCACCACGGAACGCACCTATACGATCCGCGCGAAGGGCGAGCCTTTTGTAAAGGTTCAGAAAGACGGCCTGGTTTACGCCTTGCAGCACGAAGTGAAAAAGCCGGGACCTTATCACCTGCGCGTGGCAGTGATGGATGAGGCGTCCGGGCGCATCGGCTCGGCCAGCCGGTTCATCGAGGTGCCGGACGTGTCCAAAAACGGCCTGGCGATTTCAGGCATCACTATGGGTGAAGGCGATTGGCGTCCGCGCGAACAGGCCGCGCCGGAGAACCAGCCAAAGGACTTGAGTCCCGCGATCCGCGTCTTCCATTTCGACCGGATGTTTTCGTACCTGGTCACCGTGTACAACGCGAAGCTGGACGAGAAGGGCCAGCCGAGTGTCGACGTTCAGCCGCGCCTAATTCGCGGGGACCAAGTGGTGTGGGAAGGGCAGCGCTTTCCGGTCCTGCTCCGTCCCGGATTCGATCCGCGCCGCATCCCCGCCGGCGGAGTCCTGACCTTGGGAAAGAAGACCGCGCCGGGCGAGTATGTGCTCGAGATCCTGGCCACGGACCGCGCCGGAAAGCGTCCGCCGGTTTCGCAGTGGATCGACTTCGAGTTGCAGTAAGGCTCAACGCGATTTCGCCGGCGCTCCAAAGCGGTACAACGCTTCGGCGCTGCGCACGTAAACCTGGCCCGCCGAAAGCGCGGGCGTCGCGTAACAGTCTTCCTTCAGATCCTGGACCGAGAGCAGCTCCCAATCCTTGCCGGCGCGCACCACCGCGAGCTTGCCGTCTTCGCTGGCGAAGTAGAGCTTGCCGTCGGCGGCGACAGGCGAGGCGGCGTAGCCGCCCAGCGCCCCTTCCAAGCGTCCGATCTTATGGACGGCGCCGGTGTCGGCATCGAGGGCGGTGAGCACGCCGCCGTTTCGGACCACATAGACGATCCCGCCGTACACCAGCGGCGACGGGATGACGCCGGTAAAACTTTTTTCATAGCGCCAACGCTCCCGCGCGCGAAGCTGGCCGCCGGCGGCGGGGTCGCGCTCGAGTTGGAAGCATTGCATGGCATTCAGGCCCACGATGGTGCGCTGCTTGTCGTCGTATTCCTGCCTGGTGACGATGCCGTCGCGGTTGCCGTTGTACGTGGCGATGCCGCGCAGGAAGTCTTCGGCTCCGTATTCGTCGGGCGATAGCTGGCCGTCGCCGTTCTTGTCGAAGCGGGCGAGCATCTTGTCGAACGGCGCTTCGGTTTCCGATCCGTAGCCGAACACGTAGACTCGGTTCTGCTCCAGAACGGGGCTGCCGACGATGGTGGGAGGGATGGGGCGCTCGGTGGACAAGCGCTTTCCATTCGACGCGTTGTGGATGCCGAACTGCCCGCGGCTGAGAGTGAGAATGCGCGGCTCCGCGCCGGCGGGGGCGTAGAGCAGCGGCGAACCCCAACCCTCGCTCTCATCGCGCGGCGCTTTCCAACGTAGTTCGCCGTTGTTGGCGTCGAACGCGGCGAGGTAGGAACCGGATTCCTGGTCGGCCAGTAGCACTACCTGGCCTCCGGAAAGGATAGGAGACGCGCCCAGTCCCATCAGGTTGGAGAATGGGCCCAGCGGCGTTTTCCAGCGCAGCTTGCCTTCGGCAGAATAGGAGACAAGGCCGAGGTCGGCGAAAAACACCACGACGTTGTCGCCGTCGGTGACGGGCGTGAGGGCCGCCGGATGGTTGCGGTGGTTGGCAACGTGGTCGCGGGGCCGCTCCTCCAAGCGTTCCCACAACAGCCGGCCGGTTTCGCGGTCCAGGCACTGGGTGAAAAGCTTGCCGTTCTCGAAGCCAGTCACGAATACGTGCCTGCGAGTCAACACCGGCGAGGACTTGCCCGGACGCACCGGCGTCCGCCAGACCAGGTTCTTCTCTCGGGCCAACTCGGCGGGAAAGCCGGTCTGTGTGGACACGCCCGATCCGTTCGGGCCTCGGAATCGATTCCACTCTTCCGCGCACGTTGTTGCGGCGCCGAGAAGCCATACCCACAGAGCGATTCGACTCATGTTGCGCTAGAATAACACGGCGTGTATTACGGCGAAGCCGTAGGACACGCTGGTGTTGGGTGATGGGTGGCGGGGCCCCCAGCAGGTGTTCGGAGGGTGGTGGGGAATCGGTGTTTCTGAGCCGGTATTTACGCCGGCGAGAACGCTGCGCCAGTGAGTCTGCTACAATCCGTGGCCGGGGAAGGGACGTAGATCGGGGAAGGGATAGAGAGATATGGCCAGCTATTTGATCCAAGTCGGATATACGCCCGACGCATGGGCGAAGATGATCAAGAACCCGCAGGACCGGGGCGCTTCGGTGTCTAAAGCGATCGAGAAGCTCGGCGGCAAGATGAGCGCGATCTGGTTTTGCTTCGGAGACTACGACCTGATCGGCATCCTGGAGATGCCGGGCAATGTCGAAGCGGCGGCGTTTTCGCTCGCGGCTTCGGCCGGCGGAGCGGTGCGCGCTTTGAAGACCACCCCGCTGCTCTCCGTGGCCGAAGGGATGGACGCGATGAAAAAAGCTGCCGGGTCGGGGTACAAGCCGCCAAAGTAGCGTTTCGGGTTCAATAGCCCAGCCGCTTGTTCACCACGTTCTTGAGCGGCTCGCCGTTGCGGTATCGCTCGAACTGGTCGATGAAGAACTGCATCGCGTCCTCGAGCCAGGTAGCGGTGTGGTCGGCGCAGTGCGGAGACAGCAACACGTTCTCCAGGCGATAGAGGGGACTGTCTGCCGGCAGCGGCTCCTTTTCGAAAACGTCCAGCGCGGCGCCGCGGATGCGGCCGGCTTCCAGCGCGCGGATCAGCGCAGCCTCGTCAATCACTGGGCCGCGGCCGATGTTCATCACCACCGCGGTCGACTTCATCGCGGCGAAGGCGGCTTCGCCGAGAAGGCCTTTGGTGTCCGGAGTCAGCGGAGCGGCGGCGACCACGTAGTCGCAGTGCGAGAGCATCTCCAGCATCTGGTCCATGGGGTAGACGTGCTGCACCAGGTCGTCGCCGGCGCTGCGGCCCGGGTGGCGGCGAACGGCCAGAACGCGCATGCCCATGGCCCGCGCCCTCGATGCGCAGGCCCGCCCGATGTCGCCGTAGCCGACGATGCCCATGGTCGTGCCGCGGATCTCCTCTACGTCGAACTGCTCCCATCGCCCGGCCGCCTGGTTGCGCATCATGCGGCGGAAATCCTTGGCGAAATAGAGCGCCGCGGCGATTGCGAACTCGCCCAGAGACTGGCTGAACACGCCGCTGCCGTTGGTCAGCGGGATGGGGCTTTCGATCAGCTCCGGATAGAGAATCGAGTCCAAGCCGGCGGCGCGAGAGTGAACCCATTTGACGTTGGGCGCTTTTTGAAGCACGTCGCGCAGCAAGGGCAGGCCTTTCGACCAACTGAAAACCACGTCGGCGGCGGCCGCGGTTCCGTCAAACGCGTCGATGTGATTGCCGATCGCGAGCGAAGTGCCTTCCGGCAGGCGGTCGAGCATCGCAAGCTGCTGTTCGTTCGGGTCGGACAGGACGAGAACTGTGCTATGTTTCATGGCTGGAAACCTTCCATTATATGTTCGATCTGTCGTTGGAGTTCCTGCAGGTGGTGGAAAGCGCGGCCATCGCCTCGGCGCGGACGATGGGCATGGGCGACGGCAAAACGTCTGACCGGGTCGCGGTCGAGAGCATGCGCAAGAGCCTCGACACCATTGCCATCGAAGGCACCATCGTGATCGGCGAAGGCGAGCGCGACCAGGCGCCGATGCTGTATATCGGGGAGAAGGTGGGTGCGCTGAAAGGGCAGGACGGTGCACGCACCGTCGACATCGCGGTGGACCCTTTGGAGGGTACCAACCTCTGTTCCACGGGCGGGGCCGGGGCCATTACGGTGCTCGCGGCCAGCGAAGGCGGCGGGCTTCTCCATGCGCCCGACTGCTACATGGAAAAAATCGTCGTGTCGGCGGCGTGCAAAGGGGCCGTGGACCTGGACGCGCCGGTGAAGGACAATTTGAAGGCCATCGCGCGGCGATTGCAACGCGGGGTAGACGACCTGGTGATCGTAGTGCTTGACCGGCCGCGGCACGAGAAGCTCATCGCCGAGATTCGCGAGGCCGGTGCGCGCATTCGCCTGATCTCGGACGGCGATCTGTCGGCCGGTATCGCGGCCGCGGTGCGGGGCACGGGAGTGCACGCTGTGATGGGGTCAGGCGGCGCGCCGGAAGGCGTGATAACTGCGGCGGCGCTGCGGTGCCTGAACGGCGAGATTTTGGGCCGGCTGATCGTCAAGGACGAGCTGCAGGCGGAGCGGATGCGGTCGATGGGGATCAGCGACGTGACGCGCGTGTATACCGCTCGCGATCTGGCGCCGGGGCGCAATATCGTGTTTGCCGCCTCGGGGGTCACCGACGGGAATCTGCTGAAGGGCGTCCGCTTTTTCGGAGACGGCATCCGGACCCAGTCGATTGTCATGACCCTCAATCCGCCCCGGGTTCACTTTGTGGATACGGTGTATCCGGAAAACCGGCCGGATGTGACGGTGCGCTTCAATTAGCCGGCCATCAGGGCCATAGCCCACACCCAAAGGCGAGAATGCCTGTATCACCAGGCGGGGAACTTTTGCCGGGGCGGCTTCGTAGTACAAAACAAATGGGTGCAAGAGAGGAGCTTCATATGCAACCAGCTTTCCGGCATATAGCCGAACGAGGCGGCGCGATCGCGAACGTGCTCGCGGGGCTCTTCCTGGCCGGAGTTCTGGTCCTCGCCGGGCTGTTCTTCGTGGGTTGGAAGTTTACGCGGGACGTCCGGGTGGAAACCAGGGAGTCCGAGTCCGGCAAGGTGGTCCGGGTGGAGACGCCGATCGGGAGCCTGCGAGTCAACAGCCGGGAGAAAGCCGATCCGAGAAATCTCGGCATCCCCATCTATCCCAAGGCGGAGATTTCCGCCCAAGACGCAAAGTCGGCCAGCATCCAACTCGATCTCGGCGAGGAGCACGCCGACCTGAACGTCGCCGCCGCCGTCTACACCACTGACGACTCAGTGGACCAAGTACGGGAGTTCTACAAGAAGGAAGTTCCGCACGCGATGCTTACCAAGCGCGGCCTGGAGTACACCGAGGGCGGCTACAAGCGCATCATTGTGATCGAGCGGACCAGCGGACACACGCGCATCTCGCTTGCTTCCTTCGGCGAGCCTGCGTCAAACTAAAGGGAAGCGCGCGGCTTCGGCCTCACGCCCCCAAACGATGCCTCCAACTTGCACCTGCGGCGCCGAACTGCCCCCCGACGCCCGTTTTTGCCACAAATGCGGCAAGCCCCAGCGCGACGAGTCCTTCAGCGCGTCCGAATCGTCTCCGCCCGAAGCCGTGTTTGCGCCACCGGCGATCCCGATCGCCAAGCCCGATTTTTCGAGCCCGGACTTTCATAACCCGGTCGCGATCCGGGTGGCCTGGATTGCCGCCAGCCTGTCCACGCTCCTCAATCTGGCCCTCTTTCTGGGCTTCGCGGTGTGGCTTTTTGCGGCCGGCTTTCTTTCCTCCTATCTCTTCAGCCGCCGGACGGCGAGCTCGCTGACGGTGCGGTCGGGCGCGCGGATGGGGTGGCTGACCGGCATGCTGAACTTCGTGATGATGACGGTACTCTTCACGATTAGCGTGTTGTCGATCGCCTCGCGGCCGGGCGGGCTGTCGGGCTTTTACCGGGAGCAGTTCAGCCAGATGGGAGCGGCCACGCCGAATATGGACGAAGCGGTCCGCATGCTGGACTCCACAGGCGGTCTGGCGATGATGTTCATGCTCTCGCTATTCGTCATGTTTTCCGTGATCATGTTCTTTTGCACGGCGGGGGGCGCGCTGGGCGCAAAGGTGATGGAGAAGGATTAGCTGGCGCAGGCACGGTAGCACAGGGGGCAGGGTTCACCCTGCCCGCGCAGGCGGCAACGCCTGCGTTACCGGCGGTCGGCGACTACGGTGACCTGCATATCCTTGGCCAGATCGACGATCCGCATCGCCATCTGTTTCCGGGTCAGAAGCAGCACCGGGCGCTTGGGCGGCTTGGTCACGAAAATTTGAGTCACTCCGTTCCGGCGCGCGAAATCCACTAGCGCCTCCGCCGTATCCTCTCCCTCGATCACTCGGGCTTCGATGTGCAGCTTGCGGGCGAAGTCCAGATGTTTCTCGATCGCCTCGCGCTTGCCTTTCGAGAGCTCGGTCATTCCTGACGGTGGTACCACGCAGACCGCGAAGCACTCCGCCTTGAGGTAGTCGGCTACGCGGCGGCCGCGGCGGATCAGGCCGGCCGTGGCGGGCGATTCCGTGATGTGAATGAGTATCCCGTCGCGCGGCTCGCCGGCCCGCGCCGGATGCCCGTTACCGGCCCGCGCCGGCTGCGACAGCGGGTCCATTCCCGCCGGCTCGTTCTGGCGCAGGTCGACCTCATGCGCTGTCTGACGCAAAGCCATCTCGCGCAGCGCCGCCAGGGTCGGCTCCTTGAAGAAGTTCTCGGTGGCCCGCTGGGCCTTGTCCGGCGCGTAGACCACGCCCCGCTCCAACCGGTTGAGCAGCGCCCGCGGAGTCAGATCGATCAGCACCACCTCGGCGGCTTGTTGCACCACCCAATCCGGAATCGTCTCGCGGACGCGGATGCCGGTGATCTCCACCATCTGGTCGTTCAGGCTCTCCAGATGCTGGATGTTCATCGTGGTTAGTACGTCGATGCCTTCATCGAGCAGCATCATTACGTCCTCCCAGCGTTTGGCGCGCGGTGAGGTTGGAACGTTGGTATGCGGAAACTCATCCACTGCGCAGATCTCCGGCCGCCGCGCCAGGATGGCTTCCGTATTCATCTCTTCAAAGCGGCGGCTGCGATATTCGACGATCTTCCTCGGGACGATCTCCAGGCCCTCGGTCTTGGCGATGGTGTCCTGACGTCCGTGCGGCTCGAAGTACCCGATCACCACGTCGTGGCCTTCCCGCCGAAGCCGGTGGCACTCTTCCAGCATCTTGTACGTCTTGCCGACGCCGGCCGCGTAACCCAGAAACACCTTCAGCTTTCCTCGCTGCCGGGGCGTGGATTCGGTCGTGTCGCGAGTCATCGATGAGGCTGCGATTGAGGAAAGATCCGCACGTCGATGCCGTCCGCCTCCAGGATCAATCGCTCCACCGGATTGGCCTTCCACCGGTTGGTCCACCCGCTCTGCTGGCTGTGGCCCAGGAAAATCTGGGTAATGCCGTTTTTGGCGGCGAACCGCAGGATCGATTCTACCGGATCTTCGCCCTCCAGGATTTCGACGTGGGCCCGCGCCTGACGGGCCGACGCCAGGTTCGCGTCCAGAACGGCCTGGTCGGACGGGCTCAGTCCGTCCTGCTGGACATAAACCACGTACAGGTCGCCGTGAAAGCGGTCGGCCTGGAGGCGTCCTCGCTCGATCATGAGGGAGGCATTGGAGCGCGGCGTGACGCAAACCAGAATCCGCTCGTGGGTTCCGTAGATTTGCCGGATGCCGTTCCGTCGGAGGTATTCCTCGAGCTGATGATCCACCACTTCGGCGGCCAGCACCAGCGCGATCTCCCGAAGTTCGGAAAGCTGGTGCGCCAGCCTGCCGGCATCCGCATCAACGCCGTCGCGGACCGAGCGGTCGACGCAGTACTCGGGCGGCGCGTCCACCAGCTCGATTTCGTCCGCCGTGCGAAGAAAGGCCTCCGGCACGGAGTCGCGGGCGACTTTGCCGCGGATGGCTTCCACCTGCGGCTGCCTTTCCTTGACGTATTGCAGATTGATGGAAGTGATGACGGATATGCCCGCGGCGAGAAGCTCTTCCACGTCCTGCCAGCGCTCCGGGTGTTTGCTGCCGGGCGGATTCCGGTACGCCAGGCCGTCGATCAGGCAGACCTTGGGCTTCCTGCGGAGCACCACCTCCAAATCGATAGCCGGGCTTTCCGGCCCGCCAATTGGCGGGATCACTTCGAATCCCCTGAGCAATTCTTCCACCTCAGGCGATCCCGAAGATTGCGCGGCGGCGACGACCACGTCCTGGCCGCGCATTTTCCGCCTCCGGCCTTCGTCGAGCATCCGGTAGGATTTCCCTACACCCGAGGCGTAGCCGAGGAATACCTTCAGTTTTCCCCGTGATTCGTGACGCTCCTCGGCTTCAACCTGCTTGAGAAGCTTCTCCGGGTCGGGACGGCGATATTCCGTTTCGGCCATTTGTCGGGCTTTGATTCATTATCCGCCTCCGGCGGCGTCCGGCGCGCGAGCGCTACTTCCTGCCCACGTAATTCTGGTCCAGAGCGAGATTCAACAGAAGGACGTTAACGCGCGGTTCACCAAGAAAACCCAGGTCCGGGCCCTCGGTAAACCTTGCCACCAGTTGATTGATCTCGTCCGCGGTTGCGCCGCGCGCCTGGGCCACGCGGGCCACCTGCGCCGCGGCCGAGGCCGGGCTGATGTGGGGGTCCAGCCCGCTGGCGCTTGCCGTCACCAGGTCGGCCGGCAGCGGGCCGCCAGCGCCCGGATTATCTTTCCGGAACGCCTCTACAGACGCCTTGACGCGGTCGGCCAGCTTCTTGCTGGTGGGCCCGAGATTCGACCCGCTGGAATTCGCTGCGTCGTAGCCATCGTTGCCCGCCGCCGACGGCCGCGGCTGAAAGTATCCCGGCTTCGTGAAATTCTGTCCGATGAGCGCCGATCCCACGACGCCTCCTCCCCGCGTGACCAGGCTTCCGTTGGCTTGTCCGGGAAAAAGAACCTGGCAAATGCCGGTGACCAGGCCGGGATACGCCAGACCGGTCAGAGCCGTCAGCAACAGGGTCATTCGAAGTCCGGGCAGCATTTGTTTCCACATAATTTCTCCTCACGCCAAATTCAAAATGTGCACAATCTGATCGATGATCCAGATCCCCGGGAACGGCGCGATGATGCCGCCCAATCCGTAGATCAACAGGTTCCGGCGCAGCAGCGCCGCCGCGCTCACCGGACGGTATTTCACTCCGCGCAGCGCCAGCGGAACCAGGGCGATGATGATCAGGGCATTAAAGATCACCGCCGACAACACCGCGCTCTGCGGAGTGTGCAGGCCCATGATGTTGATCTTGGCCAGCGACGGATAGGTGGCCATGAACATCGCCGGAATAATGGCGAAGTACTTCGCGACGTCGTTGGCGATGGAAAACGTGGTCAGCGCACCGCGAGTAATCAGCAACTGCTTGCCGATCGCCACCACTTCGATGAGCTTGGTCGGATTGGAGTCCAGGTCCACCATGTTGCCGGCTTCCTTTGCAGCCATCGTACCGGTGTTCATGGCCAGGCCAACATCGGCCTGGGCCAGGGCGGGGGCGTCGTTGGTGCCGTCGCCGGTCATGGCCACCAGCCGGCCTTCTCCCTGTTCCTTCCTGATGTAGTTCAGCTTGTCGGCCGGGGAAGCTTGAGCCAGAAAATCGTCCACGCCGGCTTCGGAGGCGATGGCGGCGGCGGTCAGCGGGTTGTCGCCGGTAATCATCACCGTACGGATTCCCATGGCGCGGAGCTGCCCCAGGCGGTCCTTCATACCGCCCTTCACCACATCCTTCAGATGGATCACGCCGAGCGCGCGCCGGCCGTCAGCGACGGCGAGTGGCGTCCCGCCCTGGCGGGAGATGATCTCCGCGGATGCAAGCAGCTCTTCCGGCACGTGGCCGCCGTTTTCGCGGATGAATTGCGCGATCGATTCTGCGGCGCCTTTGCGCAGGCGCCGTCCGTCCAGATCCACTCCGCTCATGCGGGTGTAGGCCGAAAACGGAATGAAATGCGCCTCGTGAGCGCCGACTTCGCGCCCGCGCAGTCCGTACTTCTCTTTCGCCAAAATCACCACGGACCGGCCTTCCGGCGTTTCGTCTGCCAGGCTCGAAAGCTGCGCAGCGTCAGCCAATTCGGGCTCGGTGACCCCGTTCACCGGGATGAACTCCACCGCCTGGCGATTGCCGATGGTGATGGTGCCGGTCTTGTCCAGCAGCAGCGTGTTGACGTCGCCCGACGCCTCCACGGCCTTGCCGCTCATGGCCAGCACGTTATGCTGCATCACGCGATCCATGCCCGCGATCCCGATGGCCGAAAGCAGGCCGCCGATGGTGGTGGGGATCAGGCAGACCAACAGTGAAACCAGCACCGCGACGCTGGGCACAGTCCCCAGCCTGGACGCCGAAATGCTGTACTGCGCGAAGGGCTGCAGCGTGACCACGGCGAGCAGAAAAATGAGCGTCAAACCGGCGATCAGGATGTTCAGCGCGATCTCGTTGGGCGTCTTCTGGCGCTCGGCGCCTTCCACCAGGGCGATCATGCGGTCGAGAAACGTCTCGCCGGGGTTGGAGGTGATCCGGATGCGGATCATGTCGGACAGCACGCGCGTGCCGCCAGTGACCGCGCTGCGATCGCCGCCGGACTCGCGAATCACCGGAGCGCTCTCTCCGGTAATCACCGATTCGTCCACCGTGGCGATGCCGTCGATTACATCGCCGTCGCCGGGGATCAGGTCGCCCGTCTCGCAAACCACCACGTCGCCGGCCCTCAGCCGGGAGGCCTGCACCAGTTCGGTCTTACCGTTCAGCACCCGCCGGGCGATGGCGTCGATTTTCGTCTTGCGGAGCGAATCGGCTTGCGCTTTCCCTCGCGCTTCGGCCATCGCCTCGGCGAAATTCGCGAACAGAACCGTGAACCAGAGCCAGAGCGCTATCTGAAGGGTGAACCCGATGCCCGTCGCTCCGATTGCGATGTCGCGGACCAGGAAGATGGTGGTCACCGCGGCGCCGACCTCGACCACGAAGATCACCGGGTTCTTCAACAGCGTCGCCGGATTCAATTTCACGAAGGAATCCCGGGTGGCCCGGCGCAGGATTTCCCGATCGAACAGCGGGCGGGCGTGCGCCAGCCTTTTGGGCAGCAATTCCGTCGGATCGGCGCTGCTCGCGCGCGGGGCGCGGGCCGGGGCCGTCGCCCGAGGTTCGTCTCCAATCATCTGCGGCATGGCTAGAAGAGCCTCCCTTCCTGCATCAGAAAATGCTCCACAATCGGGGTCAGCGAAAGAGCCGGGAAGAACGTGAGCGCCCCCACGATGACGACCGTGCCCACCAGCAGGCCGACAAAAAGCGGTCCGTGAGTGGGAAAAGTCCCGCTGGTGAAGGGTACTCGCTTCTTGGCCGCCAGGCTCCCGGCCACGGCCAGCATCGGGATAATGATCATAAACCGGCCGATCAGCATCGCCAGCCCCAGCGTCAGGTTGTACCAGGGCGTGTTAGCGCTGATGCCGGCGAAGGCGCTGCCATTGTTGGCCGCGGCGCTGCTGAACGCGTAGAGGATCTCGCTCAGCCCGTGAGGCCCGCCGTTATTGAGGTTCCCCACCGCCGGTCCGTACGATCCGTTCATGTAGGCATCCTTGGCGAACACGACGACCGAAGAGATCCCGGCGAAAATCAGGATGGCCGCCGAGGTGGCGATCAGCGCCAGCATGGCCATCTTGACCTCTTTGCCCTCGATCTTCTTTCCGAGGTACTCCGGCGTCCTGCCCACCATCAGCCCGGCGATGAAGACGGCCAGGATCGCGAACAACAGCATCCCGTAAAGCCCTGCGCCCACTCCGCCGAAGATCACCTCGCCCAGGTGCAGGTTGAACAGCGGGACCAGGCCGCCCAGCGGCGTGAAGCTGTCGTGCATCCCGATCACCGCGCCGCAACTGGCGTCGGTGGTGATGGTCGCGAACAGCGCCGTGGCAGCGACGCCGAAGCGGACTTCTTTGCCTTCCATGTTGCCGCCGGGCTGCGTCGCGCTGGCCGCGGTCTCGACGCCCAGCTTGGACAGGATTGGATTGCCGGCCTGCTCGCTCCAGTACACCGCGAACGCACCAGCCAGGAACAGGATACTCATGGCGGCGAACACGGCCCAGCCCTGCCGCGTGTCTCCAACCATCTTGCCGAAGACGTAGGTTAGGCCGGCCGGGATGATAAAGATCAACAGCATCTGGACCATGTTGGTCAACGGCGTGGGATTCTCGAACGGATGCGCCGAATTGGCGTTGAAAAAGCCGCCGCCGTTGGTCCCCAGCATCTTGATCGCTTCCTGCGAAGCCACGGGCCCCTGGGCGATCGTCTGGCTCTTTCCTTCGAGGGTAGTCGCCGCGGTGTATGGCTTTAGGTTCTGAATCACTCCCTGGGAGCAGAGGAACAGAGCCGCCACTAGCGAAATCGGCAGCAGGATATAGACTGTGGCGCGGACCAGGTCCGCCCAGAAGTTGCCGATCTCTTTGGCTTGTTGCCGCGCGAATCCGCGGATCACCGCCACCGCGATGGCGATGCCGGCGGCCGCGGACGTGAAGTTGTGCATCGTCAGCCCGACCATCTGTACCAGGTAGCTCAGCGTGGTTTCGCCTACGTAGCTCTGCCAGTTCGTGTTGGTGGTGAAGCTGACTGCGGTGTTGAACGCCAGGTCCGGCGTCATAGCCGTGCTTCCACCCGGGGCGTGCGCCGTACCGAACCCCATCGGGTTCAGCGGCAGAAGCCCTTGCAGGCGCTGCAGAAGATAAAGCATCAGGAAGCTGAACAGGCTGAACGAAAGAAGGCTTCCGGCGTACTGCGTCCAACGCTGCTCCACCGATTCCTTCACCCCGCCCACTGCGCAGCAAAGCCGTTCCAGTGGATGCAGCACCGGGTGGAGAAAGGTTCGCTCGCCGGCGAAGACGCGGGTCATGTAAGAACCCAGCGGCTTGGTGACAGCGAGGATTAAAAGAAAATATACGACAATTTGGAAGATGCCAAGTGCGGTCATGTTCACCTCAGAAGCGCTCTGGCTTGAGCAGGGCGTAAATCAGGTATCCGAAGAGAAACACCGAGGCTACGCCCGCGATGATGTAGTCCATAAGATTTTCTTTCTTTCCCCAAAAGGGCCGGCGCCTAGCGCCAGGCCAGAACGGTCAACGTGCAGAGGGCGACAGTGGCGAGGCCGACCAGGGCAGCCTGCACGGCGCGCGCATTACGGCTCTCACTGGTGGATGCGCTGCCCAATGCGCCAAGCACGCACACGAGAGTCAGCACAAACAGAGTGGATTCGACTTCGTGCCGACCGATCATAATTTTTCGCACTCCTTTGCAAAGAGCCAGCAGGCGACGAAGAAAAGCAACCCCACACCCATGTAGAACAGATCCAGCATCTGTCAACCTTTCAGGAGGCGGTTTAGCTGCCTTGACATTTCCGTCTCCAAGTTCAGGGTAGGCGGAAAGGCATAAAGAAGGCATAAAGCGCAGCTAAGGAATCCGTAAGGAGAAACGCGACAGCTAAGTGATTGACAAAAAATATACTTAGATCGCTGCCAAGGATAATATTGGGGAGCTGGTTCACGAAAACGCACAGGTGCAGCGGTACCTGTTGACGAGGCCCGCCCATCGCCGGGATCACGCGGACCACGACGGCAG
>JACXTT010004937.1_pt1 | contig 19593 bp, 16 predicted proteins | sample 9270951 | NCBI WGS metagenome assembly JACXTT01 (sample SAMN15532306, study PRJNA645909) | rock metagenome | isolation source: weathered quartz diorite | place: Puerto Rico | collected 2017-06-21 | reverse complement strand
TGGAAGACGCCCTGCAGGCCGGCATCAAGCTGTCGTTTACCACCGAGATCGAGCTGACCCGGCCGCGTTGGTACTGGACCGACGACAAGGCCATTTCCGAGCGGCGCACCATCAGCATCTCCTACGATCCCCTGATGCGTAAATATAATGTGCAGGTGGCCGGCAGCATCTACCAGAGATATCCCACGCTCGACGAGGCCCTGCAGACCATCCGCAGACCCGGGCGCTGGGTGATCGGCGCGCGCAACTCCCTGAAAACCGGCGAGACCTATAATGTCAGCCTGCGCATGTTCATGGATCGCCAGGCGCTGCTCAAGCCCCTGCAGGTCAATGCCATCAACAACGCCGGCTGGCAGCTCAGCTCCGGCAAAAAAACGTTTACCTACAGGGCGGAATAGCCGGTGAAACAAGGCTTGCGCTATGGCGTGATGGTCGGTGGGGCGATCGGCAGCATCTTATTGTTCCTGCTGGCCTCCGCCTCCGACAATTCGGGATTCTTCGACCGCTACTATTCGTGGCTGCTGGGCCTGAACGCCGCCGTCGCCGCCATGCTGGTGGTGTTCGTGGTGGTGGCGCTGTGGCGCCTGTACTCGCGCTTTCGCGCCGGCAAATTCGGCTCGCGCCTGATGTCGCGCCTGGTGCTGCTGTTCGGCGCCGTCGGCATCCTGCCCGGCCTGGTGATCTTCGTCGTCTCGGTGCAGTTCGTCTCCCACTCGATCGAGTCCTGGTTCGACGTCAAAATCGAAGCGGCCCTGAAATCCGGCCTGAACCTGGGCGTGGCGGCGCTCGACCAGGCGCTCGCCGAACTGGGCTCGCAGGCGAATGTCGCCTCGCTCACCCTGTCGGGCCAGGACCGCGCCGCCAGCCAGTTGATCCTCAACCGCATCGTCGACGAACAGGACGGCATGCAAAGCGCCATGCTGGTGGACGACAATGGCGTGCTGCTGGCCTCGTCCTCCGACACCCGCAAGGTCGACCTGGTGGGAGATCTGCCCACCGTCGCCATGCTCAAGCAGGCGAACATGCCGCGCGGCTTCGCCCAGTCGGAAGGGGGGATGGACCGCGATTTCACGGAGAGCGCGGCGAAGAGCGATGCCGCCGCTTCGGGCCCGGCCCCCGCCGACGCCCTCGATGCCGCCACCGGCCTGCGCCTGCGGGTGGTGCTGCTGGTGCCCGATCCGCCCGGCGCGCAGCACCGCTACCTGCAGCTGGTGCAGTCGGTGCCGGTCAACCTGGCCACCAATGCCGAGGTGCTCAGGAACGCCCACTCGGAATACCAGACCCGCTTCCTGGCCCGCGTCGGCCTGCGCAAGATGTACATCGAGACGCTGACGCTGACCCTGCTGCTGGCGATTTTCGGCGCCATCGCCAGCGCGTTTCTGATCGCTTCGAACCTGGCCCAGCCCCTGCTGGTGCTGGCCGAGGGCACGCAGGCGGTGGCAGAGGGCGATTTTTCGCCGCGGCCTATCGTGCAGACGCGCGACGAACTGGGCACCTTGACGCAGTCCTTCAACACCATGACCGGCCAGCTGTTCGAAGCGAGAAGCGCGGTCGAGCGCAACCGCGCGGCCCTGCAAAGCGCCAAGGCCCACCTGGAATCGGTGCTGGCGAATATGTCGGCCGGGGTGATCGTGCTGGACGCCGAATTCATCGTCGTCAGTGCCAACGATGCCGTCGAACGCATCCTGATGCACGACACCGCCGAGGGCTATCTGGGCCGCGCGCTGCAGTCGATCGAGGGCCTGGAAGTGTTCGGCGCCGCCGTCACCCGTGCCTTTTCGGCGCAGAGCGCGCAGAGCGCGGCCGGCAGCGGCAAGAAACAGCAACGCAGTCACTGGCAGCTGGAAATCGAAATCCCGCGCCGCGCCGGCACCACGGACGACCACGACATCACCGTGCTGGCGCGCGGCTCGCGCCTGCCGGTCGGCGCCGGCAACGGCTATATCGTTGTATTCGACGATATCTCCGACGTCATCTCGGCCCAGCGATCGGTGGCCTGGGGCGAAGTGGCGCGAAGGCTGGCCCACGAAATCAAGAATCCACTGACACCCATTCAACTGTCGGCCGAGCGCCTGCAGATGAAGCTCGAACACAAGGTCGGCGGCGCCGACCTGGAGCTGCTCAACCGCGCCACCAACACCATCGTCCACCAGGTCGACGCCATGAAGCGCATGGTCGACGACTTCCGCGATTACGCCAAGGCGCCGCCGGCGGTGCTGGAACCGCTGCATTTGAATGGGCTGATCCGGCAGATTCTCGACCTGTACCTGGCCGGCGACGACAGCGACATCATCCACGTGTCGCTGGCCAAGAATCTGCCGGCGGTGATGGGCGACGCCACCCAGTTGCGCCAGGTGATCCACAATCTGCTGCAGAACGCCCAGGATGCGATGAGCGAGCATGAGCGCGGGCCGGATTCGCCGCCGCCGCGCATCGACCTCACCACCGAGGCCATCCATTTTGAAAGCGCCGAAGGCGGCGAAGGCACCGCGGTGCGCCTGGCGATCGTCGACAATGGTCCCGGCTTCGCGCCGAAGATCTTGTCGCGCGCCTTCGAGCCTTACGTCACGTCGAAAGCGCGCGGCACCGGGCTGGGCCTGCCGATGGTGAAGAAAATCGTCGACGAACATGGCGGGCGCATCGATATTCAGAATCGGCAGGACGGAAGCGGCGCGTCGGTGTCGATTTTGCTGTTAAAGTTAGCGCCTGAGGCTGCACGTTTGGCATAAAGATCAAAACGACCATACAATCGCAGCAAGCTAGAAATAAAAAGTAAAAAGCAGGGCTTTTCGATGGCTGCGTACAACGCAGCCTTTTCGGCGTCATATCGTGGAAGGCAGGAAAAGAGATGGCAAACATTCTCGTAGTTGATGATGAAATGGGGATCCGTGAATTGCTCTCGGAAATCCTCGGCGATGAAGGCCACGCAATTCAACTCGCGGAAAACGCCCAGCAGGCGCGTGATGCCCGCAACGCCGGCGCACCCGACCTGGTGCTGCTCGACATCTGGATGCCCGACACCGACGGCGTCACCTTGTTGAAGGAGTGGCAGCGCGACGGCTTGCTGACGATGCCGGTGATTATGATGTCCGGTCACGCGACCATCGACACGGCGGTCGAGGCGACCCGCATCGGCGCCCTGAATTTCCTCGAAAAGCCGATCGCCCTGCAAAAGCTGCTCAAAGCCGTGCAGCAAGGTTTGACGCGCGCGCAGGAAGCGGCGCGCGCGCCGGTGGTGGCCGCCAGCCGGCCGCAGGCAGTGCCGCAACCGGAAGAGCACCACGCGCCGGCCAGCCCCGGCATGTTCGCTTCGCCGTCGATGCAGACCTCGAGCATCGCCCCGCGCATGGGCAATGTCGGCGTCGCCGAAGGGCACGGCCATACCCTCAGTTTCGATCTGCCCTTGCGCGAAGCGCGCGATGCGTTCGAGCGCATGTATTTTGAACACCACCTGGGCCGCGAAGGGGGCAGCATGACCCGGGTGGCGGAAAAGACCGGGCTCGAGCGGACGCACCTGTACCGCAAACTGAAACAGTTGGGCGTGGAGCCAGGCAAGCTGGCGAAGAAAAACGTTTGATCATGCCTGAATCGGCCGGCCCGCAGGCGCCGGTGATTCTCACTTTGGTTACCGGCGGCAGCATGGCTGCCCGCGAACAAGCCATCGCCGCCGTCGCCCCCGCGGGCGCCGCCATCCTGCTGGAAGGCATGCCGAGCGGCATCTCCCATCTCCCCGAGCAATTTCGTGCCGAGCGCATCGCGCCCGGTTGCCTGTGCTGCACCGGCAATCTGGTTTTGCGTGTAACATTAAATCGCATCCTGCGGCGCCGTCCCGCGCGTCTGTACATCGGGCTGGCGTCGACGGAACACCTTGATCAGTTGCGATCGTGGCTGTCGGCAGCGCCATACGATCAGCTGTTGTCACTGACGCCCGACCTGATTTGCGCATAGCTTTGTTACATCTAACTTGCCTTGAAATCGGTTCGGCTGGCCCCACTTCTGAAACAAGAGGCCGGAGCGCAGTGACCCCTCATTTCGTCTGGTCAAGCAAAGGAGTCAGCATGAACATGATTTACAACAGCGAGCAATACAGTGTTGTCGAATTCGGCGTCGACCGCGATCTGGAAGCCTTGCGCTTCGGCGGCTATGAAATCGTCGACAAATCGGGCCGCCGCGAAGCTTTTATCGGCGGCAAGCTTGCCCAGTCCTTCAGACGTGATGTGAACAATCTGATCGCCAGCGAACCGACGATGGAAGAAATCGACGACTTTCTCGGCTCGTACGATGTGTTGATGCATCAGCCCGTTTTACTTCACTAAACTGTTGCACTGAGCTCTTAGCCCGAGACCGCAGCAGGGGCGAACCTTCGGGTTCGCTTTTTTTTGCTGCGAATTATGCGCTATCTTGCATAATTAACTTGCCCGCTTTGCCGGCGACAGCGTACGCCGCAACATCCAAGCGCCCGCCGTGGCCAGTTCCAGCGCGAACAGCCAGACCAGCGCCCCATCGGACGTATCGTGATCTCCCAGCCGGTCGACCGGGTTGCCCACCAAGGCATACAAGAGCATGCAGCCGATGTTATACAAGGCGTGCAGGGCGATGCAAGGCAGCAGCGAGCGGCTCCGTTCGTACAACCATCCCAGGAAGATGCCGACACCCACCGCGCCGGCATATTGATACAGATTCAGGTGGGCGGCGCCGAATAATGCGGCCGAACCGCAAATGGCCGGCCAGCGGCCGTATTGCAGCAGGAAACTGCGCAAGATAATTCCGCGGAAGAGCATTTCCTCCAGCACGGGCGCCAAAACACAGGCCAGCAGCAGCATGCCGGGATCGCCCGCGCCGATGGCGGCAAACCAGTTGCGTTCCCAGCCCGACAGCGGAAAAACTGCCGCCAGTAACTCGAACAACCAGGCTTCGGCCATCAGCCACAGGGGAATGGTCAATAAAATCGCCGGAAACAGCACCAGCGCGGTCGCTGTCATGCTCGATGGCGAGGCGTGAATCAGGGTTTTGTAGCCAAGTCGTTTGTAGTGCATGACTGCCGTGAACACGATGCCGTTTCCCAGCACCACGGCGAGTATGCCGGTCTGCATGGCATCGATGCCGAGCACGCGGTGAAAATCGTAGAGGGCGCCGCCGCTGAAATATTCCGCCCCCATCAAGGCGAGCACCAGCATGCAGGCTTGCCAGGCGCTGGGAAACATTTGATTTTGTTCGGTCATGGAAGAGATGTGCGCTGGCCGCTGAGCCTTTTATGCTATCAGCAAGATTTACTCAGTGCAAGATTTAACCATCCTCGCTGCGACGGGTCGCCCGCGATGCAGCGGTATGCTACGCTTCGCCCATGTGCCAACTTCTCGGAATGAACTGCAACGTCCCCACGGACATTGTTTTTAGCTTTACAGGCTTCGCCATGCGCGGCGGCCACACCGATACCCACCATGACGGCTGGGGCATCGCGTTTTTCGAAGGCGCGGGCGTGCGCCATTTTGTCGACCACCAGCCGGCGGTGGCCTCTCCCGTGGCCGACCTCATCAAGCGTTTTCCCATCAAGTCGAAAAACGTCATCGCCCACATCCGCAAGGCAACCCAGGGCCAGGTGGCGCTGGAAAACTGCCATCCCTTCGTGCGCGAGTTGTGGGGCAGCTACTGGGTGTTCGCCCACAATGGCGATTTAAAAGAGTTCGCGCCGGTGCTGGACGGCGCCTTCCGGCCGGTCGGCAACACCGACAGCGAGCTGGCGTTTTGTTACTTGTTGCAGCAGTTGCGGCGCCGTTTCGGCGACACTGCGCCGGCGCTGCCCGAATTGCGCACCGCCCTCGACGAACTGGTGCGCGAGATCGCTGCCCACGGCGTGTTCAACCTGATGCTGTCGAGCGGCGCGGCGCTGTTCGCCCATTGCTCGACCAAGCTGTGCTACGTGGTGCGCCAGCATCCCTTCAATACGGCCCAGCTGTCCGACGAAGACGTCAGCGTCGACTTCGCCCAGGTCACCACGCCCGACGACCGGGTGGCGGTGATCGTCACCGAGCCTTTGACGACCAATGAAAGCTGGACGCAGTTTCAGCCGGGCGAATTGAAAGTATTTGTCGATGGCCTGCCGATACCTTAAGTACGTGTCATTTAGCATCGTTTTACCCCCGCTTTCAATGGCAAAAATTCACTAGCGCAACAGAATGCGGTACAGTGTGGCTATTGAACCTATAAAAACGACCTGAGATGACCAACTTCGCCGCTGCATCCCCCATCAAAGACTTTGGCGTGCGCGATTTCTATCTCGGGCGACAGCCTATTCTCGACAGCAACAACGCCCTGTTCGGCTACGAGCTGCTGTTCCGCAACAGCGGCGCCGACGGCGCCCGTTTCGTCTCCGGCCTGTCCGCCACCGCCGCCGTCATCGCCCACGCCGGCCAGCTGGGCCTGGACCGCGCCATCGGCGATGCCCAGGCCTTCCTGAACGTCGATGAAGACGTCTTAATGAGCGACATTTTCGTCTTCCTGCCGCGCGAAAAAGTGGTGCTGGAACTGGTCGAATCCTTCGACGCCAACGACGAAGTGCTCGAGCGCATGACCCAACTGAAAGGGCACGGTTTCCGCTTCGCCCTGAACGGCGTCAGCACCGTCAACGCCAACATTGAACGCCTGCTGCCGCTGATCGACTTCGTCAAGTTCGACATGCGCCAGGTGATGCAGGTGTCGACCGCCGCCGTGGTCGCGCGTTTTCGCCGCGAGAACAAGAAACTGATGGCGGAGAAGGTCGAAACGCGCGCCGAGTACGAGCGCGTGCGCGACTTCGGCTTCGACTATTTCCAGGGCTATTATTTCGCCAAGCCGGCGGTGATCTCCGGCCGCAAGCTGACGCCGTCCCAGCTGGCCGTGATGGAGCTGATGAAGCTGGTCACCTCGGACGCCGAAAACATCGAGATCGAACGGGCGGTGAAACGCGACGTCACCCTGGCGCTGAACCTGCTGCGCCTGGTGAACACGCCGGCGGTCGGCATGCGCCACAAGATCGACTCCGTCAGCCAGGCCCTGATCGTGCTGGGCCGCCGCCAGCTGGAACGCTGGCTGCAGATTTTGCTGTATGCCGACCCGCAGCAGCGCGGCCACAGCGCTTCTCCCTTGCTGATGCTGGCAACCACCCGCGGCAAGCTGCTCGAGCTGCTGGCCAAGCGCCTGCGCCCGGCGCAACGCAACATCGCCGACGTCGCTTTCACGGTCGGCATCATGTCGCTGATGGATGCGCTGTTCGGACTGCCGATGGAAGAGATACTCGAGCAGATTCCTGTCATCGACGAGGTCAAGGCCGCGCTGACGCACCGCAGCGGATTTTTTGGCGAGCTGCTGAAACTGGCGGAGTCGATCGAGCAGATGGATGGCGAGGATTTTGTCGTTCCGACGCTCAAAGAATTGGCCATATCGAGCGATGAACTCGTCGAATTCGAAGTCACCGCTTTCTCCTGGAGCGATTCGGTCGCAAAATACGCGGTGTAGATCAAACAAAAGTAAAAACCTACTTTTGTTTGGTACTGATCGGTACAGCAAGGATAAAACCGTCTTACAGGCGCACAGCCGGTCAGGCAAAAATCACCGGCAAAGCCGGATGATTTTAGATGTGACGCAACCCCGATTCTGTTCTTCGTTCGCCTCGGGAGCCCGCGCCGCCGGCACATCGGGGACTGGCGCTGCGCGCCTGTCCCCAGCTTTTCGACCACCGGCTTCAGCCTGTGCCGATTAAATTGATCTGGGTGACGAAAGTCGTGACTTTTGTAACGGGTCAAATTTCATCGCCCTCAGTAGACTCCATGGCATCGACACTTCGAGAGCGCCGCCATGGCTTCAGTTCTACTACAAGTCTCCCACCTGACCAAATCCTACGGCGCCAGGCGCGCCGTCGACGATGTCAGTTTCAACGTCCACGCCGGCCAGACGGTCGGGCTGATCGGCCCGAACGGCGCCGGTAAATCGACCACGGTCGGCATGATCTGCGGCTTGCTGCAGGCCGATGCTGGCACGATCACGCTGAACGGCGCCGACGTCAAGCCGGGTCCCTGCGACGCCAAGCGCGTGATCGGTTTCGTGCCGCAGGATCTGGCCCTGTACGAGGATCTGCCGGCGCGCGACAACCTGCTGCTATTCGCGGCCCTGTACGGCATCAAGGGCGCGGACGCCAGGCGCCGCAGCGAGCAGGTGCTCGAGCTGGTGCAGCTGTCGGACCGCGCGGGCGACAAGCCGGCCAGTTTTTCGGGCGGCATGAAGCGGCGCCTGAACATCGCCGCCGCGCTGATGCACGATCCCGCCCTGCTGATTCTCGACGAGCCGACCGTGGGCGTCGATCCGCAAAGCCGCAACGCCATCTTCGACACCCTCGAACAGCTCAAGGGCATGGGACGTTCGCTGATCTACACCAGCCACTACATGGAAGAAGTCGAGCGGCTGGCCGACCACATCGTCATCATCGACCACGGCAAAATTCTCGCCGACGAAAGCCCGGCCGCCTTGCACAAGCGCCTGCCGGCGCAGGCTGCCCTGCATGTCGAACTGGCGCAAGCCTTGCCGGCGGCGCAGCTGCAGGCGATCCGCGCTTTGCCGGGAGTGACGACGGTGAGCGCGCAGGATGCCCTGCTCGAAGTGCTGCTGGCGAATGGCGAGGATGCGCTGGGCGTGATGGGCTACCTGCAGGAGCAGGGCGCGCGCGCTTTTCACTTCGCCACCGCCCGCACCAAGCTCGAAGACATCTTCCTCAACCTCACCGGGCGCTCGCTGCGCGACTGACATGACTCCCTTTTTAGCCCTGGTCCGCAAGGACCTCAAACTGTTCCTGTCGGACCGCCGCGCGCTGCTGGTCAACCTGGTGCTGCCGATCGCCATCGCCACCTTTTTCGGCTACCTGTTCGGCGGCTCGGGCACGGCCAAAACCGGCACCATCGACGTCGCCCTGGTACAGCAGGACAGCGGCGAGATCGGCCGGAAAATCGGCGCGGCTCTGAAAGCCGATCCGAATCTGCACGTGACGGAACTGAGCGCCGCCGATGCCAGGACCGCGGTGGCGAAAGGCGGCCAGAAAGCGGCCATCGTCATCCCCGCCGGCTTCGGCGAAGCGGCCGGCACGGCCTTTTTCGGCGGCGGCGACAAGCCGCGCATCGACGTCTTGTACGACCCTTCGCAGAACGCCGTGCTGGCGATGGTCAAAGGGCTGTTGACCCAGCAGGTGATGCAAATCGTCAGCGCCGAAATGTTCGGCGGGAAGAGCGGCCAGGCTTACACGGACAAGGCGCTCGCCACCCTGGAGGCGGAAACCGCGGCCGGCCCGGTCGACGCGTCGCTGCGCGACTTCATGGGCAGCCTGAAAAAATTCCAGGCCTCGCCCGCCGCCCACGTCAAGGCCGACGACGGCAAACCGGCTGCCGGCTTGAGCATGCCATTCACCACCAAGGACGAGCAAGTCACCTCGGGTCCGAAAGAAGCCGGCTACAACGCCTACGCCCATTCGTTCGCCGGCATGGGGGTGCAGTTCATCCTGTTCCTCGGCGTCGACATGGGCATCGGCATCCTGCTGGCGCGCCGCACCGGCATTTTCAATCGCCTGCTGGCCGCGCCCATCGGCATGAACACCGTGCTGCTGGCGCGCGCCGCCTCCGGCGCCATCATCTCGTTTTGCCTGCTGTGCGTGATCTTCGCCTTCGCCGTGATGGTGTTCGGCGTCAAAATCACCAACCCCATCGGCTTCCTCGGCGTGGCAGTCTGCTTCTCGCTGCTGACCACCAGTTTTGGTTTGCTGATCGCCGCCTTCGGCAAGACCCCCGAAGCGGCCCGCGGCATCGCCGTCTTCGCCACCCTGATCATGGTGATGCTGGGCGGCGCCTGGGTGCCTTCCTTCCTGTTCCCCGATTGGGTGCAGAAGATCAGCATGGTCGTGCCGACCCGCTGGGCCATCGACGGCCTCGATGCCATGACCTGGCGCGGGCTGGGCATGGATGCGGCGGGAATGGCGATGGCGGCGCAGCTGGGGTTTGCGCTGTTGTTCGGCGCGCTGGCGCTGTATAAATTCGCGCGCGATCGGGGTTAAACAGGGGAGAGATCATCATGGTTTGCGTCGTCGCCTTGCGCGGCGACGGAGAGTAGGCTAGTCTGGCGGCTTCACTGCATTTCCGCAGGGAAATTATGCCTTTTGGCTAACTCAAGGAGCTCATGATGGCAGCCTCACAAAAACCTTCCAGCGCATTCGTCGGCGCCGCCTGGCTGGCGCTGATTATCGGCGTGGCGATGTACCTGATCGGCTTGTTCAACGCCACCATGGCGCTCAACGAAAAAGGGTATTACCTGACCCTGCTGCTGTACGGCTTGTTCGCCGCCGTGTCGGTGCAGAAGTCGACACGCGACCGCATGGAAGGCATCGCGGTGACCTCCATGTATTTCGGGCTGTGCTGGCTGTCGGTGCTGGCTGCGCTCGGCCTGCTCACCATCGGCTTGATCAACGCCACCATCGCCCCCAGCGAAAAAGGCTTTTATGCCATGTCGTTTATTTTGAGCCTGTTCGCCGCGATTACGGTGCAGAAGAATGTGCGGGATAGTTTGGGGACGGAAGCTGCGTCTTAAGTGCGAAAATGTGGCAGGTACCGCTTTCGCATGCGAAAGCCGCGACTCGCCGCGTGCGCCTCCGAGGCGATGCGTGAACTGACTCGGGTTTGCGTTCACCGGCAAATCATCCGGCTCTGCAGGTGATTTGTGCCTGACTAGTCCAAACAAAAGTAGGTTTTCACTTTTGTTTGTTCTAGATATTCGGCGCCAGCCAGGTCTCGATCTGGCCCTGTTCGATGCCGCGCCGCTCGCTCATGTCGGCCACCTGATCCGCGCCGATCTTCCCCACCACGAAATACTTCGAGTCCGGATGCGCCAAGTAAAAACCGGAAACCGCCGCCCCGGGCGACATCGCATACGACTCCGTCAACTCGATCCCCACTTCCTGCGGCTGCATCACCTCCCACATGGCCGCTTTCACCGTGTGCTCGGGGCAGGCGGGGTAGCCAGGCGCAGGGCGGATGCCCTTGTACTGCTCGGCGATCATCGCTTCATTGCTCAGTTTTTCGTCCGGCGCATACCCCCACAAATCGGTGCGTACGCGCTCGTGCAGGTATTCGGCGAAGGCTTCGGCGAGGCGGTCGGCCAGGGATTTGAGCATGATCGACGAGTAGTCGTCGTGCGCATCCTCGAAGCGCTTTTCGTATTTTTCGATGCCCAGTCCCGTGGTCACGGCGAACATGCCGATGTAGTCCTGCACGCCCGTATCCTTGGGCGCCACGAAGTCCGACAGGCACTGGTTGGGCCGCTGCACGCCGTCCACCAGCGGCTTGACGCCTTGCTGGCGCAGGCCGTACCAGGTCAGGGCGACTTTTTCGCGGCTATCGTCCGTGTAGACTTCGATGTCGTCGTCGTTGACCGTATTGGCCGGCAGCAGGGCGATCACGCCGTTGGCCGTCAGCCAGCGGCCCTCGATGATTTTCTTGAGTAGCGCCTGGCCCTCTTCAAACACTTTGCTGGCCGCTTCGCCCACCACTTCGTCGGCGAGGATGGCGGGGAAGGGGCCGGCCAGGTCCCAGGTCTGGAAAAAGGGACCCCAGTCGATATAGCGCGCCAGGGTCGCCAGGTCGACGTTCTTGATCACGCGGCGGCCGATGAATTTCGGCCGCACCGGTGCGAAATCGAGCCTGGTTTTATTCGCGCGCGCCTGCGCCAGCGGCAGGATCGGCAACGCCTTTTTATTCGCGTGCTGCTCGCGGATTCGCTCGTAGTCGACGGCGATGTCGTCGATGTATTGTTCGCGCGTTTCCGGCGTCAATAAAGCCTGGGCGACCGAGACGGAGCGCGAAGCGTCCGGCACGTACACCACCGGGCCCTCGTAGTTGTGGGCGATTTTCACCGCCGTGTGGGCGCGGCTGGTGGTGGCGCCGCCGATCAGCAGGGGGATCTTCAGCATGCGGAAATGCGGGTCTCTCTGCATCTCGCGCGCCACGTGGGCCATCTCTTCGAGCGATGGCGTGATCAGGCCGGACAAGCCCACCATGTCGGCGTTTTCGACTTTGGCGCGCGCCAGGATTTCGGAGCAGGGCACCATCACGCCCATGTTCACCACTTCAAAATTATTACATTGCAGGACCACCGAGACGATGTTCTTGCCGATGTCGTGCACGTCGCCCTTGACGGTGGCGATGACGATTTTGCCCTTCGGCTTGGCGACGATGCCCGTTCTCTTTTCTTCGAGGAGTTTTTCTTCTTCGATGAACGGAATCAAATGGGCCACCGCCTGCTTCATCACGCGCGCCGATTTGACCACCTGGGGCAAGAACATTTTGCCCTGACCGAACAAATCTCCCACCACGTTCATGCCGTCCATCAGGGGACCTTCGATGACGTGGATGGGGCGGCCGCCGTTGTGCAGCAGCTCCTGGCGCGCTTCTTCCGTGTCTTCGACGATCCACTGGGTGATGCCGTGCACCAGCGCGTGCGACAGGCGCTGCTGCACCGTCCCTTCGCGCCACGCCAGGTTTTGCGCTTCCTGCTTGCCGCCCGCTTTCAAGGTGCCGGCGATTTCGATCATGCGCTCGGTGGCGTCCTCGCGGCGGTTCAGCACCACGTCCTCGGTGCGCTCGCGCAGCTCGGCCGGGATGTCGTCGTACACGCCCATCATGCCGGCGTTGACGATCCCCATGGTCATCCCCGCCTTGATGGCGTGGTACAGGAACACGGTGTGGATGGCTTCGCGCGCCGGATCGTTGCCGCGGAAGGAGAACGACACGTTCGACACGCCGCCCGACACGCCCGCATGCGGCAGGTTCTGCTTGATCCAGCGGGTGGCGTTGATGAAATCGACGGCGTAGTTATTGTGCTCTTCGATGCCGGTGGCGATCGCAAAAATGTTCGGATCAAAAATGATGTCTTCGGGCGGGAAGCCGACTTTTTGCGTGAGAACGTCATAAGCACGCTGGCAGATTTCGGTCTTGCGCTCGAAGGTGTCGGCCTGGCCCTGTTCATCGAAGGCCATGACGATGACGGCGGCGCCGTAGCGGCGGCACAGCCTGGCCTGGCGAATAAACTCTTCCTCGCCCTCTTTCATGGAGATCGAGTTGACGATGGCTTTACCCTGCACGCATTTCAGGCCCGCCTCGATCACCGACCATTTGGACGAGTCGATCATGATGGGCACGCGCGAAATGTCCGGCTCGGAGGCGATGAGATTGAGGAAGCGCGTCATCGCCGCCTGCGAATCGAGCATCGCCTCGTCCATGTTGATGTCGATGACCTGGGCGCCGTTTTCCACCTGCTGGCGCGCGACGCTCAAGGCTTCGTCGAACTGCTCGTTGAGGATCATGCGGGCGAAGGCTTTCGAGCCTGTCACGTTGGTGCGCTCGCCGACGTTGACGAACAGCGAGTCGGCATCGACCGTGAACGGCTCCAGGCCGGACAGGCGCAGCGCCACCGGGACTTCCGGCAGGGCGCGCGGCTTGGTGTCGGCCAGCAGCTTGGCGATGGCGCCGATGTGTTCGGGCGTGGTGCCGCAGCAGCCGCCGGCGATATTGATGAAACCGGCGTCGGCGAATTCGCGCAGCAGCGCCGAGGTATCGGCCGGCAGCTCGTCGAAGCCTGTGTCGCTCATCGGGTTGGGCAGGCCGGCGTTCGGATAGATGCACACGAAGGTGTCGGCGACCTGCGACAGCTCCTGAGCGTACGGCCGCATCAGCGCCGCGCCCAGCGCGCAATTGAGGCCGATGGTCAGCGGTTTGGCATGGCGCACCGAGTTCCAGAACGCCGGCACGGTCTGGCCGGACAGGATGCGGCCGGAAGCGTCGGTGACGGTCCCGGAGATCATCAGCGGCAGGCGCGCCGTCTCGGGATGCTCGGCGAAGTACTGGTCGATGGCGAACAGGGCGGCCTTGCAATTGAGGGTATCGAAAATGGTTTCGACCAGCAGCACGTCGGCGCCGCCGTCGACCAGGCCGCGCACCTGCTCGTGGTAGGCCGTCACCAGTTGGTCGAAGGTGACGTTGCGGGCGGCCGGGTCGTTCACATCCGGGGAGATCGACGCCGTCTTCGGGGTCGGTCCCAGCGCGCCGGCCACGAAGCGGGGTTTGTCCGCACTGCTGTAATTGTCGCAGGCGGCGCGGGCGATACGCGCGGCCTGGACGTTCATCTCGTAAGCCAGGTGGCCCATGTGATAGTCGTCCTGGGCGATGCTGGTGGCGCCGAAGGTGTTGGTTTCGATCAGGTCGGCGCCGGCCGCCAGGTAGCGCTCGTGGATTTCCTGGATGACGTGGGGGCGTGTCAGGGTCAGCAGCTCGTTGTTGCCCTTGACAAATAGTTCACGAGCGCCGGAGCCGGCCGGAGCGGCGAAATCGGCAAAACGCTCGCCGCGGTATTCCGCTTCGCCCAATTTATATTGCTGGATGATGGTGCCCATGGCGCCGTCGAGAATCATGATGCGGCGCGACAAAATCTCGCGCAGCAAGGTCTCGGTGGGGGATACGGCGGCGTGGGCGGTGGTCATGGCAGGCTTTCAGAAGGCGGGAGACGTCCGGCGGACGGCCTAAAATTATACGGCATCGTGCACGGCAGCATAGTCGGCCGCCTGTTTTTATAGCAAGCCGGCATTTTCTCCGCGAAACCGCGACCTGTATGTATCGCTCTGTTTCAAGGATGCATTTGTTACAGAACGATACAATACCCCTGCGCTCAGCAATCTTTCCGATACATACAAAGCCCAGAATCCTGTTCAGGGGTGGCTAAAGAGACCACTTCACCAACGCAACGACTGACAGGAATCAAAATGGACAAAGATTTTGCGCAAGAATGGGACGCACCGCGTTCGATGGACACCCGCTCGGTTGCAGCCAAGCACCATCATGTCGCCCTCAAGCAGATCGTCACGATCCGCCTGGACACCGATATGCTCGATTGGTTCAAGGGCGCCGGTCCCGGCTACCAGACCCGCATCAACCAGATCCTGCGCCAGTACATGGCCGATCACCGCGATGATGCGCTGGCTGCCAAAGCCAACTAACCCAGACGTTTTCCTTCGAGAGCGAAGCTCTTGAGGAATTCGGCGGCAGGCAGGCGCTTGCCGCCCGGTTTTTGCAGGGTGGTCAGGCGCAGCGCGCCGCTGCCGCAGGCGACGACGATGCCGTCGACGGCATTGGCCGACAGCACCTGGCCAGGCGCGGTACCTGCCGGTGCGGCGGCCAGTTCAGCGCCCCACAGCTTGATGGTCACGCCATCGACGAGCACTTGCGCCCCCGGAAATGGATTGAAAGCGCGGATCTTGCGGTCGAGTTCGACAGCGGGCGCATGCAGATCGAGTTTCGCCTCGTCCTTGCCGATTTTGGCGGCGTAAGTCACACCTGTTTCCGGTTGCGGCGTCGCCGTCAGCGGGCCGGTTTCCATTTGCCGCAAGGTATCGACTATCATGCGCGCGCCCAGGGCAGCCAGGATGTCGTGCAATTGTGCGGTCGTATCGTGCGCACCGATCGCCACGCTTTCCATCGCCAGCATGGGCCCGGTATCGAGACCCTCTTCCATCTGCATGATGGTGATGCCGGTCTCGGCGTCGCCCGCCTCGATGGCGCGGTGGATGGGCGCGGCGCCGCGCCAGCGCGGCAGCAGGGAGCCGTGGATATTCAGGCAGGGCTTGATGTCGAGCGTGGCGCGCGGCAGGATCAGGCCGTAGGCGGCCACCACCATCACGTCGTAGTCGAGAGCGAGCAGACGTTCGTGCGCCTGTTCGGCCTCGAGCGCGCGCTGCGGATCCTTGCTGTCGCGGCGCAGGGACAAAGGCTGCAACACCTCGATGCCGTGGGCAACGGCGAATTGCTTGACGGCGGACGCCTGCAACTGCATGCCGCGCCCGGCCGGACGGTCCGGCTGGGTAAGCACCAGGGGAATCTCGAACCCAGCGGCGTGGATGGCGGCGAGGGCGGTGGCGGCGAACTCCGGCGTGCCGGCGAAGACGACTTTCATCCGCGTCTTAGTAACGGCGGCCGGCGGCTTTCAAAGCCGCTTCGCGCTCGATGCCGCGGTTTTCCTTGACCATCTTCGCCTTGATGCGGTTGCGTTTCAGGGGCGACAGGTACTCGACAAACACTTTGCCCTGCAAATGGTCCATCTCGTGCTGGATACACACGGCCAGCAAGCCATCCGCTTCCAGCTCGAAAAATTTGCCTTCGCCATCCTGCGCCTTGACCTTGACGCGCGACGGGCGCTCGACGCCATCGTAGATGCCCGGCACCGACAGGCAGCCTTCGTCGTACACCTGTTTTTCCTCGCTGGACCAGGTGATTTCCGGATTGATGAACACTTGCAACTGGTCCTTGGCATCGGTGATGTCGATCACCACCAGTTGCTGGTGCACGTCGACCTGGCTGGCGGCCAGGCCCACGCCGGGGGCTTCGTACATGGTCTCGGCCATGTCGGCGATCAGGGTGCGCAGGCCGGCGTCGAATTGGGTCACCGGCGTGGCCACCTTGTGCAGGCGAGGATCGGGGTAACGCAAAATATTCAGTAAGGCCATGAGATGCTCGAAATTAGTAAATCGGTAAAAGAGAAGATACGTCCAGGATGGCGGCAGCCGGACCGAAGCAATATCACTTGCATAATTTTCGCGCCCGCTCGCGCAAATAATGCCCTAAATCAACAAAAACGCAACAGTTCCAGGGGGTGTCAAGGGGGAGTTTGCCTTGCTAGTTCAAGGATTTATGGGCAGAATTTGATCCAGTTCGGCAACCTTTTCATCGATACGCCGGGGGAACCCTTGGGTTCCTGATCTTGCCTCGTGCCTGGTGCCCGGGGAGACTCGGCACCGCTGCCAAATCTTAGCAACCACCAGATACCACTCGGCTGCACTATTGATGCCGCAATTTACGGACACTCCATGAAAAATTTTATCACAGTCGGCACCCGCCTTGCAGTGGCCGCGCTGTTCGCCTTCGGCGCCGCCAGCGCGGTCCAGGCCGCGGATTGCGCCTTCCGCCCGAACGCGCCGGACCAGCACCTGGTGGTGCGGGGCGACACTTTATGGGATATTTCCGGCAAATTCCTCGAGCATCCCTGGTGCTGGCCCCAGGTGTGGGGCATGAACCGCGACGAAATCGCCAATCCGCACTGGATCTACCCGGGCCAGATCGTCTATTTCGACCGCAAGACCGGCCGTCTCAGCCTGACCCGTCCGGGCAGCGGCGACGGCAGCGAAGGCTTGCCGACCACCCGTTTGTCGCCCCAGCTGCGCACCGAGGGCATGGGCGCCGATGCCATCGCCTCGATTCCGGCCGGCGTCATCGAACCCTTCCTGACCCAGCCCTTGATCGTCGAGAGCAATACATTGGCCCGTGCTCCGCGCATCGCCGCCAATGAAGAGGGCCATGTCTACCTGGGCAAGGGCGACAAGGCCTATGTGCGCGGCGACTTGAACGGCGCCACCAGTTTCCAGGTATTCCGCCCCGGCACGCCGCTGCGCGATCCGGACACCAATAAAGTGATCGCCTACGAGGCGCTGTACCTGGGCAGCGTGGTGCTGCGTACCGCAGCCCGTCCTGGCGTCGACGTGCACACCTTCATGGTGGCGAGCGCGACCCAGGAAATGGGTGTGGGCGACTTGCTGGTGCCCTCGCCGCCCAATCCGCTGCGCAATTACGTACCGCATCCGCCGGCCCGGCCCACCCGCGGGCGCGTGCTGGGCATTTATTCGGGCGTGACCTTTGCCGGCCAGAACCAGGTCATCAGCGTCAATCGCGGTACTGTTGACGGACTCGATGTCGGCGCCGTGCTGCAGCTGTACCATTTCGGCGGGACCGTCGCCGACCCGGGTGGCCGCAAGGGCATCATGGGCATCGGCGCGTCCAAGCTCAGGCTGCCCAATGAAGAAGTGGGCTCCCTGTTTATTTTCCGCGTGTTCAAGAACGTTTCCTACGGCTTGATCATGCAGACGACCCAGCCGGTGCAAGTCGGCGACGTGGCCGCCTCACCGGAGTAAACATCACCGTGCAGGACACGGCCCCTCATCCGCCCCTTGCCACCCATTCGGATCTCGCCGGCTGGGTGCGCCTGACCTTGACACCGGGCGTGGGGCCGGCCACCTGCCGATTGCTGCTCGACGTTTTTCAATCGCCGTCGCGGATTTTCGACGCGCCGCGCGAGCAGCTGGCCGCCACCGCCGGCGCCGCCCTGGCGCAGGCGCTGCGCCATCCTTCCAGTGAACTGCTGCGCCGGGTCGATGCCGCCCTGGCCTGGACAGAGCTGCCCGGCAACAGCATCCTCGGCGGCGACGATCCCCGCTATCCCGCCGCCCTGCGCCATATCGCCGATGCGCCGGCCGTCTTGTATGTCAGCGGCGACACCGCCTTGCTGGCGGGGCCGTGCCTGGGCATGGTCGGCAGCCGCAACGCCAGCGTGCAGGGCAAGACCAATGCCGAGGTGTTCGCCCAGGCGCTCAGCATGGCAGGCTTGACCATCGTCTCCGGGCTGGCGCTGGGCATCGACACCGCGGCCCACCTCGGCGCCCTCGATGGCGACGGCTCCACCATCGCCGTGGTCGGCACCGGACCGGATATCGTTTATCCGGCGCGCAACCGCGACTTGTGGCGGCGGATTGCCGAACAGGGCTGCGTGCTCGGCGAATACGCGCCCGGCACGCCGCCGCTGGCGCACAATTTCCCGCAACGCAATCGCATCATCAGCGGCTTGTCGGCCGGCGTGCTGGTGGTCGAAGCTGCCGCGAAATCCGGCTCCCTGATCACTGCGCGATTGGCGGCCAGCCAGGGCCGGGAAGTATTCGCCATTCCCGGCTCGATCCATTCGGCGCTGGCCAAGGGCTGTCACATGCTGATCAAGGAAGGGGCCAAGCTGGTCGAGTCGGCGGCCGACGTGTTGCAGGAAATCCGCCACTCGCCGATCGCCCGCATGGCCGCGGCCGAAGCCGCACCCATGCCGCTGCAGCATGCGGGCCTGCTCGCCGCGATCGGCCACGGCCCGCTCGACCTGGACGCCATCGCCCGGGCGCATGCTTGCGCGCCGCACGAAGCGGTGGCGGCGCTGCTCGACCTGGAGCTGGGCGGCCACGTCGAGCGCCTGCCGGACGGCCGTTTTCAGCGGCTGGTGCGCCCGCCCTCGCCGTGACGGATTTTCAGGCGGTCCAGTTCGCCGATGAAGGCGGGTGAATTGACGGCGACCAGGGCCGCGATCGGGTACACATACAAGCCGCCCTTGTCGCTGCCGTAGGGCGCGGCCGCCTTCAACATCGCTTCCGACGCCGTCCACAGGCGCTGCAGATGGGCCAGCAGCAGCGGGCTGTTGCGGATTTTCGCGTAGCTGTCGGGATAGCTGGTGCGCACCACCTTGAGATAGCTCAGCACGTACAACATCATGTCGGCGGCGCCGCCGATGTTGCCGTCCAGCGCCGCATTGCCGTCGGCGCGAAAGCGCGCGTACAAGGGAGAATCGGCCAACTCCAGTTCGATGGTGGCGGCGCCGACGTAGGCATTGAATTCGTCCAGCAGGGTCGTAAAGTCGTTGGCCGGCACTTTCGGCGTGCGCACCAGGTAAGTCTGGTAG
>JACXTT010004936.1_pt1 | contig 19598 bp, 10 predicted proteins | sample 9270951 | NCBI WGS metagenome assembly JACXTT01 (sample SAMN15532306, study PRJNA645909) | rock metagenome | isolation source: weathered quartz diorite | place: Puerto Rico | collected 2017-06-21 | reverse complement strand
TCGACGACGAGGCTGTCGGTGTGATAATTTGTGTTGGGAGTTACGGTAAAGCTCTGGCTCGAGCCGTGATTCACGGTCACAGCTCCGCTCGGAGAGATCGAGCCGTTCGGGCCGGCGGACGAAGTGATAACATACTGATTGATCCTGAAAACGGCGCGGATCGTGTGGGGAGCGGTCACATTGGTGAAAGTATACGATGACGGAGCCCCCTGGTTGACGCCGTCCACGATCACGCTATCAACGTGGTAACCCGCGTCCGGGGTTATGGTAAAGGTCTGGTTGCCGCCCGAGGCAACGCTGACGGTCCCTGACGGGTTGATCATGCCGTTCAGGCCTGCCGAGGCGGTGATAAGAATGCCGTTGCCGAGTAGATTACGGAACACAGAGACATTATTCGAAGGCGACCCCGGGGTTCCCTCATTGGCCACAAAAAGTTCGGGTTGTCCGTCGCCATCGATGTCGCCCGCGACGATATTCCGGGCGCGCGCGTTGGCGCCAATATTGACGGTGGAGGCGAAGCTGACGGAACCGGGCGTGCTCTGGTTCTTGAGGAGGGAGATGTCGTCCCCGAGGCGGTTGACGACCGCGAGGTCGAGCTTTCCGTCGCCGTCCAGATCACAGACTGCGGCAAAGCGCGAACCTGCGTCGGTCGGATAGTCGATCTTCGTCGAAAAGCTGATGGTCGAGCCGGAGCTCGTATTGCGCAGCACCGATGCGTTCGACGAGGATTCATTCGCCGTAACGAGATCGACCTTACCGTCGTCGTCGATATCCCCGGCGGCGATGCTGAAGGGATGGGTGCCTGTCGCAAAGTCTGATTTCGTGGCGAACGAGCTGGTCGTTATCGTCCCTCCCGTCGAGAGATTCCGGAGAACCGAAAGAGTATTGCTTCCCCAGTTTGCCGCGACAAGATCGGGCTTTCCGTCTCCGTTGATATCGGCGATGGTGACAAACGGGTCGGAGCCGGTCGTGAAATTCACACGCGTGGCGAAGGACGACGCGGTAAGGGTTCCCGGAGAACTCTGGTTCTGGTAAACCGAAATCGTGCCGGCGATGTCGTTCGCGACGGCGAGATCGGGTTTCCCGTCGGCATTGAGATCCTGGATGGCGACGTTGAAGGGCCCCGAACCGAGGTCGGTCGAAAGCACGACCTGAGCCGCGAAGGATATCGTGCTGCCCGTGCTCGTATTTCTCAGCACGGACACCGTGGAAGCATCGAAGTCGACCACGACGAGGTCGGGTTTCCCGTCGCCATCCAGGTCTCCGAAGGCCATACCGACAGGCCTCCTCCCCACGCGCACGATCAGGGGAGCCTCGACCGATCCGGAGTTGATCGAGCCGCTTGTGCTGATATTGCGGAAGACGGAGATGGTCGTATCGAACTGGTTGGAGACGACGAGGTCAGGTTTCCCATCGCCGTCGAAATCGCCGAGGAGCACGTTGTAGGGATCGTGAGTCAGATAATCGACGTGCGCATCAAAACTCGACGCGTCGAGGACGTGGCGGCCAACGAAATTTACCACAAAGAGCGAGTCGCTGTACCCGGTGAGGCCTCCGGTCATAACCGAGATGGGCGCGAGACTGGCGCCGGCGGGGACCTTCACCGTGAGCGAGGTGGCGCTCGCGGCAGTTACGGTTGCCCGGACCGCCCCGAAGTAAACAAAATCGTTCGCAGCCGTGCTGCTGAATCCCGTGCCGGCGATCGTCACTGTCATTCCGACCGGGCCGATTGAAGGGGTGAAGCCGGTAATCGTCGGGGCCGCGGAGGCGCCGGCGCTGAATGTTAGGGCAAGAATCAACGATCGCATGCGCATAGTCGAAATGGTCTGGATGGAAATGACCCCGGCCGAGACGTGAGCCGGGGGAAAAATTGACTTCTTACGGAAGGAACCATGGCCGATCCTGACACTCCCCTCCCCGGGGGGGGGAGGACCGGTTCTTCCAGTACACTTCGGAATTAAGGGATTTTAACCGAAAATTCCTTGACCTGCATCACACCGGATTGATTTTCCCGTTTCCACGTTTCGGAGAGAGGTCTGCGAAATTCGCACGGCCAAGCGGCTTTTATTCTTTCCCCGAAGTGAAGCTGAGGAGGGCGGGGAGAATGAAGAGCGTAAGAATTGAGGAAAGGGAGAATCCCCCGATGACGGCGATAGCGAGGGGCTGTTGCATTTGCGCCCCTGCCCCGAGGCCGAGCGCTAGGGGAAGAAGCGTCAGGATGGCGGCAAGGGTTGTCATGATGATGGGGCGCATCCTGACCGTTCCGGCTCGGAGGAGAGAGTCATGAGAGGAAAGACCCTGGCGCAGGGTTTCGCGATAGTAGTGAACGAAAAATATGCTGTTTTCGGCCACCGCCCCGACAATCAGGATCGTCCCCACGAAGCTCGAAATATTGAATGTGACGTGCGTGATCCAGAGGGCCAGAAAGACCCCGAACAGAGAGAGGAGCGTCACCAGGAAAACCGCGCCCATGATGAGGAACGATTCAAACTCTATGATGAGCACGATGCACACAAGGAGCGACGCCGCGGCAAGAACCATGACGAGACCCCGGAAAGCTTCCTGCTGGGTCTCGAATGTCCCGCCGAATTGTATGGTAACCCCCTGGGGGAGCGCAAGGTTCTGTTTCAGCCTGAGGCGCACATCATCGATGGTGCTGCCGAGGTCTCTTCCCGAGATTCTGGCGGTGACGGCGACCATCTGCTTCAGATTCTCCCGTGAGATTTCCGACTGGCCAGGATCGACGCTCACGGAGGCGAGCGAGCCGAGGAGATAGGTCCCCCCGTTCGGCGAAAAAATCCTCAAAACTTTAAGCCGCTCGAGGTCGCTCCGGTACTGGGCCGGAAGCCGGACCCTCACTCCGACGAGCTTCTCGCCATGCTGGACATTGGTTGCAACGCTTCCGAGAATTTCGTTTTCTATCTGCTCCTTCACATCCTGGACCGTCAGACCTGCCCTTCCGATCGCCCGTTCGTCTGCGCGGACCACGTAGGCCGGGCCGCTGATGGTAATTCCGTTGAAAACATCGACCACCCCCGGAATGCTGTCGATGATGGCGGCGACTTTCCTGGCCGTTGACTCGATAAGGGGCTTCTGGTCGCCATAAACCTTGAGTTCGACGGGGGACGGGACGGTCGTCAGGTCGCCGATGAGATCCTGGACAGCTTCCCCGAACTCTATGCGAAGCGCGGGCTGGGTCGATTCGATCCGGGAGCGCAGTTCATCGATGACCTCATCGGCGGAGCGTGACCGGATTTTCTTCAGTTTTATAAGACAATCCCCCATGTTCGGTTCTGTGATGAAAAACCCCATCTGCGTCCCGGTCAGGCGCGAGTACGAGTCCACTTCCGGGATATCAGTGATAAGCTTCTCAACCCCGATGAGCATCCGGTGGGATTCAGCCAGAGAAGTCCCGGGCGGGGCGGCATAGTCGAGCACAAATGCGCCTTCGTCCATTTCTGGCATGAAGCTGCTTCCGAGCCGGGCATAGACGAACCAGGACCCGAGCGCCAGCAAGAGGATGAGGGGAAGGACCAGCAGCCGTCGTGAGAGAAGTTTCCGCAGAATTTTCTCATAAAAGGAATGAATGCGGCCCGGCCCGTGAGCGTCCGACAGCCTGACAAAACCTTCCGGCGGGACGATCCGGGAAGCCAGCAAGGGCGCCAGAAGCACGGAGAGGAGAAACGAGACGACGAGGGCGAGAACCATCGTCAGGGAGAGGGATTTGAAAAACGAACCGGTGACGCCGGACAGGAATGCGAAGGGAATATGAATCACGATCGTGGCGGCGCTCGACCCGATGATGGCCGGGAGCATTTCCTTCACCGACTCCTGGATGAAGCTCCTGGCGGTCGCCTGGCGGGCGTAGCGAAAGACATTTTCGATCACAACGATCGTATCGTCGATGATGAGGCCGATGGCGGCCGCGATACCGCCGAGCGTCATGATATTGAACGATTCCCTGACCGCGTAAAGGAGCAAAACGGTTATCGAAACGGTGAGGGGGAGAACGATGACGGCGACGAGGGTGACACGGAGGTTTTTGAGGAACACCAGGAGGATGATGACGGCAAGGATCACGCCTATCCCGATGCTGTCGCGCACCGAGCGGAATGATTCCAGAATCAGATCGGACTGGTCGTAGAAGTTTTTGATTACGACGCCAGGCGGCAGCGCGCTTTCGGCAATCGTGTTTTTTACATCCTGGGCGATCTGCACCGTGTTTCCGTTCGGTTGCTTGATGATGTTGATCAAAACCGCCTCCTGTCCGTCGCTCGCCACCCGGACGAGTTCATCCCGCTCGGAAGGCTGGACCGTAGCGACATCGTTCACCGTGATCGGCGTGAGTCCCCGGGTCCCGATCGTGGAAGATTTTATCGCATCGACGGATGTATACATGTTATCGACGAGCGTCAGATAGAGGCGGTAGTTGGCGTCGACGAGTCCGACGGCGCTCACGATATTTGCCTTCCGGAGCGCATCGGTGAGCTGGCGGATATCGAGCCCGTAGGAGGCCAGTTTCACGGGATCCGCCGTCACGAGATATTCGCGGGTCTTTCCGCCGACGATTCTGATCTGGGAGATTCCGGGGATGCGGCTGAGGGCGGGACGGAGGGTATAGAGCGCGAAATCGCGCAGTTCGACGAGCGAAAACTTTTGAGAGGTGAGAGCGTAGCCGTCGATCGGGAAGAACGTCGCGTTCATCCTTTCAACCTGGATATCCGCCCCCGGGGGAAGCTGGTTGCGGATCGAAGAGATTTTTGCCTGGAGCAGTTGTTGAGCCAGGACGATATCGGTCCCCCATGAAAAATTGACCGAAATCTCCGCGGCTCCGCGCGCGGTGATGGAGCGGACGCGTCTCACGTCCGGGATCGAGTTGACTGCCTCTTCCAGGGGTTTGGTGAGAGTCACCATGACGCGCTCGGCCGGATCCTCTCCGTTCTCCGGGATGATCACGATGCGGGGGAAGGTGATATCGGGGAAAATCGAAATCGGCAGGTTCAGCGCTGCGGCGGCCCCGGCCAATCCGAGGACTGCAACGGTGAAAATGATCGCCTTCGGGTGCCGTCCGGCGAACTCGGAGACATTCACTTCACGATCCGGACTCTGGTGGAGTCGGGCATACCGTAGTGTCCCTGGGTGACGACGGCGAGGCCGGGTGAGATTTTCGGGGAGATAACCTCGCACAGCGAGTCATTTCTTGCCCCCACCTCGATTTCCACTCTCGTGGCGACGGAATCCCTGCCGATCAGCATGAGCGAGGTCGTATTTGCTTCGTCGTCGTGGAGGAGTGCTCTCTTCGGGACGAGGAGCACATTTTCCCTTCTGGAGACCGTTATCGACGCTTCCCCGAAGAGAGATCCCTCGAGATCCCGGCCGGGGTAGCGGAATGTCATCTGCACGCGGGCCGTCTGGTCATTCGGATTCACGCGTGGTTCCACCGTATGGACAATCGCTCGGTACAGCTTTTCCGGGCGGGCGGCGAACCGGATCGTGGCAGGGAGTCCGAGGCGGATTTTCCCCAGGGAGGCGGTCGGGACATCGGCCACAAAAATGATCGATGTCGGATCGACGACCGAGGCGATCGCCTCCCCTTCAGAGACAACCTCCTGCTGTGATTTTGACTTTGTGGTCACGACCCCATCGAACGGTGCGCGTATGATTGCCGTGCTGACGCCTCTCCGGGCAAGCTCGGCGGCTTTCTGGGCCTCCTCGCGCTGCTGGGGAGTTTTTGCCATGCGGAGAAGCTCATCCGCGCCTTCCAGGGCTGCCTGGGCTTCTTTGGGGCGGACGCGGGCGACGGCCTCCCCTTTCCGGACCCGGTCTCCGTTGAAAAAGCCGAACTGGACCAGAACGCCGGTGATCGGCGAGCGGAGCTGTGATTCGGTACGCATGCTTGTCGAACCGGTGGCGGTGACGGTCTCTTCAATCTGCCCTTTCCGGATCTGAGCGGCGGTGACATCGACCCGCACCACCGCCGGGGTATCCGCGGCCTGTTCGACGCGGCATCCCGCAAGAAACGTGAAGGCGCAGGCAATGAGGCTATTAGCGAGGCGGGTCATCCGGTCACCGGCGGCCGCTGAGTTTCGTAAGGGAGGCCAGATCGGACCGAAGCTGAAAAATGGAGCGCGCATAGTCGAGCTTCGCCTCCACGAGAAGTCTTTGAGCATCGAGAACCTCAAGGTTTGACCCGGAGCCGCCGGCAAAACGGCTCTTGGCCGAGAGATAATTCTGCTCGGCATCGGCTATGCTGCGGCTCAGGTTTGCCAGATTTCTCCGCGCGAGCTGAAGATCGCCGAGGCTGGCCCTCCACTCTGTCTCAAGCTCTCTCCGGAGAAGTTCGATCTGAGCCCGGATTTGTTCGCGTACAATTTCTTTCTGTTCGATGCGGTTCTGGACGGCCCCCCAAGTGAAAATCGGAAAATCTAGCGAGAGGAGTACTGAGTATCCAAAATCCTGATGAAACTCATCGGGCGTTACCCCGAGGGCGCCGGCATCGCCCTGAATGGAGAGCGTCGGGAGGCGTTCGGCCCCGGCGATGGCCACGTCGTATGATGCGGCACGCTGCTCATCCAGGAGCAACCTGTAATCCGGATTGGATTCGACGGAAAACCCCGGAATATCGTTCGTATCGATGCCTGTGAGCTCCCGCGCATCATACATCGTTCCCGTGGGCGCGCCGAGCAGTGATGCGAGGCGCAGCTTCGACGTCTCCCATGCCTGTCTCGATTCATCGAGCAGCACAAGAGCGCTGTTAGCATCCACCTGGGCCTTCAGGACGTCGCTTGCGGAGGCCGTCCCGCCGAGGCGCAGCTGTCGGAGAAGTGAGATATAGTCATTGAGCCGGGCAACATTCTCCGATCTTATGGCAAGCTCCTCCTGCTTGAGAAGGATGTCGTAACAGAGCGTTTTTGCTGCAAAAGCCAGTTCGATTTTCTTTTTCTCAAGACCGAGGGAGGCCTGTTCTCGCCCGTTGAACGATTGATCTGCGATCGCGCTGCGGAGGCCCCCGTCATAGAGCGGAAAGCTTGTCGACAACTGGAGGCCATATTCGCCTCCATTGGTCACAAGCTCGTTATATCCGGGAACCGGGGTATGGAGATAGTGCGAATGAAGATTCAGCGCGGGGTAGCGGGAGGCGCGGGCCTCGCGGATGCGGGCTTCGCTTCTGCTGAGGTCGAGCTGGGAGATAGTCACCGAAAGATTCCGCGCAATCGCGGTGTCAATGGCCTCCTGGACCGAAAGCGTATCGGCGCGTTGTGCGAAGCCCCCAGAAAACGAGAGAACGCAGGAAAACAGTGTCAGCGCGCTATGGCGGATCTTCATCTCACGTCTGGCGGCCGGGCATATTCTCCATCATTATAGGAAAAAGCGGGCGGAAAAGCCATTCCGGATCAGCGTGGAGGGGATTCCCCGCGTTGGGAAGAGTTCAGGCATTCGGGATCGGACACCCTATTCACTTCGCTCCGGAACACCTCCCGGCCTGGGGCTGGGGTGAAAAGTGGGCAGCGGTGAGTCAGACTTTTTAGAGCAATCCTGCCTTCTCAGCCTGGACGCGCAGGCAGGAAAAATATTGCCTTCGTTTTCGTGTCAGGGAGGAGCGGTCGCCGAGCCAGCGCAGCGGCCAATAGATACGGGCAAGCGCAAGCGCCTCGGCGAAATCTTCGGGAGGTCCCTCCGGCCACCGGGCCCGTGCATAACGCTCTTCGCATTCCCGAACAAGGCTAGCAGGTTTCCAGTTTTCGGTGAGGCTGGCCAGATCAATCTCTCCGCGGCCTATGGCTGCCGATTGCCAGTCGACCGGATAGATATCTCTCCCCGAAACCAGTATGTTTTTTGGATAGAACTCCCCGTGGACGATTGTCAGGGGGGAGCGGGTGAGGGCATCGAGCTTTTCAATGAAGCGGTCGCGCAGTTCAGGAAGCCAGGAATAGCCGCGGGGGAATTGAGCTGCATAGCGGCTGGTGCGGCGCAGCCATCCGAGGTAGTACTGCCGGTCATACGTCTTGAACAAGGTCCGGGGCAGGCGGGATCGCCTCCGCTCGCACAGTGCCTGGAAACGCCCGATCCAGACGGCTGCCGTGATCAAAACCTCACGCGGAGAATGCTCGAGGCGCCGTCCGGGAGAGATATATTCCAGAACCATGCAGCGCGGTCCATTCGGACTGAAGCGATTGTAGCCATAGAATGCGGGAAGAGGGAGCGGCAGTTTTCGGAGGAGTTCCGCGTAAACCCGCGCTTCATACGCGACATCTCCCCAAAACCCGTGTCCCCGGTGGGAAACGCTCGCATCGTACTTCAGCAGAAAAGAGCGTTCATCTCCGTCTTTGAGCGTGCAGGAAACGATTTCGCTCGGGAATGAACCTTTGAAAACGTTTTTGCGCCGCCGGATGCTGGGAGAATCGGGGAGACGGATCCCTTTTTCCTCAAGAGTCGAGGCGAGGCGCGCTTCGAGCGACGTCCGGTCGGGAAAGTGAAACACACGCATCAGGCCGGGCCGACCCAGTCGAGCGCGGTCCGGGTCTCGTGCAGCGAGGTGTCGTACACGCCCATATGTCGGGAGACGACGGTTTCCGCTGCTTCGGGGTAAAGCTCGCAGCAGGCCCAGGAGACGCCCTGAATGATGCGACAGATGCGGCCGACCTGACCTATGCGGAACAGCGTGTGGTCATCCGGAGGGGGCCAAGACTCAGGCAGAGATTCACGATAGGCGCGGAGGTCGACCGATTCAAGATCGGGAGCGGGAGGGCCGAACCCGGCATGTTCCCAGTCGAAGGTGAGAAGAGCCGGGTGAGCATCCCCGTTCCGGATCCTGATATTCTTCGGTGAAAAGTCGGAGTGAACCAGCGTCCCGGGCATTTCTGCCAAAACTTCTTCAACCTCGCTCCAGAGAGAACCGATCTCGTTGAGCTGACGGATAAGTGATCGGACGATATCGCGATTATATTCGCCCAGCGGGAGACTGAGACTCTGCTCGAGCATCATGGCGGCGGACTCAAGCAGGGAGCGGTAAAATCCGGGGCCCTTCGTGGGAAGCGAAAGGTCTTTGGAAATGACGGATGTCTCCGAGTGCAGCCGGGCCAGCCATCGGGCGGCCAGGATTCTGTGACTTGGATCGTTTTCGTCATATCGGTTTTCCCCGGCATCCTCAAGGAACATCCACGAGCCATCGGGGCGCCCGAGGCAAGCGAAGAAACGGGGGGTCGAGAGGGGCAGCTTCTCCAGGACATGATAGACCCTCGACTCGAGGGCGGCCGTCTCGTGAGTGCACCATTTTGCTATCACATTTTCACCGAGCATCCCGGCGCCGGTGAGGCGATAGACGGCCGAGTGCCGGTTCTCAGGCTTCAGCGTTTCGATGGAGCGCGGCACTCGGGGCTTGGTGCCCGATGAGAGCCATGCAAGAGTTGCGGGATGAAATCGCAGGGTTTCTTGGTGCATGCGGCCCAGGTCAGACCACCTGCGATGTGGGATCGTAGGCCCCCTGCGAGAAGACTTTTGCTATCCCGGACTCAACGTCCCGGGTACAGGCGGCCAGCCGGCCGTCGTCGATGACAAGGATGAGATCGCAGTTCCGCAAAGTGCTCGGCCGGTGGGCGATCATGATACTGGTCCTGTTGCTCATGAGTCGTGACAGCGCCTCGAGGATTGCTCCCTCGGTCCGCGGGTCGACGGAGCTCGTCGGCTCATCGAGAATCAGGATGGGGGCATTTTTCAGGAAAGCCCGGGCGAGGGAGATGCGCTGACGTTCGCCGCCCGAGAGCCTCATGCCGCGTTCTCCCACGAGTTCATCGTATCCGTGCGGCAGGGTCACGATGAAATCGTGGGCGTTTGCCGCCTTGGCTGCCTGAACGATATCTTCCCGCGGGGCGTTCGGCTGGGCATATCCTATATTCTCGGCTATGCTGGTGGAAAACAGGACCGGTTCCTGAAGCACGAGAGCGAACTGGCTGCGCAGGTCTGCGACCTTAAAGTCGCGCAGATCGTAGCCATCGAGGAGTATTTTTCCTTCGCCGACGTCAAAGAACCTCATGATCAGGTTGATGAGCGTTGTCTTCCCCGCGCCGGTTTTCCCGGCGATCCCGACGCGTGAGCCGCGGGGGACGGAAAAGGATATATTGCGCAGGATCGGGGTTTTTCCGTCGTAGGAGAAGGAAACATTGCGGAATTCCACGATCCCGGAGGCTCGGGAAAGGAGTCGCGGTCGCGGGGGATCGGCCACATCGGGAAGCTCATCGAGCAGTTCAAAGCTACGTTCTGCGCTCACGATAGCCGATTGGACCGCGCCGATCGTCTTACTTATCGTTTTCATCGGCGCGTAGAGCTGGGTAAGATAGGCGAGCACCATGAGCAGTTCGCCGAGAGTGAGGATTCCGCCCACAACATTCGCGATCCCGATAAAAAGAACCGCCGCGGTCCCGGCGGCCGTGATCGTATTGACCAGAAGGCCGAATGAGCCCTCGTAGAGGGCGAGGCGGTTGCGTGCGCTGACCCCGCGGGCGGACTGGTCCATGAAGCGTTCCTGCTCATCCTCCTCCCTTCCGAATGCCTTCACTACGCGAAGGCTTGAAAGAACCTCCTGGACGATTTTGAGCGCGTGGCTTTCCACTTTTTTTACGTCGCGGTATTTCCGGCGCACCCGCTGGCTGTAGGTGCGGGAAGCAAGGAAAAGGAGCGGGGCGACGGCGAGAGCGATCAATGCGAGTTGCCAGTCGATCCTCGCGATGACATAAAGAGTGCTGGCCAGAGTAACGAGGGCGCCGACGAGTGGGACGAAACCGTAAATCGAGACATATTGGAGCGACGTGGCGTCATACTGAATGCGATAGAGGGATTCGGTAGTACCTCTCCGGTCATGGAAAAGGAGCGACAGTCTCTGTGCATGACGGAAGAGTTTTACGCGGGTTTGAAACGTCATATTCTCCCCGGTCCGGGTGCGGAGCACATTGGCGTAGAGGTCCTGAAGCTGCACAAGGACGACGAGGAGGACTTGGAGGATAGCAGCGAGCGCCAGCAGCTCGACCCGGCTACCATGAAAGGAGGGAATCAGTCCAAACGGCTTCGACTGAACGACGTTATCGACGGCAATCTTGATCGGAAGGGGTGCGACCAGGGCCAGCGGGGCTGCAAGAAGCTCCACAACCAGGAGTCCGGAAATCTGACGCCAGAAGGGGGTCGCTTCTGCGGCAATCCTCCGGAGGAGGGGTCTGTCGGGGGCGCGGCTCATCGGTAGCCCATCTCCCTGACGACCCGCGAGACTTCGCCCATTGCCGTCCCGCAGTCGCGCAGAATCGACATGCCGCTCAGGCAGGCGAACGCGCCGAGGATCGAGCCAACGGCCCATGAACCGTCCGCTGCTGCGAAAATCGCAAGGGCTCCGAAAAGACCGGCGAAGATCACGGCGGCTCTTGATCCATGAGGCCAGCATCGGAGCCTGAGGAGCTGTTTCCCCGCGGCGTGATCCTCGTTCACGATCCGGACGGAGACGGCGCCGGCCGTTCCATCCCTGATTTGGAGCTCCCACCGATCATAATCTCCTCCGCGGGAAACAACTGCGCCCCTCTGTTTGAAGGCAGATTCAAGAGAGGCGATCCATCCCGAGAGCGGCTTCCATTCCTCGCTCCAGAGCGAAAAACTGCGCGCTCGGGGAAACGTGAACCCGGCGACGGCTCTGCGGCGCCAGGGGGCGAGTCCGAATCGCAGACGTCCGATGAGTCGCGAAAGGGGTTGAAGGAGGTGCAGGCCTACAGTCAGAATCAGAGACCGCACCCCGCCCGGGCCCCGCACGTTCCGTTCGATCGCATGCCGGGCATTTGAGTGTGCGCAGGTGATCAGCGCACCCACGGACGCGGCGAGCAGTGGAATGCTGAAAGCAAGCGGCGCCCAGACGAACCCGAGGAGCGAAAGAATCGAGAGAAGGAGAATGACGAGGTACCACTCCGGCATGAGAGGGAACCACCCGAAGCCGGCGCGCGCCGGCTGATAGATCGACTGAAACGGGCCGCTTCCCCAGACTCCGTAGTATACGCGCCACCGCCGAAAGAGCGGTTTCGAATGTCCATTCCCATAAAGCCGTCCCTTCCAGCTCAGATGGCCGTACGAATTATACTTCTCGGGCCATTTCCGTTCGAGCATCGCCTCGGCTTTCCCGTAATTCAGCTGTTGTTTCCAGTAACCTTTCACAGTGTCCCTGCAATGGTGCCAGACAACGGATGCGGGGCTGAATCCCAGCTTCCATCCCCGGTCCATCAGCCTCCAGCAGAGGTCGACATCGTCTCCGGCAATCCGGAATTGTGAATCAAATCCCCCAACTTCTTCCAGGCATGTCTTGCGGAAGGCCATATTGCAGCCCGGTATGTGTTCGGCCTCGCGGTCAGAAAGGAGGACATGCACGGGGCCCCCGGGCGCATTCGCAACGCAGTCGGCGACGAACCCATCGTCGGGGGGAGGGATATTGGGTCCTCCGACGGCTGCGAAATCCCCCTCCATAAAGGTTTGGGCGAGATACGTCAGCCAGTGGGGATCGGGCGTGGCGTCGCCATCGATATAGGCGACGATCTCGCCTGAGGCAGCCCTGAGCCCGACGTTGCGGGCATTGCTCAGCCCGCCGTTTTCAATCGATATCATTTTTACGTCATACTCCCGCACAATGGCAGCTGTCGCATCATTGGAGCCATCATTGACGACGATGACCTCAAAGTCCGGGTAGTGCAGTTGTGTCAGGCCCTCCATCGTGTCGCGGATCGTACGCTCCCCATTATAGATGCAGACGACGACGGAGATTCTCGGCCAGCGGACGTCAGGCGGATGTGGCAGATCGGCAAACACATGCTTGACGGCAGCAAGGGCGGGTTTCGGCTGACGGGTCCTCGTCGTAAGGCCGAAGGCCCAGTCTTGAACGTCCTGGCCACCCCGATACCATTCGTCGGTCCAGGAGAACACGAACGCCCCGGCGCACCCGGAGGCGTAGGCGGTCCCGAGTTGCCATTCGAGCGAGCGCGCCTGTGCGGTTTCGCCGTTCCTGATGCTGTCGAGGCCGATCTCGCTCAGAATCAGCGGACGATTTCCGGCAATATTCTGAAGACGGGCGAGATAGCCTGCGAGCGAATTCTTCGATTCGAGAAAAACGTTGAAGCAGAGCAGATCGACAAAGGGGAGCTGGATATATTCTGTCGAGGGATAATTGACGTAAGTAACAAGGCCCGACGGGTCTTCGGCCTTCGCGATCGCGTAAAGCTTTCTGAGGAAATTCTCGATTTTCCGGCGGCCGTGCCACCGTACGATCGGGCTCGGGATCTCGTTGCCGATGGCATAACAGAGCACGGCCGGGTGTCCCGCGCATGAGCTGACAGCCGTACGGATCCGGTTTTCGATCGTCCGCCGGAGTTTCCGGTCGTGGAGGAAAGCGACATGCTGTTCCCAGCCGATCCCGACCATGACATGGATATGGTGGCGATGAGCGGCATCCAGAAGCCATCGGGGAGGCACCACATAGGTGCGGACGGCATTGATGCCATTGGCCCTCATCTGGAGAAAATCATACTCCACCACCCCAGGATCTGGGAATTCATCGCCGTTGGGGCGGGGCCGGAAGCCTCCGTATGTGACACCGCGGATATATAATTTCTTGTCGCCGAGGTAAAGGAATTTTCCCCGTACCGTGGGGCGAACGTCTTCGACAGTTTCGGCCGGGTCGAAGGAGGCAATGTGCCGATCGACCGGACGGGCATCGAGTTCTACTTCTCTGACATCGGGGAGCGTACGATTTAGATTCATCAGCGCATAATATTTATTCAACAATGCCAGATGCTTTGAGACGTAACCGGGTCTCAGCTGAAAAATGAGACGACGCATCTTCTCCCGTCGCCTCAGAAAAAGGCGCGGAAAAATGATTTCGGGTCAATGAGAACGCGGCTCCAACGGCCGAGTCCCTATCATCGACCTAAGAAAAGAGGAATACTAGCAGTATGGGAGAGATCTCATGCGCCGCTCCAAAGCACCAAACCCATCGCATGAGCTTCTCCCCAGGATTGTCCCACCCTCCGCAAGGGAGCACTTACATGAAGATGTAAGCGATTTAATGATACTCTATTTCACGGCAAGGCGCAATGGATCGTTACCCGATTTCGCCGTTTAATTCCGATTCCGCCCGTCGAATAACATCCGCGAAAGAGTAGAAAGCCTCGCCATATTTCCACAACAGGTTCCCGTTTTGCTCGGTTCCCAGCTGAAAATTTTAAGAATCTACATCATCTCGAAAATGAGAAAATCGGGTAATCAAAAAAATTTTGGGATTCGGAAAGTTCACAAGGAGGTTGTAGTCGAACCCGCATGTGAAGAGTTTTCACATGATCCGACGGTCGGCTGGGCGGCTTAGCGCCCGGAGGAGTCTCCTTTATTCAGGAACTGAAGGTCTTATCGTGGCTGAGCGCGCTTTCACGGTAATGCTGGCTGGTTCAAGGCCATCCGAGGTGGCCCGGAGCGTGATACTTCCCGGTGTGCCTCCCGACTGTATGAGAATCTGACATTTGCCGTTAAACAACCGTCGTTGCCATGCGTTCGAGGCGCATTTGTCCTTTTCGTGGCTGCTCGGGTTTCCATTCCCCACCCCTATTATTCTCCCAACTCCTTCCAGCTCGAATTTTATGAGATTGTCCGCCAGAAAATCCTCTCTCCCCCCGCGATCAAATGCGGCGACATTGACGATACAAACATCTTCCCGGTCGGCCTCGATCGTGGACCGATCGGGAAATAGTCGAATTCGGGAGGTTTTGCCCGCCGTTTCCACCATCCGGGCAAAATCCTTTCCTTTTCGCCACCCTCTGGCTTCCAGCCTGCCGGGCCGGAAGTCAACCTCCCACGCGAGGTGAGAATTAGGATTTACCGTTTTTCTCCCCAGGGAATTCCCGTCCAGAAAAAGTTCCACGCTGTCGCAATTCGTCTGACACCATACACTCACCTTCTGACCTTCGGCCCAGTTCCAGTGGGGCGCGAGATGGATTACATCCTCAGAGGACCACCATGCCTGGTAGTAATAGAAATTGTTTTTCGGGAAGCCGCACACATCCATTATGCCGAAATGCGAATTAATGCAGGGCCATGAATAGGGGCTGGGTTCCCCGCGGTAGTCGAACCCGGTCCAGACGAACGATCCGGCGAACCATGGTCTGGCGCTGACGTACGTCCACCATTTCTCTGCCGTGGAGCCGTAGCCCGGAGCGTTCACGTCGTAATCGCTCACGAAACCGCGGGCTGTATCGTTCGCGTACACCCCGCGGGTACAATAGGTGCTTGCCTCTTCCGTGCCGAGCACGGGCTGGTCGGCGTGGGCATGGTGATACGCGTCGATATCTCCCCGGCCGAGATAATTCACTCCCCTGACATCGACGACGCTGTTGATCCCCTCGAAGCGGCTGCCGTTATCGGCTGCGTACGTGCAGAGTCGTCCCGGGTCGAGCTCCTGCTGCCGTCTCTTCAACGTCCGGGCGATTCTCCTGCCCGTCGCATTATTCTGGATAGCCCATTCCTCGTTCCCGATCGACCAGATGATGACCGAGGGATGATTCCGGTCGCGGAGGATGAGGCGTTCGAATTCGGCTGTAAGCTCCGGGGAGCCCCCCATCAGCCTGTTTTCATCCATCACCAGCATGCCGAGCCGGTCGCACGCGTCGAGAAGCGAAGGATCCGGGGGGTTATGGCTCGTCCTATAGGCATTACAGCCCATCTCCTTGAGCCTTTCGATGCGGTAGTACTGCAGCCTGTCCGGGAGAGCCGATCCGACGCCGGCGTGATCCTGATGGCAGCACACCCCCTTGATTTTTACCGGCGATCCGTTCAGGAAAAAGCCACTGTCCTTGTCGAAGCGGATCGAGCGGATCCCGAAGGGGGTATCGACCGTGTCGATTCCCGAGCCGGCCTCCTCGACGATCGTCATTGCGTGGTAGAGAGAGGGATGGTCCGGGGACCAGAGCCGGGGTCCTGCAAGATTGAGTTGAACTACATAATCTCTTTCCTCTCCGGCGGATATCATGGCAGATTCAGAAGATGCCTCGGCGGCGGCCGTTCCCTCTGAGGCGACGATGACATGCAGTCGGGCATTTTTCGGCAAAAAATCCTGGTTGGAAATTTTTGTCCGGACGGTGACAGTGGCCGCACGGTCAAGAACGTTCGTCGAGACATAAACTCCATACAGCGGGATATGGAGAGGCGGAGTGGTTATCAGCCAGACGTGGCGGTAGATGCCGGCGCCTTCGTAGAACCATCCTTCCGCCTGTGTGGCATCGACGCGGAGGGCGAGGATATTCCTCGCGCCGTAGACGATGTAATCAGTGAGGTCGAAGCTGAACTCTCCGTAACCGCTCAGGTGTCTTCCGAGAAAATGGCCGTTGAACCAGACGAGGCAGTCGCGGAATACGCCTTCGAATTTTACGGAAGTTCTTTTGCCGGAGTCCGGTTGCGGGATCACGAACGTGCGACGGTACCACCCGACGGACGTTTGAGGGAAATTCCGGCCTATCGGCTTGAACCCATGATCCCGGGTGCCTGAGGAAGAATCAAAATCCAGTTCTACGGCCCAGTCGTGGGGAAGGTCAAGCTTCCGCCAGCTGCTGTCGTTAAAATCCCGGGATGCCGGGCCGGGAGAGTCGCCCGCCTTTGCGAATGCTGCTTCGAGCCCGAATCCGAAATCCTTCGTGGCGGAGGCGGCATCGCCGAGCGAAAATCGCCAGCCGAAGTCGAGCAGCTTCTCACGGGAGGTTGACGCAGTTGTCCGCGTTCCGGCCATGAGGAGGAGGAGACTCAGCACTGCGCACCCTGAGACTTGCACAACGTTCCGATGGGTGTGATGATACATCATCAGGCGGCCTTCAGTGGCGGTTCACCCGGACGAACTAAGGTTTCGGCCCGGACGGACCACCATGCAGGGCGAAGGCGAGTATGCCGAAGGCACGGGACGCCTCACCCTGGGCATGAACGGTGCCGATTTCATCGACGTTATATCCATCCTCTCCGCCGGCGGGGTTCCAGCCGTTACGGATCGCGTGGTCAGTCTCGCGGTGAAGCGTAACCCGTGCAGCGCCGTGGGCATTGGTCCAGACGTGGTCGAGCATTTTTTCGATTTTAGCCGGCAGATCGGGAAGCTCTTCGGGGGCGATGGCGAAGGCATCAAACAAAAAATTCACGAACGCGCCATTCCCGTCCATCTGTATTTGATAGAAATCATTCGGATCGACCCATCCGGTGGATGGCGACGTCACATGCCTTGCCGTCTCGATCGCAATCTTCATAAAACGCTGATCTTTCGTCGCCCGGTAGAGGGCTGATGCGACGGAGCAATAACCCGCCCCGAGCCAGGGGAGTTGATTCCCGAAGGCGGCGCGACCTCCCCGCCCTTCCCAGACTCCATTGCCCCGGTACCATGTACGTTCGATGCCGGGGAGATTCTTGTCGCCGTCCCAGACGCGGAGGGCATCCTCGAGGAATTGCCGCTCGCCTGTCGCCCGGAAGAGTTCGCAGGCGACGGTCACCATCTGATTCATATTGCTGTTTGTAAAAACCTGCTCATTCGTCCGTTGCGGCGGCCAGTTGTACCAGCTCCAGAACCCCTCATGGTGGGAGAGGCGTCCCTCCCCGCGTGCTTCAATATATCTCTGACGCGCGTCCAGGACCAGCCGTCGATCGGTCCGGCCGGTGACATCCCACCACTTGAATTCAGCCAGGCAAATCCATGCCCGATCGTCAACCCAGGTGCCTCTGCACATTCGCGTGAGATCATGATCGACCAGGTGAAATCTTGGAAGTGCGGAGTCCTTCGTGACCGAATACAGGTAAGCGTCGCCGATCGCCCCGTATGCTCCTTCCCAGCAGGGCGTATAGACATCATGGAACCGCCGGGAGACGAGCTCTGCACGGTCGGTCCAGTTCGGGGGGGAATTCCGCACAACGTGTGGTGTTGCCTCCGGACGCCCCCCTTTACATGAGAAACAAGCGGCGATCGACCCTGCGGTCATGAAGACCGCCGTGAGGGCCGGGATGGCTTTCAGCCTCTTCATGGATGTGAAATGTAAGCCCTCCCGGGATGGGATACAAATTGAAAACCCCGGCCAGGAATCTGGTCCGGGGTTTTGAAAGACCGTAAGAGATTATCTCACACCCTGCAGGTAGCCAAAGAGACCGTCATTTTCCTCGTTCGGGCCGGCGGTGAAATAGAGTAGCGGAGTGTGTATCCCATCGTGATGCCCGCGATCGTGGCCGGCGTCGTGCTCGACCCGACCCCCCCGAAACATAAGTGCCCAGAGCCCCGGGATTGTGACGGGAGTCCCGGCCGAATCCGACAGCTGTCTGACCGATTTCCCATGTTTGCTGAAAATATTGATCCTGCCGTCCCCGAAATTGCCTACAAGAAGCGAGCCGTCCGATTCTTCGGATGCGGGGGCAAGTCCCCAGGGGGAATTCAGGACGCCCCCGGAGGCGAAGCGCCTCTCAAGCTTCCCCCGGGCGTTGAAGATATCGATGAAACCGTTTCCCGGGCCAGATTCGTCGTCCTCGTTATTCGGGCCGCGCTGTTTGGCATAGGTGACAAAAAGCTTGCCGTCGATGTTCGCGATGTTGAACGGCGCAAAACCCGATGGAATATCGGGATCGCTGAAAATCTTTGTGGAATCGTAATTGAAATTCTCGTCAAAGACGTCGATCTTCGCCCCCTTGAAATTCGTCGCATAGAGAAAATAGTGGTGGTGGACGCGTGCGAGGGCGATTCCCTTATAGACGGCATCGGAGGAGGAGCGGTCGGCCGCGACCTTTGCAGCGGGACCGGACGCCCAGGCCGAGATGATCCCGTCTTCGCTGGCAAAGATGAAACGGCTCACCTCACCTGTCGAGGGAATTTTAAAAACGGCCGTAGGGTTGAAAACCACGCCGGTGGGGGCGCCCCCGGTAGGTCCGCCCGATGTGGGAATCGTGACCGGGCTTCTTTTAATATTGCCGGCGCTGTCAAAAACTTCGGAGACGCCGGCATGATTGGCGGAGATCCAGAAAATGCCGGTGGGGCTCACAGCTATTCCCCAGGGATTGAGAAGCGTGGCATCGACCCTTTGGGGGGAGAAGCTGGGAAGATCGGCCACGAGGTTGACCTGTCTGACGTGCTGGAGAATCGCCCCATGCTTGGCGAGATCCAAAGCCTGTAGCTGGGGCAGAGGCGTTTCGACGGGATCGCTATCGGTGCGGCAGCCGGGAACGATCAGCAGGGCGAGGGCTATCGGAAGAAAATCAGAGAATCTCGGGCGCATAGGAATACTCCCTTCTGAGTAACTGAAAGTTTGGCGGGCAAATGATGAAACAGAGGGATTTGGCGTCTAAAAAGACCCATACTCAAGAACAGGGAAAAACGCCCTCCTGGTTCCAGAGGAACGTGTAATCGGGCAAGTTTTTGAAAAACCCGTCAAAAACTGCACTGTCGCACACCTCACAGGAAGAGGAGGGAGAAGCGTATCAGTTGACGGTTGCTGTTTTTGGTGGATCAGTTGATCCCTTCGTAAGTTACGGGCATTTGTGAACTACCGTTAAGATGAAGGGTTCGGGATGAACAAAAAAGCAAACGG
>JACXTT010004935.1_pt1 | contig 19599 bp, 14 predicted proteins | sample 9270951 | NCBI WGS metagenome assembly JACXTT01 (sample SAMN15532306, study PRJNA645909) | rock metagenome | isolation source: weathered quartz diorite | place: Puerto Rico | collected 2017-06-21 | reverse complement strand
GGGCGGAGAGGAAGGCATAGTGGGAAAGGAATTATGGCGACCTGGTTTTTCGGCGTCGCGGCGAATTTCTTCTTTGTAGGGACCTTCTCCGGGGGCGAAGCCTTCCAATGCAAGCGTCCGGCAATCATCAAATGCAGCACGAGCCAGACTTCGCTCTCAAAGGCAATACAGATGCGTTTGCCGAGTCGGCGCAACTGCCGCACGTGGGTTCCTTCAATTGACGAGAGCGGCGGCGTAGCGGTGCGCAGCAGGAAGGGCGAGTTCAACTGAATGCGCTCTAGTGTGTGATTGAGAATTCGCTTTTCGAGCGCTTCAATGTAGATCGTGATGTCGGGTAGCTCAGGCACGCGCGCAGATTAACGCGGATTCGAACGGATCAGAAACGGCGCCAAAGCGAGTTGAATTTAATCGTGCCGAATTTGCGCGGCGACCTAAGAACGCGATCGGCGCGCGTGAAGGTTTCGCCCGCCGCCGATCGCGATTATTCGGGTCATTGATTAGTGGCGTCCGCCTTTGCGTCCACCTTTTCTCATGGGTTCGTGATTCTCGGGCTTGCCGTAACCGCCGCCGCCGGGCTTTTCACCGCCGTGATGAACGGCATTCACGGTGGCCCAGGCGCGACGCTCGGATTCTTCTTCCGAGACGCCTCGCTTCTCGTAACCCTCCTCAATGTGTCGGGCCTGGCGTTTCTCTTTGTCGGTATATTTGTCTTTGTCTCCTCTTGGCATTTAGTCCTCCCTTAGTGCTCCCTTGATTGCTAATCAAGCTCCTATCTCCGCGAGCCGTATGCCATTGATCGTGCGGCTTAAATTTTGCAAACGCCGCCTTGAAGTTGCAGAAGCATCAGGATTTTCCGGGCCGTTGGTGAGCGAAAACGTATCAGTACCGATGGCGGCGATTGGTTTCGATACGACTACTTCTACATTCTACATAACGGACGGAGCAAAATGGATCGATACAACCGAGCGAAAGTTAACGCAAGAAATGGAAGGTGACGCATGAAGTGTCAGGACGTTATGTCTGAGAATCCGGTTTGTTGTTTGCCGGAAGAAACCGTAGGCCAGGCGGCGCGTGTGATGCGCCGCGAACATATTGGTTCGATCCCAGTGATTAGCGACGATCGCAGCCGAAGCTTGATCGGAATAATTTCCGATCGTGATCTGGCCATTAAGCTCGTTGCCGAATCACGCGATCCGAATCAGACGCAAGTTTTCGACATCATGACCCGCGCAATCGTCGCTTGTAGAAATACTGATGACGCGTCCAGTGCGGCCAAAGCGATGCGCGAACACCAACTACGTCAGATTCCAGTCGTCGATTATGAAGGACGGATTGTCGGCATGATTTCGCAAGAGGACGTAATCCTCAGATCGCAGCCACGCGAGACAAGCAATGCGATTGCGAACCTGCCGCAGGCCGCGTAAAAGAGCACGCCTTTAGCTCCGCTTCTTTTGATCGCCGCGATCGCCTTGACCCGGCGGTACGGTCTTTTTCGAGTGCTGCCGGCAATCCTGTGCGAGCGATCGGCCGACATCAACGACTTCATCAAAACGTCCCGCCCGCTTAGATTGTCCACTGGCAGAAAAAGCAAACCCGATGCCGTCAGCAAACTCAGTGCGTGAGTCTTGAGATGGTGGTTGGTGAAGCTGTCGATCCGGACTGATTAAGATACGCCCGCACCTTCGGGGGAATGCGTCGTCGCAGCAAAGCATTGCGCGCTTGCCACTGTTCAGCGGAATCCATGTCGATGAGATAACGAATTTCTTTCGCTTCGAGCACCGCGATGGAGATGCCGTCTTTGTAAAGGAGTCGATTGGCGGCTGCCGAAGAAAGGCGCGGTCCGGTCACGAGGATGCCGAGCATGTTAAGAGGATCAGCGGCGCTGATGGAAATCATCGATCCATCAGCCGCAGTGCGGCGAATTGAGCGCAGGAGATGAACCGCATCGGCAGAAGCGAACTGCTCGCCTGAGAACCCGGCCACGAATCTGCCGCCGCGAATTTCGCCACGCGCTTCGAGCCGACGATACACCCGCAGCAAATCGCGCCAGGGAATGTTTATCGATTCACCATCGAGAAGTTTTCTGAAAACCACTCCGTAGCGTTGTAGAAGTTTCTGAGCGACGGCTTCGATCGATTCGCGGTCAGCATCGTTTCGCATTCTGGTACCGATGGCTGCGGAATTTTGATCTTCGATTTGCGGGACTCCAGCAGGCGCAGTCTTGAGGATTACCCAACGTCCCGCTTCATCCATGCTGTAGACCGGTTTTCTCCGGCGTCTGCGACTTTCGAGTGCGCGACTGGTTGTCTTGCTTAACGGAGTGAGCAACACGCGCAATCCGGTGAAACTGTCCGCGGTAAGAAATCCGCGAAATACAAGTTCACCCAGGGCTTCTTCGACCATGCTCGGCAGAAGATTTGTGCCCGAGACAATGTCGACAAAGAAAGATGCGCCATGCTCTTTTAAATAATCATACACAGTCTGCGTGTTAGTGCTGAGGCCATTGCCGTTTTCTCGCGCCGGAAATGCTTTGCTCCATGTCGGCACATTCTTTCGATTGAGTAAGACAACCGGCGTACTGCGCACCGGCGATGAGCTGCTGGATTTGTCTGGGGAGAGTTTTGGCGGTGATAACCGCAGCCAGGTGAGTCTTCCTGACAGACACAACGCATCAAGCCACGCCGGATCGTAATCACCCACCCGCGCCGGAAGGATTTCCGATTCCCAGGAACCTGCCGGCGCTTCAAACCCTTCAAGTTGATCGAGAACACCCGCGACGCTCGCCGGGCCTTCGAGCTTGTGCTGGGGTGCAACTTTTTGCCAGACGAACAGGAACCGCATAAAGTCCGCCGCCGAAACCGGTTCGATCTCTTTGCGCAGACGATTCAGCGTGTAGCTGTGGATGCGGGCGAGCAAACGGCGCGAACACCACTCGACTTCGTTCCGATCAGGCGTGAACTGCCCTTGCATCGCAAAGCCTTCGCCTTCGAGCCGCGCGAGGCCTTGTTCAATCCTATTCGTCGGCAGTGAAAACGACTCAGCGAGATGCGGCACGGTAACGGGACCCGACGCATCCAAACGTCCCCGCAGGACTTCAACCAGCGCGCGCTCAAATTCCCAAACTTCGTTTGCATAACTCGCTGGCGCTTCTATTGGCGGATCGAGTTCAGCGTCCGGATAAATCGCCTGCATTTGATTCAGGCGCTCGGCCGCGATCCACAGCATCCTGTGGCGCAAATTGCCAATTTGCGTTACTTCGAGCACAGTCGCGCGACGATCTTTGAGAAGCTCATCAAACAACCCGGTCCAACCGCTGTTTCGACCTTCATCAACCGTAACAAATCCCAGTTGCATCAACGCATCGTGTAACTCGTCTGCGTTTTCGGCTGATGGCCAGGCCTCTTCGCGCACGCGATCGATGGCTGCTTGATCCAATCGACCCAAATCGGCTGCGGTTTCGGCGTCGAGGAATCTCCGATTCATCACCGCCAGCGTGCGTCTCTCTTCGGCCGGCGCATCATCAAGAAAGGCGTAAGGTTTCGCTGTCAGAATCTCCTGTGCCAGCGGCGATGGCTCAACCATTTCACGAGCGATCAAAGTGCGCTCGCCATGTTCGATCGATTCGAGCAGACGCTCGAGCCCGTGAATATCCATTGCCTCTTCCAAACAATCCCGGACGGTTTGTTCGACCAGCGGATGCGCGGGGACTTCGATCGGACCGCTCAGGTTTTCCGCACACGCGAGTTGATCCGGAAACACAAGCGCGAGCAAATCTTCCGCCGCCATCCGTTGCAGTTGCGGCGCGACTTTGCCGCCGCTGCGCCAGCGCGGAATCGCCAGCGCGCGCGTGGCGTTCCAGCGCCAACGAATATTGAACATCGGCGCGTTCAGCAACGCCTGGGTCAGCACGTCGCAAACTCCCTTTGCATTCAGGTAATCGAAAATCGTTTCGAGTGGGAAACTGTGCGTTGGCCCCAGAGAAAGAACAATCGAATCTTCCGTTGCCGCCGCTTGAAGTTCAAAGTTGAATGACCGACAAAAGCGTTTCCGCAGTGCAAGTCCCCACGCCCGATTCAAGCGAGAACCGAACGGCGCGTGAATCACAACGTGCGTGCTGCCGTTTTCGTCGAAGAACCTTTCCGCGACAATCTGCTGCTGCGTCGGCATCACGCCCAGCGCAATTTTCGTCAGCGCGAGATACTCAACAATCTGTTCGGCGGCTGGCTGGCTGAGGCCGACTTCATTGACCAAATAGTCCAACGAAGGACCATAGACGTTCGGACCGCCGTTGGCAGTATCTTCGGTTTCGTCCAACCGCTTCGCAATCTCAGTCCGCATACGCGAAACAGACTGTGACAATTCTTCAGATCGTCCCGGAGCTTCACCGAGCCAGAAGGGAATTGATGGTGGCTGTCCATGCGCGTCGAGAACGCGCACTTCGCCGGCGCCGACGCGCTTGATTTCGTACGAGGTGTTGCCGAGTTGAAAGATGTCGCCCGCGAGACTCTCGACCGCAAAGTCTTCGTTCAACGTGCCGACGAAAGTGTCAGACGGCTCGAGAATCACGCGATAGTCGCCCGTGTCAGGAATCGCGCCCCCGTTGGTGATTGACGTTAAGCGGGCGCCGCGTCGCCCACGAATGCGTTTGTTTACTGCATCGTGATGCAGGTAGGTCCCGCGCCGGCCACGCCTCGTCGTGAAACCCTCCGACAGCATGCGGATGACTAGGTCAAACTTTTCGCGCTTCAGGTTTCGAAAGGGATAAGCGCGCGTGACCATTTCGTACAGCGCGTCTTCCGCCCACTCTTCCGGTGCGACAGTCGCGACAATCTGCTGCGCCAGGATGTCGAGCGGCTGCTCGGGAATCTCCAGATGATCCAGTTCACCTCTGCGCACAGCATCGATCAAGGCAGCGCATTCAACCAATTCATCGCGCGATAGCGGAAAGACGCGCCCTTTTGGAAAGCCGCTGACCGTGTGATTCGAGCGGCCAATGCGCTGGAGCAGCGTCGAAATCGCGCGGGTCGATCCAATCTGAATCACGAGATCGACCGCGCCGATGTCGATGCCGAGTTCCAGCGACGCAGTCGCCACCAGCGCGCTCAACTCGCCTGATTTCAGGCGTTGTTCTGCCGCCAGACGAATCTCTCGCGCGAGACTACCATGATGCGAAGTGACGTTTTCGTCGCCAATACGCTCGCCCAAATGGCGCGCGACGCGCTCAGCCATGCGCCGCGTATTCACAAAGACGAGAGTCGTCTTGTGCTGGCGGATCATCTCGGCGATGCGATCATAGATCTCTTCCCACACTTCATTGGACATCAACGATTCAAGCGGGGAATTCGGAACTTCAATCGCGAGGTCGAGCCGGCGCACGTGACCGCTGTCGATGATGGTGCAGCGCGGCGTGCCGTCGGCGTCGATGTTCGCGGTGCCGACGAGAAAGCGCGCGACTTCTTCGATCGGCTTTTGGGTCGCGGATAAGCCGATCCGAATTAGTTTTGAATTTTGAGCTTTGAATTCGGAATTCGGCGCGGGCGACGTGACGAGTGCGTCCAATCTCTCAACCGACAGCGACAGGTGCGAGCCGCGCTTGTCGTCAACCATCGCGTGAATCTCATCGACGATCAGCGTGCGCACCGTGCTCAACATCTTGCGGCCGCCGTCGCTCGTGAGCAGGATATAGAGCGACTCCGGCGTCGTAACAATGATGTGGGGCGGCTTCTTGGTCATCGCCGCACGATCTTTCGCCGGCGTGTCGCCGGTGCGGACGAGTGTCCGAATCTCAACGCCTTTAATGCCCGCGGCTTCGAGATTCTCCTGAATCCCGCGGAGTGGTGCTTCCAGATTGATCTTGATGTCGTTGCTGAGAGCTTTCAGCGGCGAGACATACACGACGTGAGTTTCATCGGTGAGCTTTCCATCAACTGCTTTCCAAACCAGGTCGTCAATCGCGGACAGAAACGCCGCCAGCGTTTTTCCCGATCCAGTTGGCGCGGCAATCAGCACGTGCTGGCCGCTCTTGATCGCGGGCCACGCTTCAGCCTGCGGCTCCGTCGGAGCAGCGAACTGCTTTAAGAACCAGTCACGAACGGCGGGATGGAAAGACTCAAGTGCTTTCATAAGGGCGGCCAGTGTACCACGGATGAAACAGCGTGTTAAGCCGGAAATTAGAAGGAGACCGTCACAGATTACACGGATTAGCGTGGATTAGAGAAACTGAAGACTCGCGGTTTCTTATCTGTCTGGATCTGTGTAAATCTGTGGCCCTCGTGGCGGAACGAAAAGCACATCGCGATTATCATCCAGCGAAGCACACGGCCGTTGCTACTCGCGCCAAAACGGTGCGACGGCGCGTTGAGATTCCTAAGAGAGTCGAGCAGTGTGACATCACAGTCTCGGGTCGCACGGTTCATCTGACGAATCTCAATAAGCTCTTCTGGCCGGAACTGAAAATTACGAAGCGCGATCTGATTCAGTATTACGCGGACGTGGCGCAGGTGCTGCTTCCTCATCTTCAGGATCGCGCGATGGTCATGAAGCGTTACCCGAATGGCGCCGCGGGCGAATTCTTTTTTATGAAGCGCGCGCCGTCGCCGCGACCGCCCTGGATCGAACTATGTTCGATTCATCATGGCTCGGGCAACGTGATCGACTTTCCGATTATCCAGGACGTGCCGGCGCTGCTGTGGGTGATCAACCTCGGCTGCATTGATCTGAACCAATGGTACGCGCGGTGTGATGACGTCGATCGGCCGGACTATCTGCACTTCGATCTCGATCCGGTACCGGGGGCTTCGTTTCAGACTGTTCTGGAAACAGCGTTGAAGGTGCGCGAGGCTTTGGATTCTCTCGGCATGTCGTCTTATCCAAAGACTACTGGATCAAAAGGTATTCATGTCTATGTTCCGATTGTCCGCGGCCCCACGCAGAAGCAGGTTTGGACGATCGCAAAAGAGATTGCTCACCTGCTGGCGTCAGCGAATCCGGAACTGATCACCACGATATACAAAGTCGCGAAGCGGCCGAAGGGACGCGTGCTCGTCGACTATAATCAGAACGCCTGGGGACGAACGCTCGCGTCCATTTATTCGGTGCGGCCGACACCGAAAGCATGTGTGTCAGCGCCCGTAACTTGGAAAGAAATCGAGAAGGGCGTGCACGTAGAAGATTTTCACCTGCGCAATGTGAGGAAGAGAATTGAGAAGCTCGGCGATCTTTGGAAGCCTCTGCTTGAGAAGAAGAAGCGATTTGATTTGCAGCCGTACTTGAAGTGAACTGAGTTTCAACCACAGAGGACACAGAGCAAATCAAGAAAACTTAGCCGCGGATGCACGCGGATAAACGCGAATCAAATATCGATGTCTGGTTTTTCTATCTGCGAGAATCTGCGTTCATCTGCGGCTTAATTCTGTTTTCCTCTGTGTCCTCTGTGGTAAAAAACTTACGATGACCCTGGCTCTTAAACAACCGTACCTTCCCATGGAAGCGAAGTCTGTCGAAAAGCTTCCGTCCGGCAATCAATGGCAGTACGAACCGAAGTGGGACGGCTTTCGCTGCCTGGCGTTTCGCGACGGCGACAAAGTCGATCTGCAGTCGAAGAGTGGTCAGCCGCTCGCGAGATATTTTCCCGAATTAGTTGATGCGCTGCTCAAGCTGAAACCAAAACAGTTCGTGATCGATAGCGAGATCGTCGTGCCGGTGAAAGGCAAATTCTCGTTCGACGATCTGCTGATGCGGATTCATCCCGCCGCCAGTCGAATTAAGATGCTGTCGCAGGAAACGCCCGCGAAGATGATTGTGTTCGATCTTCTGGTTGATGATCGCGGCAAGTCGCTGGTCGATCTGAATCTAAGGGAACGAAGGAAAAAACTCGATGCGTTTGCGAAGAAAACTTTCGCAAAGAATAAGTCGATCGAACTTTCACCCTGCACTGATGATTTGAAAATCGCGAGAGACTGGCTCGCGGGAGCTGGTGTCGATCTCGATGGCGTGATCGCGAAGCGTAGCGACATGCCTTATCAAAGCGGCAACCGTCATGGGATGGTGAAAGTGAAACGGCTGCGCACCGCCGATTGTGTCGTCGGCGGATTTCGCTATGCCTCGAAAGGAAAAGTTATCGGATCCATGCTTCTGGGTTTGTATGACGACGCGGGTTTACTGCATCACGTGGGCTTCACGTCTAGCTTCAGCTCTGACGAAAAGCCTGCCCTCACAAAGAAGCTTGAGAAGCTGATCAAGCCACCCGGCTTCACCGGCAATGCTCCGGGTGGACCGAGTCGTTGGGCCACTGAACGTTCAGCCGAGTGGCAACCGCTCGATCCCAAGTTAGTAATCGAAGTTCGTTACGACCATTTCACCGGCGGCCGCTTTCGCCACGGCACAAAATTTCTGCGCTGGCGTCCGGACAAGAAGCCAGCGCAGTGCAAGTTCGATCAGGTGAAGCGATAGAATCGACTCACTCCAGCCTGAAATTGTAAGTAATCACACCCTGAATCTTCACGGCCACACCGTTCAAAGTTGTCGGCGTAAAGCGCGCGCGCATCGCTGCTTCTCTTGCCGCGGCATTCAGCATCGGATTCCCGGACGTAACCTGCGCCGAAATCACCCGACCTTGTTCATCAACCAGAATCTGGATGTTCACGACGCCTTGCGTGTGAGTCTGTTTCGCCATAAACGGGTAGATTGGTTGGGGGGCGCTGATGAGTTTCGAGTTCAGCACAACGGAGGTGACCCGTTGAGTTGTCGGCTTCGGCGGTTCCGGAGTCGGCGGTCTTTCCGTGACGACTACAACGGGCGGCGTAGAACCGCACGTGACGCAGGCACCGGTGTTTGGCATAGAACTCGATGCAGGATCACGATTTTCCTTGCCGATGGTAAAGGGACCCGTTACTGGAGGTACTGGCGATGCTTTGGTTCCCACGCCATCGGGTATTTTCGTTGGGTCGCTAGTTTGCGCGACGCCTTCAGTTCTGCTTGGAATTCGTATTGACGGATCAACAGGGGCGCTCGAAGTCGTTCGACGAACTGGTGCTGGCCTGGCTGTCTCCGTCGGTTGTGGCGGCGCGGGCTTCACCGGCGGCACCCAACTCATCAGTTCAAGGCTGCTGGTCTGCGCTTCGAGTTGGGCGTCGTAGGCCAGCACGCTCGCTACTCCGGCACCGGTGAGCGCAACGGCGTAAGCAACAATGGTGATCAGAAAGAAAGAACTGCGGCGTTTGAATTCGCGGGCATGTGACTGGGACTCGATTAGATTGGTAAACATCTTAGCTCCTCCTGTTGCGGTGCCGTTCGGGTCGAAGAAGCTGACAACTTAGACAAGCCGCGCGCGAGATTGTTCCCATCGCTTTGAGACTTCTGCCGCTTTCCATTAGGATAGCGCCGCTTTCCTACCCAACTGTCGAGCCAAGGAGGAGTTATGACCACGGCCACTGCCCCTCAGGAAGAACTCAATCCATTTGAAATAGCCAAGGCCCAATTCGATCGCGCGGCGGATTATCTGGATCTGGAAGAGTCGATGCGCAACGTGCTGCGCAATGCCAAGCGGCAACTGATTGTTTCGATTCCCGTCAAGATGGACGGCGGCGAAACGAAAGTCTTTGAAGGCTATCGCGTGCAGCACAACATCGCGCGCGGACCCGCGAAGGGTGGCATTCGTTATCACCCGAATGTGAGTTTGGATGAAGTAAAAGCGCTCGCGTCATGGATGACTTGGAAGTGCGCGACTGTCGGCATTCCTTATGGCGGCGGCAAAGGCGGAATCATTTGCGATCCCAAGAGCATGTCAAAAAATGAATTGGAACGACTGACGCGTCGCTATGCGTTTGAAATTGCTCCGATCATTGGCCCCGACCGCGACATTCCCGCGCCGGATGTTTACACCGATTCACAGACAATGGCGTGGATCATGGACACGATCTCGATGGTGCGCGGTCACACGGAACTTGGCGTGGTCACCGGCAAGCCACTGGCGCTCGGCGGTTCGCAGGGGCGTCACGAAGCAACTGCGCGTGGCGCGTTGTATACGCTGCGTGAAGCATGCAAAGCGAAGGGCATGACGTTGAGAGGCGCACGCGTTGCCGTGCAGGGCTTTGGCAACGCCGGCTCGATCATTACGCGACTGGTCGCCGAGGACGGTGCGAAAGTAGTGGCGGCGTGCGATTCAAAGTGTGGCGTGATCGACGAAGGCGGGCTCGATGTGGCCGCGGCCTTGAAGCATAAGGAAGATACCGGCGCGCTGCATGGCTTGAGCGGCGTGAAGGAGATTGCGCCGAATGATGTGCTGGAGGTGGACTGCGACATTCTGTGTCCATCAGCGTTGGAAAACAGCATCACTATGAAGAATGTCGGCGGTGTGAAAGCGAAGATCATTGCGGAGCTTGCCAATGGGCCGACAACTCCAGCAGCGGATCGCGTGCTGGAAGACAATGGCGCGATGCTGATTCCCGACATTCTGGCGAATGCCGGTGGCGTGACCGTCAGCTATTACGAGTGGGTGCAGGATCAGTATTCGTTCTTCTGGAGCGAGTCGCGCATCAACCAGACGCTTGAAGACACGATGAGCGATGCGTTCCACAAGGTGCATGAAAAAGCCAAGCATTATGGCACCGACCTGCGCACGGGCGCGTACGTTCTGGCGATTGAACGTGTGGCCGAAGCAACGCGAGTGAGAGGAATTTTCCCGTAACGATGTCAGACAAAATCACCGTCTACGAAAAGCCCACTTGAACCAAGTGTCGCGAAATGGACAAGCTGCTCCGTGAGAGCGGCATCGGCTACGAAAAGGTTAATTACTACCTCGAGCCGCTTGGCGAAAAGAAACTGCGCGAGTTAATCAAGAAGATGGGCATCAAGCCGCGCGAGCTGCTGCGCACGAGTGAGTCGATCTATCGCGAACTGGAATTGGGCAAGAAAGATCTTACCGACGGCGAAATCATTTCGCTGATGGTGAAGCACCCTGATCTAATTCAGCGGCCAATTGTCGAACGAGGCGATCGCGCGATCCTGGGTAGACCGACTGAGAACGTAAAGGCGCTCCTTTAATTCATGCCTAAAGCCTCAAACTCGATTTTCATTTGCCAGTCCTGCGGCTACGAGTCGCGTAAGTGGCTCGGCAAGTGTCCAGAATGCGGCGAGTGGAATTCGCTCGTCGAAGAGCGCGTCGTTACTCCGAAAAAAGGTCGCGGCAGCAACGGATTTCGCTTGCGCGAAGCCAAAGCGGTTGCCTATTCAGAGATCGAATCGCAGGACGATACGCGCATCGCTTCGGGCGTGACTGAATTTGATCGAGTCCTCGGCGGTGGCATCGTTCCGGGAACGCTGGTTTTGCTCGGCGGTGATCCGGGAATCGGTAAGAGTACGCTGTTGCTGCAAGTCGCGGATAAGTTGAGCACCACCGGCGCGACTGTCCTTTATGTATCCGGCGAAGAATCTGAGCGGCAGATTAAGTTGCGCGGCGAGCGTTTGAAAATTGCCGCCCCGAAACTTTTGCTGCTGCCGGAAACAAATCTCGAAAACATTCTGCGCGAAGTTGAGCGTATCAATCCGGCGGCGATCATTGTCGATTCAATTCAAACCACCTTCTCGACAGAGATCGAATCCGCGCCCGGCTCGGTTTCCCAGATTCGCGAAGTGGCCGCGCAGTTTCTCTTGCTCGCCAAGAGCCGCGGCGTTCCGGTTTTCTTAATCGGTCACGTGACGAAAGAAGGTTCGATCGCCGGGCCGCGCGCGTTGGAACACATCGTGGACACGGTTTTGTATTTCGAAGGCGAGCGTCACCACAACCACCGCATCGTGCGGGCGACCAAGAATCGCTTTGGCGCCGCCAACGAAGTAGGCGTTTTTGAAATGACGAACGCTGGTTTGGCGCCGGTAGTGAATCCTTCGCAGATGTTTCTCGCGGAACGTCCTGCGGATGCAGCCGGGTCAGTCGTCACCGCCTGCATGGAAGGCACGCGTCCACTGCTGGTGGAGATCCAGGCGTTGGTTTCCAGTTCGAAGTACGGCACGGGTCGGCGCATGACCCAGGGTGTCGATCAGAATCGCGTGGCGCTGATGATCGCGATGCTTGAGAAGCGCTCCGGCATGCAGCTGCTGGGCGATGACGTATTCGTGAACATCGCGGGTGGTCTGGAAGTCGACGAGCCAGCAGTCGATTTGGGATTAGTGACAGCGATCGCTTCGAGCTTTCGCAATCAACCGATCGACGCGCATACGGCTGTGTTTGGTGAAGTTGGATTGACCGGCGAAGTGCGCGGCTCGACGCAAGCCGCGGTGCGGGCGCGCGAAGCACAGGCACTCGGCTTCAAGCGGATCGTCATGCCCGCTTCCAATGCTTCAGGACTCGAAAAGCTGCTGGGCTTGCGCGTGATCGGTGTGCGGTCAGTTGATGAAGCTCTCTCAGAACTTTTCTAAATAGTTGGCAATCAGGCGGAAATCGGCTATCTTCCGCGCCGATCGCTGCTGGTAATCTTCTTGAAATCAAAACTAAGGAGCCCTTCTATGTCTCGAAAGTCGATCGTGGCTTTGTGTGCTGTGGCGCTGTTGTGCGCAGTCGTCGCTTTGATTGAACGTCCGGTCGATGCGCAAAGGCGCAGTAACCCCGCCTCGCCTCCCGACTCATTAAAAGTCTTGCAATGGAGATCGATCGGACCTTATCGCGGCGGGCGATCGACCGCGGTTGCCGGCGTCGCGTCGCAGCCGATGGTTTTTTATTTCGGTGGCACGGGCGGCGGTGTTTGGAAAACGATTGACGGCGGCATCAACTGGGAACCGATTACCGATGGATCAGTTTTCGGCACGGGCTCAGTAGGCGCAATCGGATTGTCGGATTCTGATCCGAACACGATCTATGTCGGCATGGGCGAGTCGCCGATTCGCGGAAATGTCTCGCACGGCGATGGCGTTTACAAATCGACCGACGCAGGCAAGACGTGGAAACAAGTTGGTCTGTTGGATTCGCGGCAGATATCGCGCATTCGTGTTCATCCCAAGAATTCCGAAATCGTTTACGTGGCAGCGCAGGGGCACGTCTGGGGTCCGAATGCAGAGCGTGGCGTGTTCCGATCTATGGATGGCGGTAAGACTTGGAAGAACGTGCTGTTTCGCAGCGATAAAGCTGGCGCGTGTGACCTGATCATCGATCCAACCAACCCGAATGTTTTGTATGCAGGTTTCTGGGAAGTTTATCGAAAGCCCTGGACGCTCGAGAGTGGCGGTCCCGGCAGCGGCATTTTCAAATCGACTGACGGCGGCGACAACTGGACTGAAATTACGCGCAATCCCGGTTTGCCGAAAGGCACCATCGGCATCGTGGGCATTACGGTGTCACCGGCGAATCCTGATCGACTGTGGGCGATTGTCGAAGCCGAAGACGGCGGCGTGTTTCGCTCAGACAACGGCGGCCGCACCTGGACCAAGACAAACGAGCAGAGAAACCTGCGCCAGCGCGCGTGGTACTACTCGCGCATCTATGCCGATCCGAAGAACGCCGATGAGGTTTACGTTCTCAACACCGGCTTTTATCGATCGAACGACGGCGGCCGCACGTTCACCGGCATCGGCGTGCCGCACGGCGACAATCACGATCTCTGGATTGCTCCCGAAGATCCGAATCGCATGATTGAAAGTAATGACGGCGGCGCGAACGTCTCGTTCAATGGCGGCAAGAGTTGGAGCGAACAGGATCAAGCAACGGCACAATTCTATCGCGTGGCGCTCGACGACGACTTTCCGTATCACGTCTATGGCGCGCAGCAGGACAACTCAACTGTGCGCATCACCAGCCGCACGACCGACGCCGGCATTACGACCAGCGATTGGTACGACGTGGGTGGCGGCGAGTCCGGCTGGATCGCTCCCTCGCCGAAGGACTCAGAGATTGTGTTTGCAGGATCTTATGACGGACTGATCACTCGATACGATCATCACACCGGACAACTGCGCGACGTGAATCCTTACCCCGACAATCCGATGGGTTGGGGACCGGCGGACATCAAGTATCGTTTTCAATGGAATTTTCCGTTGGTGTATTCACCGCATGACAAAGACACGCTTTACTCAGCGGCGAATGTACTTTTCAAAACCACGAACGAAGGTCAGAGCTGGCAAATAATCAGTCCTGACCTGACGCGCAATGACAAATCAAAACAGGGATCTTCAGGCGGCCCGATCACGAAAGACAACACCAGCATCGAGTACTACGACACGATCTTCACGGTGATGGAATCGCCCGTCCAGGCCGGAACGATTTGGGTTGGCACTGACGATGGATTGGTACAGATGACTCGTGATGGCGGCAAGAACTGGTCGAACGTGACTCCACCCAGCAGCATGATGCCGGAATGGATTCAGATCAATTCGCTCGAGGCCGGCGCCTTCGATGCCGGGACTGCGTACGTCGCGGCGACGATGTACAAGTACGACGACTACAAACCTTATCTCTACAAGACGACGGATTACGGCAAGACGTGGAAGAAGATCACCAACGGCATTCCGGACGGCGCATTCACGCGCGTGATTCGTGAAGATCCGAATAAGCGCGGCTTGCTCTATGCCGGCACCGAAACGGGCATCTACGTCTCGTTTGATGACGGCTCGAACTGGCAGTCGCTGCAATTCAATCTGCCGGTGACACCGGTTACCGATCTCGCAATTCACAAACGCGAGAAAGAACTGGTCGCCGCGACTCAGGGAAGATCATTCTGGATCTTCGATGACCTGCCGGTGTTGCATCAGATGATGGACGCGGGAGGCTTCAGCGCAGCATCACAAACTAAGCTCTTCAAACCGAAAGAGGCGTATCGGTGGGCTGGTGGCGGCGGATTCAACCTGCCGCCGACGGCGACCATTGGCAAGAATCCTGCGAACGGCGTTGTCGTTTACTACTCGTTGAAGGCTAAGCCGACGACGGATCTCGTGCTCGAGTTCCTCGACCCTAACGGAAAATCAATTAACAAATTTACGACGCGCCTTCCAAGGCCCGGTGCCCAAGGCTCAGGTCCGTCGGATCAACCGCAAGCAGGCGGTGGAGACGAAGGCTTCTTTGGCGGCGCACCGGCGCGGGCGACGACTGATGTCGGGTTGAATCGGTTCGTTTGGGACATGCGTTACACGGACGCGACGCGCTTTCCGGGGATGATTCTCTGGGCTGGACAAACTCAAGGTCCGAAGATTGTGCCTGGCAATTATCAGGTGAAGCTCACGGTTGATGGCCAAACTTTGACCGAATCATTCGAAGTGAAGTCAGACCCGCGTCTTTCAACGACTGCGGCTGATTACGCCAAGCAGCTCGATCTGTCTTTGAAGATTCGGGACAAGCTGACCGAAACGCATAACGCGATCATTCAGATTCGCGATGTGAAGAAGCAGATCGATGATCTGGTCAAGCGTGTTGGGCCGCAATCGAGGCCGATCGCCGACGGTGGCAATGCGCTGATCAAAAAGCTGACGGAAGTCGAAGAGGCTCTGTATCAGACAAAGAACCAGAGTAGTCAGGACCCTCTGAACTTTCCAATTCGCTTGAATAACAAGTTGGCAGCGCTGATGGGAGTAGTAGCTCGATCCGAAACACCACCGAACGAACAGTCGTTTGAGGTTTACAACGATCTAGTGCGACAAATCGATGCGCAACTTGGGAAGCTGTCAGCGATCATGAAGACGGATGTGCCAGCCTTCAATCAGATGGTGAAGGATCAGAATATTCCGGCGATCGTGGTAAAGCCGCCGGCTAATCCCTAATCGTGCGTTAATTACTTCTTAAACAGATTCGCGAAAGCTTGCCGCGCATCAGTCGGTTTGCCCGATGAGGTTTCGCGTTCGACGACAGTGCGAGCGGCGAAGAGTTCGCACTGGTTGCGACCACCTTTGTTCACGATGCGCGCAGTGATTGGCTTGCGGCATTCGAAGCGCGATCCCGGATCGAAGTAATTGCACTGACGGCAGGTGTGCAGATCCGCGTTGCATTTCGGACAGGTGCTATCGAATCCCAGGTTAGCTTGAACGACCGCGCTGCAGGCGGCACACTTGACCTTCTCACCGTACGCCATCATTTTCGGCGAGCGTGGACCTTCGCGTTCGCGCGGTTTTGTTTGCGGCTGCGGCCGGCGTTCGCCTTCGCGCTCATGGTCCATGTAGCCACGTTGTTGGTATTTTCGGTCGCTCATCTGACAAGCCTCTCGGAGCCTCGTTAAGTAACGGCGGACATCATAGGTCAGAAGCGTGTAAAGCCCAAAAAACATTCACTCATGCCCAGCCGTTAAGACGCCAGTCAACGGAAAAATTCATCAAAACGAAATCGGTGACGCGCTGTGCCAAAGGTGTTAGAATGCGCGGATTATGCGGCCTGATGTCATTCTCCTTAGGATTATCTTTACCGCAGTACTGGTCGGAGCAGCAGTATGGCTCCCGGCAATTTCGGGCAAGCCCTGGACTTCCGCAGCACTCGGAGCATTTGTGGCCATCTGCATCATTCTGTTTGAGCTCCGAATCCGCCAAGCTACGTTGAAGACGCTGATTGGCGCCGCCGTTGGTTCCATCCTCGGAATTTTCGGAGCCTTCTTAATCGGCGAGTTAATCATGCGGCAAGAGGCGCTGCCGCATGAGGCCAGAACATTCGTTACTCTCAGTCTCGTCTGCTTTATGGCCTACGTTGGGTTGATCGTTGGCGCGGCCAAGGGCGACTATCTCGATCTTTCGGCGCTGGGAGGTATCTTCAGCGATAAAACGGCGCGGCGCGACCTGAAGATACTCGACACATCGGTGATCATCGATGGACGCATCGCCGATGTAGCCGAGACTGGTTTCTTGACCGGCACATTGATCATTCCGCAATTTATTCTGCGCGAACTGCAACAGGTAGCTGACTCGCCGGATTCGTCGAAGCGGCAACGCGGCCGGCGCGGACTCGACATGCTGAACCGTTTGCAGAATAACAGCTCACTCGATATTCAGATCGTCGAGACCGACTTTCCTTCGGTGCGCGAAGTCGATCTCAAACTGATTGAGTTAGGGAAACAATCTGATGCGGTGATCGTCACGAACGATTTTAATCTCAATAAAGTTGCCCAGCTTCGCGGCGTCAACGTCCTCAACATCAACGAACTCGCGAACGCGCTTAAGCCGGTAGTGCTGCCGGGCGAAGCGATGCGGGTCTTCATCCTCAAAGAAGGTAAAGAGTACAACCAGGGCGTCGCGTACCTTGATGACGGCACCATGGTCGTGGTGGATAATGCGCGTCGTTTGATTGGAAAAAATGCCGACATCGCAGTCACCAGTGTGCTGCAAACGACGGCCGGCAAAATGATCTTCGGTCGTATTTGGGAAGAAGCCGAAAACGGTGGCAACGGCGAACGCGCGCGTCGACCGCTGCGCGAAGTTAAAACAGCTCCCGCGATGACACGCATATCCGACACCGAAGCCTAACTAGATGAACGTCGCGATTATCGTCGCCGGCGGCAAAGGTACTCGCTTCGGTGGCAACCGACCCAAACAGTTCCTCGAAATCAACGGAACTCCGATCATCATGCAAACGCTCAGACAGTTTGAGCGCGCGCAGGAAATCGACGCCGTCGTCGTGGTGGTTCCCGACGAAGAGGTTAATAGCTTCGGATCTGTTGTCGCGCAGTTTGGTCTGACAAAAATCTCGGGGATTGTCGCGGGCGGCGAAACGCGAGCCCGTTCGGTTAAGCACGGCTTAATCGCGATCCACTCAGCCGACGTTGTCGCAGTGCACGATGCCGTTCGGCCCCTGGTGACGCCCGAAGAGATCGATCAAGTGGTGATCGCGGCGTCGAATTCCGGCGCCGCCATCCTGGTTGCGCCGGTCAGCGATACCATTAAAGAAGTTAAGCAGAACCGCATCGTGAAGACCGTTCCGCGCGCTCAACTGCGTCATGCCTTGACACCACAGTGCTTTCGCTTCGACATTCTCAAACAGGCGTATAGGGATCTGGATGAGATCGAATCGTTGCACCTCGAAGTGACTGACGACAGTTTTCTGGTCGAGCGGCTGGGTATCGCAATCACGACGGTTGAAGGCAGCGGGAGGAACATTAAGATTACGAGGGAAGAGGATTTGGCGTTGGCGGAAGCGCTGCTGCGCTGAGGGAGCGCAGGCATCTTGCCTGCGGTTCGCCGGCATCTTTGCCGGCCCCAACTTTTTCAGATGCGGGCAGGGTTGCCCGCAATCCGCCGACAGGATGTCGGCGCTCCAAGTATGTTTCGTATCGGTATAGGAAACGACACGCACCGCCTGGTCGCCGGGCGCACTTTGATCCTGGGCGGATTGCGGATCGAATCTGATCGCGTCGCCGAAGGTCACTCGGACGGCGACGCGTTAACGCATGCTTTAACCGACGCGATTCTCGGCGCGCTCTGCGATGGTGATATTGGGGTTCATTTTCCCGACAATGATGCGCAATGGAAGGACGCCGACAGTATGCAGTTGCTCGCGCGGGTTGTTTGGCTGGCGCACGAGCGTGGCTACGCAATCGGGAATGTTGACACGACAATCATGCTGGAGCGTCCCAAGCTGCGGGAACATATTGATGCGATGCGGGAGAATCTCGCCAAGACTCTCAACGTTGATATGTCGTGCGTAAGTGTCAAAGCCAAAACTGGTGAAGGCCTCGATGCGGTCGGGCGTGGTGAAGCGGTTACGGCTCAAGCCATCGTGCTACTCACTCAAGTCTCCGTCTAAGAATGCGACCACAGGACATTATTCGTAAGAAGCGCGATGGCGGCGAACTCTCGCGCGAAGAGATCGAATTCTTTGTGCGCGGGATAACGAACGGCGACGTAGCGGATTATCAAAGCACGGCTTTATTAATGGCGATCTTTCTTGAAGGAATGAGTGATGCCGAGCAGTCTTTGCTCACGAACGCGATGCTGCATTCGGGTGAGGTGCTCGACTTCTCTGATGTTTCCAAACCGAAAGTCGACAAGCACTCAACCGGAGGCGTTGGTGATAAGACGTCGCTATTGATTGCACCATTGGCCGCGGCGGCGGGCATTTGTGTTCCCATGATCTCCGGGCGCGGGCTCGGTCATACCGGCGGAACGCTCGACAAGCTTGAATCAATTCCTGGATATAGAGTCAATCTATCGCTGCCGGAATTCCGGGGAGTACTTGAACAGTGCGGATTCGCGATGAACGGACAAACAGCGGAGATTGCTCCGGCTGATCGAAAGCTCTACGCGCTGCGCGACGCGACGTCGACGGTTGAAGCGATACCGCTGATCGTCGCGTCCATCATTTCGAAAAAAGGTGCCGCAGGTTTGGACGCAATGATCATCGACGTAAAGACCGGCTCGGGAGCCTTCATGCGCGAGCCGGGGCGGGCGAGGGAATTGGCGCATGCGTTGGTCAAGACGGGCAATTCACTCGGCGTTCACTCACAGGCGCTGATCACCGACATGAATCAACCGCTCGGACAGGCGGTCGGCAATTCAACTGAAGTCCTTGAATGCATCGAACTACTGCGCAACGAAGTGACTGAGGGTGCTAAGCCTGTCTTGGACCTTTCAATCGAACTTGCGGCACGCATGATCGTTTTGGCGAAGATCGACGAAACGATTGAAGCGGCGCGCGAAAGAATTAGC
>JACXTT010004934.1_pt1 | contig 19600 bp, 24 predicted proteins | sample 9270951 | NCBI WGS metagenome assembly JACXTT01 (sample SAMN15532306, study PRJNA645909) | rock metagenome | isolation source: weathered quartz diorite | place: Puerto Rico | collected 2017-06-21 | reverse complement strand
CCGGCCACAGCGTTGGGGTCCGACCCGGTCCCATACCGAACCCGGAAGTCAAACCCAATGTCGCTACTGTGTTACTAAGGTGCGAGAGCCCTTGGGAAGCAGTAGTGCTGGCGCCTTTATTCTAATGCTACAGAATTTGGAGAGGCATGCCATACAGTTTGGATTGGAATGTTCTTGGCAATACCTCGTTTTTGGGCATCATCAGGAAACCTGTCTGTATAATCAGAAACTAGATCTCTTACCGTTTTGTCAATTTCTTCCACTGATGCTAAGTCTGTGAAAAGAAACGGGATCTCATTGCATCCAACGACATATCCATTTGCATTGGGTGTTATGGTGAAGGTCAGTTTGTGCAATCTTTCACTCTTTGTCATTAATGCTTGGTATTCTTGCAAAGCCTAAAAAAGCTCGTGGTCTGGTATCTAGATTTATGAATAGTTGCACAATTTGCGGTGAAAAATTCATCGATGATATAAGATTCCTAAATCATATGATGGAAAAACATGGTTTCAGGAATTCAAACAATTTAGCTCAAGATAGAAACAGCAGAGGATACTGAGAACAGATTTCATATTTCTAAGTTTTTTCAGATTAAAATTTTGTGAAATAACTTTTTATTTGCTCCAAATACGCTAAGATTTATGAATTCAGATTCTAATCACGACCTAGGATTTCAAATTTTGGAACGGATATGGGCCTAAATTATTATCATATTCTCAAAAAAGTACGAGAGGCAAGAAAACTTGTCATAAGAGGAACAACAACAGCTGGATCTGGGCATCCTGGTGGTTCTTTCTCTATGGCAGAAATGATGGGATGTATATACCACAAATTCCTGAGATACGATCCAAAAAATCCGCTATGGGAAGATAGGGATAGATTAATCTTGTCAAAAGGTCATGCTTCACCAGGACTTTTTTCTAATCTTGCAGTGGCAGGTTATTTTGATGAGTCTGAAATTGAAACTCTAAGAAAATTTGAAAGCAGATTACAAGGTCATCCCGACTACAAGTGTCCTGGTGTAGAATTTTGTGGCGGTTCACTTGGATTAGGGCTTTCATTTTCTATCGGCGTCGCTCTTGCAGCAAGAATGGACAGTAAGAAGATTCACATTTACACAATAATAGGAGATGGTGAATCCGATGAAGGACAAGTATGGGAAGCATCTATGGCTGCATCGAAATTCAAGTTAGACAATTTGACAGTTTTCTTAGATCGAAACTTCATTCAACAAGATGACTACACAGAAAGAGTCATGCCACTGGACGAGGAATTGATTGGAGACGATATATCCGAGATGTGGAAGAATGCAGCAAGATGGAAAGTGGGTGATAAATGGAGATCATTTGGATGGAATGTTTTAGAAATAGATGGACATCGTATAGAACAGATTGTAAAGGCAGTAAATTCTGTATTGCAAATCCGGGGAACTCCTTCTATTATAGTTGCAAGGACGATAAAAGGAAAATCAGTAGAACACATGGAAGATAATCCCAAATGGCACGGTGTTGCACCTAATCCTCAAATTTCACCAATAATCGAGCTTGAGCTTGATTGTCAATTCCTTATAGCTCCATCAATAATTGCAGGTGATATGGCCAATCTCGAAAATGAGGTAAAGCGAGCATCTCACGGCAGAGCCGACTTTATTCACCTTGATGTAATGGATGGCATTTTTGTACCTAACAAGACATTTGATCACGAAAAGATAAGACAACTCAGATCAATCACTCAGATCCCATTTGATGCTCATCTCATGATAAATGATCCAATAAAACAAATCAAGAATTATGTAGAAGCTGGTTGTGATGTAATAACTGTTCACGCAGAAGTATGTGATGAATCAAGCTTTGGAGAAATTCATGACGTGCTTAAGTCAAATGAAGTGAGTGCGGGGCTAGCAATAAATCCAGAAACCAAACTACCACCTTGGATAGAGAAGTTCATTCCGGATTTGGATCAACTAATAGTAATGTCTGTAGTTCCAGGGAAATCGGGTCAAAAGTATATTGAGTCTACACATGAAAAAATACAAAATATTGCCAAATTCCTTGCTGAGAAAAAATTTGATGGCTTCATAGAAGCTGATGGCGGAGTAGATTTAACAAACATTGAATCTTGTTTTTTGGATGGTGCAAGGGTATTCGTAGGAGGAAGTGCCATAATAGGGCAAAAAGATGTAAGAGCAACAATAATAGAATTTAGAAAAAAATTGATGCATGCAAGAAGGAAACTGTTGATACACAGAGCACATGATCTCGGAGGAACAGAACTTGTAAACAAGTGGATAGATCTGCACGAAGTGGGGAAGAAAAAGATGGATCTCTTGCAAATTGCCAAGGAGGCCGGCTTTGTATGAGTGAAATGACTGATATGCGAACAGTATATGGAGAAACTCTAATCAAGTTAGGGGAAGATAACCCTAATGTTGTAGTAGTAGGTGCAGATACAACAGACTCACTAAAAACAAGACCGTTCGGAAAAAAATTTCCAAATAGATTCTTTAATATTGGAATTGCAGAGGCAAATTTAGTTACTATTGCGGCAGGTCTTGCTAATGAAGGAAAAATTCCATTTGCAAGTACCTATGCAGTATTCTTACCGGGCAGATGTGTAGATCAAATCCGTAATGCCATTGCATATCCCTCTAGAAATGGCCGAAACGGATTGAATGTGAAAATGGTTGTCTCACACGGAGGGCTAACTGTCGGTGCCGATGGAGGTTCTCACCAGCAAATTGAAGATATTGCTATAATGAGAGTTATCCCAAATGTTAAAGTGTTAATACCCTCTGACACCGTCTCTGTAGAAAATCTTATCAAGTTAATGTCTGAGGTATATGGACCATTTTACATGCGAATGGCTCGATCTAAGACTCCTCTCATACATCCAAAAGAACAACAATTTGAAATTGGAAAAGGAATAGTACTTCAGGACGGAGCTGATTGCACCATTGCAGCTTGCGGGATCACTGTAAAGATGGCACTAGATGCAGCTAATTCCCTTAAACAGGAAGGAATTTCCTGCAGAGTAATAGACATGTTCTCGATTAAGCCATTAGATGCAAGCCTCATAGAAAAAGCTGCACGTGAGACGGGCGGAATTGTTACATGTGAAGAACACAATATACTGGCAGGATTTGGATCAGCAGTATGTGAGGTTGTTTCAGAAACATATCCAACAGCAATGAGACGAATAGGTGTAAGAGACCAATTTGGTGAATCAGCAAGAGACAATGAAATTTCACTGCTGTTGCAAAAACACGGTATAACATCAATTCATATAGCTAATGCTGTTAAGGATATTAGGAGTAAAACCAGATGAAGATATTTCTGGACACAGCAAATCTTGCTGCAATAAAGATGTATAATGATATGGGTCTTGTAGACGGAATCACTACCAATCCATCACTTCTCGCAAAAGAAGGTGGAGATCCTCAGAAAACTATGGAAGAGATTGTTCGAATTGTTAAAGGCGATGTTAGTCTAGAAGTCTTGAGCATAGAAACATCTGGAATGATAGAAGAAGGTAGAAGACTTCGAAAATATGGAAATAATGTTGTTGTAAAATGCCCATTAACACCAGAGGGACTAAAAGCATGTAAGATGTTAACCTCAGAAGGAATCCCAGTAAATGTAACTTTATGCTTCTCTGTAAATCAAGCTATTTTAGCGGCAAAAGCGGGAGCAAAGTACGTAAGTCCATTTATAGGAAGACTCGACGATAATGGTCAAGATGGTATAGATCTTATTAGAGAAATCCATCAGGTCTTTCAAAATTACAAATTTACTACACAACTTCTTGTCGCAAGTGTTAGACATCCAATGCATGTGGTAGAAGCAGCAAAGATTGGAGCAGAAGTAGTAACCTTACCACCAGACGTTTTAGGTAAGATGCTAAAGCATCCCCTAACAGATGTTGGCCTAAAGAATTTTTTAGCTGACTGGGAAAAACTCAAGAAAGAAAATCCAAGTATCAGAATCTAAATTTTGTTATTAGCCCGGATCTAATGTTTTCCTACCCATTGGTATCTGTATTCTTCGTCAAACAATTCAGACTTGACGTCATTTTCGGTTATCCGGTTGTGTAATTTAGTCTCGAAAAATCCTAGACTTCCTTTGCAGGGTATTGGAACTCTGAGTTCTCGTGGTTTTCTGAGCAAAAAACCATATCTGTGGTGAAAAAATTCCTCACTTGCAAAATGATTTTTATAGTCTGTTTTGAGTTCGCTTAGAGATCTGTATATCTTTACATCATAAAGTTCCACCTTTCCTATGATGAAACCAGTTTTCAGTTTTGTTTTATCAATCTCTAACCTTTCACAAGCATCTGTTTTCACTTTGAGAGGTGCATGAACTAAAAACTCGCCTCTAAATTTTGTATTCCATGTTCTCAGTTCAATAGTCTTTTTGCCCTCTATTATGAGATTAGCATACGGCTGAGAGACTGAGAGACATTTCATTTTAATCGGTTCTTAAAATATTCAGTACTCGTTTTGGAATATCAATTAACCTGCTTACTGCTAGAGTACGTTCGTAGCCTAATCTCAACAGATTGTTTGCAATCATAGTAGCATCAGTTATGTCAGATCCAACTCCTATTGCAACCATCCTTATGCCTACTAGCTTGAAATCCTTCATCATTGACCTGACAGAATCTGGATCTGATGGTTCGCCATCTGTCAATGTCAAAAAGATATCAGGCTTTTTTGATTTCAGATTTGGCAGTAACAGAGCATAAACTTCGGCCAAAGGTGTACTTCCATTTGCCTTTATTTGTGCAAGTCGCTTTGCAGTATTGTTATTCCATTTTAGATTTTCCGGTTTTATCAACCAACAAACAACCTGTTTTTGTTCAGTGTTAAAGGCATAAACTGAAAATTTTACTTTCAAATACTCAAGAACTTCACAAAGTGCTAATGTCGCTTTCTTGTACTGTATTTCCTGTCCAGCTATGCTTGATGAATGATCAAGAAGTATTACAATTTTAGTTTTAATTGCTGTTTTCTTGTCTGTAATGAAGGGATCGTGACCTTCTAAAAAAGTCTCTGCATCAAATTCATCCCCAACTAATGCATGTTTTTCTTTCCAACCAGATTTCCACTCTTTAAATTTTGCCTTGAGATTGTTTACTAAATCTGCATCATAGATCTTCGTCTCATCCACATTTGTTAACTGTGGTATGCTTACTCCTATCACCTCATTACTTAATCCCTTATTCTCGCTTTTCTTTGCTTCATCTAGTAAGACCTTAAACTCTTCAAATACTGGTTTCCCCTCTAGAATCTTCTTAGGATCTAATTTACCAAAATCATCTTCTCGATGTTTTGCTATCTTACCTAGTGTCTTGGTAAAATCTTCTTCTGACATTGCAATTCCAGAAGTAATTTTTGGCATCGATATAGGAATGGTAAGGAGTGGATCAATTCCCAAGATCTTAATTATCTCAGAAACTTTCTTTTCTAGCCAATCAGTTCCATATTTTTTCTCTATCGCTTCTTTAACAGATTCTGAGGCTACTTTACTTGCTTTTTGAATCTTCTCAAATGAGTTGGGTGAAAGCTCTCCTTTTATATCGCCAAGAAGAAAATGCTGTGCAAATCCTTCAACAATCCTAGCATTCCCATATAGAGTATTTAGTAATGGTCTATAGATCCACGCACAGCCATAAGTAAAGATTAACTCTTCATCCATTCCCTGCCAGTAAGCACGCCCAATTGTCTCAATTCTCCTAGTTTCTAGTGTGTTAAGAATAAAACCAAAAGCATGATCGTTGCTCAAAATTTTACTGGAATGTTTTATTCGCATAGCTTCATACCAAAGTGCAGTTCTAAACTGCCGATATTTTTGAAAATCTATTCCCTGATATCGTTCTAATGGAAACATCAGAACTTTGTTTTCTCTTAGATTGGATTGAATCTCTTTCTGATCTGTAATATTTACTGTAACTTTTTCTTTTCCAGACCATCTTCTGATAAGAAACGTAGCGATTTCAAGTAATGTATCGTTTCTAAGGCGTAATGATTGCATCAATTACCAAACATCGAAGTTATAATATCGTTTACTTTTTGGTATTCTACACTTCCCCATTGGGCATAGATGTTGGCAAAAATAATATCTGCCGCTTGTCTTGGTTTCATACCAACATCAAGTATTCTGCCAAATGCTATAGTTTCGCGTAGACTGGGAGAGTAATACAATTCCTCAACCGCAGCTGCCTGCCTTAAAATGTTTGCCAATTTTATTCCTTGCATTATCTCTTTTTCATGCGAGTTAGAAACATATTTTTTTACTATTTCGAGTTCGATTTCTTCTGGAGGATAGTCCAGTTTAATTCTTACTTGAAATCTACTCAACAATTGTGGCGGTAATTCTTTTGTACCTACATGTGATAATGGATTAATTGTAGCAATAACAAACCATTCCTTTGCAGCCTCGATTAATTCTCCAGCTGCTTCTTTTAGGACAATCTGTCTTCTGTCGTCTAATGCCTCATCAAGCCGTAATAAAACATCAGCTTCAGCAGAGTTTATTTCATCGAGATAAAGAGTACTGCCTTCTTTCATAGATCGTATCAAAATACCATGTTCAAATCCTATCGCACCAGCATCTAATGTTTTGGAACCAACAAGATGACTTTCTCGGGTTCTTAAACTAAAGTTAATTGATTCAAGCCTAGCCCCTTTTCTTCGTGCAAATTCCCTCACTAGGGTGGTCTTACCTGTGCCTTTTGGTCCTATTATCAGTACAAACAAACCGGCTTCATACGCTTTATCTAAAACTTCAAAGGAATTGTTCCAATCTATGTATAACGACTCTGTAAGCACAATAGGTTGTGGTTTTTCCTTAATTTAAAAATGTCTTATCTCTTGTAATTATTGATATTAATCTAGAGGTCAAGGTAAACGACTAGAATAAAATTTGAAATGAAAAGGTAAACCAGCACATAGCTGCTAAAATTATTAAGAATACCTTCGAAAAATCTAGTTTCCTAGTTTTGTATATGATTCATCTAAAATATGATGAAGTGTTTTATGCCATACATCATAACCATCTGGGGTTCGTGGAAAATTATGATAATGCTCTGTTAAAATTTTGTTTTGCTGAGCAGTAAATCTTAGTCCATCCGCTAATTTCTTATTTAATGCTCCCCTTATCATCATTCCAAGCTTACCAACTGTTCCAAAGTCTGGATGTTCTCCTTTACTAATTGCATCCACATCTAACCTGGACAAAAAGTGTTTCATTCCATAGTTTATCTGCTCATTTGTTAGAGTTTGAAGCAACCTTCTAAAGATTTCAAGTCCTGCTGTTTTGTAACCGTAATCATTGATGAAATCTATATTATATTGCCATAATGCGTTCTCACTAACATTCCCAGATTCTATTGCTTCTACAGCATTTTTACCAATAATTGTAGCTGCAACAATAGCAGGACCAATACCTCCAGCATCCAGTGGTTTTGGCATCCAGGCCGAATCTCCAACCAACATGTATCCATTCGCAACTAGGCAGTCATTTTGTCTTCTTACTGAAACCTGCCAATTGCCAGTCGCATTGATGGAGTCGCTTGGATCTTCGGATAATCTTGGGTTTTTCAATGCTTTGTTTATCTTGACATAATCGTTTATCAATTTGGTTACATCATCATTCTTTCCAAGTCTTTCGTTTCTTCTTTGTAGCTCTTTTTGTTGAACTCCAAGTCCAATATTGACCTTGTTTTGGCCTTTGGGAAAGACCCAACCATATCCACCAGGAGCTATATCTTGGTCTAAATGTATGATGCAATAATCTGGGTCAAAATCAGTTTTGTCATCTACACCGTTTTCAAATTTCATAATATGTCTTCCCGTTGATTCAAGATCATCGCGATCAATCTTTTTTTCGATTTTAGAGCTTATGGATAAGCCATTGCGGAGCATCGAGGTAACCCCTGTAGCATCAATGACTATTTTTGCAGTTTTTTTGAATGGTTCATTAGTATGTAGGTCTGTTCCTTCTACACCAATAACCATTCCATTGTCATAGAGCAAATTTCTTAACGCAACTGAAAACTGCATATTTATTCCCATTTTCTTTGCATCACGAAGCTGGCGTTGGGGAAGTTCTTGTCTGTTTAACATAAAACCATCACCATCAAAGGGAATTGATGTCTCTCTGTCAGGTGAAAATGCCATTACTCCCTTTACAGGGTGCTCGATCTCAGGTTTGCCCCAAGATATTTTGATTCTTTCTGTCATATAATCAACAGTATTCTTTCCAACAGCATCTCCACAAATCCATCCATTTATCGTCTTTTTACCAAGAGTTGGTTCTTGATTTCTATCTATTACAAGAATTGACAACTTTTGATTGGAATAATATGACGCTGACTGTGCTGCAATCATTCCAGCTAGACCTCCTCCAGCTACTATGATATCATAATCAGTTTTCACAGCCAAAAAACAGGATCTACTCTATTTAAAAGAACCGTATGAAATTGGATCAAATGTATTTTGGGTCGGTTCGTCGCGGCTTCTTCACAGCTAGTGCTCAGACTGGAGCGGCAAAATATTACCTCATTCCCCTATGCTTTAAGTCACGAATACTATTAAACTATGCTTCAAATGATCTGGAACAATTGTTATTCAGTCTTAAGTAGATTGATGTATGTTTTTGTTAGTTCGTTCTTTTTGTAAATTGGAGTTTTTATCCTGATCTTTATCGCATTATCTTGTTGCAAATTAATTACTCCTTTTACAAGATCGTTTTTGCCAATTCTTAGAAATAGAGCCGAATCTTCAAAATACATGTTAATGTTATTTAATAGCTCATTCATCTGTGATTTAGAAATTCTAGAAACAAGATTCTTGACAAAAGTCTCAGCTCGGTTTTTTGCAAGCGTGGTCTTAACATGAAAGATTGGATTTCCATAATGTCCCAAAATTCTTTCCTGAGAAAACTCGCTTTCATGTATCTGAAATAACTCAGATATTCGGTCGAGTATTTTTTTACTATCCTCTGTTGCATGAAATATAATTTCAACTGTTGCTTCAAGCTGTTTTGAAATCTTATTTGATATCTTGGTTGCCAATTAAATTATTTAGCCTGCAATAGGGCAATTTCGGCCTCTGCAGTCCTTATAAGTTTGGCCTTCTCTATGCCTACATGTCTTACATGAATTACCTTCTTAACTGCAGCTAGGATATCGGAATTTATCTTTCCAAATGCCGTAGCTTGGATAAACTGATCTATTGTCATCTCAGGGATGGTCTTTGCCATTACATCTTTAGCAATTAATCTTAACGCGTGTTTCCTTGATGTATTCAACTTCTTCTGAGTCAAGGCTATGATCTTGATTCTGAAAAGATATCCATCCTTAGTTTTGAAATCAGCTATGAAATTAATTAATGAAGAACCTCGTCTCACAAGACTTCGAAGAAATTCCTTTGCATATTCATATCTCTTGAAAATTGAGGTAGCAGTGTCGCCTTCTACCTTGTTTACTTGAAAATACAGTTTGAATTGATGTTGGGATGGGTCTCCTTTTACAATATCGAACAAAGTTACTTCTACTACTCTGCCTGCTGCACTTTGATCATCAGTAATTGGAACATATGCTATAGGGACGTTGTTAAATGCAGAAGGGGCAATAACAGTAACCCATTTCTTCTCTCTCCATTTGTCTTTTACTCTTGCTGTCTTTTGGCGAGCCAACTATGATTGACCTTTGAAGCCAAAATATAAGTTGTACGACATTTTAGATGATGCTAGCACCAAGATACTTCTGTAAAACTTTTGGAATTGCAACGTGACCGTCTTTTGTTTGAAAGTTTTCCATCAAAGCAACCATTGTCCTTGCAGTAGCTACCAAGGTACTGTTCAGCGTATGCAAATACTGCGGTTGTTCATCAGTTCTATCTCTAAATCTTATCTTTAGTCTTCTAGCTTGAAAGTCAATACAATTGGAACAAGAAACTATTTCACGATAACTGTTCTGTCCCGCTATCCATGCTTCAAGATCATAAGTTTTAGCAGAAACCTTGCCCAAATCTCCGCTAGAAAGAACTGTTATTCTATACGGTAATTCAATTTTTTGATAAAACTCTTCTACTATGGCTAACATCTTTTCGTGTTCATTCCAAGAATCTTCCGGACGTGAGAAGACAAATTGCTCCACTTTGTCGAATTGGTGAACTCGAAATATGCCCTTTTGGTCTCTGCCGTGAGCTCCAGCTTCCTTTCTAAAACATGGGCTGATACCAGCATATCTAAGAGGTAAATTTTTTCCATCGAGTATTTCATCTGAATGCATTGATGCCACAGCGTGTTCTGACGTACCAATTAGGTAAAGGTCCTCTCCTTCTATCTTGTAAATCACATCTTCAAAATCTTGAGCAATTATGGCACCTTCCATCGATTTCTTGTTTATCAAATACGGAGTTTGTATGAGTGTGTAATTCTTGTCAGATAAAAAATCTAAAGCAAATTGTATCAATGACTGGTTTAACTTGACGAGTTTATCTTTGAGATAATAAAATCTCGCACCTGCAACCTTGGCAGCTCTTTCTAAATCTACAAGATTAAGGCCTTGTGTTATATCTATGTGATCTCTAGCTTTGAAATCAAAAATTGGAAGACTCCCCCATTTTTTTATTTCTTTGTTTGCATTTGCATCATTTCCGATAGGAACGGAATCGTGAATCAAGTTAGGCAATGATAAGGAAAGTTTTGTGTAGAGTTCTTCTGCTTTGATTTGTATACTTTCTAATTTGTCAAGCTCTTCCGATACTGACTGCATCTGCTCAATGAGTTTGATGACCTCTTCATTTGCTTTCTTTTTTCTTGCAACCTCCAAGGATATTTCATTTTTTTTCTTCCTAAGCTCATCTGTTTTTATGATTAGGTCTCTTCTCTCTTTATCAATTTTTATTAGCTGATCAAGTGGAAAGTCAACCGCTCTAGCTTCTAACATCTTTCTTATTCTATCAGGATTGTCGCGAAGGAGTTTTGGGTCAAGCATCAGTTAGTCACTTTAAGTATAACTTGGGTTTGTTCAAGAACTTCATCAATAGTAGAAATCAATGTTCGTATATTTCCTTTACCTTCGAAGACAAACACTAAGGTGGTTCCAATTTGCTTGATGCTAAAAGAAAGATCTTTTGGAAAATCTATATTATCAGGTTCTAAAGCTTTTCTGATGGCATCTGCTTTTTTCTCTGACAGATTATTTAGATACACTTGAACTTTGCATTCTAGAGACATTTTCTTCCAAGTAATCTAGAAATTCATCTAATTTGTCTTTAGTAATTCTAGCACCAGCTGCTGCGTCATGTCCGCCTCCTACACCTGAGACTCTTGCTGCACAGTCACGCATAAGCAATCCCAAGTTTACTTCCGATTTACATCCTGTTGACTTGCGAGATGAAAATTTGATTGTGCCTTCGTCACCATTTGTCCTAAGTATGATTATTTTTCCCGCATTTTTCTGTGAGCCGCCTAGCAATGAAGACACCGCACCAGTCATATTTTCTGGTACAAGTCCTTCCCCATTTACAAGAACATAAGAACCATTATCCGTAACCCTCCACCTCTCACTTGAAAGCGTATTCATATAATTTCGCAAGAATGTTCTATATTCGACTAATATGTTCTCGCCTTCTTGTAGCATCCTTGTTCTATCACCCATACAGATTGCAATTCCAACACCAGCTTTGCGAATTCTTCCGCAAGAATTTAACATGGTTGAAAACTCTCTGGCATCCCGCAAAAAGCTTCTCTTATCTTCACCTAAGAGTGTGTATGTGTATCCAATAAGTTCATCAACGATATCAGTTGCATTCTTACTAGGTATGAATTTGGTTATAGTTTGCAGAAGAATCCTTTTTTCATCTTCTGTTAGCTCTGCTGGAACACGCCATCTACTGCCTTCTTTTAATTTTATTCCAGATGAATTTAGTAGTGAGAGACAAGCATCACGATTCCAGGTAAGACCTTCTATGAAAGGCTGTGAAGTAAATGCTAGAGCATCAGTAAGGGGTCTTGTCTCTCTACCAACAAGTAAAATATCTAGGTCGATTTCTAATTGATTATTCTTTTTTGCCGTGGCAGCAATTTCGAGATTAATTCCTGAAAATGATTTCTTCTCCCCTCTGTCCTGTCTATCTCCTAATGCTGCTACTACTGCAATCCATGCCAAATCGGTATTTTCTTGATGAAGAGCTTTTGAAACAAGGTATGCCATTCCACCTGCTGAAACATCAGAGCCACCGTCTATTTCGTACTTCCAAGCATTGATGACTTTTTCATTGTCAAATTCTTCCTGCGGAATTTGGTGATGATCAACTACTATCCAATTATTATCCAAAGCATTATCAAGCTGCTTTGCAAAACCCCCGCCAAGATCAGTTATGATATGAAATTGTCTAGAGTCATTTTTAAGATTATCAATTAAATTCGAGCTAAACTCATTTACGGTCTTGAGCGTACACTTGGCACCTGACCTAATAAGAGATTTGGTTACTATACTCCCAGAAGTAATGCCATCACAATCAAGATGAGTTATTACAGAAATATTTTTTCCAGCTTTTACACAATCCGAAACACTGTCATGAAAATAGGACAGTGCTAAGTCGAGTTTGGTCATTATTCAAGTTGAGCAATGACGGCCTTATATTTCCAAGTTTTAGGTATGCGACCAATCTCTTTGTAATATGAAGAAAGTCTGTGCACTTTAGCTTCTAAAAGTTCCAGCGATCTGACGTTCCTTCTGTCTGATTTATTAGCTCTTAGGTGTTTCTGTAAGCCAAGCGCTTTTGTTACCAAGTTGTTGAGGTCTTCAGGCATATCCGACTTGATACCTTTTTGTTCGAGAATTTCAGTCACGGACTTTTTGGCAATCTGTCTAGTAAGTGGAATTGCATATTGATCCCGTAACTTTATTCCAATCTCACTCGGTTTAAGACCCTCTTTTGCATATTTTACTACTAGTTCTTCTATTTCATCAGAAGTTTGCTTTACCCAAGTCGGCTTACTAAGAATGCCAGGTCTCGTAGAATGTGACTTGCCATGCCTATGTGAATGAAGTCGTCCCACGACCCGCTAACTTTCTAAGGAAACATAAATGTTACTTGGTAGTTCTAACCTCGAAATTTCCATAAAAGTTAAATAGCAACAGACGTGATTCTCAGATAGGTGCTAAATATGAAAAAACCAATAATTGTTGGAACTATACTATTAGCTTTGTTTGTAGCATCGTCATTAGTTCCATTAGCTGCTGCACAGTACGCAGGTGTGGGCGGTGGTGGTGGAGTAACGTTAGAAGAACAGCTCAAGCTAGCTAAAGCAAGACTTGCTACAGTACAGAAGAATCCACACGCGGGTTCTGGTACTCCATATCTTGATGCAAACGGTGTGATCGGTGCATCAGTTATAGCCGGTGCAGTATTTGGCGGAATCTTTGTAGCCTTCGTATGGAGAGCAAAGCAAGCCGAAAGAGCAAGACGAGCTCGTTAATTCTTCTTTTTCTTATTTTATTCTATATTCCTAGCATGTGCTATTCCTGAAATACTCACAGAAATGTATATATCGCACCTAAATTGTTTTGAATAATGATGAGCGCAATATTTGCTATGCTCGTAGGTATGCTGTCAAACTTTGCAGGTCAAATAGGACCAAACTATGACCCGCTCTTCTATGATGTGATGGTCTACATATTTGCAACCATCATGTTCTCTGTATTCCTTCTCGGAGTCATTGCATTCTGGATTAGGGTGCACGGATTGGGTGGAGATACCAGAGAAAGATGGGTCTCAGAACTTGAGAAACACTTTGAAAGAGAAGGCATTGGTTTGATACCAGACAACGGCAAGTACTGGTAAATTCCTTTATCCTTTTTCCTTATTTTTAGAAGATCTTCTAAAACTTAGTTTTGAGGAGGCGTAAAGCTTGGAGCTCCTTGATTCTTTGAAACGAATTCTGCATTATAATGAGCGCCATCCTCTAAGATGGTATGTATAAAGTCTGACGACTCTACCCCATTTACATATATTCTTGATTTAGTTTCGTCCATATCTCTTAGATTAAAACCCCAAATCCACAAGAATTGGCCAACTTCAAATGGATACTTTTTTGTTGATACTATGTGGACTGTTCCATCATCCGTAAGTGTGTATATTGATCTTTGACAGTCCTTAGTAATTCCGACATTTGCTGGTACATCTTTCTTTTTCCCATCTACTATAACTTCAAACGTTACAGATATCTTATAGTTGAGGTCATTTCGTCCATTTATGCACTGATAAAGCGGATCGTCTTTCTTTATCTGCGATTGTATGTATGTATTGGTCAATGCTACTGATATTCCTATTACGGCTGTAATTGCTAGATATTTCAGGGTCTTTCTGCGTTTTGCAGGATCCCCCATTCCAGGCCAGAACATGAACTTGCTGTAATGCTAGAGCTATATAGTTGATACCTCGGGAATTTGACATATGATATGTAAAAGAAATTTAGAGTGAAGACTCGCCGCGTTTCTTGGTTCCTATGTCAACGGCATCATCTACATTATAGATGAATATTTTTCCCTCTCCTGCCAAACCTGTACTTGCATGTGAAGTTATGGCATCGACTACTTTGTCTACCTTGCTATCAGGAACAACGACGATGATGCTTGCATTTACATTATATGCAGATTCAAATCGTCCGCCTCTTCCAGACGAAACCATTTGTCTGGGTCTCTTTCCTCTTCCTTTCACAGTGAAATATGTGAAACCACCTATGTCTAGCTGCGTTAAGGAGTTAAACACGCCATCCAACTTGTCTTCCGGAATTATAGCTTCTAATTTTTTCATTGTTAGGATCCATTGCACCTATGAAATGCTTTTATTAAAATTATTCCCTAAAATAATATCAAATAAAGAATAATATCATAAAAAAGAAATTTTAGGATAAAATACCTTTTATAGACCAAAAACCCCTTTTCAAAAGAATGACAGAATCGCAAGCTAGATACAAGAAGGTTAGAATTGTAGAGAAAGTCCAAGAGAAGTTAAAGGAAGGAATTGAAAATTACAGAGCAGCTGGAGACGCACCGGCGAAATATGATGTCTACGATGTAATTGAAGAGATATTTGCGGCCATAAACCCGCTTGCATCTGACGAAAGTACGGTGACCGTAGATGAGATAAGCGGTTGTCTACGAAGTTCCTATCTAGATAGAAAAGATCCGTCGGAACGTACCCATCAACAGATGATGTCGAAAATAATGCAAAAGAGTGCGTTAAGTATCATGGAAAAACCAACACAAGGAGAGCTAGACGCTGGCTCCAATGTAAAATTAGTAGGTAGAGCAGACAGAGTAGAAGATGATGTGGTAATGATGTTCAGAGCTGCCGACGAGTTGCCAGAGATGCCATACGCTGAGGATTTCATACAATTAAATTCGTACCTATACATGTTTGACAAACCCGAAGGCGTGATAGTGTACTTTGACAAAGAAGGTAGGGAGAACGAAATTCAAGTTCCAAAAAGTGAGAAACTGCTACACGAAACAAAGAGAAGAGCTCGTATCTTAAACACTCTGCTACGAAATAACATAGTACCAGCTATCGAACCATCAGAAAGATGCCTCAACTGTCCACACAACGAAAAATGCTACTATTCTTCAGAGGACAAGCAAAAATGGGGATTCTGGGCTCGTGGAAAGTGGCGTGAACTCAAACCAAAGCCTTTCCTCCTATAACCAATTTTTTTACTTCAAAATTAATTTAGACTAAGGAATACCTAAACCAAAACCAGCTAATTACAATTATGTAATTCTATTAATTATTTCAAGAGATCGGAATTTTCGATACCACGGAGAAAGACTCGGGTTTTGTATTGTTTTTCCTGATTCTCATGGTGATAAAATACCTTGATGCCATGTTCAAATGGTATTATCTTCAGAAGGTCAGTTGGTTGCAAGGTATTGTCAGTTTCTCTCAAATATTCAGTTAATTCTCTTTCAGACATCTTTAGAATTTCTGATACGCGTTTGAGTCTACTCTCTTTCACAATATGGGAAATCTATCGCGCGTATATAACCGTCTTGTATTTATGTTTCAAATTTCTCCGATGAATCGTGAGTAACAATTCTGAGTTTAATTGTTAAATATGACGCATGATTTGAAACGATTGGTTTGGTTGATACAAAAATAGACTGGTTTCATGACTTTTTAGGTATAGGATATCATTTGTATGATGTTAGACCCAGTATTTTCTTGATCTTTGATGGAAGAAAAAAACTCGCCAATACATGGAATAAAATCATAAAATATTTTCCTGATGACGAGATTAAAATGAGATTCGTAGAAAGAGATCCTGTTTATGAATTTGTTCTTTACTGTCAATCGCGTGTATTGTTAACTACGTGGGTTTTTTTAAAATCGCTCAAAATATCAAAACATTACATAGGATTTAAGGAAAATTATGATGGTGCAGCTGTACTAAAGCTTGCACTGCATATTCCAAAAAATGATTCATATCAACTTGAAATATTCAAGTATCAAAAAAGAATAACAAACATCAGGTTTATGACAGAATTAGAAGCAGCAGAAGATTTTATTGTCTCAAGATCAATGCGTAATCTCAGTAATCCGTCTGGACAATAAATTGAAGATATGAAAGAAAATGATTTTCATAAAAATCATGAATATGATTTTATCAAATCAACCCACAGACTCCAATCTACATTGTAATACACTAATGGCTGCCTCTGGGGATAATTTATTACGCTCTTGGTGATGCCGAAATCGTATTTCTTTTCTTTGTTATTATAATCTTTGAACGTTATTCTCAAGAAATTCACCTTTCTAATTGTTACGCTTTGTACATCAACCACAGATTTTAATGGAATTATCAAACTGCTTTCATTCTTTGAAATATCTTCATCTAGATCCGCTTCTGAATAGCGGGTAAGCTTTGTTACTCTAGCTTTGTCCTCTCCAAAATACTTCTCTCTTTCTTTAGATGTAATGAATAGATACCTTGGTGCAAAAATTATGTTTTTGTTGGTTAGTGCCAGAACGCCTTCTTTACTTTTATGAAAAAAACCCATCCATCCAAGAGCAATACCCCAGATTTTGGGCAGTGAAGCAATAATGGACTCATCATCGTCTAAATTAACTCTCAATATTGGTCTTATCTGTAATTTACTAAATCAATCTATCTTACAAGAACAAATTAAAAAGGAATGTAATTTATGGTGCAGTCTCAGTAGATTCGTATCTGAAACCATAAGTTCCTGCTGATTTCCCTTCCTTAATCCTCTTGTACCTATAACTCCTTTCGCCAAAGTATATGGCAATTGTGATACCAAGAGCTACTGCAGTTGCAATAAATATGTCTATTCCAGCTTCTGCCATGCGGGATGTACAAACAGCTAGTATAATAATTTTTTTTAAGAATTTTTACAATTTTATGATATCTCAAACGCAATTACCGCAGGCACAGCATTGAGTTTTACATACTATCATAAAAAAGAATTTTTAGGATAAAATACCTTTTATAGACCAACATCATCTCTACGAAAAGATGTCGGAAACAATTTCGAGAGTCTCATTAGATATAATTTCAAAGCATAAATGGCCAATTGTTTTCGTCCTGGCCGGTTTACTAGTTGGAGTTTCAGGACTAGTAGCTGTTCAAGACGCTCATGCACAGTTTGGTCCACTAGGTAACCTAGCTGATCCAGCTAAGACAGGTGAAATACATTGTGGTGAAGCAATGACGCCACCAGGAACCGGAACTTTTGGAGGAAGTAAGGCACCATGCATTGATACAGGAGATACAACCTTCATGTATGCCGCAGCTTCCTTCGTCATGATAATGACGCCAGGAGGTGTAGGTTTCTTATATGGTGGTCTCACACGAAGAAAGCACGCACTGACTGTAATTCTGCAGAATTTCATGGTATATGCAATCGTAAGTATACAATGGGTTCTCTGGGGTTATTCTATAATGTTTGGCCCGTCAGCTGATTCATTTGGTTTCATAGGAAACTTTGATTGGTTCGGATTAAACAATGTGTTGCACAATGCACCTGCTGATGTTTACGCTCCAACCATACCGCACTTGGCATATGTGATGTTCCAGCTCATGTTCGCTGCAATTACTCCTGCGTTAGCTATAGCAGGATATGCAGATAGAGTGAAGATGAGTGCCTTCTTGATACATGTTGTATTATGGTCTACATTCATTTATGACGTAGCAGGACATGCAAACTGGTCACTTGGAAGTCAAGGTAGTGCACCAGGTTGGTTGTTCAAGTTGGGAACAGAAGACTTTGCGGGAGGAACAGTCATTCACATTACATCAGGTTTTGCTGGATTGGCAGCAGCAATGTTTCTTGGTAGAAGAATAGGTTACGGAAAAGCTCCGTTTGAACCGCATTCTATTCCGCTTGTGATGTTGGGAGCTACTTTACTGTGGTTCGGTTGGTTCGGTTTCAACCCAGGAAGTGCTGGATTTGCAGGATTCCTTGAGACTGAAGCATTTCAAAACACAAATCTTGCTACGGCAGTAGCGGCGATGTGGTGGATGTTTCTAAGCTGGGCACATACTGGGAAGGCTAGCGCAATTGGTGCGGCCAACGGTGCAGTAGCTGGACTTGTAGCAATTACGCCTGCATCAGGATTCATTGGTGTTTGGGCATCAATCATAATGGGATTTGCTTGTTCAACAGTTTGCTTCTACTGTCTTCTAATTAAGAACAGGGCTAGAATAGATGATGCGCTAGATACTTGGGCAGTCCATGGTATGGGTGGTGTAACTGGAGCATTAATAACTGGAGCTTTCAGCGAAGTAAGAATTAACCCATATGGTCATGATGGACTATTCTTTGGAAACCCAATGCAAGAAGCAATTAACGCGGCGGGAGCCGGATTTGCAGCAGCCTGGTCCTTTGGAATAACGTACATAATATGGAGAATACAAGACGCAATTTGGCCAGGCGGTGTAAGAGTCACTCCTAAAGAAGAAGAGATAGGTCTAGACTTGTCGCAAGTTGGCGAGCGAGCATACTCGCAGTTTGCGGAGTAGAAAATACAAATCTCCCTTTTTCATTTTTGTCTTGTTTTAAACAGGAAAATTAGATTTTTTCTTGAGACATATTGACAACAGAAATTGAGAAAAGGTAAAATGGATGGCAACTTAGACTGTAACGATGGTTGACAGATGGGCAATCTTTGTTGTAACTGAATTTGTTAGTGCTGGTTTAGGTTTCTTATGGGGACTTATATCTCATAATCAGTATAGTTTTATCTTCTTATATGTAGGCGGTTTCTTTTTTTCGCTTGGAGTATTTTCAGCTACCAGGTGGGGATTCGACAAATGGAAAAATAAAAAGAAAACCAGAAGACGACGGTAACAGTTCTTTCAAACATTCGGTAAGAGCTATGTGAAGTCTTGAAATTTGTATGATGTAACCATTTCTTTATATGAATCACGATCTGAAATATTGTGAGATATTAATTGTCAAAAGTAACTTCGGTACGTTGGAACAAAAAACGAAAATATGCAATAGCAGCGATCGTTCCATCAATAGCCATACCAATTGCATTTTAAAATTTAAAAAATAATTTCAA
>JACXTT010004933.1_pt1 | contig 19603 bp, 12 predicted proteins | sample 9270951 | NCBI WGS metagenome assembly JACXTT01 (sample SAMN15532306, study PRJNA645909) | rock metagenome | isolation source: weathered quartz diorite | place: Puerto Rico | collected 2017-06-21 | reverse complement strand
CCCGGCGGACCCGTGCCAGGTGAAGGCCTCTGTCACCGGTGATGACAATGGTCTCTATTCTATGTGCATCCGCCAGGACAACGAAAACATTTACCTCATGTTTTCTGGGAATGTCCATTTTTGGAATGAGCACAAGCTGCTCCTTAAGCCCGCGTTTCCGTGGGAGCGGATCCAGCTTGGCAACTGCGGATCTCCCATCGAAACCGATGCCGGCTGGCTGGTGCTCAGCCACGGCGTCGGCCCGATGCGTAAGTACTGCATCGGGGCGTTCCTGCTGGATCGCGACAACCCGGCAAAGGTCCTGGGCCGCCTTCGCGAGCCGTTGATCAAACCGAACGAAAGCGAGCGCGAAGGCTACGTGCCCAACGTCGTCTATACGTGCGGCGCAATCCTCCACCAGGGCAAACTGATCATCCCCTACGGCCTGGCCGATCACGCCACCGGTTTCGCGACCGTCCCGCTGGACGAGGTTCTAGCCGCCATGGAGTGACACAGGCGTACAAAATGAAAATCACCGTCGCCCATTCCACTATCTACCGCTATGAATTCCCGGTCTGCCTGGAACCTCACATTTTCCGTCTTCACCCGCGAACCAACAGCGCGCAACGCCTGCTCTCTTTCGACCTTCAGATCGTGCCCACGCCGGCCGGGACCACCGAGTGCCTGGATCAGGACGGCAATCTGGCGCTGAACGCATGGTTCGGCGCGCCCACAAGGGAACTGAGCGTGTGTAGCCGGTTCACGATCGAAATGCTGCGCGCCAATCCGTACGACTACGTGATTACCGGATCGTTGAACCTTCCGCTGTGGTACCTGGAGCCGCTTTGCACCGCCCTCGCTTCGTACCGCAATGACGGGCATGTCGCCGAATCCGTGAAGCAGTATGCCAGATCGGCGGCCGCCGGCGCGCAATGGAGTACGCTGTCGTTTCTGGCCGCCTTGAACCGGCAGATCTTTCAAAGCTGCCGCCATGTGACCCGGCCCTACGGCCCGCCCTGGCCGTCGAACCAAACGCTGAGCTTGCTGGAGGGATCCTGCCGCGACCTGGCGGTCTTGTTCTGCGACGTGTGCCGCGTTATGGGGATCGCCGCCCGCTTCGTTAGCGGATACGAATGCGCGTCGGCCAGCAACAGCGATTCCTACATGCACGCCTGGGCAGAAGTCTATCTGCCGGGCATTGGCTGGCGCGGTTACGATCCTTCCCGCGGACTCGCCGTATCCAACGGGCACGTCGCGGTCGCCGCCGGCTTCGATCACGATCTGGCATCGCCCGTCGCCGGCTGGTATTCCGGGGGAGCGCGGTCGCACATGGAGGCGACTTTGTCCCTCCAGGTCGACGATGCCGCCTAAGCGCATCGCGATTCTTGCGCCGGTGGCCTGGAGAACGCCTCCCCGCCAATACGGGGCATGGGAGACAGTGGCAGGTAACATCGCCGAAGGGCTGGTGGCCCGCGGTTGGGACGTGACATTGTTCGCCAGCCGGGATTCGCTTACGCGCGCCAGCCTGCATGCCGTGGTGGAGCGCGGCTATGAAGAGGATCGGTCCATCGACCCCAAAGTAGCCGAATACCTTCACATCTCCGAAGCCTTCGAGCACGCCGCGGAGTTCGACCTGATCCAGAGCCATTACGACTTCATGGCATTGACCTACACGCGCCTGGTGGCGACGCCCGTACTGACCACCGTTCACGGATTCTCGTCTCCCCAAATCCTGCCCGTGTACCGGAAATACGGCGACGGGTATTTTGTCTCCATCAGCGATTCCGACCGCGCAGCCGGACTGAACTACCTCGCCACCGTGTACAATGGCATCGACCTGGACCTTTACCCGCTTCGGGAATCGGGCGGCGGGGACCTGATCTTTCTAGGCCGCATCCACCCGGACAAGGGCGTCCATCTGGCGATTGAGGTCGCGCGCCTCAGCGGCCTCCCGCTGCAGATCGCCGGCATCGTTCAGGATGAGGCGTACTTCCGCGAGCAGGTGCAGCCGCACCTGGACCAGCAGATCCGCTACATCGGACCGGTCGGCGTGGAGGGCAAGAACGAATTGTTCTCCCGCGCCCGGGCGCTGCTGCACCTGAACACCATCCCGGAGCGATTCGGCCTGGTGCTGGCGGAAGCTAATGCGGCCGGAGTGCCTGTGATCGCCATGGACCTGGGTTCCTGCCGCGAGGTGATCGAAGACGGAGTGACCGGATTTCTGGTGTCGAGCGTGGGAGAAGCCGCGCGGGCGCTCGAGTGCGTCGCCGAAATTGATCCCGCAGCCTGCCGCGAGCGGGTCCGCCGCTGTTTCTCCATCCAAACCATGGTGGAAGGCTACGAACGCGTTTACTCCGCCATCTTTGAACTGGAAGCGAAGAAGCGATTATGACCCCGGACATTGTCAGACGATACAGCGGGAACCCCATCCTCACCAAAGCCCAGATCCCGTACTCGGTGGAAACCGTTCACAACGCCGCGGTGGTGAAGCACGGGGACGAATACATCATGCTCTTCCGCTCCCATCTGCGTACGGGACGGTCCATCATCGGGCTGGCGCGTAGCCCCGACGGCTTCAACTTCACCGCGGCGCCGGAGCCCTTTCTGGTTCCAGACCGCGAGGGTCCGTTCGCCGGCTATGAAGAATTCGGCGTGGAGGACCCGCGCGTCACGCCGCTGGACGGCGCGTACGTCATCACCTACAGCGCCTACTCGCGAAATGGCGTGCGCATCGCGTTGGCCAAGACCAGCGACTTCGAGCGGGTCGAAAAATTCTCCCTCATCACGCAAGCCGACTATCGCAACACGGTTATTTTCCCCGAAAAATTCGACGGCCTCTATGCCCGTCTCGACCGGCCACACTCCGAAATCGCTCCCTGGTCCGTCTGGATTTCCTACTCTCCCGATCTACGTTTCTGGGGCGAGTCCCAGCTCATCATGAAGCCGGAGCCCTATCATTGGGACGAAATGAAGATCGGCCCGGGCGCGCCGCCAATCAGAACCGCCGAAGGATGGCTCTCCATCTATCACGGAGTGTTCAAGACCATGGACGGATCCGTTTACCGGCTGGGAGTCGCTCTGCACGATCTCCGGAATCCGGGCCATATCCTCGGAGTTGGCGAATCCTGGATTCTGCAACCCGAAGACCCTTGGGAAATCACCGGCTATGTGCACAATGTGGTCTTCACGTGCGGCGCCGTCCCCGAACCCGATGGTACCGTCAAGATCTACTGGGGCGGCGCGGACAGCGTGATGTGCGTGGGTGAAGCCAACCTGTCGGACTTGGTTAAGCTCTGCCTGGAGCACGGAAGACCGGCCAAATGAATTCTCTAATCAACTGATTTTAAGAAGCTTCCGGCCGGTGCTGGAGTCGAGACGTCCAAAGGCACCAGCACTGAGCGTTCGGCTCGTACCCCGACCTACGTACCGTGAGTTCTTTGAGCGTACACTCTATTGATGTAGCGGCCACCACAGGGTAGTGTGAAAGCAGGCTCACCCCCCAGCCGAGAAAGTAGAGATATTACATGAGCAATATGCTGCGGATATACGTGTGCCTGACCACCCTTTTCGCCTCCGGCGCCTTCGCGAAGGACGCGGTGGAGGCATCCGTTACGCCGCCCTACACCGGCCTGACGCCCACGCTGATGATGAACGGCAATCCATATACTCCGGGAAATTACGCTGTTGGCACCATCCATCTTTTTTACGAGCTTCATGCGATGCAGTTCACTGCCGGACCCATCGCTTCTTTCCAGGTAAATCTCGCGGATGTCCCTGTGAATTCCGTGATGCTACCGCCAAGCTACCCGGTTGGGCTGAACCTTAACCAGGCCGGACCCACCAACCTCACCCTGACGCAGGCGACCTCCAGCTACCAGGTAAGTGGCCTGGGATGGCCGGCGAGCACGGTAGTCACGGTTTCAGTGGCGAATTCGGTGCCCGGCAATCCGGCCTTAAACGTGGATGGCACGAACTCATCGCCACGCTGAAGCCGGCCACTACGCCCGCTGCGTCCAATCTCGGCACCCCTACCGTCGTGCAGGTTCACGTCCGCCTGGTGCATCCCACGGCCTGCCTGCGCGTTTACGAATTCCTGATGGACCAGACCATGACCCAAACGGTGACCAGCTTGCCGATAACTCCGTCGACCGGTGGACCCAAGAAGGGCAAGACCAAGAGCACGACGCCCTCCCAGCTTTCGAACAACGTGCTGGTAGTCAACACCTGCTCTTCTACGCAGACCTTCGATCTTTCGGTCAACGTCGACACCGATTTCGACTCAGTCGGCGGCAACCCGGTGAGGACCTATTCAAGAGCGGAGAGACGGATCCATCCACGTTCGACCTGTCCAGCTTCGGCTCCGGCACGCCGCAGGGAACCAGCCATTGTCTGAGCAACATCACGCTGCCCGCGGGCAACACGCTGCTGACCACCGTTCACATCGCGATCGGCGAGTACTTCCCCGCGGAGCTTCCGGCCTCCGGGACGTTTGGTTTCTCCGCTACCACCTCAATGTCAGGTAGTGGATGCCCCGGCAACTCGAACGCCATCGCGACGCCCAATCCGCCCCGTCTGCAAATACCTTTCTCTATCCAATAACTTCCATCGGCGCTCAACCAGGGGGCCAAAGGCTGCCCAGCCATTTGGCCCGAAGTACGACTGAGTTCCTCGCCAGGTTAGACAGTAAGATCTTTCGTGGGACATGTCGCGCGTCGTCGCGACCGCCACGTTCGGCTGTCCACATCTGAAGGGGCCGACGATCGCATTTTCGCTGACGCAAAAAAAAACCACGGCGCTGTTGCCCCCTGGCTCGATGTCAGCAGCGTTCCGGCTACCATTCCTCCGACTTCAACCCAGATACTGTGTGCCGAACCTGTAGCGAAAACGTTCAGCGGACCCTCATCTGAGATGGCCCGATCGAGCGCCGGTCTCGACCACCACGAAATCCGATCCCTTTACCCGCTCAAGAGTTTCGAGTCCCTTCAATCGAACATCCGGCGAAATGGACATCAACCAGTCCTGCCCGTTGTCGGCAACGAACATGCCGTACTTCTTCAGCCCTTCGAGGATCGCACGGGCGTGAGGCGGAAAACCTGAAGTGTTGAAGTCCGGGCGCAAGCGGAGCCGTTCCCCCATTCGGGGCAGATTCGGATCGGTCAACCGGCTGGCAAAGTGGGTTGCCGGAAGCACGTAGGCGCGTTGTGTGCGGTGTACCGTCACGCGCATGGCGTGCTCGACAAGGCCGCGTTCGCACTCGTCATAGCGCACGGATGCCGGAAAGATCGGGAGCCCGGCGGCATCGGCCGACGTCCAGCCTTCGGGCCGCAGCGCGCCGGTTCGCAAGTCGAAGGTGGCGGCATTGGAGGCTTCCCAGCCGGCGTCCGTTTTCCGTGCCTGCCAGAATTCGTGAAGCTTTCCGTTGCCGGGGTCGACAATGAGAAGATGCCGGTCGCCGCTGCCGTGACGCTGAATGTCAGCAAGCGTCTGGCCGGGCCGCGGGAGCGCCCGGGTGTCTTCATTTCTGGCCAGGGGCCAGTTTTCGATCGGAGCGTTTTCCGGAACCGGAAAGGGTCCCGGATCCGACGCAGCCGGGTATTCGAGGATCTTCACCGGAACCCGCTTCTGATCCGGCGGCACGATCACAAAGTTCATGTCCAGGTTGTAGCCGAGATGCTTGTCAGCTCCAATCGAGGCGATGATTCGGGTTGAATTCGAATTGACCGGCAGTTTGGAGATGTCCTGATTCCATGGATTGTCGGGAGGGAAGACCTGTAGGGCGGTGAGGATAGCGCCGGCCTCCGCAGTGCCGAACAGCACGGCTTGCGTGATCTTCGGCATAGCGGGGCGCTTGCGCTGGCTATCGCCGCCACTGAGGGAAGTTAGACAGGCCAGGGATGTCGCGGTAAGAATCAAACCGGCACGAATTGTCATCTATGTAGCGCTCCCTTCGGGGGCGGACGGCAACATTCGGGAGGCGACCGCGGGTGAACGCCACCCGTCTCTCCGCCCTATCTTTGGCCGCAGCCTTTGGCGATCTTATCGAACAACTAAAGCGGATCATACCGGCTTGGAGACACAATCGTCCACTCCTGATTCGACAAGGCGGTTGCGGCTGTCCTCCGTCGCGCCGGCCTTCAATCGCTTTCCTCTGTGTGTAACAGCCCCGCTTGGCCTGGGCGAACCCAAACGGTGAACTACTGGTAGTTAACCAGATTTAGCGTGGCTTGTTCGTAGGTGAACACTCCAAAGTCAAATCCAGGCGCCGTAAAGCGGCCGACACTCGTGAGCGGAGCCGTGCCGACGGCGAGCAATCCGCCCGGCAAACTCTGACCTCCCTCTGTGAACATTGCCGAGCGGGGAAGGCTCGAAAGCACCCAGGCAGGGACACTGAATTTACTCGCCGAAACCTTCTCCGTGCAGAGAAAGGCCGCGGTGGCCTGCTCGCTAACCGCAAGCCCGACGATCAGCACAAATTCCTTATCAGGAATGCCGCCGCTCCAGGTGACGGTGAGATCCTGCGTGCGGTCCGGAGATACCACAGCATCTTTATTCGTCCAGGTCAGCATTGGCGGCAAGGTCAGGGTCGCCTTAAACGGCCCGAATGCCTGCGTTCCGGTTCCGTTGTCCACCGTATAATCGCCGGGTGTGATGACGTTGGTGTCTGAATTGAATGAATAGTCCGGCGCCAGCAACGGTACAGTGCCCAGCGGCCCGCTCACATTGAGCGCTTGCCCCACGTTCAGGAATTGCCCAAATGTCCGATCCGGCGGCACATCGAAAAGACGGTTCCGAACTGTCGGCGACCCCGGCGTGACAGTACAACTTCCGACCGCGGGAGTTCCCAGGGATTTCCGGATAGCGGACTGGGTTACTCCCGGCGCAAACGCGGTCAACAGAGTATTGAAGTCATAGCGCGCGAAGCTTCCTGTGACTTCGTTATCGAGTCCCAGCGGCCCAAGGTCGAGGTGGGTTAGTTGAATCGACGCCATGTTGAGCTGGCCCGACTTCTGCGCCGTCTCGATATCGGATGCCGCCAGGCCGGTGGCGTCGGAGCAGGAACCGCCCGAAGCGGAGATGGAGACGCTGGCCACATTACTCATCACGCCGCCCGCCCGGATCGCAATCGGTACGTAGCATCCTTCCGGAGCATCGTCCGGAAGTTTGAACAGGATGTAATCGTTGCCGGTGACCACCCGCAGCTTTGTCCTCACGGTGGCCAGCTTATTGCCGACGATCACGTCGGCCGGAACATCCATCTCCTGTGATAGATTTTGCGTCTCGTCGAATCCGACCGGACCGAGTCCGGTGGCCTGAACCACCATCCATTGCCCAGGCTTCGCCGGTTGGTTCAGGGCGTTTGAAGGTGGAGGCGTTGAATCCTGGCTGAGGGCCGTATCCGGAGTTGTGTTGAACGCTTTGGCGGGTCCATTGCCTTGCGAGTTGAGAGTACGGATTCCCACCGACGTCGTCACGACCTTGATCGGGAGCGGCGCCGTTGTGCGGCCCTTATAAGTAACCGTCACCGTGGCGTCGCCGAGCGGCGTAGTGGACGGCACGACGCACGTCACGAAGTTGTTCGACGCGAAAAACATGATCGCCGAAGTAATCACGTCACCCGACTGAATCTGAACCGATGTGCCGCCCAACTCGTTCGTGAGAGGATAATCGGAGGCCGCTACTCCCACGGCCGGCCCGATGTTCCTTCCCGAGATGGCTAGCCGCGATCCCTGGGCAATGCCGGCGTTCGGCATGCCCGGAGGTGCATTGCTGAAGAAGTTGTAGACAGCGTCGGCACTGATCGGTGGAATGACGGGAGGCGTTAACAGAACCGTTGCGCCGCGCTGGGGTTGCGCTCCCGCCGGGAAAAACTGCTGGGGCAGAGGAGTCAGAGCGCCGCTGTCGGCGTCGATCGCTAATCCCGCGACGGCGTTGGCTTGCTGCCCCGGGACGTACAGGAACTTGCCCGACGGGTCCAGGATCGCGGCAAAGGCTCCTATGACTGCGCCGAACATCCGGCGCTGAGTCAGCGCGCCAGTAGCGCCAATATTGAACACACTCACTCCGCCGATGCCGACGGTGGTTACGTAAAGAAACCTGCCGGCCGGATCCACGGCGATTCCTGACACCCCTGGACCCGCGGGAACCGGCGATCCCACCTGCGTTAGCGCGCCGGTTGCTGAGTTTACCGAGTACACCAGCACTGCGTTGTCCTGCCTTTCCACGGCGAACAGGAATTTTCCGGCGGCGTCCATCGTCATCCAGAGCAGATTATTCCTGGCAGCGAATGGCGATCCGTCGGCAGGCGTCAGGGCTCCGTTGGCGGCGATGTTGAAGGCCGCGATCTGGCCCGCGCCCGCGGCGGAAACGTAGGCGAACTTGCCGTTCGGATGCACCACAACACTGCTGGGAGCTTGCGGGGTTGCGAACGGCGAACCTGGGATCGCTGACGTGGCCCCGGTCGCTGGATCGATGGTGAATGCAGAGACGTAATTAGCCCCCTGCTGCGCAACGAACGCGAAGTTTCCGGATGGGTCGATCGCCACGGCCTGAGGCCCGCTTCCGAGCGTCAACGGTGAACTGTTCAGGAGCGTGAGTGCGCCGCTGCCGGCGTCGATTGAAAACGCAGCCAGGTTCGGAGGACCCACGCCGCCGCCGGCGTTCGCCACATAGACGAACTTTCCGCTCGGGTGGACGGCCAGCGACTGTGGACTACCCGGGTCGGCTACCCGCGGCCGGACTTCCGTCAGAAGTCCGCTCTCCTGATCGATGACGTAAGCCGAGATCGTGCGGTCGCCGGCATTCCCGATATACAACATCTGACCAAACAGCTTTTGTGACACTCCTGTCAGGAAGAAAACCGCGACAAGCGAAAACAAGGGACACTTGGATATATAGACCATTTGGTCTTCTTCTCCTATATCCCCGATTGAAAGTCACTCTACACCAGCGAACGATCTTCGAGCAACAGTGGACCCCGGAATATGCAGTCCGGAATACCGCCGCTCACTCCGCGCTTAACGCGGCCGCCGCCTTGGCGATCTTCTCGAACAACTGAGCGGAACGGACGGGCTTGGAGACGTAGTCGTCCATGCCGGCTTCGAAGCAGCGGTCGCGATCGCCTTCCATCGCACCGGCGGTGATCGCGATCACCGGGACGCGGCGGCCGGTTTCCTTTTCCCGCTCCCGGAGAACGGCAGTGGCTTCGAGGCCGCCCATCACGGGCATCTGGACGTCCATCAGAACGAGGTCGAACGTGCCGGCCTCCAGCGCTTCCAGCGCTTGCTGGCCATTGGAGACCACGGTGACGGTGTGACCCTTTCGCTCCAGCAGATCGAACAGGAGTTTTTGATTGATGCCGTTGTCTTCCGCCAGCAGGATGCGCAACGGAGCGATCGGGCGGGAAAGCGGGATCTCGCCGTTGCCGCCGTTCGGTCGGGCCGGCGCGGTGCGGCCGAAGATGCCGGTGAAATGGAAGATGCTGCCGCGTCCGATGTCGCTTTCCACCCAGATGCGGCCCCGCATCATCTCGGCGAGCTGGCGCGAGATGGCCAGGCCGAGCCCGGTGCCGCCGAAGCGCCGGGTGGTGGATTCGTCGGCCTGGCGGAAGGACTCGAAGATCAGGTCCTGCTTCTCGGCGGGGATGCCGATGCCGGTATCGGTTACGGTGTAGTGGAGCAGGATCGAGTCCGGCGCCGGATTCTCTCCCACCAGGCTGATCGAAACGGCGCCGTCGGGAGTGAACTTGATCGCGTTGTCCACCAGATTGACCAGGACCTGGCGCAGCCTGCCGGGATCTCCGGTTACCGTATCGGGCACGTTCTCGGCGATCCGCCACTCCAGCAGGATGCCTTTCGCGCGGGCCCGGGGCAGCATGCTCCGGACCACGTCCTCGATATGCTGCCGCGTCTGAAACTCGCGCGATTCCAGATGCAGCATTCCGGCTTCGATCTTGGAAAAGTCGAGGATGTCGTTGACGATGGTGAGGAGCGAATGCGCGGCGTCGCGCGCCAGGCGCATGTACTCCTTACGCTTTTCCGGCAGCTCGGTGTCCAGCGCAAGCTCGGTCATGCCCATGATGCCGTTCAACGGAGTGCGAATCTCATGGCTCATGTTGGCGAGAAACTGGCTCTTGGTGCGCTCGCTTTGCTGCGCATCGCGGAGCAGGCGTTCGATGGCCTTATTCTGCTGTTCCACGAGGTTCTTCTCTTCCACCAGCTCGTGGGTGCGGCTCTGCACCGCGTCCTCCAGGCGGTGTTGCACGTCCAGCAGGCGGCGGATGCGGCTGGTCCAATAAATTCGCGCCAGCCAGATGGCCGCCAGAGCCATCAGGAGCTGGAACCACCAACTGCGCCACCAGGGGGGCCGGATGCGGAAGGCCACACGTGCCGGCTCGCGGCTCCACAGGCCGGCCCCGGACCTCGCCTGCACTTCGAAGGTGTAGTTGCCGGGCTCCAGATTCGGATAGCGGGCTTCGCCGCGCGACACTTCGGTCCAGTCGCGGTCCACTCCGGCCAGGCGGTATCGGAATCGCAGAGAATTCTCGTTGCGGAAAGATAGCGCGGCGAAGCGGGCGTCGAAAGTGCCGTCATCGTAAGCGACGGGCGCGACCGGAGCACGAGAAGCGGCAAAGCCGAGCGCGGGCCTGGCGCCGAAGCGGATGCTGGTGATGGCGACGGCCGGGCCCTCGCCGCGGCCGGTTTCAAAGAAGTCAGCCGGCGGATTAAAGCGCGAGAGCCCGCGGCTGGTGCCGGCGAGAATGCTGCCGTCGCGGTCGGCCAGCAGGGCGTTCTCGTTGCCGTCGTCCCAGACCAGCCCGTCGCTTTTGCGGAGATGCCTCCAGATTTTTCCGTCGCCGGCGGCCAGGCCGAAGTCGGTGGATAGCCAGACGCGGCCCTTCGCATCCACCGCGGCGGCATAGACCTTGTCGGAGGGCAGGCCTTCGGCCGTGGTGAAGTGATCGATGCGCAATTTGCCTTCTTGCCGGGAGAGACGGGAGACGCCGAGCGCCTCATAGTAGGCGACCCAGAGGTCGCCGTTGGGCGCCGCGGCCAGGCGGCGCGGGTAGTCGCTACGCAGGCCGTCCTTGGTGGTGAAGCGCGACCAGCGGCCGCTTTCGAAGCTGAGCAGGCCTTGGCGCGAGCACACCCAAAGAGCGCCTTTAACATCCACGGCGAGAGAAGCCAGGTTCGGGTCGGTGATGCCGGGAAGGGCGACGGGCTCGAACGTCTTGCCGTCATCGGAGCGGAACAGTCCCTCCCAGGTAGAAGCCCAGACGCGGCCGGCCGGATCGACCGCAAGCGAGACGGCTGCGGGGCTGGAGAGTCCGGCCGATTCGTCGACCGCGACGGCCCGGCGGGTTTCAGGGTTGATGCGGACCAGACCGCCTGTACTGGATGCGGCCCAGATGCGGCCGTCGGCTTGCGAGACCAGCGAGCTGATGCGGTTTTCCCCCAGGCCGGCGTCCTTCGTGAAGAGCGTGAAGCGCTCCGCGCCGGGATCCTTGAGATACAGGCCGCCATCGGTCCCCACCCACAGCCGGCCCTTGGGGTCGCGGTGGATGGACCAGATGCCGGCCGGCCGCAGGCCTTCGTCTTCCGCCCAGGCTTCCCACTGTCCGAAGCCGAGCCAGCGGGCGAGGCCCGCGCCGCCGAGTCCGATCCACAACGAACCCTCGCGGTCGTCGAGCACGCAGCGGACTGCTTCATCCAGGCCGCGATTACGCCCGATGATCCGCCAGAGGCCGGGCTCGCCGGTGACCAGGCCGCTGGAGGTGGCGATCCAGAGATGGCCTGAGCGGTCGACACTTAACTGGCCGCGCTGGTTGGCCACGGGCAGGCCCCCGGTGGAGTCTTCGAAACGCGACGCGCCCTTGGCGAGACGCATTAACTGCCGCCGGCTGCGAATCCACAGATCGCCAGCGCCGGCGGTGCGGATGCTGTCCCAGCGGTCGGCGGGGACGCCGCGTCCGGGTCCCCAGGGCTCGATGCGAGCCTTCTCCCGCTCGGCTCGAAAGAGAGTCTCGGCTTCGCTGCTGGAGAGGAAACACAAGGAGCGCTGACAGGAGAACCAAAGATTCCCGGACGGGTCGACATGAAGGGCGCGGAGCCCGGTGGCGCCTCCCGGCCGCATGGGGCCGTGGACCACAACCTTGCCGGGGTTGTGGGCGTCGGGTTCCACAGCAAGCAGGCCGGTGGAACTCAGGGCGAAGATCCGGCCGCGGCGGTCCGAAGCCAGGCCGTCTTCCAGGATGAGGCCGTTGAACACCGTTTCGAAACGATCGCTGGAGAGACGGGCGAGGCCGTGGAGGGTGGCGACCCAAAGTTCTCCGGCGGAAGTTTCATGCACAGCCGAGATGTAGGTGCTGGGCAACCCTTCGGCTTTGCCGAACGCGGTGAAGCGCTGGCCGTCGTAGCGGAACAGGCCGTTGGTGGTCCCCACCCAGATGAAGCCGGTTTTGTCCTGGACCAGGGCCCGCGGGCTGTAGTTCGCCAAGCCGTCTTCCTGGCCGTAAAAACGAAAGCTGTAGCGTTGGGCCCCCAGGATTGTGGGGATCGCCAGAAGCATGCACAGTTTTCGAGCCGGTGTATGGAACATCGATCGTGCGCACCGTGGGAGCCCTTTCATTGAAACATCCGGAGCCCGCGGGAGCAAACTGAGGTTGGGCCTGGCAACAGGCGGGAACGCCTGTCTCACGTACCCCTATAATGGAAAGTCCGGCCTGCCCCGTCCCGCAGACCCGCCGAAATCCATCACATCGGGTCCTCATCATGGCGATTCGTGTAGCGCTGCATCACAAGACCCACTACCGGTACGACCGGCGCGTGCGGGTGTCCCCGCAAATCATCCGTCTGCGGCCGGCTCCGCATTGCAGAACGCCGGTGCTCGGCTATTCACTGAAAGTGTCGCCGGCCGGCCACTTCATCAATTGGCAGCAGGACCCGCAATCGAACTATCTGGCCCGCGTCGTGTTCCCCGAACTGGTGGATCATTTCTCCATCGAAGTGGACCTGGTGGCCGACTTCACCGTGGTCAACCCTTTCGACTTCTTCCTGGAGCCTTCAGCGGAGCAGTTTCCTTTCGTTTACGACGAGTGGCTGGCGAAGGAGCTTGCGCCGTTCCTCGAAGTGCAGGCCGCGGGCCCGCTGCTCAGCGCGTATCTGGAAACGATCGGCCGCGGCGAGCATATCATCACATTTCTGGTGAGTCTGAACCAGCGGCTCCAGCACGAGATCAAATACCTGATCCGCATGGAACCCGGCGTCCAGACTCCGGACGAAACGCTCGAGCGCCGCTGTGGTTCCTGCCGCGACACGGCCTGGCTGATGGTCCAGATCCTGCGCAACCTCGGCCTCGCTGCGCGCTTCGTGTCCGGATATCTCATCCAGCTCAAACCCGACGAAAAGCCGCTGGACGGCCCGGAAGGCCCCGTGGCGGATTTCACCGATCTCCACGCCTGGGCTGAGGTCTACCTTCCCGGAGCGGGCTGGATCGGGCTGGACGCGACCTCCGGGCTATTCGCCGGAGAAGGCCACTTGCCGGTCGCGGCGACGCCGGATCCTTTTTCCGCCGCGGCGGTCAGCGGCGCCGTCGACCCCTGCGAGGTCACCTTCCACCACGAGATGTCGGTGCAGCGCGTTCACGAGGACCCGCGCGTCACGCTGCCTTACACCGAGGAACAATGGAAGCGCATCGAGGCGCTGGGCCACGCTGTGGACACCGAGATGCGAGAAGGCGACGTCCGCCTGACGATGGGAGGCGAGCCGACTTTCGTCTCTATCGACGATATGGACGGCGCGGAGTGGAACACCGAAGCGCTAGGCGCCGACAAGCGGCGGCTGGCCGGCGCGCTGATCACCCGCCTGCGCGACCGCTTCGCGCCGGGCGGCCTGCTGCATTTCGGTCAGGGCAAATGGTACCCGGGCGAAACGCTGCCGCGCTGGGCGCTGGCCTGTTACTGGCGTACCGACGGCCAGCCGCTATGGGAAGACCAGAGCCTGCTGGCGGCGGATGGCGCGGACCTGGGTCACGGCCTCGCCGACGCGAAGGAGTTCCTGCAGCGCCTGACGCGGCGCCTTGGGCTCAATCCAGGGTTCGCGGTTCCCGCGTTTGAAGATCCAGTCCACTACTTGAGCCGCGAAGGGCAACTGCCGGTCAACGTCGATCCCCTGGACAACCGGCTGGATGACCCCGAGGAACGCGAGCGGCTGCGGCGCCTCTTCGAGCGCGGCCTGGGCACGCCCACCGGCTACGTTTTGCCGTTGCGTCGCCAGAAAGCCGAAGACGGCGGCCAGTGGGAGACTGGAGCCTGGATGATGCGGAGCGGGCGACTGTTCCTGATTCCCGGCGACTCGCCGATCGGGTACCGTCTTCCCGTTCATAGCCTGCCGTGGGTCAAGCCCGGCGATTATCCTTATGTAATTCCCGAGGATCCGATGACGCGGCGGCCGGTGCTGGCCGCGCCGGCGCGCCGCCGGACGGCGCTGGAGCCGGGCGTTCCCGAGCCGCGTTCGGACGAAGAGCGGACTCCTGCGCCAGGAGAGTCCGCCGACTGGGTTATCCGGACCGCGTTCTGCGCCGAGTCCCGCGGCGGCCAGCTCCACCTTTTCTTGCCTCCGGTCCGCACGCTGGAAGATTTTGTCGATCTGATCGCGGCGGTCGAAGACACTGCGGGCGAGCTGCGAATTCCCGTGGTAATGGACGGCTACCAGCCGCCGCGCGATCCACGCATCAACCTGGTCAAGGTCACTCCCGACCCGGGCGTGATCGAAGTGAATACGCATCCGGCGCACAGTTGGGACGAGCTGGTTCGCAACACCACCGCGCTTTACGAGGACGCCCGGCAGTTGCGGCTGGGCACCGAGAAGTTCATGCTCGACGGGCGGCATTCCGGCACCGGCGGAGGGAACCACGTGCTGATGGGCGGACCCACGCCCGCCGACAGCCCGCTGCTGCGGCGGCCCGACCTGCTGCGCAGCCTGATCGGCTACTGGCTCAACCATCCCGCACTATCCTATTTGTTCTCGGGGCTTTTCATCGGGCCCACCAGCCAGGCTCCGCGCGTGGACGAGACACGCCAGGACAGCCTCTACGAGCTGGAGATCGCCTTCTCGCAGATCCCGCAGCCGGGGGAAGGAGAGTGCGCGCCCTGGCTGGTGGACCGCGTGTTCCGCCACCTGCTGGCCGACGTCGCGGGCAACACGCATCGCGCCGAGTTCTGCATCGACAAGCTGTATTCGCCGGATACCGCCGGCGGGCGGCTGGGCCTGCTGGAAATGCGCGCTTTCGAAATGCCGCCGCACGCGCGCATGAGCCTGATGCAGCAGCTTCTGATCCGCGCGCTGGTGGCCCGCTTCTGGAAGAAGCCGTACACGGCGCGGCCGGTCCATTGGGACACGCAGCTCCATGACCGCTTCATGCTGCCGCACTTTCTGCATCATGACTTCGAGGACGTGCTCGACGAGCTCCGCGACGGCGGCTATGCTTTTGAATCGGCCTGGTTCGCGCCGCATTTCGAATTTCGCTTTCCGGTGATGGGAGTGGTCAATCACGATGGCATTGAGATCGAGCTGCGCCAGGCCGCCGAGCCGTGGTATGTGCTGGGCGAAGAGCCCGCCGGAGGAGGCGCCACGCGCTTTGTCGACTCCTCAGTGGAGCGTCTCCAGGTGCGCGCCCGCGGCCTGGTGAAAGACCGCTACGTGATCACCTGCCAGGGCCGCCGCGTGCCGCTGCATTCCACCGGCGTGCAGGGCGAGTTCGTGGCCGGCGTGCGGTATCGCGCCTGGCGGCCGGCTTCGTGCCTGCATCCGACGGTGCCGGTGCACACACCGCTGATCTTCGACGTGCTCGATACGTGGTCCGGCCGGGCCATTGGCGGCTGCACTTATCACGTCGCCCATCCCGGCGGGCGCAACTACGTCACATTTCCGGTCAACGCCAACGAGGCCGAGGCGCGGCGCGGCGCGAGATTCTTCGGCATCGGCCATACGCCGGGGCGGATTGAGGCACTGCCGCCGGTCGAGGAAAATCCGCATTTTCCATTTACGCTCGATTTGCGGCGGGAGCCGGGGCCGCGATGAGGTAGGGGCGTGAGGCAAGGTGTTGCAGGATTCATCCTGCCCGGGCGGCGGCTAGCTCCGCCACTACCGCCGCGCCAACAGGTTCTTGGCGATAGCCATCAACTGAATATTGCTCGTCCCCTCGTAGATGCGGCCGATCTTTGAGTCGCGGAAAAGCTTCTCCACGGGGTAATCCTTCGTGATGCCGACGCCGCCGTGAACCTCAATCGACATGGAGGCGATGTTCTCCGCCGCCTGCGACGCGTAATACTTCGCCATCGCAGCTTCGGTGACGAAAGGCCGTCCGGTGTCCCGGAGGCGCGCGGCATTGTATGTGAGCAGGCGGGCCGCTTCCAGTTCCACGGCCATCCGCGCGAGCTGGAACTGGACGCCCTGAAATTCGGCGATGGCCTTGCCGAACTGTTTCCGCTGGGCGGCGTAGGCCAGCGCATGGTCGAGCGCGCCGCGCGCCAGGCCGATCATCTGGGCGCCAATCGCGATGCGGCCTTCGTTGAGCGTCTCGATGGCGATCTTGTATCCTTTGCCCACCTCGCCGAGCACGTTCTCGCGCGGCACGCGGCAATTGTCGAGGATCAGCTCGCAGGTGGAAGACGCTCGGATGCCGAGCTTGTCCTCCTTCTTGCCGACCTGGAAGCCGGGAAATTCGCGTTCCACGAGGAACGCCGTGATGCCCTTGTAGCCGGCCTCCAGGTTGGCATTGGCGAAAAGCAGAAACAAGCCGGATTCCGCGGCGTTGGTGATCCAGAGCTTGCGGCCGGTGATCAGGAAATGGTCGCCCTGATCGTCGGCGCGGGTGGCCAGGGCGAAGGCGTCGGAGCCGGAGCCGGCTTCGGAAAGCGCGAACGACGCCACAGTGTCGGTTGCGAGGCGCAGGAGGTAACGCTTCTTCTGGGCGGGGTTGGCCCAGCGGAGCAGCGCGTTGTTAACGATCGTGTTCTGCACGTCCACGATGACGCCGGCCGACGGGTCGACGGCCGAAAGCTCTTCCACGGCGAGTACGGCCTGAAAGAACGTGCCGCCCTGCCCGCCGTACTCTTCCGGGATCTCGATGCCCATCAGGCCAAGCTCGAAAAACTGCTTGAGGATGTCTTTGCGAAAGACGCCGGATTCGTCCATTTCGCGGACGAAGGGTGCAATCTGCTCGCGGGCAAAGCGGCGCACGGTGGACTGAAAAAGCTGCTCGTCCTGCGTGAGGACGGTGAGCGCGGGCGGTGCCTCGGCGGAGGCGATGGGTGCGGCCATGGCCTCAGTGTATCGTGGGGGCGGGGTGCAGGGAGAGGTGGGCGCGGCGGTTTTTCTGCCAGCAGGATTCCGCCGGCGCGGAGCACTGCGGTTTCTCGCGGCCGTAGCTGATGACCTGGAGACGATCCGGGCCGACGCCTTGCAGAGCCAGAAATTCCATTGCGGCGCGGCCGCGAAGGTCGCCCAGAGCGAGGTTGTATTCTGCCGAGCCGCGCTCGTCGCAATGGCCCTCGACGGAGATTTCCGGGTCGCGGAACGTCAGCAGGACATCGCGGAGCAGCGACGCATTGTGCCGCAAGGCGGCCTGCGCGTCGTCGCGAAGCGCGTGCTGGTCGTAATCGAAGTAGGCGTCTTCAAGCCGGGCGTTAATTTCGGCAAGTAGTTGATCGGCCGGCCGCGACGGCCGCGAGAGGTCTGAGACGATCGGTGGGTCTGGGGCAGTCTCTCGTGGTTGGACCGGCGCCGCCGTCTTTATCTCGGCCGCCGTAGCCGGAGAGGCGTCGACTGACGGCTCCGGCGCCGCAGGCACGCGGCCGGCTGCGAACGATCTGTCACGGTGAACGCAACCGGAAAGGAATGCGGTCAAGCCAATCAGAGCGGCCGTCGTTTTCATAGATTTCATTGAGCCAGAAAAGTTGCTTGGGAAGACATACCCTCGGAAAGGTATTTTCCGCCGGCGGCATTCGATCTATGCTGAGACTATTGTGCGACCCACGCCTGAGATCCAGTCGCGCCGTCTGATGCTCGCCGGATTCGGCGGGTTGCTGGCCCTGATTCTGCTGGCCGGGGGTTACGCGCTAATCGAGTTCGAACGCATCCGTGCGAACGACGCCGCGATGCGGGCGCAGCTCCTGGCGCGAACCCGCGCTCTCGACCGCGTGCGCTTTGGCATTCTGCTTTCCGGCACTCTGGCGCGGGACCTGATGCTGTCACCGGCCGAGCACGATGCGGCCGCGCTGCGGGAGCGGCTGGCGCGCTTGCAGACGGATACCACTTCGGCGCTCGACGAATCCGGCCCGCCGATGCCGGCGCTGACCAGCCTGCGCGGGGAGATCCACACCTACTGGAAATTAATGGCTCTGATGGGGGACGTAGGGCGGAAGCGGAAGTCCGCGGGTGTCGATGCGTTCTTCTACCGACAGATGGCGGAAAGGCGGGAGAGTATGCTCCAGATCGCCGCCCAGGTGGCGTCCGTCGGCGACGCCGAAGCCCGCGCCGGCGACGCGCGGCTGGCGGTGCTCTACCGCCGTGCGCGCTGGAGCGCCGCGGCGGCGCTGGCCCTGGCCTTCGCCGGAGGGTTGCTGCTGGCGGGCTCGGCGATGCGCAGGCTGCTGGCGCTGGAAGGCGAGGCGGCCAAGGTGCGCGCCGACTTGCAGGATCTTTCGGCGCGCCTCGTCAATGCGCAGGAGGAAGAGCGGCGGGCGGTGGCGCGGGAGCTGCACGACGGCATCGGGCAATCGCTTTCCGCCCTGCTGGTGGAGGCGGGAAACGCGCAGGCGGCGAGCGACGGAAGAGCGGGCGGCCATCTGGAATCCATCCGCACGTTGGCCGTCCGGGCGGTGGAGGCGGTGCGCGACATGGCCTTGTCGCTGCGGCCGTCGATGCTGGACGATTTCGGGCTGGCGCCGGCGCTGGAGTGGCAGGGCAGGGAAGTGTCGCGGCGTACCGGGCTTCGAGTGCGCGTGACCGCCGACCCGGCGGCGCTTGATCTGCCCGACGAGCACAAGACCTGCATCTATCGCGTGGCCCAGGAAGCGCTGGCGAATTGCGCCCGGCACGCGCGGGCTAAGCAGGCTCGGGTGGCAGTGAATCAGACCGCGCACCACGTCACCCTGACTGTGGGAGACGACGGCGTCGGCTTCGATCCGCGGCGCGTGCGCGGGCTGGGGCTGCTGGGAATCGAAGAGCGCGTGACGCGCCTGGGCGGATCGGTGCTGGTGGATTCGTCGGCCGGGCGGGGCACGGTGATCTCCGTGCGGCTTCCGCTGCCCGAGCCGCTCGCGATGTCCAGGAAGGCCAGCGCGTGAAAACCACGCGCGTCGTGCTGGCCGACGATCACACCGTGATCCGGGAGGGCCTGCGTCTTGTCGTGGAACGCCAGCCGGACCTGGTCGTCGTAGGCGAAGCCGCCGACGGCCACGAGGCCGTGGAAGTATCCGCGCGCGAGAACGCCGACGTGGTGGTGATGGATATCACCATGGCGAGGCTGAACGGCATCGAAGCCACTGCGCGGATCACCGCGAAGCAGCCGGCGGCCGGGGTCGTGATCCTCAGCATGCACAGCGACGAAAGCTATGTGTTGCGCG
>JACXTT010004932.1_pt1 | contig 19604 bp, 18 predicted proteins | sample 9270951 | NCBI WGS metagenome assembly JACXTT01 (sample SAMN15532306, study PRJNA645909) | rock metagenome | isolation source: weathered quartz diorite | place: Puerto Rico | collected 2017-06-21 | reverse complement strand
CCGCAGCATGCAGAAAATTTCTCGAAAGCGAAAGGCTGGCCGCTTCGGGACCGCGAAGTTCGCGGCGAGCCCCATACAGGACATCCCCAACGACAGGATTTCCGAGCGATGCCATATGCACTCGAATCTGGTGCGTCCGCCCAGTGTCAATCTGCACTTCCAGCAAGGTGAATTTTCCGTAAGGCGAATCCAGCCTCCGCTGAACCGTGTAATGGCTGATCGCCTCACGGCCACCCGCACGCCGCGTGGTCATGCGAGTGCGTCGCACCCGGTCGCGACTGATGCTGCTGTCTATGGTTCCGCGATCGCGCTTCAACCAGCCTTGCACCAAGGCAACATATTTTTTCTTGATTTGCCTCCCGCCAAACTGCGCCGCCAGGTGGCGATGCGCTTCGTCGCTTTTAGCCACCACGATCAAGCCGCTGGTAGCCTTGTCCAGCCGGTGCACGATCCCGGGCCGCAGTTCTCCCCCGACCGATGAAAGCTGGCCAAAGTGATGCAGCAGTGCGTTCACCAGGGTTCCGCGATTGCGCTGCTCTTCGGTTGCGCCGGCTCCTGCGTGCACCATCATGCCTGCGGGCTTGTTGACCACCGCCAGATCGGAATCTTCGTAAACGATGTCGAGCGGAATGTCTTCCGCTAGGGCGCGAAACGGCGCCGGCTGAGCAGTTGCAAGAATCGCAATGCGCTCGCTGCCGCGAAGACGCAGAGACGCTTTGACGGCTGAGTCATCCACCAGCACCAGACTTTGAGAGATGAGTTGCTGCACCCGGGCGCGGCTGGTCCCGGAGAGGTGTCGAACCAGAAACTGATCCAGCCGCGTGCCAGTATCATCCGGAGTGGCGGAAATCAGAACTGGAAATTGAGGCATGTGAGCGCGGGTCATGTAGGCACGAGCGTCACGCTCGTGCTCGTCCCCGATGGGGACGACTGTTGTTGACGGTAACTAAGTCCAGCCTATCGCGGCGCGTGCGCCGGAACCGCCCTGGGAGATGACTTCAGCCACCAAATGAAGCCGCCCGTAATCACCAGGCAGACAGAGATCAGTTGAGTGCCGGTCATGAATCCGCCGAACACAGAACCGCGTCCCGGATCGTCGCGAATGAATTCCAGGAAATACCGGGCGATACCATAGAGGATGAGAAACGTCGCCAGCACCTGTCCGTCGAACTTCTTGCGCTTGAAGAGCCACGTCAGAATAAAGAAATTGGCCAGCTCGACCGCCGCCTCAAACAACTGTGTAGGCTCAAGCGGAACTCCCAAGGGAGTGTAAGAATTCAGGTTGGCAATGGGATTGGTAAAGGTCACACCCCAGAAGTGTTGCGTTGGTTTGCCATAGCAACAGCCGGCGGCAAAGCATCCCACCCGGCCGATTGCGTGTCCCATCGCAAGGCCTGGGGCAAATGCGTCCCAGGTGGCCAGCGCCGGCATGCGGTGCTTGCGTATGTACCACACTGCCGCCACCGCGGCCCCAATCAGCCCACCAGAAAATACTCCACCTGCCTGCAACGTACTGAAACTAAAAATGTCTCCTGGATGCGCCGAGTAGTACCCCCAGTCGTTGACGATGTAGAGGATTTTGGCGCCAATGATGCCGCACAGGACGACCATCACTCCCAGATTCCAGGCATCATCCGGATTGATGCCCTGCTTACTCGAATTGCGGACGCTGATCCACAAGCCGATCAGAACCCCCGTAGAAACCAGCACTCCGTAAGTAGGAAGGAAAAACCTGCCGATATGAAAGAGTTGTGGAAACACTGTGGTTTAGATGCGACGCAAAAGAACTAAGTTACAGCCAAGTTTAACAGGGGAGGGGCGCAACTGTTCACCACGCGAGCCGTCAAGACCGCGCAGTCGCGCAAGAAAGCAAGCCGACCCACTGTGCCGTGTGACGGGCCGAGAATGAACCCGTCGGTAGACGTTGGGCGCCCGCCGAGACCCATTAGGCATCTCCGCATGGCGGAGCACTGCACACCGGAACCTAGTTCGAGTCGAGCTCCCGTTCATTCAGCATTGGTTCAAAAATCGGTTACCGCCATCACCAACCCGGCAGGTCGGCTTTCAATCCGGATGCTAGGGTAAACCTCCCTGCGTTGGCAATAGGGAAGGCCCAAAAAGTTGGCAATCGGCTTGCCAGCAACTTTCGTAAGGGGCGAACAGAAATGGGGAGTGCCGCCCCTTCGACTTCGCTCAGGGATAATCAAGTGAGGTAAAACTAATCAGCGCGGCTTCGCTGCTGGCTGAAAGGGATAGCTGATAGCTTTTATCCAGCGCGCCGCTTGTCGCCAAGGACTTCGTCAAGCGCGCTGGAAAGACTCTGGGCACGCCGCAGGTAGTCGCCCGAACCAACATCTTGGTTGCGCTTCAGCAAATGATATTCGTCGGCGATATTGAGCGCTGCCAGCACAGCCAGACGCGCGGTATCGACAGTATGGGTCTGTTCCGCCACCGCTCGCATTTTTCCATCTACGTATTCGGCCAGCTTGAGAATGTACTCCGCGTCGGAGCCGCGAAGATTGTAGGCCTGGTCGAAAATCTCCACCCGGACAGCGTTGTTGCTGGGGTCTTTCACCGCAGCGTGCTTAGTGGCTGTTGCCATACTTGTCTCTCCTGGGACGGAATCTCTGACCGGATCAGCTAACTGCCTGCTCCTCGGCAATCGATTCTATCTGCGTCAGCATTTTTTCCACCCGGCCGCGAATCTCCTCACGTTCCTTCCGTAGCCGCACCATCTCGCGACGCAAACTCTCCAGTTCTTCTTCGCGTTCTTCCAATTGCTGGCGCAGACGCTGTGTATCGCGCTCTGCGGCCGCCCGAGCCTCACGCCCGGACTTGTATAGCTCAATGGTGCGATAAACTTTCTCTTCGAGCGCCTGAAAATCGTCAGCCGGAACCTGGGCAGATACTCCTTCCGCCATTCTCACAGACATGGTGTCACCACTTCCTATGGAACAATTGAGAACTTTAGCGCAGTATACCGCAGAAACCCGTATATGGATCAATGGATAGGGCATCGGGCAGGGGGCTGAATTTGCTGCGGGGGCGAGTTGCGAGAGCAAGATGCCCTCTCGACAGCCGGCGGGACGCAGGCGCCTTTAGGCCCTTAGACTGACCTCGGGATACGCAGTTTCCTTAGACGCTCGGCCGCTGCATCCAGCGTTTCGTCGCGCTTGCAGAAGGCAAACCGTACCTGTTGCGCTCCGTCTCGCGGGTCCTTATAGAAACTCGATCCCGGCACGACCGCGACGCCAATCTCTTTGATCAGATACTTCGTAAACTCCACATCGTTTTCGAATCCGAAGTCGCTGATATCGGTCATCACGTAATACGCGCCCTGCGGCCGGAAGCATCGGAAACCAACCTCGTCCAACACAGGGATGAGTCGGTCGCGTCGCTTGCGGTATTCCTCAGCTAGTCCCTGGTAGTAGGCTGCGGGTAATCCTAGCGCTGCCGCCCCGGCCTGCTGCAGGGGCGCAGGCGCTCCCACGGTCAGAAAATCGTGGACTTTGCGAATCGCATCTGTGATCGCAGGTGGCGCCACCGCCCATCCCACGCGCCATCCGGTGACGCTATAGGTTTTCGACAGCCCATTGATTGTTATCGTCCGCTCACGCATGCCGTCGAGGGAGGCGATTGAAATGTGCGTGCCGTCATAGAGGATGTGCTCATAGATTTCATCGGTGATAGCGAGAACGTTGAACTCAACGCACAAGTCACGAATCAGTTCCAGTTCGCTGCGCGTGAAGACTTTCCCAGTGGGATTGTTCGGTGTATTCACGATAATGGCTTTGGTCAGATGGTGAAACGCCGCCCGCAGTTCGCGCTCATCGAAAGACCACTCGCCTTCGGGTGTAACTGGAGGATGCAATTTCACAAACCGCGGCTTGGCGCCAGAAAGAATCGCGTCCGGTCCGTAGTTTTCGTAGAACGGCTCGAAGATCACTACTTCGTCACCGGCATTGCAGATGGCCAGCAGAGTGGAGATCATGGTCTCAGTCGAGCCGCAGCAAACCGTGATTTCGCGCTCGGGATCAACCTGGATACCCTGCCAGAGCTTCATCTGCCGCACGACGGCGTCGCGAAGGTCCTTCGCTCCCCAGGTGATGGCGTACTGATTGACGTCGGCTGCGATGGCTTCCTGCGCGGCCTGTTTGATCTCGGCCGGCGCTGGAAAATCGGGGAAGCCTTGTGAAAGGTTGACCGCGCCATGCAGCATAGCCTGGCGCGTCATGTCGCGAATCACCGATTCTGTGAAGTGCGCGACCCGGCCGCTGAGAAAGGACTTTTGTTGGAGGGCTGTGTCGGCCATAAGTGGTCAGCCTAGCACAGGAGCGACTTTTGTTGGCGCCCTCACGCGATCTGCAAAGTCCGGGAAAATGCCTGGGTGGCCTTACTATTGTGCGTCAGCAGCTAGAGTTGGTGAATCAGGGAGGAAACAAGGCTCACGTGCCTGCACTCGGCCGTCTTACTGCTCTTCACCGGGACCGCACTGGGTCAGTCTGGAATGGCTACAGTCAGTTCCCCTGGCGAAAATCTTGCCATTACCTTCCGTACCGTTTCGTCCTTCCAGCCAGTCCCAGGCGGCGATGCGGGTCCTGCGCCGGAACCAGCTCGCCATGGCGGTCAACTTGCCTACCCGGTGTCCGGTGGATCGATCGATGATCGCAAGGCCCAGCTTGCGGCAGGAGGCGGCTACGCGGTGCGGCTGGTTCCGGTCCAGCCTTGACGGCGCGGTTGACAACCGTTGCCGTCAAGCGGTTTCCCGCTTCGCCACCTGCTCAAGGCCGCGCTCTTTTATTTCCGCCTCGCGGATCTTGAACTTCTGAATTTTCCCCGTCACCGTCATCGGGAACTCATCGACGAACCGGATATGCTGGGGAATCTTGAAGTAGGCAATCTTTCCCTCACAGAACTTCCAGATTTCGTCCTCGGCAGCACTCGTGCCCGGTTTCAGCCGTATCCACGCCAGCACTAATTCGCCCAGGCGTTCGTCCGGAATTCCCACCACTTGCACTTCGGCTACTTTCGGATGCGTGTACAAAAATTCTTCTACCTCCCGCGGATAAACATTCTCGCCGCCGCGGATGATCATGTCTTTGGCGCGGCCAGTGAGGTGGATGTATCCGTCCTCGCGCATCACGCCGAGGTCGCCAGTATGCAGCCAGCCTTCGCGATCCACTGCTCGGGCCGTCGCCTCAGGATCGTCGTCGTAGCCCTTCATCACCATGTATCCCCGCGCACATACCTCGCCCTGCTCGCCGACCATCATGGTGCTGCCATCCAGGGGAGAGACGATCTTCATTTCCGTGCAAGGAAGCGCCTTACCCACCGTAGAGACTCGCATCTCGACCCGATCATCCGGCGCCGACATCGTGACCACAGGCGTGCTCTCGGTCTGACCGTAGCCAATCGTCAACTCGGGGCAATGCATTTCGCACATTACCCGCTTCATCACTTCTACCGGACACGGTGCGCCCGCCATCATTCCCGTGCGCAGACTACTCAGATTGAATCGCTTGAACTCGGGAAGGCCGAGCTCCGCGATGAACATCGCGGGCACGCCATAGAGAGATGTCACTCCTTCCGCCTCTACGGCCTCGAGCGTAGCGTGCGCATCGAATGTCCAGTTGGGCAAGACAATCGCCGCGCCGCTGGCCAGCGCTGCCATCGTCCCAATCACGCAGCCGAAGCAGTGGTACATAGGCAGGGGAACGCAGATGCGATCGCGCTCGGTGTAACGCATCCCTTGGGCCAGCATCCGGCCGTTATTGACCTGGTTACGGTGCGTCAGCATCACGCCCTTCGGCGTACCCGTAGTCCCCGAGGTGTATTGAATGTTGGCGACGTCTTCGGGCTGGGTCGCCGGGTTAATTTCGCATTTGGCTTGCCGAAACGTTGCCCAAGCCGGTGTCCCGAAAACCACCACATGTTCAAGGGCCAGGGTCTGGCCGCACCGTGCCTCCGCCAGAATCTGCGCATACTCGGCGCGGCTGTCCCGCTCCCACAGAAAGAGAGCTTTCATGCGTGACTGGCGCAGAGTAAACGCCAGTTCGTGGGTACGGTAGGCGGGGTTGACGTTGACCAGAATCGCTCCGGCACGTGCGCAACCCAGGTGCAGCATCACCCATTCGATGCAGTTGGTAGACCACAGGCCAACCCGATCTCCGGGCCTGATCCCGAGTGACCACAAGCCACGCGCGACAGAGTCCGCCAGTTCGCGCAGTTCGCGCCAGGTGCAGCGTTTCGATTGATGAAGGGAAACCAGGGCCAGACAGTCGCCCGAGCATTCGACGGTCTGATCGAGCACCTGCCCGATCGTCTTCTCCCACAATGGCTGATCCGGTCCGGACGAGTAGCTGAGCATTCGCATCCCCCAAAGCCGTCCGCGATTCTAGCGCAATTTCTCTTGCGCCTGCTCTAACTCCTTCGAGGTGGAGTTCCGCATCTAGTGTGCACCTGGGCCACGAACGAAAAACTGTTCCTTGTCCATTTTCGCGGGCACGGCGACATCGAAAAATCCGACCATCATTTCCTGGTAGATCTGATCGCCCCAGATGACGGTCGCTCCCGGGTCGGGATTGTGGGGGTTGTTGCGCGAGTTGTCATACCATGCCACGGCTTGCAACCTTGTTCCTGCCTTCAGCATTCTCGGCTCCGCCAGGCGATACCTTAACTGCCAATGAAAGTGATAGTTCACGCGAAACAGCGGCTGAAGCGATCCATCAGGCCGCACGATGTCGTACTCGAACCGCTTTCCGCGGAGATGCATGTGCGGAAACAGACTGAGCAGGGTCGCGTCATGCGGCAGCGTGCCCCGGATCGCTACGCGAAAATCATCCGCGCCCGGCGGAATGATAAAGGCGTGATCGTTGAGCTGCAGAGTGATCACACGCTGCGGTGGCGGCGTCTTGGCGAAAACCATGCCAATGCTGGTTTGCTCGCGTCCGGCGTGGCCGTTGGTGGTGTAGTGGATCTGAAACACTAGGTCCGATCCCGCGGGAATGAATTTGGCCATGCCGTCGGGCCAGCGATCTGGCGAACTGCCGGGCGCATACACCAGCAGCAGATCACTGGTAGTGCCGTGCGCGTCGAGCCGGTCCTGTGGATCGCTGAGCGTGGAAGCCGTGAAGGGCACGCCGATCGGCGCATGGCGCAGCCAGTTGGATGTGGGCGGCCGAATGTAGACGACCGCGTGGTGCACATACTGCGGGCTGGAAGGATGGATCTCCGCCATCTGCACCCACCTGTCTTCGCTGAAATGCGTGGGCACGATTTCGTATGTGTATTCCACATCGCCATCGGCTGGGAGATTGACAGACGCCGGCATTCTTAAAACCACATCAGGCCGCGAAATATTCCAGCCTTCAGGCCACTGCAGCGGCGCAGGAGCATCGTGCGGGTTACCTGCTGGGGCACCAGATTTTACCCAGCCCAGCAGGGTTACGGTTTGTTGTTCGGTGAGTGATGGGTCGTTTGCGAAGTGCCCGAAACGAGGGTCCGCAAACCACGGCGGCATCATCTTGTTTTGAACGACCCTGGCGATGGCAGGCGCCCATAGCCGCGTCTGCTCGTAGGTCACCAGAGGCATGGGCGCAATTTCACCCGGGCGGTGGCAGCTTTGGCAGTGATCCTGAAGGATGGGAACAATGTCCCTATAGAACGTAAAAGGCCCAGCCGTTGTCTGGCCTGCCGCGGAGCTGGATGCTAAAAAAAAAGCGGCGAAGAGGATTACAAGTGACATCAGCAACGACCGTGTGGCGCCCACTCGGAGCAACGCCCAGCTGAGTCGAAGGGACTCGGCGGGCCGAGCTCGGCTCGGTAGTGTTTACGCCCTCAACTTGCCGCCCAACCCTTCGAGTGCACCGACGATTCGTGCCGACCACTGCGCAACTTCATCTTCGCGTAACGTGCGCTCATGCGACTGGAATGTCGCTCTCAGTAAAAGCGAGTATTTGCCGGCCGGAACGTTTCCTCCCCGGAAAATCTCCGCCGCAATGAGGCTACGCAACTCTGCCATCTCGAGCTCGGTTACAGAGTTATTGATCTTCTCGAACGCAACTCCATCGGCGAAGACGAATGAAAAATCACGCTCCACCTCGGGATAGCGCGGCAAAGGCGCGTATCGCGCAGCGCGCAGGCCATGCGCGTACAGGCGGTCCAGATAAAATTCCGCGATCAGGACATCTTGACGCAGCTTGCGGGCGGCGGCAACGTCGGGATGAATTTGTCCCAACTGTGCGACCGCAACGCCATCCATCAGCGCCCGGGCTGAACGGCCGGGGTGATAGTAGTCGGCAGTCTTCTGATCGAAGGCCAGGGTATTGTGCGCGAAAGGATGCAAGAGACTCTCCACGTCGCCCTTCAGTGCGAAGAAGCTTCCGTCGCGGACACCCCAGCCGTGGGTTGGCTGCGAGGGCGAGCTGTTCCCTGCGCTGGTCGCCCACCCCATACAAATGCGTTTAGGTTCGGCTGTGGCCGATCCCGCTGCTTCGAACACGCTTCCTGCTTCGAACAGGCGCACCTCGTTCGCGCCACGGTTGAGATTGTAGGCCAGCATATTGAGCATGCCTGGCACCAGTGAGCTGCGCATCACCGACGCCTCTTCGCTCTGGGGATTGGCCAGCTCGACCACTGGTACTGCGGAAAATGTTTCCGCGTCCTGGTGGGAGATGAAGGTCAGCGAAATTGCTTCGTTGTAGCCGAGGGCCAAAAGCGACGTGAGCACCTTGCTGTCTTTGGCGGCATGCCGGGGATCAACCACCGCCCCCGCGTAGGCGGGCAGGGTGTTGGCAAATTTGTCGTAGCCGTGCAGGCGTGCGATCTCTTCCACGACATCGATTTCGCGCTCCACGTCCAGCCGCCAGCTCGGAATGTGGACGGTGAAATCCGGATCGCCGCCACGCTCCGGCATCAGCTCGAAGCCAAGCTGCTTGAGAATGCGGAAGATTTCATTGGTCTCCAGCTTTTCCCCGAGAATACGATGCACTTCCGAAAGACGCAGCGCCACCGGAGCCAGATCGACCTGCCGCGCCACCGTGTCGATCCTTTCCCCACCCAGTCTGCCGCCCGCCGATTCCAGGATCAGCGCCGCCACGCGGTCACACGCCAGCGTGGTAGCTGCGAAATCCGCGCCACGTTCGAAGCGATGCGAAGCGTCCGTGTGCATGCCGTGGCGTCGCGATGTCTTGCGCACCGTGGACGGATCAAACCAGGCCGCCTCGATGAGGATGTTGCGGGTCTTCTGAGTGATCATGGTGTCGAACCCGCCCATCACGCCTGCGAGCGCGACCGGTTTCACCGCGTCGGCAATAACCAGATCGTCCAGCGTGAGCTTGCGTTCAACTCCATCTAGCGTCTTGAGAACTTCGCCGCTGAACGCCCGGCGCACTAGAATCTTGCCACCTTCGAGCAAATCGAGATCGAATACGTGGGTGGGATGCCCCATCTCCCAGAGGGTGTAGTTGGTGGCGTCGGCGGCGTTGTTAATGGGGCGCTGCTCGACTAGGGTCAGTCGTCCTGCGATGGCTGCCGACGAGGGCTTGATGTTTACGTCACGAAGAATGCGAGCGGTATAGCGCGCACACCCTACCGGGTCTGTGATTTCGACTGTGAAAGCCTCAGCGACCTGCGATGCCGGAAGCTTGCATCCGATAGACGCCAGGGACAGATTGTAGATGGCCGACGCTTCCCGTGCCACGCCATAGTGGTTCATGGCATCCGGACGATTAGTGCCAATCTCCATTTCAAAAATGGCATTCGCTCCATCGCCTACCATGCCTTCGACGGCAATGCCAACCGAAGTGAGATCCTGCGCCAGGCGGAGATTGTCCACCTTGGGATCGACGAACTCGCGCAGCCATTGTGGAGAGAGTTTCATTCTAATCTTGTAGCGCCGGGACGGCGGCGCTACAAAAACCTATGCAAATTGTTCTAAGAACCTGACGTCGCCGTTGAAGAAAAACTGAATGTCGTCCACTCCGTATTTCAGAATCGCGATGCGGTCTGCCCCCATGCCGAAGGCAAAGCCGCTAACCTTCCTGGGATCGTAATCCACAAAACCGTACACGTTGGGATCGACCATGCCGCAGCCCAGAATTTCGATCCATCCGGTCTGCTTGCAGGGACGACACAGCTCCGTCCCGCGCTTGCCGCTGCCTCCACAAATGAAACAAGACACCATCATCTCGGCGCTGGGCTCGGTGAAAGGGAAGAACGACGGCCGGAAACTGGTCTTCACACTCGAGCCGAACAGCGACTTCATGGCGTGATCAAGGGTGCCTTTCAGGTCGCAGAAAGTGATGTTCGTGTCCACCGCGAGCCCTTCGACCTGATGAAACATTGGCGAGTGGCTGGCGTCGGGAGGATCGTTGCGATGCACCTTACCCGGAATCACAATTCTGACCGGCGGTTTCATTTTCTGCATGGTGCGAATCTGCACCGGGGAAGTATGCGTTCGCAGCAGTAGCCGCTCGCGCTGCGGCTTCGATTCCTGCCCGGCGATAAACAGCGTGTCCTGGCTGTCGCGTGCCGGATGGTTGGGAGGGAAATTCAGCGCCTCGAAATTGTAGTAATCGGTCTCAATGACCGGCCCTTCCTGAACTGAGTAACCGAGATTGCGGAACACGGAAACGATCTCGTGCATGGTCTTGATCACGGGATGCTCGGCACCTAAAGGACGGCGGATGCCAGGGAGGGTGATGTCGAGGCGGTCAGCCGATTCCTTAATCGACCGCCCCGTGGAGAGGTGAAGTTGAAAATTCTCCGCCTTGGAGACCACGTCTTCGACCAGCGTTCTGATCTCGTTGACCCGCCGCCCCACCTCGCGCTTCGCTTCTTTCGGTGACGGCTTTAGCCACAAATCATTGATCTGCGTTAGCACGCCGTTCTTGCGTGCCATCCAGCGGTCCCGAAACACCTTCCGGTCCGCTTCGCTCTCAACTGCTTTGGCTTCTTCGCTTAAGGCGGCGCGCAGCTTCTCAACGGCCTTGTCCAGCGCCGCTGCGGTGTAGCTTTTCAGTTTGGGGACGGTGTACATGGAACAGTAATCGGTCCTCGGTTCTCAGTTGTGGTGAGCATCGCGCGAAATGTTGCTAGCAACGTCTCTACGGCTTCTCTCGCGCCGGTAGATTCGATGATCGAGAGATCCAATTAGACCCCTCGCGACTGAATGCTAAGTGCTGAATGCCGAGAGCTGGTTACGCTGCCCCGCCGAGAGCGCCCTTCGCCTGCTCGGCGAGGCTTCTAAACGCGCCAGGATCGTTCACCGCGAGGTCGGCCAGCATCTTGCGATCCAGTTCCACTCCGCCCTTCTTGAGCCCGTGGATGAACTGGTTGTAGCTCATCCCGTTCAGTTTGGCGGCAGCGCCGATGCGTACGATCCAGAGCGAGCGGTATTGCCGCTTTTTCTGCTTGCGGCCGGAGTATGCGAACTTCAGCCCACGCTCCACCGCTTCTTTAGCGGAACGGTAAAGTTTGGACTTGGTTAGGAAGTAGCCGCTGGCGCGCCCAAGTATCTTTTTGCGCTTAGCGCGGCGCTTGGTTCCACGTTTTACCCGAGGCATGATTTAAGCTCCTTTTTCACTTCAAGTTACGGCGGCTGGAGGTAGGAGACTTGAAGGTCTGGTTACCTCTTCACCGGCCCGGGCCGCGTGTCGAATTGACGGCAGCCACATACGCCGCGCGGTCGAGGGCGACCGCGCCACAAATCTAGTACAACCATCTATTACGGAATCATTCTCTTGATTTTTGGGGTGTCGGCGTCGCTTACCAGAACACCTTGCCGCAGCTTGCCTTTGCGCTTCTGGCTCTTTGACGTCAGCATGTGGCGCAGGTGCGAATGATGGCGCTTGACCTTCCCCGTGGCAGTTTTCTTGAAGCGTTTAGCAGCGCCCTTATGGGTTTTCAGTTTCGGCATAAATCCTCAGTCAGCAAATTACCACTTGGCAATTAGCGCTTGGTCAAAGCGGCATCTGCCTTAAGGGCTAGGTGCCAAGTGCCATTCTAATTGTGATTTCGATTAACCTACGCCTGGTTTGCGCGTCCCGGCGCCGGCTGGGATTGCGCCGGCTGTTTCTGCCCGGAATCTTTTTTGGGTGCTAGAATCGCGTGCAGCGTATTGCCCTCCTGCCGCGGCCGGAACTCCACAATGCCCTTGTCGGCAATATCTTTGATCAGCCGCTCCAGGATTTCGCGCCCCAGGCCGGTGCGCGTCATTTCCCGGCCGCGAAAGAAAATCGTTGCCTTGACCTTGTCTCCCTCGTCCAGGAAGCGCAGCACATGGTTCTTTTTCGTCTGGTAGTCGTGGTCGTCCACATTAATGCGGAACTTTACTTCCTTCACCACGATTACTTTCTGGTGTTTCTTGGCCTCGCGCTCCTTCTTTTCCTGCTGATACAGGAATTTGCCATAGTCCATGATGCGGCAAACGGGAGGAGCGGCGGTGGGCGAAATCTCGACCAAGTCCAGGTTTTTCTCGCGGGCCAGCTTGAGCGCGTCGTAGGGAGTCAAAATGCCAATCTGCTGCCCTTCATCGTCAATGACGCGAATTTCCCGCGCTCGAATGCGATCGTTTGTTCGGATAAAACGTTTATCGATACAGCCCTCCGTCGACTAACAGGTCGGATGAGATGGGAAAAGTATAGCATGGCAGGGGTTAGCCGTCGTCGCGCGGGCTGGCAATGGACGAATTCGGCCGCGCGCCCAGATTTCTAAGAACCCCCGGTACTTGAAAAGCCACGGCTATGGGCCGTGGCTTTTGTCTTCCTCCCTTGGTTGATGTGACAGGCTAAGACGCGCGACGCTTTTCCACGTCTTCCGACCCTTCCCGATCGCGCCGGTCACCAACGTCGCCGCTCTGACCGGGATTCTTCTTGGTTGGATCCTGCGGGTTATGCACGTCGCTCTGCGATGGATCCTTCCGGCTGGGGTCATTTACGTTTCCCGGATCGTTCTGTTGCCGCTGTCCCGGATTCGGCTGGTTCTTCTCGTTTTCAGTTCCCATGAATCCTCCGTGATATGAACCACAAACGTTGCTTTTTTGTGACGTTCTGCAACGCCAGAAACTTAGGTGCTTAATGTCCGGTTCGGGTAGCCTAGCGGAGAAAATTTTCTCTTGGAGTGTTTCTCAGACGAGAGATCAGCGCCATCCTCCATTAGAATGGCGGTCAGTCCGATCGTGATTACGGGATGCGACGTTCCTTTCAATTCGAAGCGAAGGAGTGGGTCATGACGAATCGCAACCTGCTGCCGAGCGTCACCCTGCTTTGCGTATCGACGCTATGTGTATCGACTCTGGCCTCTGCCCAGGTGGGAGAGATTGCGAGACAACTGGGGCTGGGGACCAAATTAAGTGATACCAAGATCTCCTCGGGCCTCAAACAGGCCCTGCAGATTGGAGCGGAACAGTCGGTAAGGCTCACGGGGCGCCCCAACGGCTATTTCGGCAACCCGGCGATCAAGATCCTCATGCCCAATAATCTGCGGACCCTGGAGAAAGGTTTGCGCATGGTGGGCTACGGGCCGAAGGTGGACGATTTCGTGTTGAGCATGAACCGCGCCGCGGAGGCTGCTGCTCCCGCCGCGCGCAAGATATTTATCGATGCCATCACAGCCATGGCGATCGATGATGCCCGTGGGATTCTTTCGGGCGGAGACACCGCGGCCACCAACTACTTCAAGAATAAAACCACGCCCCAGCTCACGGCCGCCTTCGGGCCCGTGGTGGAACAGAGCATGGCTAAAAACGGTGTGGTCAGGCAATACAACGCACTCACAGCCCAATACAAATCGATTCCATTCGCCAAGAATCAGGATCTGGACATTAGCCACTACGTGCTTTCCAAAGCTCTCGGCGGACTGTTCTACGAATTGGGTGAGGAAGAGCGCAAGATACGCAAGGACCCAGCTGCCCAGACCACGAACCTGCTCAAGGAAGTATTCGGCCACCGATGAGTGTGTGGGGCGGACACTCTTGTCCGCCGCCTTTGAAGTTGGTGTTGGTGTGGGGACTGAGGGTGATGGCGGGCCCGTGGACTCTTCTGGACCATTCTGGAGTCACAAAAAATCAAAGGCGGCGGACAAGAGTGTCCGCCCCACCCCTTTTTTTCTCCATCGGCGAGAAAGCGGCGTGGACGGCCAGAGCGACAGCTCCCCCGAGAACCGTACTGAGGGAACGATGCGCAATCAGGTCGCTCTCCGGTAAACCTGCAAGGGCGAGCAGGAACACAACGTACGAAGTCAGGCAGACGGCGAAAGTCGCGTAATTCACGTAGATCAGCAGATAACACGACCCGGCAAAGATCACGACTAGCGCCGCCAGTATCCACGGCCCGGGCCGTATACCAGCGGCGATCAACGTGGCCGGAGCCGCTCCAGCGAGTGTTCCCACAATCCGTGCCAGGCCCCGTTGAAATGTCTGGCGCAGGGTGCCCTTCATGACGATGGCCGCAGTCATTGGAATCCAGTACCCGTTAGGCAGAGCCAGCCAGCGATACAGAGTGGCCGCAATCGCCAGCACCGTGGCTGCACGAAGAGCCTGGACACGTTCCATCCAGCTGCCCAGCACCCCATTTGAAAATGTCTCGGGCTCGCGATCCTGATTGACGCCGCCGAACGGCGGCGTGATCGAACCTAAAATTTGCCAGAACGCGACCACCAAGAACATCTGCAACAACCCGCCAGCCAGCACCATGGAACCTCGGGTCAGTGCGCCTAGTCCGTGTGCCGGATATGCGGTTGAGATCACCAGCCAAACCACGCCTTGCAGAGCGATCCACGCTGCACCCGGGCTGAGCGTCCATACCGTGCCGTAGAGGAAGCCCCACAGGGTGCAGACAAGAACCGGGCTGATTCCGGAAAGACCGGCGAGAGCCCCGATCCAACTGGAGATACACATGACTGCTGCCGCCAGGAGCATGGGTGCGCGGCGAGAGTGCCGCAGTTCCTGAAACGATCCGAAGCCCACCGAAAACGCACCGGCAGCGGCCATCACCCCTTGATGTGCATGGTCTGTGCCCAGCCCGACTGCGAGCGAAATCGCGATTGCTGGCACGCAGAGGAGGGCGGCGCGGGGGTGAAATTTGGACCAGTCGAAGATCAAGGTGTCCGTCGTCAGTCTTCGCCACATACCGCGATCAGTCATGCCTCCTTGGCTATGCCTTGTTTACCATGGCCTTGTTTACCATGAACGTTAGAGAACGGAGTTGGGCTTTTGGTTTTTTAAGTTTGGACACGCGTTTCCGGGCGGCGCATAGCGCGCTGGTCACCTTACTTTTCGATAATTGATGTCCAACCGCATGGCTCGGGCCGTTTCTTTATAATTGTGGTGGCGCAACTCACAAGACATCTCTTCGGTCACCTTCGAGCATGATGTGTTTATGCAAACTGCCGATTCCGCGGACACCGCAAAATCTACTCGGTTCCTTGTGAGGGCGACGTCGTTATGACATCAGTAAGTAACGATCGGGCTGTTGTTGCGCGGATTGCTGGAGAAACAGCCAGATTGGCAGATCTGTGGAAAGGGCGACCCTACGGATCCCGGTGGACTTGTGACTCGTCACATCCTGCCGCAGAGCAGGTACGAAGGAATTTCGGACCAGCTCTAGGCGAAAAAAAACAATAGGCTTCAGGCGGCGATTCCGACCAGCGCTCCCTCCCAAACGCTCTCTATCTTCGCTGGAATCCAGGAGTTCGACTGGTGCTTTCCTCTCACCCGTATCGGCAGGTAGTTATCAGTGAGACCTTCCGTGTATTCTCCCAGGTCGTCGCTACCCACGACGTTCAGAATGATGGTTTGCAAGTGCTTGCCGACAAACCTCCGCATGAAGGCCTCCTTCTTGTGTGAAGCCAGATCGCGCAGTATGCGATTGCGCTCGCGTGCGACGCAAAGCGGAACTTGTCCCGCCGCAGATGCGGCAGGTGTTCCCGGACGCGCGGAGTAAGTGAAGACGTGCAGGTAGGTGAGTGGCAGGTCTTCGATCAGGCGCCGGGTCTCTTCAAATTCGGCGTCGGTTTCGCCGGGGAAGCCGGTCATCACATCGGCTCCGATGGCAGCAGTGGGCATGGCGGCGTGGATCTTTTGAATTTTCTCGCGATAGTGCCAGGGACGGTATTTGCGGTGCATCCGGCGGAGCACGGCATCACTGCCGGATTGCAACGGCACGTGCGCGTGCTTGGCAATGCGCGGCGAAGCAGCCACCAGATCGATCAATTCATTGCTCCAGTCCATGGGTTCGACCGAGCTGATGCGGAGTTTCTGCAGAGCGGTTTCAGAAAGAATTGCCCGCACCAGGTCTTTGAAAATCAGCCGTTGGCCCTTGGTCCTAAGTCCGTGGCCGATCTCTGAGACAATCAGATTCGATAGATCCCTTCCCCAACGGCCCAGGTTGATTCCGGAAATTACCACCTCGCGATAGCCTGCGCTCACCAGCGCCTCAACTTCGCGGATGATTTCGGCGAGGGGTAACGAACGGCTCTGGCCGCGAACGTAAGGGATCACACAGAATGAGCAACGGTTGTCGCAGCCATCCTGAACTTTGAGGTTAGGGCGCGTGCGCTCGTTCGCGGCGTCAAAAACCGGAGCCGCCTGAAGTTCGGTATGGGCGAAGATGTCGGAGACGAAGATCGAAGATCGAGCGTCGGGCCTCGGGCCCTGGCCATCCGGCAGGAGCCGGGTGAGCGGAACGAAGCCGGACTGGGTTGGCTGAGGTCCTTGGCCCGAGATCTGAGGTCCACGCAGAGTTATTTGTGCGAGTTCATTCTTGTGCGAGTTCCCGATTACCGAGCTCACACCGGGGAGGGCTGCGACTTCCTCGGGAGCACGCTGCGCGTAGCATCCTGTCACCACGATTCGGGCGTCGGGATTCTTTCGATGAATGCGACGAATGGCGGCGCGGGCGTCCTGATCGGCCGCTGCGGTCACGGTGCAGGTGTTGAGTACAACGATTCCCGCCCGACTGGGTTCGGCGGCGCGCTCTAATCCCCGCTCCTGAAACTGGCGCTCGATAGCGGCGCCGTCCGCCTGGGTGGTGCGGCATCCGAAATTTTCCACGTAGAAGGTAGCCAAGTTTCTATTCTAGCCTGCCGGTGTGGGCGGATAGGAGCGTCCGCCCCACACATACGTGAGTCAGCGCTCGCGGCATGAGACGTGCGCGGTAGACGGAATCTCGTTCCGCCAACGCAGGAACCACGCCACCGGCAGACTGGATTCAACTGGGAATCGGGAAGGCGGGAGGAAGAAAATCGAGCCGCCGACTCTGGGAATCGTCTACAAGTTTTCGATCAAAATCAGGCCGACGCCACTTGCCGCTTCTGCTGGAAACACTCCCGGCAGAACACCGGACGCCCTTGCGTGGGCTTGAACGGCACGGTGGTTTCCTTGCCGCACTCGGAACAGGTAGTGCGGGTTTCCACCTTGGCGAAGCTTCCGTTTTGACCGGATGGCGCTGCCCCCAACACCGATACTCGCCTGGTCTTGCACGCCTTGCAACGTTTGGGTTCGTTTTTGAACTGTTTGTCGTGAAAGAACAACTGCTCGCCCGCGGTGAAGATAAAATCCGAACCGCAATCGATGCACTTCAACACCTTGTCCTGAAATTCCATTGAGAGATGCTCCCTTCAGCCCATCGCCCCGGTGCCCTCGCCAGACGAATTTGCGTGACGCGCGTGGGCGCCGGAGTTTTTTGCCCCCTCAAAAAACCCCTGGAATGCTCATTTTGGACTCGGCCCGCCATGTCCTCTTTCAACATGGATTACTTCTGCGCCGTGTCGTATGTTACCCATCCAGAGACGCAGCGCTTACCTCTCCACCAGAACGGGACTCCAGTTGGAAAAGTAATGGGCCACCGTTTTGAACGGCGGCCCGGTTAACACTAGTCCTGCTCTTTGCGTGCTTTTTTCCGGCTGCGCTTCCGGGCCAATGCTTCCTTAACCCGCTTCTTCTCGCCCGGTTTTAGGTAAAAGGAGTGACGCTTGACCTCCTTGATGATGTCTTCCTGTTGCACCTTGCGCTTGAAGCGACGCAATGCATTCTCGAGGGACTCGCCCTCTTGGAGTCGGACTTCTGCCAACTGAACTACACCCCCAAACTCGTCCCGTTTGGACCGGATAGTTATTGCAAGGTTCCCACGGCAAGTCAAGTGAATATATATCGATTCTGGACAGCCAAACCGGCATCTGCCTTCGTCACCGGCACAAATTCATGCCTAAAAAATAAGCTTCAGACGGAGTTCTGCCTGCCGTGGAGCGTAGGCGTCGGCGGCTCCGAGGAAGCTAGTTGGAGTGCCGTATTGAGCTGGAAAGTAATTGATTCCAATAAACTTACTGGTTTGCACGAACTGGTTTGAGTTGGTGATGAAGCCGTCTTGAGTGATCTGCACCCGCGGGTTGTCCAGCTTTACCTTGTCGCCGAGCAGAATTCGGCGGTCAACTGCATGTCCGCTGCGCCCTAGTCAGGTGCAACCAGAGAATTTGTGCGAGACTCCGGGGAGGCGGTCGTTGGTGGAATTGCCCACAGGCTGGAAACGAGCGCGAAAAGGATGAAATGAAGTGTACAGCGAAAGCTCGCCGTAGGACTCGTACCCTTGTGAAAGACGAAATCGTGGACGAGTCCAGATCTGAGAGGGAACTAGACGGGCCTATCACCACGGGTGGCGAACCGCCCGTGAATCAGGAAATTTCTATTTCGGAGTTGTCCCGTAGTGGGTGTTGCCGCTATCGCGCGAATACTCGCGCCTACACGGAACAGTTAGCTGGACGACCCTTCCAGCTTGCTCCGGACCATTTCTTCCACTTTGCTGAGTACTTCGTCTTCGGACAGGAGTGTGGAATCAAGCAGCATTGCGTCAGAAGCCGGGACCAGGGGGGACGTTGCCCGTGTACGATCGCGACGATCGCGTTCGCGCAGTTCGGCAGCTACTGCGTGAGCGGCCGCGCCTTGCACGTTGTGCTGTTGCGAACGCCGCTGTTCTCGCACCACTGGGTCGGCGTCGAGGAAGATTTTCACGTCGGCGTTAGGAAAGACTTTGGTGCCGATGTCACGGCCTTCCATTACTACGCCGCCGCCCGTACCCATCTCCTGCTGGCGCGCGACCATCCACAGGCGGACACCGGGATGAACGGAAACTCGTGACGCCGCCTCGGTCACGTCGGGCTCGCGTACCCGTTGACTGACGTCGCGGCCGTCGAGCAAGACCCGGTTGCCGCCCAGGCTGGGCTCAATCTGAATGCGCGAATTGTGCGCCAGCTTGACCAGCGCCGGTTCGTCGTCGAAGGAGGTGTCCCATTCGATGGCTTTCAGCGCCAGGGCCCGGTACATGGCGCCGCTTTCCAGATTTACATAGCCGAGCCTTCGGGCCAGGCGGGACGCGATGGTACTCTTACCGGCGCCAGCGGGGCCGTCGATGGCGATGATGAGTTTGCGTGGAGAGGTCGTGGTCATCCCGGAAGGTAATGATTGTACACGGCGGGGCGAGGGACCAGTTCTTGAACGCGCCGGCATTATGGAAAAGCTTTGGCATTTGGTCAGGGGTTGGATTTACAGCTCCCTAGGGCCCGCTTACCGGAGCCCGCCCCCCCCTGGGGAGGGTTGGTGGCAGGTGGTGGGC
>JACXTT010004931.1_pt1 | contig 19605 bp, 14 predicted proteins | sample 9270951 | NCBI WGS metagenome assembly JACXTT01 (sample SAMN15532306, study PRJNA645909) | rock metagenome | isolation source: weathered quartz diorite | place: Puerto Rico | collected 2017-06-21 | reverse complement strand
GCGCTGGGTGACACTTCGGGCATGGTCAAGTTCCTGGCCGATGCCAAGACCGACGAAATCCTGGGCGTGCACATCGTCGGCCCAATGGCCTCCGAGCTGATTTCGGAAGCCGTGGTGGCGATGGAGTTCAAGGCATCGGCGGAAGACATCGCCCGCATCTGCCACGCCCACCCATCGCTGTCGGAAGCCACCAAAGAAGCAGCGCTGGCCGTCGACAAGCGCACGCTGAACTTCTAAGCAAGCAATGGTGGGGATGTCGTCGCACGAGAACACTGTTCTTGTTTGGTGCGACGACCTGTTACCCACCCTACGTTTCTGGTGCTGCAACCAGCGGCCCACCCAATGTTACTGGTGCGGCGAACGGTTATCCGGTCTATTTATGCAACGCTGTCGTAGGGTGGGTAACTTGTTACCCACCGCGTCCTCGATCTCATGAACGTCCTCGAATTCTACGAAAACGCGCTCACGCAGCGGCACTTCCAGGCGGACGATGCCCAGCGTCGCGCTGTGGAGCGACTGCAGCGTTCCTTCGAGGAGTGGGTGGAATACAAGTCCAGCCGTTCCAATTCCTTCAAGCGCCTGATCAACCGGCCCGACGTGCCGCGCGGCGTGTACATGTGGGGCGGAGTAGGGCGTGGCAAGTCGTTTTTAATGGACAGCTTCTACTCGGTGGTGCCGGTGGTGCGCAAGACGCGCCTGCACTTCCACGAATTCATGCGCGCCGTCCATCGCGAGCTCGATGAACTCAAAGGCGTGGCAGATCCGCTCGATACCGTCGCCAAGCGCGTCGCCAAGAAGTATCGCCTGATCTGCTTCGACGAATTCCATGTGTCGGACATTGCCGACGCGATGATCCTGTATAACCTGCTACGCGCCCTGTTCGATAACGGTGTCTCCTTTGTCATGACGTCGAACTACGATCCGGACCTGCTGTACCCGGATGGCCTGCACCGCGACCGCATGCTGCCCACCATTGCCCTGCTCAAGGCCAAGCTGGATGTGATGAATGTGGATGCGGGTGTCGACTACCGCAAGCGCGCGCTGGAGCAGGTGCATAGCTACCATACGCCGCTCAATGCCACGGCCGATGCGGCCCTGCGCCATGCGTATGCCAGCATCGCTGAAACGGCCGACGAGAACCCCGTCATTCGCATCGAGGAGCGCGAAATCCGCTGCCTACGCCGTGCCGGTGGCATCATCTGGTTTGACTTTGCGACCCTGTGCGGCGGCCCCCGTTCCCAGAACGACTACCTGGAAATCGCCAGCCGCTTCCATACGGTGATCCTGTCCGGCATCCCCGTTATGTCGGCGGGCCAGTCATCGGAAGCGCGCCGCTTTACCTGGCTAATCGACGTGTTTTACGATCACAAGGTCAAGCTGCTGATGTCCGCCGCCGGCGAACCCGAAGAACTGTATACCCAAGGCACGCTGGCGAACGAGTTCCACCGCACAGTCTCGCGTATCATTGAGATGCAGTCGCGCGACTATATGGACGCGCCGCGCCGTGGCAGCGCCGACGCCATTGCCTGAACCTGGAACCCTGACCATGCGCTTCAACTTGATTCCGCTGTTGCTGATCTGCCTGTCCGGCTGCAGCGTGCTGCAACCCCATGACGCGCCGATCAAGGCACCCGACATCTTTACTGTCGCCGATGCCGACCAGGTGCTGCTGGATGCCGCACGTGACCGCGCCCGCGCTGAAGCGCTATTTACGCAGGCAGAACTGGTGTGCTACCAGAAGTTTTTTGTGAACGCCTGCCTGGACGACGCCAAAGAAGTGCGCCGTTCCGCCCTGGCGCCAGTGCGCGCCGCCGAAGTGGCAGCAGCCCGCTACAAGCGCGAAGCCTCCGTCGCCCAGCGTGACCGCGAATTGGCTGAAGCAGAAGCGGCCCACGAAGCACGCCTCAAGCAGGCTTTGCTCGACGAAGAAGCCAGTGCCCGCAAACGCGAACAGGAAGAGGCTGCGGCTGCTGCTGCGGCCGCCGCGGCAGCTGCGCCTGCTAGCGCGCCGGCCGTCAAAGAGAAAAAGCCGGGCATGACCGTAGAGCAGCGTGAAGCACGCCGCAACGAGCGCGAAAAGAAGGCAGCGGCCCAGCAGAAGGAGCGCGCCGCCAAACACGCTGAAAACCTGGCCGCCCAAGAGGCCCGCCGCAAGGAGTCGGAAGAGCGGGTGCGCCGCGTGGAAGAAAAGAAAAAGGAAAAAGCGGCTAGCAAGCCTGCCAGTGATTAGCTGGCGAGGCGGGCGCTGGACATGCACTGCCTGCGCCGCCCATGCCTGCCATCCGAACGCCAGGTACGCGTTTAGACGGCCTTGCCCATTTTCTTGACCGTGTAATTGGCCGCTTCCTTGGGCGGCTCGACCAGGCGCAAGATGGCCATCGACATATTGTCAGCCTTGCCCTTGGCCCGTTCGGCGCCTTTCTTGATCAGCATTTCCGAGGCCTGGCGTGGCACGTTCTTGCCGCAAACGGCACCCACCTCGGCATCGGTAAAATATGACCACACGCCGTCCGAGCACAGCAAAAATGCGTCCCCCGCCTTCAGGCCTTCATGGCTGGAGATGACCATGAAAGGTTCGCGCGCATTATTGCCCACCACATTGCTGAGCAGGGGATTGCGCCGGTGGCCCTTGGCCGCTTCCATGGGCACTTTTTCTACATTAACCAGATGGTCCACATAGGCCGCATCATTGCTGCGCTCGGCACACTGGCCGTCCGCCAGGCGGTAGACGCGGCAGTCGCCCACATGGGCCCACACGGCCCTGGCCTCGGGCTGTGGCGTCAGCACCAGCAAAGCCAGGCTGCTGGTTGGATTGGTGTTGGAGCGCACACCATTCATTTTTGTGATCAAATGGGTCTCTTCGACGATATTTTTCAGCATGGCGCTGATGCGCTCGACACTGGGATTGTCGGCGGGCTTGAATTCGTCAAAGATCTGTTTGGCCGTCTGCAGGACTTGTTCGGCGGCCGTGCCCTCCATAAAGCCATCGGCCACCACGGCCATCACGAAGCCAGGGGCGCGCGCCCCCGTAAATAGCGCCGTGCGGTCGTTTTGCTGGGGCCGGTCGCCGACATGCTGGGCGGTTCCGGCCTCTAATTTGTATGGAGTCATAAACTTTTGCTGAGTTCTTGGCGGCAATGACTACGTAGATTAAACTATGCACCGAGATGGACGCCCGTGGCAAGCCGGGATGTTGCTGTACTGCACTATTATGGATTGTATGCGCATTTGACCCGCGCACTTTTGAAATTTTGTAAGAATGGCTTACAGGACCCTATGACAGATCCAGAAGAAATCCGCCGCCGCCTGGTCGAGCTCGATGTGGAACACCGCGACCTGGACGCGGTCATAGACATGCTGGTCCTCGACGGCCACCACGACCAATTGCAGCTACGCCGCCTCAAAAAGCGCAAATTGCAGCTGAAAGACCATATCACCCTGCTGAAAATGCAATTGGTGCCGGACGTCCCGGCCTGATGCGCCTTCGCCCCACCGAAACACGACGTTGACCGATTTACCACTTTCCGCGCCTCCCGCAGGCGACCCTGTCGCTGTCCCTGGCAAACACGATGCCGAGATCGAGCAGCTGTTCGGCATGTCCGGGCCGCTGGCGCCCTCGGTGGGCGCGTTTAGCCCGCGCCGTTCCCAGACCGAGATGGCCAAGGCCATCGCCCAAGCCATCGCCGACCAGACAACCCTGATTGCCGAAGCGGGTACTGGCACGGGCAAGACCTTTGCCTACCTGGTGCCGGCCCTGCTGTGGGGCGGCAAGACCATCGTCTCGACGGGGACCAAGAACCTGCAGGACCAGCTGTTCCTGCGCGATATCCCCAATGTGCGCAAGGCCCTCAAGGCGCCCGTGTCGGTGGCCCTGCTCAAGGGGCGCTCCAATTATGTTTGCCATTACCACCTCGAGCGGACCCAGAACAATGGCCGCATGACGTCGCGCGACGACGTCGGCTACCTGCGCGAGATCTCGCGCTTCATCAAGATGACCAATTCGGGCGACAAAGCCGAGCTGGCCAAGGTGCCCGAAAACGCCACCATCTGGAACCTCGTCACCTCGACCCGCGACACCTGCATGGGCACCGAGTGCCAGTATTACCAGGACTGCTTCGTCATGAAGGCGCGCCGCGAAGCCCAGCAGGCCGACGTGGTCGTGGTCAACCACCACCTGTTCTTTGCCGACGTGGCGCTGAAGGACACGGGCGTGGCCGAACTGCTCCCCTCGGCCAATACCATCATCTTCGACGAAGCCCACCAACTGCCCGATACCGCTACGCTGTTTTTCGGCCAGTCCATCTCGACCTCGCAAATCCTCGAACTGTGCCGCGACGTGCTGGCTGAAGGCCTGGCCCATGCGCGGGGCGGGGCCGACTGGGCCAAGGTAGTGACGGTGGTGGAAAAGGCTGCGCGCGACTTGCGCCTGACCTTCCCGCAGGACATCGTGCGCCTGTCGTATGCGCAGATCCTGCCCAGCTCCGACTTCTTCCCCGCGCTGGAACACTTGCGCAGCCAGCTGGGCGACATGATCGACGTGCTCGAAGGCCAGGCGGAACGGGCCGAAACGCTGGAACAGTGCCGGGCGCGCGCCGTTGAACTGCATACCAACCTCAGTGCCTGGAAACCCGATACCAAGCCCAAAGGCAAAGTGGTGGAAGGCGATGACGAAGCCGTGCTGTGGGTCGAGGCCTTCCAGTCCTCGCTCCAGCTGCACAAGACGCCACTGTCGATCGCACCGATTTTTACCAGCCAGCGCGAAGGGGTGCCGCGCAGCTGGATCTTCACGTCGGCCACGCTGGCCGTTAAAAACGACTTCAAGCATTTCGCCAACCAGATGGGCCTGGCCAACGAAGCGGCCAAGACCTGGCCCAGCCCCTTCAATTACGAAGAGCAGGGCCTGCTGTATGTGCCCACCGGCCTGCCGGAGCCAAACTCGGTCGGCTATACCGATGCCGTGATCGATTGCGCACTGCCCGTTATCGAAGCGGCGGGCGGGCGCACCTTCTTGCTGTGCACCACCATCCGCGCCGTCAACCGTGCTGCTGAACGGCTGCGCGAAGAGTTTGAGGCGCGCGGGCTGAACTATCCCTTGTTCGTGCAGGGTGAACGTGGCCGCACTGAGCTGCTGGACTCCTTCCGCAACGCGGGCAATGCCGTGCTGATTGGCAGCCAGAGCTTCTGGGAAGGTGTGGATGTGCGTGGTGACGCCCTGTCCCTCGTCATCATCGACAAGCTGCCCTTTGCGCCGCCGGACGACCCGGTGCTGGCCGCCCGCATCGACGTGATGGAAAAGCAGGGCATGAACGGCTTCATGCACCACCAGCTGCCGGAAGCGATCATCAACCTCAAGCAGGGGGCAGGGCGCCTGATCCGCGATGAGACGGACCGCGGCGTGCTGATGATCTGCGACCCGCGGCTGATCTCCAAACCCTACGGCAGGCGCATCTGGCAAAGCCTGCCGCCGTTCAAGCGCACCCGCGTGCAGGACGATGTCATTGCCTTCTTCAAACCGAACCAAGAACAGGAATAACACCATGGCCAAGCTCAAACATGCCGTCCTCGCCAGCGCATTGCTGGGTGCCTTCGCCGTCCAACCTGTGGCGCTGGCCCAGGAACTGGTCAAGCCGATGGTGGCGCCCAAGCCGCCGCTGATGACGGCCGCGCAGCAGCTGGCCGACCTGGCCGACCGCTACTATATGGAGCTGTCCCACTTCGATCCAATTGGCGCGACCGTCAATGGTGACAACCGCTTCGACGGTGAGATGTCGATGACGATCTCGCCGGGTGTGCGGGTGCACCATTTCGCCGCCCTGCATGAGGAACAGGCCGAGTTGATGCGCATTGACCGCAGCAAGCTCAGTGGCACCGAACAGATTACTTATGACGGTCTGGCCTTCGACATCAATGCGGCGCTGTCGCTGGAGACCTTCCCGGACCACCTGATGCCGCTGAACCATATGGATGCGATGCCGGTGACCTTGTCGGTGTTTGCCAGCGGCCAGGGCGTCGTGTCCCTGAAAACGGTGGCCAACTACCAGGACTTCCACAAGCGCCTGGCCGCGCTACCCCAGTGGATCGACATTGCCATCGCCAATATGCGCACCGGCATGGCCAAGGGGATCACGATCCCCAAGGCACTGGTCGTGTCGCTGCTGCCGCAATTGAAGTCCCTGGCCAATGACAGCCTGGATAAGAGTGCCTATATGGCGCCGGTGCATAACCTGCCGGCGTCCTTTACTGCCTTTGAAAAGTCCAAATTCACGGCGGCGTATCGCGACACCGTCGGCAACCACGTGCTGCCCTCGCTGAAAAAGCTGACCGCCTTCCTGGAAACCGAATACCTGCCTGCGGCGCGAGACACGGCGGGTTGGGGTGCGCTGCCGGACGGCGCCAACTGGTACAAGGCATGGTCCGCCATCCAGACCACGACGACTTTGTCGGCCGACGAGATCCACAACATCGGCCTGGCCGAGATGGACCGCATCAACGCCGAATACGCCAAGCTGGCACCGAAACTGGGCTACACGGGCGCGCCGGCTGGCCTTTTCCGCTGGGCCGCCGCGCAGCCGCAGAACCGCCCGTTCAAGACGGAAGAAGATGTGTTGGCCTTCTACCGCGACCTCAATGGCAAAGTCATGGCCAAGATGCCCGCCTACTTTACAACCATGCCGAAGGCGGCGCTGGCCATCAAGGCCGAACCGCCGATCACGCGCGATACGGCGTCCAACCACTACGAACCTGGCGCGGTCGATGGCAGCCGTCCTGGCGTGTTCTGGGCCGTTATCCACGATCCGCTCAAGCAATCGACGACCGGCATGACCTCGCTGTTCCTCCACGAAGGCGTACCGGGCCACCACTTCCAGATCTCCAAGCAGCAGGAACTGGACTTGCCAACCTTCCGCAAATTCGGCTTCTACAATGCCTTTGTTGAAGGCTGGGCCCTGTATGCAGAAACGATTGGCTACGACATTGGCCTGTATGACGACGCCAACGCCCGCCTCGGTACGTTAAAGGCGGACATGACCCGCGCCGCCCGCCTGGTGGTTGACACGGGCCTGCATGCCAAGGGCTGGACGCGCGAGCAGACCATTGCCTTCTTGCGTGACAAGGCCGGTGACTCGGAAGAAGCAGCCAAGAACGCCACCGAGCGCTATATGGCGTGGCCGGCGCAGGCACTGGGTTACAAGATCGGCGCGCTGAAGATCCAGGAACTGCGCAAGCGCGCTGCCGACAAGCTGGGTGCCAAGTTCAACCTGGCCCGCTTCCATGATGCGGTGCTGGTCAATGGTTCACTGCCGCTGGCTGTGCTCGACACCAAGATCAACGAGTGGATCGCTAGCCAGCAATAACAGGGGCGCTGCTGGCACCTAAGCTTGCACGCCGCGTTAAAAAACGATGGTCACCGTCGTGCCGCCTCCAGGCGGGCTGGTGACCGTGATCGTACCCTTGAGGCGTTCAGTCACGTGGTTGAACGCCACATTCAATCCCAGGCCAACGTGATTGCCGCTGCCTGAACGGGTCGTGAAGAAGGGATCGAACACCCGCGCAATATCGTGCTGTGCGATGCCTTGGCCATCGTCGGCCACCACGATCTCGGCCTTGCCGTCGTCCAGCTTGCGCGCGCTAATGCGCAGCGTGCCATGGCGGCCGTCGTCGAAAGCATGGTCTTCCACATTGGCCAGCACACGGGTCATGACTTCATTGAGTGCATCAGTCACCACACGTACCTTGAGCGGCGCTGGCACGTCGATCAGGACGCGGTGCCCGTGTTGTTCGAGCTGGCGCCGCACCAGGGTCGACACTTGGGGCAGGTAGACGGACAGGTCCAGCATTTCGGCGGTCTCCACATCGCGCTGCGTCACCATTGATTTGAAACTGTCGACAAGGTCGGCCGCCCGGGTCGCGTTGCGCAAGGCCAGCCCAGTAAATTCACTGGCGCTGGCCAGCATTCGAACCAGCAGGGATTTATTGACCTTGCCCGACTCCACAGCCGCATTGAGCTCCTGCAGTACTTCGGAGGCGCCGGAGATGGCATTGACGACGGTGCCGAGTGGCGTGTTCACCCCATGCGCCATGCCCGCCACCAGTCCGCCCAGCGAAGCGAGTTTTTCCTGTTGCACCATACGCGCTTGGTGTTCGCGCAATGCTGCCGTCTGCCGCGCCACTTCCTGTTCCAGTTCGCGCTTGTGTCGGCGCAGGCGGGCGGTGCGCAGGCGGACAAAGCCAGCTACCAGGGCGGCGGCAAGCAGGACCACCAGTACTTGCCACCACAGGGTCTGGTACCAGGCCGGTAGCACCACAATGGGCAGGGCCAGTTCGGCGTCCGACCAATCGCCGCTTCGGTTGGAGGCGCGCAGCAGCAGTGTGTACTGACCCGGAGGCAGGTTGGTGTAGGCGGCCAGCCGCCGTGTCGCATCGGTTTCTGTCCAGTCTCGGTCAAATCCGTCCAGCCGGTAGGCATACCGGTTGCTCTGTGGTGCCGAGTAGTCGAGGGCGGAAAATTCCACCGCAACGCTATTGGCATTCGCTTCTACCGTCATGGCCGTGCCGGGGCGGTAGCGGCCTGCCGGTACGCGTTTGCCGCCCAGCCGCACATCAGTCAGTGCCAGCGGCGGTTTGAAGGTCCAGGTGCGCAGAAGCTCGGGGCGGATCACTGTCAGGCCGCCCAGGCCGCCAAACAATAGCTCGCCTTCCTTGCTGACGGCGCCCGAGCCAATCCACGCATTGGTGATGGCCACGCCTTCCGCCCGGTGCAGCTTGCGCACCGCCATGCTGTCGCCGTCAACGCGCGCGATGCCGTTGTCGGTGCTGGCCCACACATGGCCGTCGCGGTCGGCCAGCAACATGGAGATATTGGCACTTGGCAGGTTGGCGACCATGTTGGCCTTGCCCTGGTCAAGGATGGTGATGCCGCCGCCATAGGTGCCAACCCACAGCCGGCCATTCAGGTCAGTCAGCAGGGAGGTCACGTAGCTCGGCGGCAGCGCGCTGTGTTCAATGTCCATGGTGGCCGGATCAATCCGGTCAAGGCCGTTGCGCGTGCCGATCCACAGTTTGCCGTGTTCGTCCGGCGCGATCGCAGTGATACGTTGGTCCACCAGCGCGCGCCCACCCGCGGCGCCCACGCGGCGCAAGCTGCCGTCGGCCGACTGCAGCCACAGGCCGTTGTCACGGCTGCCAATCCACAGTTGTTGGCCCGCGACGCTGACGGTATTGATGCGGATGGCCGGCCCTGGTGCCGGCAGGGGCAGGCGGGCGACATTGCCGGGGCGGCTTTCCTGGGCGCTCGCCACATCGACCTTGTAGGCACCACGGGGCGTTGCGGCATAGACGCGGTTGGCGCCGGCTGCCATGGACACCACGCGATCGCGCGGCAGGGCTTGCTCCGGCTGGGTGGCATCGGACTCGATCGACCCAACGCGCTGCGCGCTGGGGTCAACAATGTCAATGCCCTGGCTGCCAAGGCCCAGCCACAGGCGGCCGCTTGGCATGGACAGCACCGAAAAGACCTCGGTGCCGCGCAGTCCGCCGTGGTCCAGGCTGGCGGCGCCGAAGACACTGAGGACGGCGTCCTGTTGCGGGTCATGCCAACTGAGGCCGCCTCCGGTGGCGGCCCACATCAGTCCGGCGCGGTCGCGCAGCAAGGCCCAGACGGAATCATGGATAAGGCTGGCCGACAAGGCCGGATCGTGCCGCAGGCGGCGTGTTTCTCCGCTGGCGGCATCGACGGTGACAATGCCTTGCCCGAAGGTGGCCAGCCAGACCTGGCCAGGGCGCGCCTCGGCGATGGCGTAGACGGATTCGGCGGGAAGCGTCGGTTCTTGGACAGCGATGGGCAGTGCCGTGCCGTTTTGAAGTACAAAGGCGCCATGGCCGCGCGTGCCGACCCAGATGCGGCCAGCGCTGTCTTCGGCCAGGGCACCCACTTCGGGCTGCAGGGGCAGCGGCAGCATCACTTGGCCCAGGCGGGCGCCGGCCGTGCGTTTGAACAGGCCCTTGTCGCTCCCCAGCCACAAGGTGCCATCGCGCGCCGCCACGATGGCGCGCACATGGGGGTCGGGCAAGCTGGTGCTGACGGCATCATGGCGTATGCGGAGCACCTTGCCCGTCGCCGCCTCCAGGTCGAGCTGGTCGAGCCCGGCATCGGTACCGACCCACAAACCTCCCTTGCCATCGTTGCAAAGGGACAGGACCGACACATGCGACAAGCCAGGTGGAATCGGCACGAAGCGGTCGCTGTCGCGGTCGTAGCGCAGCAGGCCGTGCGAATTGGTGCCAGCCCACAGCCGGCCCGCCTGGTCGGCGTGCAGGGCCTGGATGACGTTGTCGGGCAGGGCAGCAGGGTCGCCCTGTTTGGGGGCATAGGTGTGCAGGCGATAGCCGTCCCAGCGTGCCAGGCCGGCAAAGCTCCCGACCCACAGGAAGCCGTCGCCATCGATCGCCAGCGAGGTGGACAAATTGGGCGGGCCGGCATCGGCCACCACATGCTGGAAGACCGGGGTGGCCAATTGCGACCAACGCGCTGCAGCGTGGCAGCGACCGAAGCAGGCGACAACGATCAGTGAGGCGAGGACAACGCTTCGCAAGCAATTGACACGCACACTGCCTCCCGGGGGGACTGGGTTGGTGTCAAGTGTATTCCATTTCCTTAGGCAAAATGCCCCCGCTTGAGGCCCTGATGCCAGATTGAGACAGACTTGGGCAAATGCTAAGCAGCGGCGGGCACGCGGAAATAGGAGATGGCCGCCTGCAGCTGGGCGGCGCGGTCGCTCATGCCTTCGGCCGTGGCTGCCAATTGTTCCGAGCCTGCGGCATTTTGCTGGGTGGCCGAACTGACCTGGTTGACCGCAGAACTGATCTGGGCCAGGCCGGAATTTTGTTCATCGCTGGCCGCCGAGATTTCCTGCACCAGGTCCGAGGTGCGTTTGATGTTGGGCACCATGGCCGTGAGCAGGGTGCCCGCTTGTTCCGCCAGCATCACGCTATTGGAAGCCACTTCGCTGATCTCCTGCGCCGCCACCTGGCTGCGCTCGGCCAGCTTGCGCACTTCCGTCGCCACCACGGCAAAGCCTTTGCCATGCTCGCCAGCGCGTGCTGCCTCGATGGCAGCATTCAGGGCCAGCAAATTGGTCTGGTAGGCGATGTCGTCGATGATGGCGATCTTGCGAGCGATCTGGTGCATCGCATCGACCGTCGACTTGACCGCTTCGCCGCCTTCGCCCGCTTCACTACTAGCCTGGCTGGCAATGGCGTCGGTGGCCTTGGCATTGTCAGCGTTCAGTGCAATCGAGGCCGTCATTTCTTCAATCGCCGCGCTGGTCTGCTCCACGCTGGCCGCCTGCTGGCTGGTGGCCTGGGACAGGGCCTGGGCGGTGGAGTTGATTTCTTCCGATGCGCGCGTCAGCGCCGATGCGTTTTCGGCCACGTCTGTCAGCACATTGGAGAGCTTGCCCACCATGGCCTTCATCGCATGCAGCAGGCTGCCGCGGTCGCCATTGCGCAGGTCAACGGGCACGGTCAGGTTGCCATCGGCAATCTGGCGCACGATGTCGACGGTATAGGCAGGTTCGCCGCCCAGTTGGCGCATCAGGCTGCGGTACAACAAGTACATGGCCAGGGTCGATGCGGCGACCGAGAAAATCATCAGCGACAGCGTCAGTTTGTAGGCAGCGGCGGCCGCTTCTTCGGCCTTTTGCACCGCTTCGCCCGTGCGGTGGTCCAGCATGGCCAGGAACTCGTTCACTGGCTTCATGATTTTCGCTTTGTTCTTGTGGTAGTCGCCATCGTGGGTCAGGCGGCGCGCCAGTTCGGCATCGGCTTTGTCTTTCTTGGTGAAGCCGCCGTGGCCGTCGTCATACTGGCCTTTCACTGCATTCATGGCGACGGTTTCGGCCTTGACCAACTGGTCGGAGTTGGCTGCCGCTTCTTGCAGCTTGCCCAGTTCCTGTTCGGTGAAGCCGGCTTTCTTCATCAGCTCGAGCAGGGGCGTGCTGTCAGTGGAATCGGGGCTGGGTTTGGCCTCGCCGGCGGCGACGAAGTCCCAGTAGATGCGCTCGTAATTTTGCGGGCGGGGCTGCTTGCCATTGCGGATGGCGAGGATGTCGAAATACTGCTTTTCGTAGGCTGGATCGGCAGTGACCACATAGGTGCGCGCCAGGCGGGTCAGGTCGTCCGAACTTTGGCGCAGCTCATCGGCCAGCAGGTAGGACTGGTAGCGCGCGGCATTGGCGCTGCTGACGGCATTCTGGGCATTGGTGATGCGCGTCAGGCTCCACAGGGTCAGGGCGGCCATTGCCGTCAGCAGTAATAGGAACAGCCAGATCGTATGCTTGAGCGACAGGGTACTTTTCATGGCAGTCTCTTAGGAATGGGGAATGGGCCGCGCACTGTGCGGGCTGTTTTTTCCCATTCTTGAATATCCGACTGCCCATGCCAATTGTACTTTTGGACAATGTGGCGGCAAGGCAGGAAAGGGCAGCAGGCTGGCCTTTCCCCTGTGGGGCGGATCAGGGCGCGATAACGACTTTGCCGGTCACTTTGCGCGCCGCCATATCGTTGAGGGCCTGGGCCGTATCGGCCAGCGCGTAACGGGCGGACACCAGCGGCTTGATCTTGCCTTCGGCCAGCCAGCCCAGCAGCTGGCGCATGGCCGCCATATTCGCCTTCGGTTCGCGCTTGGCGAATTCACCCCAGAACACGCCCACCAGGGAAGCGCCCTTAAGCAGGGCCAGGTTGAGCGGCAGCTTGGGGATCTCGCCATTGGCAAAGCCGACCACCAGGTAGCGCCCGCGCCAGCCGATCGCGCGGAAGGCCGCTTCGGTATAGGCGCCGCCCACCGGATCATAAATGACGTCCGGGCCCTTGCCGCCGGTGGCTTCCTTGATGGCTTCGCGCAGGTCGGCGCTGCTGTAATTAATGCACTGGTCGGCGCCATGGGCGCGGCAAACGGCCAGTTTGTCATCGGTTGAGGCGGCCGCGATGACGGTGGCGCCCAGGGCCTTGCCAATTTCAATGGCGGCCAGTCCCACGCCGCCGGCCGCACCCAGCACCAGCATGGTTTCGCCCGCCTTCAGGCCTGCACGGTCGACCACGGCGTGGTGCGAGGTGCCATAGGTGAGGGTGATGGCAGCGGCCGTGTCAAAGTCCATTCCCGGCGGCATGGGCATAACGGCCTGCACCGGGGCGACGATTTGTTCGGCGAAGGCACCCGTCGACGTAAAGGCAATCACCTTGTCGCCCGGCTTGAATGCGGTGACGTCTGGTCCGACGGCACGCACCACACCGGCCAATTCGCTGCCCGGCGTAAATGGCAGTTCCGGTTTGAACTGGTATTTGCCCTGGATGATCAGCACATCCGGGAAATTGACGCCGGCAGCTTTAATGTCGATGGCGACCTGGCCTGGACCGGCGACAACATCCGGCAATTGTTTGACTTGCAGGCTTTCTGGCATGCCCCATGCTGCGCACACTACGGCTTTCATCCGCGTCTCCCCGTTTGGTTTTTTCAAAAAAATAGAACGACCGTCTTTTTTCATTATGCACCAGATTCAGGTCCGCATGTGCTTTCCGGGTGCGCTTTCCTCTTGCGCCAGGCCGCCGTATACGATTGCGCGTCCGCAAAGAGACCGTTGTCACCCTTGCTAGAGTCGGCAGGTAACGGGTGCTGCCCTGGCCCGGGAACGGAGAATGACATGACGATCCGCTATGGGTGCTTTTTCAGTTATGCGCGCGGCCAGCACGGTTTCATGATCAAGTTCAAGGATGACCTGGCCGACGCCATGCGCTGCTACCTGGAGCCGCAGCTGGACAATGAAACGGAGTTGTTTGTCGACAGCGAGCAGTTGGGCGGCGGCGATGATATCGACCGCCGCATCGCCCGTGCGCTGTGCGAAAGCGTCTGCATGGTCGCCCTCTACTGTCCCAAGTACGAGTCGCATGCCTACACCCGGCGCGAATTCGCCGCCATGCAGTTGATCGAAGAACAGCGCAAGAAGTGGTACCCCTTGCCCAGCCACCTGATCATTCCCGTCATCATGACCTGGCATCCGCGTGACTTGCCGCCGCAGATCACCCAGCCTGGCCTGTATGTCGATTTTTCGCGCTACACCATGGCCACCAGTGACCTCAAGTCCAATCCGGAGTTCATCCCCCAGATCGAAAAAATCGTCAAGCGCATCGCAGAGCATTATCAATGCCAAAAAATCTGGACGCCACCCGACCACGACTGCAACCAATTCGTGCTGCCGCCTGTCCCACCCCTGTGGCGTCCACCTCCACCACCACCAACACTGGATCAATGAGGAGCACTATGGAACAAAGTCGCATGGCACTTGCACCGTTGCAGCGGGCCGGCCAGGTCACCACCTTTTATTCCTACGACAGTGGGGCCACGCGCAGCATGGCCTTGGCCAATGCCGCCGTCCTGCTGGCCGCGCGCGAAGACGCCTCCTTGCCAGTGCTGATGATCGACTGGGACACCGAGAGTCCCACCCTGCACCATGTGTTTGACTTACGCGACGAACATCCTGGCGTGCTGGAATTGTTCGAGGCCTGCCGCGACTACCTGCAAGTGGTCCAGGGCGGCCCGCCCAGCCAGCCGCCGGACCCGCAGGACAGCACGCTGGCCATGCAGGTGCTGGAGGCGGTGGACTGGCAACGCTATGTGCAGCGCGTCGACCAGAGCCGCTCCCTGTATGTCATGCGGGCCGGTTGTTTTGACGCCGACTACGGCCGCCGCGCCAGCCAGATGGACTGGGAGGGCCTGTTCGGCGCCTGCCCGGCCTTGTTCCGCTGCTTTGCCAAACAGGTAGCGGCCTACTTCCGGCACGTCATGGTCGATGCGCGCTGCGGTCGCTCGGCCTCGGTCAGCATCTGCACCAGCCTGTTGCCAGACAAGCTGGTCACCCTGTTTACGCCCAACCAGCGCAGCCTCGAAGGCATGGAAGGCGTGGTCCTGCGCGCCATCCACTACCGCCGCAGCCATGCAGAGGAACAGCGGCCGCTGCTCGCCTATCCGCTTGCCTGCGGCATCGACAGCACGGACAGTGCACATCGCCATGCCTGGCGCCATGGCGACGCCCACAAGAACCTGCCAGGCTATCAAGCCTTGCTGGAGCGCCTGCTGCGGCAATGCTATGGCCTGTCTCATATGTCGATCAACAGTTACCTGGACGAAGTGCAACTGCAGCAGGCAAAGGTGCTGACCGGTGGCGTGCCTTTGCTGGCCAGTGCGGAGCAGGGCGGTGACCGCTTCTCGCTCACGCGCAGCCTTGACGCCCTGCTGGCATGGCTGGCCGACGGCTATTTTCCCTGGCAGTCCCGCGAAGAAGTTACTTTGCTCACCCATATCGCCAGCCTGCAAAGCCGCAGCGGTGACGGCCAGGCGACATCGCTCGCAAGCCAGTTCGAGGCGCTGGGCAAGCTATATGAGTCGCAAGGGCAGTACCGCCAGGCGCTTGACAGCTTCCAGCGTTGCGCCAGCCTGCGCGAGTCGGCGCTGGGCATCGACCATGCCGATACCGTGGCCGCCCAAACTTGCATGGCGGACATGCTGTTCAATATGGGCAAGCTCAATGAGGCACGTAGCCATTACGAAGCCCTCAATGGCGCACAGCGTGCACCCAACCTGGCCGCCCGCATGGGGCTGGCCCGCACCCTGGCGCAGCAAAACCATTTTGCCCAGGCCCTGGAGCTGGAAGCTTCGGTTGGCGCAGCGCTGGAACAGCAACTGGGCTCCAAGCATCCGCTGACGCTTGACAGCATTGCCCGCCAGGCAGACATCCTGTCCCGCCAAGGCCGGCTCAGCCGCGCCCGCCAGGCGGACGTCCATGTGCTGGAAGGGCGCAGCCAGCGATTTGGAGCTCAGCATGCCAGTAGCCTGGCGGTGATGCAGCATTTGGCCATGGTGCTGTGCCGGATGGGCGATGTGGACCAGGCCCGCGCCGTGCAGGAACATGTGGTGGCGGCCCAATTGCGCCACCGTGGGCCTGAACACGCCTCCACGCTGGAGGCTCGCGCTGCGCTGGCCGCCATCCTGGAAGAGCAGGGCGACCTGGACAGCCCCGGCCACCCGGCCCCGGAGCCGCAGCGCCGCCTGCAGCCTGCCCCGCACAAGAACGCGGACCATCCCCTGATTGAACCGGGGGCCTTGAGCTGAACGCTAGACGCATCAAAAGTTCTCATTCCATACAGCGATACGCCCAGTGCTTCGGGTAAAATCGCTGTATGAGAATTCTTATTAGTAACGACGATGGCTACCTGGCCCCGGGCATCCATGCGCTGGCCAAAGCCCTGTCCGCCATTGCCGACGTGGTCGTGGTCGCGCCCGACAGCAACCGTTCCGGCGCCTCCAATTCCTTGTCCCTGGACCGCCCCCTGTCGCTGCAACAAGCCGACAATGGCTTTTACTTTGTCAATGGCACGCCGACCGACTGCGTCCACATTGCGCTGACAGCTTTACTGGACCAGCGGCCCGACTTGGTCGTGTCCGGCATCAATAATGGCCCGAATATGGGCGACGACACCTTGTATTCAGGCACCGTCGCGGCCGCCACGGAAGCTTATCTGTTTGGAATTCCCGCCATCGCTTTTTCCCAGGGCGACCATGGCTGGGCCCATATCGAGGATTCGGCCCGGATCGCCCGTGAATTCGTGGAACGCCGCATGCACAGCCTGTCGGCAGCGTCCTTGCTGAACGTGAATATCCCCAGCCTGCCGTATGCGCAGGTCAAGCCCATCCAGGCGACCCGCTTGGGCCGCCGCCACCAGTCCGAAGGCGTGATCCGTTCGCAGGACCCCCGTGGCCGCGAGATCTTCTGGATCGGCCCACCGGGACCGACCCGTGACGCCGGACCAGGGACGGATTTTCATGCCGTGGCCCAAGGGCATGTGTCGGTGACGCCGTTGCAGGTCGACCTGACCCACACGCAACAACTCGACCAGCTGGCGCGGGAGCTGGCATGAGCGACAAGAACAAGAGCAGCACCTTTCCTTTGCCCCTGTCCTCCGTGTCGGACAATGGCGCGCGCAAGCCAGGCAGCTATGCGCCGGCCAGGCCAAACCTGGTCGCACCAACCCGTATTGCGACGCCGCAAACGGCGACCCAGAACGCAGCGCGCACGGCCAACCAGAAGCCGCTGTACGTTGCGCCTGCGGCAGCGAGCCAAGCGCCCACCAGTTTCACTACGCCCAAGGCCGTGCCCCTGTCGCCCATGGTCAAGCGCCAAGACCCGATGGTGTCCGAAGCGGTGCGCCGCGCCATGGTCAACCGCGTCGCCAAGCAGGGCGTGCAGGACCAGGTGGTGCTGGCCGCGCTCGATACCGTGCCACGCCACGCCTTTGTCGAACCAGGCTTGTCGACCCAGGCCTATATTGATGCCTCGCTGCCGATCGGCCACCACCAGACCATTTCCCAGCCGTATATTGTGGCGCGCATGATTGAAGTGATGCGCAATGGCGGCAAGTTGGACCGCGTGCTGGAAATCGGCACTGGCTGCGGTTACCAGGCGGCCGTGCTGGCCTGCGTGGCCAAGGATGTGTACTCGATCGAGCGCATCAAGCCCCTGCACGAACTGGCCAAGAATAACCTGCGCCACTTGCGCATTCCCAATCTGCGTTTGCACTACGGCGACGGTATGCTAGGCTTGCCGCAAGTTGCACCGTTTGACGGCATCATCCTGGCGGCAGCCGGCCTGGAAGTGCCGCAGGCCTTGCTGGAACAGCTGGCCATTGGCGGCCGCCTGGTGGCGCCCGTTGGCGCCCGCGTGCAGCACCTGCAACTGATTGTTCGTACTGGTAAGAACGAATGGACCAGCGAAACCCTGGAAGACTGCCACTTCGTGCCTTTGCGGCCAGGAACAGTCTGAACACGGAGGCTGCCGCCATGCCGCTTCCGCGTCGCCCCACATGAATGAAATGAAGAGAATGAAATACACCAGTAAAGTCCTTGTAGCCAGCCTGACGCTGGGCCTGTTGTCGGCCTGTAGCACCACCAAACTGCAAGCCCCGGTGGTTGATCGCACACCCCTGCCTGCCGCCTCTGAAGCGCCCAAGGCCGCCGCTGCGGAAGTGGCGAAGGTCGACGCGCCGGGCATGTACACGGTCAAGCGTGGCGACACCCTGATCCGCATCGCCCTGGACCATGGCCAGAACTACCGCGACCTCGTTACCTGGAATAACTTGAGCAATCCGAACGACATCAAGGTCGACCAGGTCTTGCGTGTGGTGCCGCCAGAAGGGGGAAGTGGGGTACAAACTTCGGCCGTGTCGATGCCGCCTGCGGCGGACAAACCCCAGGTGGCCAGCGCCCCGAAAAAAACCACGCCGCGCGCGGACAAGAAGCCTTACTCGGAAAGCAACCTGGCCGAGATGCAGAAAGCCGACGGCGGTGCCAAGGCAGACGACAAGCCGACCGCCGCGCCAGCGCCATCGGCTGCCGTGGCGAGCGTGCAGCCAGCCAGCGCACCGGTGGTGGGCGCACCTGTCCTGACGCCGAGCCCAACTTTGAGCCTGCCTGAGGAAGAAAAACTGGTCTGGGGCTGGCCATCGGACGGCAAGATCATTGGTACTTTTGATGAAGGCAAGAACAAAGGTATTGACATCGCAGGCAAGCCTGGACAACAGGTGCTGGCAGCGGGCGCAGGAAAAGTCATGTACGCCGGTAGTAGCATCCGCGGTTATGGTAATCTGGTGATCGTGAAGCACAACAACAGCTTGTTGTCGGCCTATGCCCATAACCGCGCCATTTCGGTCAAGGAAGGGCAGACCGTCACCAAGGGGCAGCAGATCGCCGAAATGGGCGATTCCGACGCCGATGCGGTCAAGTTGCACTTTGAAATTCGTTTGCAGGGCAAGCCTGTGGATCCATCAAAGTACTTGCCCAGCCGTTAGATAATGGTTTAGCTCACCGACACATGCCATGACGCACTCGACGCACCAGATGGATGATGATTCGGGCTCGGACGACTTCCCTGACGAGGGCCTCGACGATGCTGCCATAGCCGTTGGTGAAGACGGCGAGGGCAGTGATGGTGAGGCCATCGCCGAGGTCGGCATTGTCCTTGAAAGCGTCGACGAATTAAAAAAGGTCCTGGCCGCTGAGCTGTCGACCGACACCACCCAGCACTACCTGAACCAGATCGGCACCCGCCCCCTGCTGACAGCCCCGCAAGAAGTGCATTTTGCCACGCTGGCCAAGAGCGGCGACTTTGCCGCCCGCCAAACCATGATCGAGCACAACCTGCGCCTGGTGGTGTCGATTGCCAAACACTATATCAATCGCGGTGTCGTGCTGCTCGACATGATCGAGGAGGGCAATATTGGCCTGATGCGGGCCATCGACAAGTTTGAGCCGGAGCGCGGTTTCCGTTTTTCCACTTACGCCACCTGGTGGATCCGCCAGAGCATCGAGCGCGCCATCATGAACCAGGCCCGCACGGTGCGCCTGCCCGTGCACATGGTGCGTGAGCTGAACCAGATCCTGCGCGCCAAATACCACCTGGAAGCCCAGCACCACAACGGCAAAGACGCCACCGCCGAGGACATCGCCCACCTGGTCGGCCGCCCGGTCGAGGAGGTGCAAGACATCCTGGCCTTGTCCGAACA
>JACXTT010004930.1_pt1 | contig 19605 bp, 8 predicted proteins | sample 9270951 | NCBI WGS metagenome assembly JACXTT01 (sample SAMN15532306, study PRJNA645909) | rock metagenome | isolation source: weathered quartz diorite | place: Puerto Rico | collected 2017-06-21 | reverse complement strand
CAGGCTTTTGCCGGCATGCTATGGAGCAAGCAACGGTACCATTATAACGTAGACAAATGGCTGAAAGGCGATCCGGCGCAGCCACCGCCACCACCCGAACGGAGTAAAGGGCGTAATAGCGGGTGGAAGCATCTCAACAATTCCGATATCATTTCCATGCCCGATAAATGGGAATACCCCTGGTATGCGGCATGGGACCTTGCTTTTCATTGTATCCCCTTTGCAATTATTGACGCCGAATTTGCCAAGTCGCAGTTGACGCTGCTTACACATGAGTGGTACATGCATCCCAACGGGCAGCTGCCCGCCTATGAATGGGCGTTTGGCGATGTAAACCCGCCGGTGCAGGCCTGGGCAGCCTTCAGGGTATATAAGATAGACCAGAAGAACAACAATGGCAAGGGCGATATCGCTTTCCTGGAATCGATGTTCCATAAGCTGACCATCAATTTTACCTGGTGGGTGAACCGGAAAGACGAAGGCGGGAATAATATTTTTGAAGGCGGGTTTTTAGGGCTGGACAATATTGGGGTATTTGACCGCAGTTCCGTTTTGCCCACCGGCGGGTATATTGAACAGGCCGATGGCACCAGCTGGATGGCCATGTATTCGCTCAACCTGATGCAGATTGCGCTGGAACTGGCGATGCATAACCCGGTGTACCAGGAAATGGCCACCAAGTTTTTTGAACACTTTCTCTATATAGCCGCGGCCCTTGCCAATATAGGCAACCATGTTACGGGGCTTTGGGACGAGACCGACGAGTATTTTTATGACCTGCTCCGGTTGCCCAATGGCGAGAGTATTCGCATGAAAGTGCGCAGCGTGGTGGGCCTGATTCCTATGTTTGCCGTGGAAGTACTTGACCATGCGGTACTGGAAGCCCTGCCGGAATTTACCGCGCGCCTGCGCTGGTTCCTGGATCACCGGCCGGATCTGGCCTGCCTGGTATCGCGCTGGGAGGATAAAAATGAAGGGGAAAAGCATTTGCTAAGCCTGCTGCGCGGCCACCGCATGCGCAAACTGCTGGAGCGTATGCTGGATGAAAGCGAGTTTTTCAGCGATTACGGTGTACGGGCTGTATCCAAATACCACGAAAAGCATCCTTACGAAATGCATGTAAACGGCAGTTGCTTCAGCGTGGAGTATACGCCGGGCGAATCGGTTACCGGCCTGTTTGGCGGCAACAGCAACTGGCGCGGGCCGGTATGGATGCCCATTAATTTCCTGCTGGTGGAAAGCCTGCAACGCTTTCATTATTACTATGGGAATGATTTTAAAGTAGAATGCCCTACGCACAGCGGGGTGTATATGTCGCTTAATGAAGTAGCCGATGAACTATCGCGCCGGCTGGCGCGTTTGTTCCTGAAGGGTGAAAACGGTCGCCGCCCGGTATTCGGGCACGACGAAAAGATGCAGCAGGACCCTCATTTTATGAATTACATTCTTTTTTATGAATATTTTCATGGCGATACCGGCAAAGGGCTCGGGGCCTCGCATCAAACCGGGTGGACGGGCCTTGTATCGCGCCTGTTGCAACCACGCAAAAACCCCTGGCCGGATGTAGTGCAGAACAAGGCGAAATAAGCAGTTGTATCAGGGTGTTATGGTCTCGCTCTCTACCGGCTGCGGAGCAGGCGGCGGGTCTTCTTCATGTACCAGGCTATGCAGGTATTGGTGCTTCAGGTGGTCGTAAAACGAATGTTTGTCGACCAGCATGGCCACGAGACTGGATAGCATACCGGCCAGCATCAGGTGGAAAATTACATTGTGACGGTCAGTCATTTCCAACACCAGGATGGCGGAGGTAAACGGCGTACGGGTTACCCCTGTTAAAAAGGCCACCATTCCTGACAGGATGAGCAGGTTGGTATTGGCTTCACCCAGGCGCATCCAGCCGGACAGGGTAGCGCCGAAGCTGGCTCCCGCGCTCAGCGCAGGAGCAAATACGCCGCCTGCCGTACCGGTGGTAAATGAAAGCACCGGCCCTGCTGTTCTGAGCAGGGGTATATACCAGGGAGCATATTTGTGGCTGGTAAACAGGGCTGTGGTCATCAGTTCCTTGCCTGAGCCCAGCATGCGTTCATCCACAAAAAAGGCGATGGCTGCTACCGCCAGCGCACATACGGTAACATATAAAACATGCTGCCGGGTAAAGGTAAAACGGGCTTTCCACCTGAAAACAGCCAGTATGAGCTTTGCCATAAGACTACCTGCCAGGCCGGCCACGATGGCCACGAGCGCAATGCCGAAAAAGATATAGCCCGAGAGGTTGTTTACATTAGGATAGCCCAGGTATAGATAGGGACCTAAAAGCGCCTGCGCCGTTAACCCGGCTATAATAACGGCGGTAAACAGCGCGGTTTTAAAATAGCTGATATGCGTTTTAGTGAGTTCTTCCACGGCAAAAACAATTCCGCCCAGCGGGGTATTGAAGGCAGCGGCGAGACCGGCCGCGGCGCCGGTCATGATCATATTGCGTTTGGATATTTTGGGCCACCAGCCCGGCAGCCATTGGGTTATTTTACGGAATACCGAACCGCCAATTTGTATGGTGGGCCCTTCGCGCCCGATAACACCGCCTCCCAGTACCATGACAAGGCTCGATATAATTTTTATGATGATGATGCGGATGCTTAGCAGTTTTTTTACCCGTTCATTGTATTTTGGGGTGGGCAGCTCGATAGCCGCCATGACCTGGGGGATACCGCTGCCGCGCGCCATCGGGGCAAACTGCTGTACCAGCCACCAGGATAGGATAAAGCAAACCGGTGTAAGGATAAACAGCATCCAGGCATGCTGATGCACTATATTGGAGCTGCCTTTTTCGGCCAGTGTAAACATGCGGGCATAGAATACGGCCAGCAGCCCGGTGGCCAGCGAGGCCACCCAGAAGGGGAGGGCCTGCAGTAAACTTTTCTTTAGCTGCTCATTTCTAATCCCGTCGAATAAGCGTTTAGCACGCTGGCGAATGTTGGTAAGTACTCCCATAATCAAGCGGCAAAGATATGGGTTTTGGAGGCTATGATGTACCTGCCATTCATAGATGAGCCTGCGGGGCCAGGCTGATAGTTATGGAATATAGGGCCCGCCGGGCACTCCCCAACCCCATTCCGGCATGGGCGCATCGGGATGCATTTCAAGCCCCGCAGCATTGGAGTTTATTACTGCAATGCGGGTACCCCATTCAATATATGCCACGAATGCGGAACGGAATTCGGGATCGGCCGGCAGCCCGGTTTCATCGGCCGAAAGGACCAGCAATTCTACCCAGCGTTTACGCATAGCTTCTGTAAGATGCCGTGAAAGGTGTTTTTTGATCATTTCAAAATGACTTCCTTCTCCCTGGCTGTAAGTTTTAGGTCCGCCGAATACTTCGGCTATAAAATGGGCCACATGCAACTGGTGCTGCGGCGACATGTGTTTGAATACCGGCTCCAGCAGATCGTCCTGCAGTACTTTTCGGTAAAAAACATCGGTCAGCTTTTCAAATGCGGGCATGCCCCCGGCCCATTCGTAAAGTGTAGGTATGGTTGCCATAACAGGATAATTAAAGGTGCCTGGTGATGATGGCAATTTAATACATTTCAGCAGGACCAGTATTAATTCTCCGTTCTGCATAATGCCACGAGAGCATTTAGAACGCCCTGTAACTGCTGCGCCATAAGGGGGTCGGATATACTCCCGTCGGCAGCCAGCTTACTTCGTATATAAGAAATTACCAGGTCCCCGCCCGGGGGTATGTTGGAAGAGAGCGCGGTAAACGTAAGCAGTAAGGCCGCATGCGCTTTTTCGCCGCTGGTAGCCGCCGTTACCAGGGCCAGCGGTTTATTGACGAGTTCACCTGATGAAACCGTCCAGTCGAGGGCATTCTTGAGCACGCCCGATACTCCAAACGCATATTCCGGGGTACAGATAAAAATGCCATCGGCTGTCCGTACCTGTTGTCGGAAATTAACTACAGGCAGTGGCGCCTCCCCGCTATCGTCGAAGGGTGGTATTAATGCCAGGTCGGGATAAATAGTGAACTGTACACCGGCAGGCACCATGGCGGCCACGGCTTTTAAAACAGCGTTATTTGACGAATTGGCGCGAAGGCTGCCGGAAATGGCGAGTAGTTGAATGGTTGTATTATTGTTTTTAATCACGTAATCATTATTGATAGTAAAAATACGGTTAATGCAAGGTATATTTTCTTTTTATTTTTAATAACACCCGTAAAAATACATCGTGTAACTACCAGCTATACATTTTGCAGTTATTGGCTGCAGAACTGCGCTTATTGAAGAATGACTGCAATTATTGAAAAACGGCTGCACGCGTTTTTGGGTATCCTGGCAGGATAGTTGCTTTCTGCGTGTTGGCTGTATGGTGGGTTGAGATTTATATTTGACAAGAGAAGCATTTACCAGGGCAATAAAAGATAATTATTGTCTTCCCTGAAAGCTAACCTGTTGTTAAACCTTAATCAACCCGCTTATGTCACTACGAGAAAACACCCGTGCATTACCGCCTGCCGCCGGTTTCCTTTTCCACATTAATTCCATTTTACTCCTGTCTTTTACAAACTAGCTTCATGCCATTTAACAGAAATGCAAAATGCCTGGGCATAGCCATGGGCGTGCTTATCGTGAGCCTGCAAACACAGGGACAAAACGGGTTGCCATTGTCGAAGCAGGCAGATTCGGTGCAGGCTGCGCTAAAGAATAACGTAAAACGGGAAGAAGGAAAATTGTTGAATAACCTCAAAAGCCCGTTGGACAGTCTTAGCGCCATAAAAAAAATAGGGCAGCAGGGCGAACAGGAATTAAAAGGATTATTGAACAGCGGCAAATCTGTTTATCAACAACTGGGCTCCAGGGTTCAGCTATTTGATAAAGGCGGTTTCCTGGTAAACAACAAGGCTGCGGCAGAACTGGATTACACCTACATCTATGATACATCGGGCGCCGCTTCCGGTATGCCTGAAATGCGGCAAAGTACAGTGGGATACTCCATTAGTTATTCCACTTCCGTGGCCAATCTTCCATTCCAGGTAGCCCTGAAGGGTAATAACGGCGCGTATACCCTTAGCCGGAGCGCGCTGGATAATTTCTACAAAGTGAATTTTGACCATGAAAAATACATGGAAAGTATCCGGAGCGCCATTGCGGCTAAGATAAGTCCCGACATGCTCATGTCGTCCGCCATGAGCCGTATTAACTCCATCCGCGGCAATTACGAAAAAGCGCTGGGTAATGAAATACAGGAGATGCGGAACAACTACAGCAAGGAATATGCAACGGCATTGCCGGTACCTGCAGGCGTAACCAATCTTACGGCCACCGATATGAACAGCCTGCGTACGCGGGTAATAGGCGATGCCAGCCTGGATAAATACAAACAGGATATGCTGCGCCTGCAGGAAATGGAGAAAACAAAGGACGCTGCTTCGCTGAAAAAAGATTCCAATTATACCAAACTGGCGGGCAGTGTAAAGCAATACGAAACACTCGAAAAAATTTATACCCGGATAACCACCTGGAAGCAACGTTTTGATGACAATAAGCTGGTAAAGGAACTGAACGGCAACCTGCCGTTTACGAAGCAGGGATTTACATCGTATTTGCAGAACCCGGCCAATCTTGAAAAAGTAATTGATGACCAGGTTAGCCTGACCGGCATCCAGCGCCTGTTTGTGAATATGACCCACCTGGACATTGGGCAAAATGCGGTGCAGTCGGGCCAGTTCAATCTTGAAAACGTAGTCAACACCGGTATCAATACCGAGTATAAGAACAGGAAGGCTACCGTGGGATTTATTTATGGTAAAAACGACAATACCAACCAGTGGCTGCAATCGGGCCTTGCAAGCTCTGTTACCAATGAATATTCCAGCCTTGCCGGGTTTACGTTTGGCTCGGGTACGGGAAGCTCCATCGAACGTTCGCTGTCGGTTAATTTCTTCGACTTTAAAAATACCCCCGGCACCGGAACGGATGCATCCAGCTACCTCCCAACGGCGCAGCACCGCGATGCCGCTATCACATTTCATACTGCCTTCCCGGTAGCAGATAAACACCGGATAACTGTAGACGTATCTAAAACATTCGGCTCCTATACCAATACGCTTTCGGCTGACAGTATACCCGGAAAAGCCAACGCGGCTTCCGGCGTATTGGGAAGCGACGGGAAAGCCAATTATGCCGCGGCCATCGATTACGAAGGCGAGCTCTTCAATACCGATGTAAGTGTAACGCTGAAGAAAGTGGGACTGGGGTACAGCAACCCGGGCAATGCTTATTTGCGCAGGGGTGAAACACGGGCCGGTACTACGATAGCGCGGAAATTCTTCGGCCAGAAGCTATCGGTACGGTATGGGCTGGATTTCAGGCAGCAGGATTTTGATCCTTCTGCCAATTACCGCTACCAGAGCCTCAGCAATAAGCTACAGCTGGGCTGGCGCGTGAACCGCAACAACAAGATTGGGCTTACCTGGGTGGACGCCGGCACTAAGACCCGGTTTTACGGTCAGCCCACCTCTTACGGCGGAAACAGCAGGCTGCAACTGGATGGCATGTACCGGTTGGTGATCGGTCACAAAAAGATAACCAATAACCTGAGCCTGGGCACGCAGCGCATGGTGGTGCCAATGCCGGGCGACAGCACTTACAGAAGCCGTTCGCTGCTGTTTACCAGTACCTCGTCTATGATGATCCATAAAAATATTTTATCGCTTACGCTGGCCGGCAATAAGAGCAACAGCCAATTGTATTATTTCAATACATCGATGTTTACGGCCGAAACGAATTATTCCTATACGCTCAGCAACAATATCAGGCTGGGCAGCAGCCTGGGTTATTACGATAATGCCGGCTGGAACAAGCAGCTGGGCGTGCGGCAACAAGCCAATGCGGTGTTGTCGGGCAAATTAACCATTGACCTGGAATTGAGTTACCGGAAAGCCATTCAGGTGATACGGCCTGAACTGGCCAACCAGGTTTTTGTGACTTCGGTAATACACTATAATCTTTAAAAAGGGCTATGAAAAAAATATTCATTGCAGTTGTTTTATTGGCGGGTGTGCTGGCTACGGCACAGGCACAGGTGAATTTTTATTTTATGCCCGATCTCTATGCCAGGAATGTTGATGGCCTGGGTACGTTCCAGGTACAGAATTTAACCGGGGGCACTATCAGTGGCCGTGTTACGATTACGGTAAAGGAGAATATTACCCGGTCAGGTATTGTAAGCATTATATTGCCCAATACCAGCTTTGCCCCGGGCATCAGCAATTGCCCGCGTGCGGCGTTTAACAACGCGGTATTCAGTTTTTCCAATAACCGGATGGCGGCCATTGCCAACCAGACCCGGAGCTTTGTGCCGGGAGAATATACCATTTGCTTTCACTTTGTTGGCGGCGGCAACCACGGGGATGATTATGAAAACTGTTTTGATGCCAGCATACAACCGCTGGTGCCGATAAACCTGCTCATACCGGCCGAACACGATCATATCTGTGAAAAACGGCCGGCGTTCAGCTGGCAGCCGCCGGTACCTTTTCAGCCTTCCATGCGGTTTCGGTTGTTGCTGACCGAGAAAAAGAACGGGGAAGCCGTGGAAAATCTTTTGATGAATGCTCCCCTGGTTTTACTGGACAATATTACCTCCACTACCGTCAACTTCCCTTCATTTGCGGCCGACCTTATAGAAGGCAAAACCTATTGCTGGCAGGTGGTGGTATACCAGGAAGGGGTGATTATCACCAAATCAGAAATCTGGGAATTTACCGTTCAGTGCAAAGAAGCGCAAACGCCGCTTACGGATGATAGCTACCGGGAACTGAAACTGCTGCAGAATGGCAATTACTACGTGACCAGCCGGATGCTTAAATTTTCTTTCCGGAATAATTACAATATCAAAAAGCTGAATTATGCCATTACCGATATAGAAAAGGCGGAAAAGATCAAGAACCTGCCGGATGTAGCATTAGTACCGGGTTTGAATAAGATTGATATTGATATAAGCGACCTGGACCTGGTACCGGGCAAGCACTACCTGCTAAAAGTGTACCCGTTCAATGAACCGGAGACAGAAGTAAGGTTTATTTACCAGGAAACAACTAATAATAAATAATTGATACCAATGCGGGGACCTAAAACAGTAGTGGCCGGACTTATATTGGTGTGTGTGGGGATGTTTTTTTCCTGCAAGGCCAAAAAGCCAGCGGTAGTATTCAAGCACCTGGCTGAAGCCGGCTGGCGTGGTTCGGCGGGGATTTATGCAGACCGGGTGCCCAACAGGGTGGTATTAAAAGACGAAGGGCCTGATACAGCCAAGACGGTGTTTTATTGTTTGCGGGTGGGGCTCTATGACAGTACCAGTACTACCGATGCCAAACAGCAAACCGCCAAAGAAAAATATTACCAGCTGGACATGTATAAAGACTGGGTGCTACTGGACAACAACGATTCTGTGGCCCCGGTATTTTACCAGCCGGTACCCCCTAAAGAAAAACAGCTGACCGAACAGGTGCTGGTATATGAAATACGAAAAGGATTTAACCCCGTATCGCTGCTGTATAAAGATCCTTATGGATTATTGGGCAATCAACATGTACTGCTTTTAACTGAGCATAAACCTTAACAAACAAAAGATGCGTTTCCGGAACAGAAAACTTTTTGCTGCTGTGTTTTTGCTGGTCTTCAGCCTACAGACTTTTTATCCCGCTGCTGTATTTGCCCTTACCTCTGGGCCTGCGCAGCCTGAAATGCAGAAATTTACGCCTGCGGGGACCAGTGATATGGTGGATTTATTCAGCGGCGATTTTAAGGAGAATATTCCGCTGCTGGATGTGGGCGGTTACCCGATTAACCTGTCGTACCGTTCCGGCACCAATATGGAAGAAGAAGCCAGCTGGGTGGGTATGGGCTGGTCGCTCAACCCTGGTACGGTTAATCGCACCATGAGAGGGTTGCCCGATGATTTTAACGGGAAGGAAACCATCCAGAAAACCTATTTCAAGAAGCCGTTTAAAAAAGCAGGAGGGAGGATACTGGTTAAACCAACGTTTTGGGGCTTTGAGCTGATGAATCCACCCAGCTTCAGCCTGGACGTATATAAAGACAATTACTATGGCTTTGGCGCCAGTTTTGGCGCCGCCCTTTCCTTCAATATCGCCCAAAACAGCAGTACGCCCATGACGGCGGGGCTTGATTTTAGTTCCGACTCGCGCGATGGGCTGACCATATCGCCTTCTTATGGTCTTAGCAAGAGCATGGATGATGACGGAAATGATAAAAGCACTACTACCTTATCGGGGTCGCTGGCCTATAATACCCGCACAGGTTTAAAATCCTGGTCGCTCAATGCCAGTTTTGATGTAAAAAGCGGCGATGCCGGGGGGGAGGCTAAAACAAGAGAAGATGTAGGCTCTACCGACATTGGCTCTTATACACATTATTTCGGGCAAAGCTATACGCCCTCCCTTTCTTCCAACTCAAAGAGCAACAGTTATACCCTGAGCGCTGATGTGGGTCCTTATTTCTTTGGTGGTTATGTGGGATTGGGTGGTGCGGGTTATGTATATAACGAAGGAAATGACGACGCTATTACCTCTGCTCCCGCTTTCGGCTACCTGCATTACCTCGAAGGCCGGGGAAATACAGATGCCCTGCTGGACTTCAACCGGGAAAAAGACGGGGTTTACCTGCCGAGCGCGCCCTCTATCGGGCTACCGGTAGCCACGCAGGATATGTTTTCCGTAACCGGGCAAACCGGCTCGGGCCAGTTCCGGCCTTACTGCGGGGGAGACTACGTGGTATTCGACAAAAAATACTCCAATGTTTCGGCTTCCTATGGCGCCAAGGTGACGGTAGGCGGTGGATGGATATGGCAGTTGGGCGGCCGGCTGGACTATACACACGCCAGCGCAACAACTCAAAAATGGAATAAGTACAATAATTACCTCCCGGTGGGTGAATTTACGCCGGACAATACGAATCCGCTGGACGAACCTGTATACATGAAACAGGTAGGCGAGCCCGTGGCAGCCGATAAGGACTACATGGCTAAAATTGACAATGTGGAAACGGACGCGGTTAGGGTACATACCCCTGGTGCCAATACGGCGTCGGCAGACCCGGCATTCCGCACCGCGACCAACGATAACCTGGGCATTTCGTCACAACTGAAAAGAATGTGCAGGGATAAGCGGAATTTCAATTTCAGCTACCTGACGGCCGACAAGGCGGCCAGGTATGGCCTTACCCCTAATCTTCCCAGCTACCAGGGCAGCGCCATTACTGACTACCCCTACAAGAATAAAGATGGTGTAGGTACAGATCCAATTTCACTGCCCAGGCAGGGGGGCGCTTTTAACGATCATAATGATAATCATATTTCAGAGGTAACGGTGACGGACAACGAGGGTAAACGGATGGTGTACGGCATACCGGTTTACAATCACCGGCAGGAGGAATACTCGTTTGCCATCAGCCCGCCCCATGATCCCTCCACCGGTTATGATTCCCATGCCAGCGGTAATGCCACTTATGCGGAAGCGGCCAACAGGACAGGGTTGATAACTTATACGGCCAATGATATCAATACCGCCAGCCCGCAGGGCTACAATGGCAACGGTCGTGATGGCCTGGTACAAAAACAGGTGACGCCGGGCTATGCCACTTCTTTTCTGCTGACGGGTGTTTTATCGCCCGATTACGTAGATGTTACCGGCAACGGTATTTCTGACGATGATTTGGGAACTGCCTATAAGCTTAATTATGGGAAATTCAGTGATGACTATCGCTGGCGTGCACCTTATGGAACGGTTACGACCGACCAGTATAACCAACCCTATTACCAGGCCAATTACAACCCCGGGTTACTCAGCGATCCCAAGGATGACCAGGCCAATATCGTATATGGCGAAAAAGAGCTCTGGTACCTGCGTTCCGTGGAAAGTAAAACGATGATAGCCATTTTCATAACCAGCAACCGGGAGGACGGCCTGGGAGTGATTGATCAAAATGGAGGAAAGAATACCAATGCAAGGGTATTAAAACTGGACGCCATCAACCTATACAGTAAGGCAGATTGGGCGGTCAATGGCTTTAATGCTACTCCTATAAAAACGGTGCATTTTGAGTACGATTATTCACTTTACCCGCAGGTGCCCAATAACACCGGGAATGCTGTTGACAAAAACGGCACTGCTTTATCTTCTGCAACAGACCCGGCAAATGTTAATCTTAATAAAGGGAAGCTTACGCTTAAGAAAATCTATTTTACCTTTGGCGCCAGCACCCGCGGCACTACCAATCCTTATTTGTTCGAATACGATACCCGGCTGATTAACCCGTCGGTACCCAATCTTGCTGTTCCTACCGGCAATTATTTAGCGGAAGCCAGCGATTTGTATGCCGAGCGCCAGGGCGATCGCTGGGGCACTTATAAGCAAAGCTGGTACAACAACCCCATCCCGGGAAATACAGCGGGCAATTTGAACAACTCGGAATATCCCTATAGCCTGCAAAAAAACAGCCCGCCGGCCGGTGTCAGTGCCACCGACTGGAGCGATGTCATTGATCGGTTTGCCTCCAAATGGCAACTGAATAAGATTACTACCCCCTCCGGAAGCACCATCAACGTGGTGTATGAGAGCGATGACTATGCCTATGTGCAAAACAGGCAGGCCATGCAAATGTACCCGGTAAAAGGCATGGAAGATAACGGCAACAGCCCTTCCGGCATTGTGCAGTCGCAATACGTGGTTGTAGATCTGCCATCCCCCCTGGTTTCATCCGACAAGCTAACCGAATTCAACAATCGCTACCTGGATGGCACCAATACCATCTATTTCAAATTCAAAACCAACATGAAGGGGCATGTCAGCAGCGCAGACATAGCGGCGGGAACGTTTAATGATTATGTAAGCGGCTATGCTGAAATAGACCCGGCAAAATGTATTGTATCCGGTGATGGCAAAACGGTTAAGCTCTGGCTAAATAAAATTTCGGATTACAGCCCTATTGCCAAAACAGCCTGGCAAAAAGTAAAAACTGAATTACCGCAGTATGCCTATAACGGGTATGACAATTCTACCATGTCCGGTAGTGATCTGTCGATAGTGATGGAAGCCATTTACTGGACATTTGTCAATTTCCGGGAAATATGGCATTCGTTTGATAAGATCGCCAGCAATTCCGGCCTGGCCGACCAGTTTGATGCTGCGCATTCATTTGTGCGGTTTAAGAGCCCTTCCGTGTCCCTACAGTTTTCAGACGGCAAAAGGACCTTTTCCAAAACAGGTGGCGGCAGCCGGGTGAGAAAAATAGAAATACTTGATAACTGGAACGACATGGCGGGTGGCGATACCAAAAGCGCAACCTACGGACAGGAATATGCTTATGTGACCAACGATAACCGGGGCAATGAAATATCCTCCGGTGTTGCTTCCTACGAACCCCAGAGCGGCAATGAAGAAAACCCGTTTCACCTGCCCGTTAAGTACACGGAGAAAGTATACTGGGGCATAGACAAGTACCATGCTATTGAACAGCCCTATTGCGAGTCTTATTTTCCCGCACCCGGAGTTGGTTACAGCAAAGTGAAAGTAACCTCCTATGGCGACGGCAATGCCCGTGAAACCGGTTATATTGTGAATGAGTTTTACACGGCAAAAGATTTCCCCACACTGGTAGACGTGCTTCCACTGTCCAATCCTTCCCGGCAATTTATCCTTCCGTTGTTGTTTTACTCCCTGTCGGAATATACACAGGCTACGTCGCAGGGATTTAAAATAGAGCTGAACGATATGCATGGCAAGGCCAAATCGGTGCATGTAGTAGATAATGCCGGCCGTGAAATATCTTCCACCGAATATTTTTACCGTGTACCGGACCAGAATGCCGAGTCAAAGCAACTGAACAACGATGGCGTGCCGGTATTGCGGAAAAACGGTACTATCGATGCCAACGGCGCCACAATGGCTACCGATATCGACCTGGTTACCGATATGCGGCAAAGCGTTAACAAGAATGTTGGCGCCTCGGTAGGCATTTACCCGGGCGGCTTTGTTATACCGCTGCCTTTTGCACCGATCTATATACAAACGTTTGGGCTAATACCTTATGTGACCATGAATAACAAAAGTTATTTTTCCACCGCTACGGTGAAGGTGGTCAGCCGCTATGGTATTCTCACAAAAGTAAAAACTGTCAAAAACGGGTCTTCTATTACAGCTGAAAATACGTTGTGGGACCCGGAGACAGGAGAGGTGCTGCTTACCAAAACGCAAAATGAATTTAATGACTACACCTATTCCTTTAACTATCCTGCTTACATGGCATACGAAGGCATGGGAAGCGCCTATAAGAACATCGGGGCGGTATTTAATAACTTCAGTACTAGCTCCAACGGCATAATTGGCATAACCAGCCCGGAAAAATATTTATTCCCGGGCGATGAATTGATTAATACAAGCGGGTCTGTTAAAGGCTGGGTGATCATCTCTTCAGACGGTACGTATCGCCTGATTGATAAAGCCGGCGCGTTTATCACAACCAGCGGGGTTTACTACCTGCTGCGTTCAGGCAGGCGCAACCTCCTGAACGCCAGTGCTGGTACCGTTGTTTGTATGAAGGATCCCACTGAAGGCGGCCGCCTGAGCCTTGATGTGTCCAAACTGATATTGGATGCCAAAGCGGTAGTGTACAATGAAAAATGGGCCATGCCCAAATATTGCGATTGCCCGCCGGGATACCACCCTTCCGGTGATGGCAATTGTGTGATGGATGCAGCGCCGGGCAATGACGGCCAGTGCCAGACCGCCTGTGCGGGAGATTACGAGCCGGATGCCTATACCTCGCAGGGCACTCTCATTTATTCCAGCTACAACCTTGACGGTACGGGTACCGTTGCCTATTATCTTAATCATTCCGACGGTATTCATCTTTCAATCGATAATTTTCTCTGGAGGGAAGACTGCAGTGCTTATACGCAATCGGGCTTGCCTATATCTCCTTCATGGGCTGCAGGGCCCTTCATGGATGCCTATTCTTTTGCAAGGCATGCTACCGCCGATACGGTAATTCCCGCAACAAGTTCTTCCTCTTCACTGGTATCGCCCTCCTCTACGGCAGGTCCCTGCGCACAATCGCCCGTTGGAAGAGAGGGCGCCTGCGGGCCGCTTACCAGGACCTGTATCTGGGTCTGTGCCGGAACACCCGATGGGTTTAACCGTCTGCCGGTGAACAGCAATGTGCTGTTTGAAAAGCAAATAACCGTGCCGGAAACCAAAACCTATTATGTAGGGCTGGCAGGCGATAACAGCGTTCAGTTTAGTATTGATGGTAATTCACCTATCCTGAATATTACAGACCCGTACAATTTCCAGATTTGGCACATCTATCCTATAACGCTCACACAGGGCGTTCACACCGTGACCTTCGGGGGCCAGAACTCCGGCGGGCCGGCAGCGGTAGGTTGCGAGATTTATAATAATACGGCTGCGGAACTTTCCAGCGCCACCGGTTTTACCACTGCCGCGCGGCCTGCTACCAATCCTGCACCGGTTGGGGGCCTGGTTTATCTCCTTTTTTCCAGCAGGGATATGATTGGCGAAACGGCACGGGTAGATAACCTTACCTGTACCACGGGCTATACCCTCACTGGAACCAGTACAGGCTATACCTGCCGCCAATCCATACCGCTTGTCAACTATATTAATCCCTATTTCGCCGATATCCTGGGTAACTGGCATCCCGATACCAGCTATGTATATACCGTTAGCCGGGTGCAGAAACCCGGCCTGGCCAGCCAGAACGGGGGCACCAATATCCGGCGTTCGGGTTATTATAATACGTTTACACCTTTCTGGCAGTTTGAGCCAACGGGTTCGCTTAACAATAATGCGGCCCTGGATAACCGCTGGGTTTGGAGCAATACTTCTATCTATTACGATCAGAAGGGCAATGAAATTGAAAATGTGGATGCTTTGGGACGTTATGGCTCCGCCCTGTTTGGTTACAACCAATCGCTGGCTACCGCGGTGGCCGCCAATGCCCGGCACAATGAGATTGCCTTCGATGGCTTTGAAGATTACAATTTCAGTCTTGCCCCGGCGGATGCACTGGTTTGCCAGCCACTGCGTCATCTCGATTTCGGGTTGACCTACCAGGGAAGTACCTGGACTGTTGGTAATAATACTATTTCAAACGAAAAGGCGCACAGCGGCAACTGGAGCTTTAAGCTGCAGTCTACAGTTACTGTTATAAAATCCCTGGGCAGCAGTGCCCCCACTTTCCCCTTTTTAGGCTATGACAATACGGGGCACTACCAGTTGCTCAGTAATGAGCTCGCCGCCGGCTTTGCCCCCGTAAGCGGTAAAAAATACCTGTTAAGTCTATGGGTGAATGAAGGCGATGACAATGCGCCAGTAAATACTGTTAAAAACCTGACGATAAATGTGAACGGTTCGCCCATCACCTTATCTTCTACCACCGTTCCGCTAGTAGAAGGCTGGAAGCGGATAGAAGTACCCTTTACAGCCACTGGTAATTTTCAATTGGATCTTGTGGTGCCTGGCGCTACGGTATATGTAGATGATATCCGCATATTTCCTTACGACGGGCAAATGGGCAGCTATGTGTACGATCCGGTAACCCTGAGGCTGGTAGCACAGCTGGATGAAAACAATTTTGCCACTTTTTATGAGTACGACGAAGAAGGGACGCCCATACGCATTAAAAAAGAAACCGAACGCGGTATTATGACCTTAAAGGAAAACAGGCAGTCATTTATTAAACATCAATAGCTCTAACCCGGAAATACTATGCGGAATAAGAAAAAAATAGCAGCGCTTGTTTTGTCTGTCATCGGTATCAGTGTGCTTGCGCTGGCGGGCAAGCAGGTGGCAGACAGGTATACCCGCCACCAACCCGATAAAATTAATTTGCCGGTGCTTCCCGCTGCAAAAGACGAATACAGCAGGCTGGTGCAGCAATTTCTGCATCCCGATTCGGTATCGGTTGTAAAAGGCACTGTTTTATTGTATGACGGCGCCAGCCCGGAACGCGTAAAAGAAAAAAGCGACTTTATATCCGTTCGTGACGGGCATTCCTACTATTCAAAAATGTCTTTTAATGAGATTATCTGCAACGGCAAATGGTATGTACAGGTTGATTCGCTCCATAAGCAGCTGCTTATAGTGGCCATGAACGAAAACCAGCCAATGGCCCCGGCCCCCGCAACAGGCGATATGTTTGACAGGCTTTTCAGCGATACGGCTACGTTTAAAGTAAGCGGGTCTGTGGCTGGCAATGACCTCGAAAGGGTTATTACCATCAAAAGCGATTTGAACCCGGAGATACAATATTTCACCCTGCGGTATTCCCCTGCCGATTATTCCATTAAAGGAGCAGAGATCCATTTCTGGAAAGACCGGCACGCGCCTGCCGATACCACGGCAATCCAAAAAAGCACCTGGATTACCAAAATTGAATATGGGCAGCCGGGAAAGCAGGTTATCAATATCAACGATCGTATTAACCGGGTATTTAGGATCAACGGGCATACGATAGAGCCAACGGCAGCCTACCGCAATTACCAGGTATCCCTGCAATAACGAGTAAAACAACGTACACAAAGCATATTCTTAACCTATGGCACGCTTTAAAAGGAATTTCGGTTTTTTATTTTTACTCTTGCTGGCGCCCGCCGCTTCTTTGCTGGCGTCTACCGAATCGTATCTGCAAACCCTGACCGGGAAGATCAAAAAAGGCGATTCCTGCGTGGTATACGACGATAAGTTTATGAATATGCCGCTGACCGACTGGAACCAGGTGCGCCACCTGTCGGTACAAAACCTTATTACGTTTGAACTCCGCCGGGATACGGCTTTTTATTACCAGGCAAAACCCTTTACCTGCACCCTTAATATCAGCATCAAATATTTTACCAGCCGGGACCAGACGTCCCCCAAAGAAATTAACAATATCGACCTGGTAGTAAAATACGATACAGGCACAGGCAAGTTCAATACGATGCTGGCCAGTTATTCCAAATTAAAAAATGCGTTTAAGGTAACGATTGTCGTTAATTCTATTACCTCGAAAGAATGGGGCAATGATCTGCCACCCATATTCAGGATCAGCAACCAGATAATGGTAGAACGCAAATACCCGTTTGACCGCAGCAAGGTGCCGCAACTGGTTTCCTTCGGTTACGGCAATTCGCTGCCGGATGTCAATAAAGCCGGTATGCAGGGGTATATGGCCAGTGCGGGCCCCTACAAAGGTTTCGACCCTAAAACAGGAGGTGTGGATAATATGTTCGATGTTACAGCACCCGCACCCAATGCCCTTAACCAGTTTCCGATCAACTGGACTGCGGTGGGCAATTATGATGAATACGATGTGGAATGGACTTTTATAGATATCATGAGTGGTATCGGGCAGCAGATATACAGTAACCCCGCATGGTATAACCAATCGACAAAGCAATTACTTGACATCCCTTTTCTGACGGAAGAGGGATGGATGAGAAACAATACCACGCGGGTTACCGTGAGCGGGACCTCTTATTTTATCGATTTGCCTTACCCGGAAGGATATGTGCTGTGCCGGGTAAGAGGCGCTTCGTTTAACGCTGACGGCAGCATGCGGGCCGCCGGCGACTGGGTCTATACTTACAAGGATGCCGCTCAAAATGAGTTTACTTATGGCACTTATTTCAGTGGGCACCAGTCTAACCTGAATTGGCAGTATACGGCTTCGTTTGCAGAACAGGGAAAGCGCAAGGAGGTGATGTCTTATTTTGACGGCTCCCTGCGCAGCCGCCAGGCGGTTACCATCACCAACAATTCGGCCGATCATTCCAGCGATAAGAATAACGCCGTAGTGGCGGAAACCATTTACGATAAAATGGGGAGGCCCACGGTAAATATACTTCCGGCACCTATAGTGAACACCCAACTGCAATACTACCTTTCCATCAACAAGAACCTGGCCGGCGCTACCTATAGCCGTGACGATATTGTTAGTGTTGGAGTAAACAGCAGCGGTACCAACTGCAATATTACCGCCAACCCCATGAGCACGGCCAGCGGCGCTTCACAATATTATTCTCCCAACAATCCCTTTTTACCCAACCCGGATTACTTTTTTGCCAAGTACATTCCCGATGCAGGGGGATATCCTTTTTCAGTAACCGAATACACAGCCGATAATACCGGCCGCATCCGCCGGCAGGGTGGGGTGGGGCCAACGTTCCAGGTAGGAAAGGAGGACCCCAATAACCTGGATGCCCAGGGTCATTATATGACGCACGATACGCGCTATTATTATAGTAAGCCTACCGGCCCGCGCGACCTGGAACGCCTGTTTGGCATGGAAGTGGGCGATGTATCGCACTACGAAAAGAATATGGTGGTGGACCCCAATGGCCAGGCCAGTGTAAGCTATATTGATGCCAATGGCAAAACCATCGCCACGGCACTGGCGGGTGATGTGCCTCCCAACCTCGATGCATTACCCTCCGCCGGCCCCCAGGCAAAGGCCATGTTTACACAGGCATTAATAGCGCCTACCGATTTTACCATTGATGCGGGCGGCCTCTATAAATCGTCTTCTACCACCTTTACTGCCGAAGCACCAGGTCCTTATACCCTGCATTACAGCATTAATCCTGCAACGGCGGTGCCTGCCAGCCCACACAATAGCAGCACATTCTGCAGCAACTGTTATTATGATGTTTCCCTCAGCGTGACCGACAATTGCGGCAACCTGGTGGTGGCTCCTTTTACGGCTACACCGCCTTTCCAGGGAAGCGATATTACGTGTCACGATAATGCCCAGCCCTATACCGGTACCCTTACCTTTAATATCCAGAACCTGGGAGAGTATACGGTTAATTACACCCTAAAGCTAAGTGAGGCTGAAGTTGAGTACCAGACGGATTATTATATCAATAATAATACCTCGCTGTATTCCATTCAGCATTTTTTTGAGAGCCAGCTGGGCAGCATAGATTTATCCGGTTGTTACAATGATTGCAGCACCTGCATGGCCAAACTGGGTAGTTTACAGGATTTTACGGCCAATATGCAGGCCCTGCTGCTGGCGCAAAAAGCGGAAAAATATCCCAATGCCCCGGAGAGCAGCTTCGACCCCAATTCGACCGTAATCCAGTCCTGGATAACCAGCACCTATAACAGTCTTTATACCAACTGCCAGAATATCCAGTCTGCCTGCTCACTCGGCTCTCCCTGCGAGCAAAAAAAGGAGCAGATGAAGTATGATGTACAGCCCGGTGGTCAATACGCTACGTTTGATGATGCGGCCCTTCAGGCCAATGCCACCCAGGTCTTTTTGGATCGCACCATCAATGTACCATTGCTCCATTACCAGTCAATGCCTGCAACGTACCCGGCGGATGACGGTACTACCATGCAACTGGTAGACGATAACGGCACCCTTGCCAGCACTTTATCGGAAGCCGATTTTATACGGGCCTATCAAAACCACCCGGAATGGGCCGACTATTTTGTACAATTTCATGTTGAATACTGTGGTTACACTTTTTGCAAAATGTCGACGGTTGAGCCCAGCTATATCTTTGATCAAG
>JACXTT010004929.1_pt1 | contig 19607 bp, 16 predicted proteins | sample 9270951 | NCBI WGS metagenome assembly JACXTT01 (sample SAMN15532306, study PRJNA645909) | rock metagenome | isolation source: weathered quartz diorite | place: Puerto Rico | collected 2017-06-21 | reverse complement strand
CGGCTGAAGCGCTTCTTCACCAGGAAGAAAAGGTTGTAAAATCCGTCCCGCCACGGGTTCAGCTTGATCTCGCCCAGCCGGGAACTGTATTGAATCGAAATCTCGCCAAACCGGATACGGGAGCTCTTGAGGGCCTCGATTTTGATTTCCTCGGAAAACGCCATGCCGTCCGATTCCAGCTGCATCTTGTTGATGATGCTTCGCCGGAGCACCCACATGCCCGATTGCGAATCGCGTACCCAGCGCAGGTAAAGTATCGACATGGCCAGAGACAGCATCAGGTTGCCGAGCTTGTGCTTGAAGCTCATGGCCTTCCGGTCGCGAACCGGAAAGCGCGAAGCGTTCAGGAAGTCGACGTCCAAGTGAAGGAAGGCCTCAATCAGGTACGAAAGGGCGTCCACCGGGTAACTGTGATCGCCATCGAGGGTGACCATCAGATCGCCAGTGGCGGCCGCGAAGCCCCGTTTGTAGCTGCGGCCATAACCCCGCACTTCTTCCCGGATCACTTTAGCGCCCAGATCCTGCGCCACCTGTGCGGTGCGGTCGGTCGAGTTGTTGTCCACCACGATCACCTCGTCGACGAACTCGGGCATGGCCTGGAGGATCTTCCCGATTCCCTGCTCCTCGTTCAGGCACGGAATGATCACCGTGATCCTCTGGCCTTTATACATGGGTTCGGACAGGCGCTGCTATGATGGTGGGTGCCATGCGATGGACCGCGTTATTTTTGCTCCCCGTGCTGGCAGGAGCCGCCGAGATCGGCGGTACCAACGTCCGCACCGTATACGTCATGCCCATGTCGCACGGGCTTGACCAGTACATCGCCAACCGGTTGACCCGCGAGCGCACCCTGGAAGTAATTGCGGATCCCGGACACGCCGACGCGATTTTCACCGACCGTCTGGGCGAGTCGCTGGAATACCGGCTGGAAAAGCTGCATCCCACACCCAAGCCGGCCGAGGAAGCAGCCGACAGCGATTCCGATTCCGATAAGGACGACTCCAGCGCCAGCGATAAAGCCGACAAGCCGGCTTCACCCAAAACGTACGGCGATTCCGGACCGCCGCCCGCCTCCACCTTCGGCCATGGTAAAGGCACACTGTTTCTGGTGGACACCCACTCGCGGGTGATCCTGTGGTCCATATACGAGAAGCCGCCGAACTCCTCGCCCGGCGACCTGGACCGCACTGCCAAACGCGTCGTGAACCGGCTCAAGCAAGACCTGGCTGGCAAATAGCCCTCCGCTTTTCGCGCAACACCTCACGGTAGCTCTTCTCCAGCCGCTTCGTCAGTACCGGCATATCCCAGTTCGTTTCCACTTCCGCGCGCGCGCGTTCGGTCATAGCGCGCGCTTGCTCCGGGCGGCTCAGGATTTCGACCACCTTGCGCGCAAACACCTCGGGGTCATCGGCCAGCACACAGAATTCGCCATCCTTTCGGGCCAGGCCCTCGGCGCCAATACGGGTTGAGACCACCGGGATTCCGCTAGCGAACGCCTCCAGCAGCTTCACGCGCACGCCCGACCCGCTGAGCACCGGGCAAACAAAAACCGCGCGGCGCCCAAGCTCGGTCCGGATGTCTTCCACAAATCCTAACAGTTCGACGGCGCGCCCGGCCTTTTCGAACAGATCGCGCGGCGGCGGGTCCGAACCGGCCACTACCAGCCGGGCGTCGGGGCGTTGCTCGACAATCCGCGGCAGCACGTAGCGCAGGAACCACTCCAGAGCCGTGATATTGGGCCCGTGGCGGAAGCTTCCGATGAACAGCATGGTTTCCGGTTCGCGGCCCTCTGTGTGGAAAGCAAATCGTTCGACATCGATTCCGGCGCGCAGCCCCTCCTGAAAACGTGACGCGAACCGCGGCAGATACGATGCCAGAAATTCATGGTTCTCTTGCGTACAGACCTGCACACGATCGCAGTCGGGAAGATGCTCGCGTTCGTAATGTAGGGCGCGCAGATATTCCAACGCCGCCTTCGGGCGCGAACCGCCGTTGGCGTGTGCCAGACCCCGGGCGATCGACTGGAAGTAGATGTCGTGCTCGAAAACCACGCTGGCCAGGCGCTCGAACCGTCCGGCGTATTGCACCAGCGGTGTGTATTCGAGCTGCAGAACGTCAATGCCGTGCAGATAAATCTGGCGATGGATCAGCCACTCGAGGTCGGGATCGGCAAACTCGCGGACAGCATGCGGCGTAATGGATGCGCCGCCGGCCGGCGATCCAATCGGCCGCACCGGAAGTTCGACCGTGGCGCAAAATGCGCGCAATTCGTCGTTCGCTTCGCGCTGTTCGGGAAGTTCGAGAAGCGCGATCACGTGAACTTCCGCCAGCTTCGCCAGCTCGCGCAGCGTTCCATACATGAATACGCCGCCTCCATGGACCGGCGGGCAGATCGGGTAGGGCGATACGAATAGCACCCGCAGCCGGTCGGGATCAACATGGAGCGTCGCGAAGCGATCGCGGAAGTAGCCCCCCAACGGCCGGCGAAACGCCTCGGTATCGTCGACCACGGCGAGCCGCCGCGCCCACCACCGCGAACGCATCGCGCCCGGCAGTTGCAGAAATGCCCGCCAGAGGCCGCTCATGCTCGACCGGCGCGGAGAATCACCGAATACCACGCTCACCAGTGCACCCGCGTAAGTGAAGAAGAAATGCGACGCCATCCGCCGCCACTCGTGGATGTTCTTCCAGGCGAAAAGAATGTAATTCTTCTTCAGGACGCTCTGGATCTGCCCTTCGGTGAATCGCTTGCCGATAGTGCCGCGATGCTCGTGATACACCACGCTTCGCGGCTGATACAGCACCTTCCAGCCGCGTTTCCAGGCTTGATAACTCAGATCCGTGTCCTCGAGATAAAACGGCGACAGCAGCGGATCGAAGCCGCCCAGGTCCAAAAATTTCCGTCGGTCGAAGGCGCAAGAACCGCCGCCACCGTAAAAACACGGATAGAGATCGCGGACTTTCTCATCGATGCGATGCCGCACGCGCAGCCCGCCCTCTTCCCACCAGCCCTGCGTCAGACCCGTTTCTTCGCGCCGTTTTCTCTCATCGGTAAACAGAATCTGGCAGGAGACCGCGAAGACCCGCTCGTCCGTGAAGCCCTCGACCAGCGGGGCGAGAAAATCCGGTGCGACTCGCATGTCGCTGTTGAGCAGCACCACGATGTCGTTCTTCGCCGCGCGCACGCCCGCATTCGATCCGCCGCCGAACCCGAGATTGCGTTCCAGCGCCACCAGCTTCACCCCCGGGAAATTGCGGCGAACGAACTCGGCACTGCCATCCGACGAGCCGTTGTCTACCACGATGATCTCGTTCGCTGCGTTTCCAGCCAAGGCCGCGACGACTGAGGGCAGATACTTTTCCAGCAATTCCCGGCCGTTCCAGTTGGGGATTACGATGCTCGCGGCCGCCGCAGAGGGCCGCGTGTCGGTGGGAGGTTGCCCGCGCCCGAAGACTTTCCACGCCAGGTCTTCGATGGCGAACGCCACCACACTCGCGATCAGCACCAGCGGCGAGAACACCACCAGCGGCGCCAGCCGGACCAGGCGAAAAAGTAGTCTCATTTACGGCGTTCCAGCACGGGCAGCAAACCTAGCTTTCCTCCCAACCGGACCCACCGTGTGCTCCACAATGACTGCAGTTGCCCACGCAGCTCGTCGGCCTCAGCCTGGTTCCGCTGCGCCCACAGCGTGCGCTCTTCGATCGTGCTCTCGGCTGCATGCAGATGCTCGACGCACTCGCCCAGTTCGGCAACCTTGGCTTCCAGTTCCCCGGCGAGGCGAGTGGCGGCCTCCACCGCTCCGCGCACTTCCGTTTCCAGTTCGTCCACGCGCTTGCGCGCTTTGGCCTGCTCGCTGGCCAGTTCTTCCTGAAGCTCTGCCACTCGTGCGATGCGTTCGCGAAGCTGGCCCTCGAGCACCTCTATGTGCCGCTCCCGCTCCCGCAGCATGTTGGCCGCGCGCGGCACATAAGTGAACGCCGGAACCGCCGTCTCACCACTTACGCTACAGACGGCCAGATAAAAATGCGCTTCTTCGGCTTTGGCGGCTCCCGGCTCTAATCTGGATTCCACGGCGCCGCCCGCGTCCGGAGTCGCGAAGACGATCGCGTCGGTGTGGTTCTCCAGGTATAGCGTCACTTTTGGAAACACGGCCTGCAGCTCTTGGCGGAATTCTTCGAATTCGAATTCGTGCACGTGGAACGGATTAGGTCCGAGGCCGGCGCGCGCTTCCGCATAATAGAGTTTGTTCGGCGTGGAAACCAGAAACCGCCCAGCCGGCGAGAGCACGCGCCGCGCTTCGAGCAAAAACGCCCGCCAGTCTTGCAGATGCTCGATGATCTCGAACGCCACCACCAGATCGAACGACGCATCCGCCGCCGGAATCTCGAGACAAGACGCCTGCTCGAACCGCAGGTTTGCCGCTTGATAGTGCGCCCGCCCGTAGTCCAGCGCCTCAGCCGCAACATCGAGGGCCAGGACCTCACCCGCCCCGCGGGCCAGTTCCGCCGCGCCGTAACCCGATCCGCAGCCTGCGTCGAGCACCCGCTTTCCGCCCGCCATCCGCGCCGCGAAGGCGTACCGCGCCACATGCTCGTTCCACAAGTCCGGATCGACTTTGCCCGGAATCACACGCTCGCCGGTGAATTCAGCCAATGACTATTCCTGAAGGTGTTAGTTTAACTCGGCGCCAAGCGCCTCTAAATCGGCTTTGTCCTGCGTGCGGCCCGTCGCTCTTTTGTTCCGAATCAGCGTTTCCCGCCCGATGACACACACAGGAATGCCGTACAGCTCTGCGCTAACGTGCCCGGCCCAGGCCTCCTCGAATGACACCCCAGTAATCGAGGTAAGCAGGTCAATACGGTTGGGAGGGTGGCCGAGCTGGATGATCTGATCAGGCTCAATAAAATCTGCAGCTGATAGACCTAGTGAGGCAAAGCTGAACTCCATGAGCACTTGTTCAATCCGAGCGCTGTTCTCTGGCGACCTGCGAACCAGAATGTCGATATCACCGGTGGAGCGGGGCACGCCGTGGAAAGCAAGGGCAAAGGCGCCGACTATCAAATACTCAACGCGATGAGAGTTTAACGATTCGATAAACTCTCTCAAATCTTTCTGCAGCGGCATCACCCTCTCTTCGTGAATTCTCGATCAGTTCCAGCAGAATATCCAATCTTTGTTGTGGCGTGAGGCTGCGGTAAAACTCCAGATTGGCATTCTCCGCTGCTTTGTGGCTGGAGAACTTCGCGACCGTCCGTTCCATCGCCTTCCATTTTATCTTGTACGTCCGCCCCCTCAGCCCTGCTTCACCACCTCCACTCCGCCCGCTCCGAGCCGTGCGTTCACCATCACCCGGCAGGGCAGGTGCATGAACCCATAAACGGCCGTGCCGCCGGCATCCATTTGCAAGGCCACGGCGTTGTCGATCCAGTCGCACATTCGGTAAGCTTCCAGCGGGCCGTCCGCGATGGCCGGCGAAAATGAAAAGGAACCGGGGTACAGTTCCGGCAGTTCGATATGAAAGTCCACCGTGTGGATGTCTCCCGCCATCATCGGCGGCAGTTCGTGGCCCTCGCGTGCTGAATTGGTTCCCGCGAAGTCCACGCCGAGATGATTGCGCATCATGAACCCCACGTTGGGTTGCGAAATGTCCGCTTTGGCCCGGACACTGATCCGCACGATCGTCGGCGCCCCCGGTTCCAGAAGTTGCAAAGGCCCTCCACGTGCATCCAGCACCGCGATGCCCAGAATTTCGGCGCGCCCGTCGCCGTAACGGTGGTCGATATTTGGAATGCGTTCGACGATCTCCGGCGCCTGCGTCCGCTCGCGGAGTAGATCCCCGGCGGACGGCTTGTGATGCGCGAGATACGCGGAATCTTTCTCCGCCATGGCGGCCAGGTATTTCGACACCACGCGGTCGGTCTCTCCCAATTCGACCACGCGGCCCCGCTCCAGCCAGAGCGCCCGGTCACCCAGCGCCTTCACGTCCGCCGTGGCGTGCGAGACGAATAGAATCGTGATGCCCCGCGCGCGCAGTTCGTGCACTTTGCGCATGCAACGCTGCCGGAAGTAGAGATCTCCCACCGCCAGCGCTTCGTCCACCAGCAGAATTTCGGGATCCACGTTGATGGCCACCGCGAATGCGAGGCGCACCACCATCCCGCTCGAGTACGTCTTCACCGGCCGGTTGATGAAATCGCCGATTTCGGCGAACTCTTCGATGTCTCGGTACCGCGCGTCGATCTCGCGCGTGGACAGGCCGAGAATCGATCCGTTCAAATAGACGTTATCGCGGCCCGTAAACTCCGGGTTGAAGCCGGCGCCCAGTTCGAGCAGCGCCGAAACGCGTCCCGTTACTTCAGCCGTGCCCGAGCTGGGCTGTAGAATGCCCGCAACAAGCTGCAACAGCGTGCTCTTGCCGGAACCGTTTTCCCCGATCACGCAGAAGGTCTCGCCCCGGCGGACCTCGAAGCTCACGTCGTGGAGCGCCCAGAAATTCCGGTGAAACTCGAGCCGGTTGAAAGTGACGAGCTCCTTGAGGCGGTCGCCCGGCGCGTCGTATATGGGATAACTCTTCGAGACGTTCTCAAAACGGACGGCGTGCATGGCTTTCGAAGCGTGGCGCCTGTGTCGCCCCTCAAACGATCGGTTCTCGTAGGGGCCGGACATGTCCGGCCCGACTGCCGTTACTGCGGAAATCCCACCGCGCTCAGCCCCGGAATCACGCGCAGCGCATTCTTATAGTAAAGCTTCTTCAGTACCTCGTCCGGCAGGTCGAGCCCGTACATCTTCCAGAAGGCGTGCCGCTTGCGATAGTAGTCGAAATACTCATCGGCGGTCTCGAGCACGCGGAAATAGCAGTCGTATTCTGTCGGCTCCCATATGTCCTTGCCGAACATCACGCGGTCCTGATACTGGATGAACCACTGGTGAGCGAAACGCGGCTGGCGGCCCAGCTCGGCCAGCACCGCGCCAATCTCTGTATACATGTTGGGCATCTGATCCATCAGCCGCCCCAGTTCGGCCAGGTTGCCTCCCAGCCAGCCCAGGTGCGCGTTGATGAAAATGGTGTTCGGATGCGAAGCGAACAAATGGCGCTGCTCAGCCAAGAGCGTCTCCCAGCTTGGATAACGGTCCGGCGGCCGCGCGCGCTGCGGAAATTGTTTCAGCTCGAGCCAGCGCTCGTTGAAGCGGTCCTGCGGCTGGAAGAACGACCAAGGCTCGGCGGTGTGAATCAGCACCGGAATCTTCAGCCGCGCGCAGAGGTCCCAAACCAGGTGGAAGCGCGGATCGTCCACGTGGATGCGCTGGCCCTTGGTGTCTTTCAGATCCATGCCGAAGTTCTTGAAGATTTTCAATCCCTGCGCCCCGCTGCGCACGTCCTCCTCGAGCTGCTTCGCCACGCGCTCGGGATAATCGGGCGCGTCGATGTTCGAGAAATCCATGTTGGCAAAGACCACGAAACGGTCTTTGTAGCGATCTTTCAGAATATCGATGTTCTGTTTCAGCTTGTCTCCATAGCCGCCGCTCAGATTCACCATGATGCGGAGATTGATGCCGTCCATGTCCGAGACCAGCTTGTCCACTTTCTCCGGCGTGAGCCCGTACTGGTGATTGTGCACGTCGATGAACGGGTATTTGGCGCGCGTGAGAACGTGCTGCGGCACCACCAGCGTCGATTTCGGCTCGTACTCCTCGATCGACATGGTCTGGGAAAACAGAGCGGCTGCAAAGAAGAGGCAACAGAGTGGCAGTTTCATTAGACGAAGCCACTATTCTAGCGCCGCAATGCAGGCGTCCCCACCCATTTACTTCTGTCCGGAGGAAAGAGCGGTTACCAGCCGGTACGTGAACTCGCGCGCTTCATAAAGGGCGGTTGCCGAAATCCGCTCATCCTTGCCGTGCCAGCGGATGTCGTCGTAATCTTCCGCGATGCCTGAAATCCCGTACGTCGGGATGCCGGCCCGGCGCAGGTGTGTGCCATCGGTCGCGCCCTGCGAAATCGTGGGCACGACTGGAACCCCCGGCCACATAGTGGTGGTGGCGGCCCTGGCGGCATCGACCACATCCGGCCGCAACGGCGACGGCGGACTCCTCACCAGATCCAGGCGTTCCAGCGGAGTGATGCTTATCTGGCCGTCTCGCAAGACGCGTTTCAGAGTTCGCTCCACATCAGCCACGGCTTGCGATGGCATGATGCGGCAGTTGACCGTGGCCTTAGCTGATTGCGGCAGCGCATTCTCGGCGTGGCCTGCTTCCAGCATCGTCGCCACGCAGGTTGTGCGGAGCGAGGCGTTCCAATCGGGTGATTTGGAAAGTAGCGCCACCGCGGCGGCGTCCGGTGGATTGGTAGAGAGCATCCGGTTGATTGCGTGCGCCGTTTCCGGGCCCTCGCGAACGGCCACCGCCTCAAAGTAGGCGCGGCTTCCAGCATCCAGCATTACCGGAAAATCGAACTCGCTCAATCGCACCAGGCCTTGCGCCAGACGGTAAATGGCGTTTTCCTTCTCCGGCAGCGAGCTGTGCCCGCCCTTGTTCTTCACTTCGAGCACAAAGCTGAGAAATCCCTTCTCGGCGACTTGCAGCTCGTTGAACAGCTTCTTTCCTTTTTTGATCTCCAGGTTGCCGCCGTCGGGATTGATCGCGTACTCGGCGTCGATCAGGCCCCGGTGGTTTTTCAAGAGCCAGTAGATCCCGTTTTCTTCAACGTCGCTGGCTTCTTCGTTGGCCGTCAGCGCCACAATCAAATCGCGGTCGGGCACATAGCCTTCCCGTTTCCATCGAATAAAGTTCGCCACAAAAAATGCAACGCCGCTCTTGATGTCCCCTGTGCCGCGGCCGTAGAAATAGCCGTCCTTCTCGACGAATCGGAAGGGATCGGTGGTCCAATCCTCCTTTCGCGCCTCAACCACGTCCAGGTGCGCGATCAGCAGGATCGGCTTGCGCGCTCCCGAACCGTGCAGCCGCGCCACCAGGTTGGCGCGCTCCGGCCGCGGACCCAGGATCTGTACATCCGCGGGCGCAAATCCCGCCGCGCGTAGTCTTGCCGCCATCGCTTCGGCGGCCTTGCCCGTGCTGCCGGTCGAATGCGTGGTGTCGATCTCGATCAGCTCGCGCAGCAGGTCGCGAACCAGTCGATCGTCGGAATCAGACGCGAATGCCGGAGACAACAGAAACACGAGGAGCAGAACTCTCATGGAAGGTGAAATCCATGTTAACGCTTGCGCCGTGTTTTGGCCTTCGGGGCGGTGCGCAGACGCCGCTCGAGCCGCCCTTCGCGGTGCGCCAGTTCCGAAGAGTCCCCCTCCTGACGCGCGCTGCGGGTCATCTCAAGCGCCAGGGCATAGTTTCGCTCGCGATGCTCGTAGTGCTTGGCGAGTTCCGTGAAGGCATGTGCGCGGTAGGGATTGGGCGATGCCGCCAGATCCGTCAATACCTCGACCGCCGCAGCGTCGCGACCCAGCCGCCTCTCGAGCGCGCCGATCTCAGCCAGTGTCCGAAACAGCAGACCGTCCGGTAATCCGGCTTCCACTGCCCGCCGGTAAAGTCCAACCGCTTCTTCGTCGCGCCCGGCCGCGGCCAGCCACCGTGCCAGCCCGATCATGTCCGCGCCATGGCGCATGCTGGCGCCGTCCGCCGAGCCGAAGGCCGCCGGCACGATGGCCGTCAGGCACGCCAGCGACACAATATCGATGGCGTTATGGTGAAAAATGGGCACCAGGCGAAACGCCTGACGCATGCGCAGGTATTCGAAGTAATAATAAGGGATCATCTCGCCGGGCAAATCGCCCTGACGCTCCACCCCCAACACCTGGTATTCAAGATCCACCAGGCGGCAGCTATCGAGCCGCAATTTCCACAAACGCCGGGCGCCGAACAACAGATCCAGATGCTCCATGCGAGCGAATGGCGGGCGCCCCCTCACCATGCGATAACGTGTTTCGAGCAGCGGCTGGTCGTAAGCCTTGCCGTTGTAGGTGATTAACACATCGAACTTCGCCAGATGTTCTCCCAGCGACGCCAGCAGCGACGCTTCCTCGCTGTAATCGCGCATGAAAAACTGGCGCACGCGGAATCCGTCGTCGCCGATCGAGCCCACACCAATCAGAAAAGCGTAGGTGCCGGTGCCGCCCGCAAGACCCGTGGTCTCGGTGTCGAGGAATGCCCAGCGCTTGGGGTGCGATTGCGCAATCGCGCCCTCGCTTAACGCCGCCAGCAGACTTTCGGGCAGGTCGGCCAGGTCCGCGATGCCCACCGATCCGTGCCGTCTGTTCCGCTCATGCAAGCGTTCGGTTTCAAAGTGAGCGCCGAAGGCGGTCTCGACCACCTGGCCCGACACGACTTGCTCGATCAGGCACGGCGCCACGCGTTCGCGCTCGGCCGCGGCGTACTTGCGGTCGATGCGCGCGACTTTCTGCCGAAGCAAAGCTAGCTGTTCCTGGAAACCGGCCATATTCGCCTTGTCTTCGCCCATTATAGAACGAGATCGGCTGGCATTCAAGTTTGGTCTATAGTCAATGGAAGTGATGATGCGCGCGCGCACCTTCTTCGCGGCGCTGTTTCTGGTGCTGCTGGGCGCGCGCCTCTGCCACGTGAACATCCTGTGGGCTGAGGAAGACTTGCCCATGGCCGCCGCGAAGCAGATGGCCTTCGGCAAGACGCTGTATCGCGACGTCTGGTTCGACAAACCGCCCCTTCTGCCTGCCCTGTATCTCGCATGGGGCGTGCGCGCGGGATGGCCGCTGCGCCTGGCCGGCGCGCTATATGGTCTGGTGGCGTGCGCGCTCGCGTACGGGTTTGCCCGCGATCTCTGGACCCGGCGCGAAGGATACTGGGCGGCGGGACTGCTGGGATTTTTTCTGATTTTCGATTTCCCGTCGGCGGTGATCCCGCTGGCCGCCGATCTCACGATGCTCGCTCCGCATCTTGCGGCGGTCTGGCTGGCCTTTCGCGGGCGCACCTTCTGGAGCGGAGTGGTTGCGGGCATCGCGTTTCTCATCAACGCCAAAGCGCTGTTCGTGCTGGCTGCCTGCGCTGTCTGGTGTTTTCCGGCCGTGGGAATGCTGGCCGCGGGTTTTCTCGCCGCTAACGCTATTGCGGCGGCGTGCCTCGCCTTGACCGGCGCGCTCGTTCCCTACCTCGACCAGGTCTGGCGCTGGGGATTTTTGTATGCCGGCAGCACTTTCGTCGAGCATCCAGTTCGCAACGGCATCATGCGGACGGTGGACTGGCTCGGCTTCCACGCAGCCCTGATCGCAGCAGCGCTCTCGAAACCGAATGCGCTCCCGTTTCGATGGAAGATGCTCGCCTGGTCAGCGATTTCGTTCGCGGCCGCGGTTGTCGGGTGGCGGTTTTTCCCGCGCTACTTCTTCCAGTTGCTGCCGGTACTCTTAATCGCCGCCTCGCGCGGCATCGTGCTCATGCGACGGTGGCGCGCCCTCGCGGTAGCGCTGCTGCTCATCCCAATGATCCGCTTCGGACCGCGGTATGTCCTGCTGGCGCGCGATCTGGCCACCGGGCAACCGCACCAATGGAGCGATGTCGCCATGGACCAGGACAGCCGCGCGGCGGCGCAGATCGTTCGCGACACGGCGCGTCCGGGTGACACGCTATTTGTCTGGGGGTTCCGTCCCGACCTGTTTGTCTGCACCGGTCTGCCGGCGGCCACGCGGTTTCTTGATTCGCAGCCGCTCACCGGCGTTCCGGCCGACCGGCACCTGACGCAGTCCGCTCCGGTGGCCGCCGAATTCACGCGCGCCAATCGCGCAGAACTGGCGCTCTCGCGTCCCGCGTTTGTGATGGATGGTCTGAGCCTCTACAATCCGGCACTGGCAATGGATCGTTACGCGGATTTGCAGCCGTGGCTGGCGCAATATCACGAGGTAGCGCGGACACGCACGATCGTGATCTATCGCGTGCGATAGGCGAGGCAATGCCTCGCCCCTACCGCGGGGCCACGCGAACCACGCCAACGCCGGCCCAGCCGCCTCCCGGATTCGATGACCCGGTAGCTTCCGAGCAAGAACGAGTCTGGAAAACACGAAGCGGGGTAGTTTCCGGTAAGACCGTTTACCGCTCGCCACGGAGCCGTCGCGGCTACAGCGACGCGAAAGCCACTTGGAGATGGCAGTGGGTTATAGTCGGGGCGTATGGCTCCGCGCCTCCTTTTCTGCTGTTTCGGCATTGTTCTAGGGATTACGCAGCTCGGTGGTTGCAGCAAGGGCCGCAAAGCGGCGGCACTCGACACGGCTTGCGTCGCAAAGATCAAGGTCAACCGCGATGGGTTAATTCTGCTGAATGATGAGACTGTCACGATTGAGTCGTTAAAGGCTTCGCTATCGAAGCTGAGCCAATCTGCCGGTTCAGTGGTTTGGTACTACAGAGAGAACGCGACATCGGAGCCTCACCCCAATGCCATGCTAGTTCTTGAAGCCATTGTTGAAGCCAAGTTGCCCGTGAGGTTATCGACGAAGCCGGACTTTTCTGACTCCACAGGACGTGACGGACCGTCTGACCAGCCGCGATGATCTGGAGTTGTCGCATTGGCATCACAGCACGGTCCAGTTTCCGGTAACCCCGTTTTTCGGCCTTCCAATTGTTTGGCCTGGCGGTTTTCGTCAAGTGCATGGCCTCTCCTGTCTACGGTAACGGCGTCGCGGCTCTAACGTCCAGATAGCTGTGGGAACCCGCCGACATGCCACGGAGTCTAAACGACCGTGCGGCTGCTTTTGATGGCCTCGTTGTCCTTCCTGTCATTGAGCCCAGCAGCGTTTGCCTGCTCCTGCGCCCCGTCCGGTGGATGCCCAGGATTGGGCGGCAAGGCGAGCCCTGTTTTTCTGGGGACGGTCCTCGCGGTGACGGACCTGCCTCGCACCCGCGATTTTGAATTTCTGTCCAGCCGCAAGGCGCACATTCGGGTGGACGAGTCTTTCGGCCTTTCTTCGGATGTGCGCGAGATTGACGTATTAACAGGGTCTGGCGGCGGGGATTGCGGGATTCCGTTTAAACCCGGCGAAGTGTACCTGATCGATGCGTTTGCCGGGGAGGACGGACTCTTTCATACCGGTATATGCAGCTCTACGCGAAGAGCTGATTATGCCGGTGTTGCACTTCGAGTACTCAGGCAACGGCGCGATGGTAAACAAGTGCCATCGCTTGCTGGCGAGATTGCGCAATATGACCGCAATTTCGCGGGGCTCCTTGGAATGCATGACCCGAAGCCTCTTACGAACGTGCTGGTCCGCGTGAAAGCCGACGGGAAAGTGTACGAGACGCTCGCCGACAACGAGGTCCACTACGAGTTCTACAATCTCCCGCCGGGACGATATGAGTTCGTTCCGGATCTGCCGCCGGGAACCACGCTTTCCTGGTTCATCGGGAGCGACAGACCGCAGGTCCCTTTTGACCTAGGCGCAGGTGGCTGGCGCCGCGCACATCTACATACGTCCGCAGTCCACGCATCATAGCGTCCGGCACGAGCTTGTGGTAGCGCACGACGTCATTGCGGCTTCGCCAGAGCGGTTCCAGATACCGGACCGACGTAAACTTCGTGGAGCCGGAGCTTCAGTTCCACCGGCGCACGGTCCGGCGGGACCAGGGCATAGTAGTCCAGACCGGCGGCCGGCTCTTCAGTTCGCAGCTCGATCCAGGTCCAGTTCCGCACGGCGGCGTAAAACCTGAGCGACTGCTGTAGCTGCCAGGAGCCGCCGGCGCGCACGATTTCCTGATTTTGCGGGCGGTGAGCGGCCACGTAATCGGCGATGTTACGCGTGTCGGCATCATACTCCCACACCAGGAATTTGCGCGTGTTGAGCTCGGTGGCAAAATGCACCACCAACGCGACGCCCACCATGTATGCCGCGATCGACGCCGCGCGTCCCGGACCCTGATGATCCCTCCAGAAGTGCGCCAGCCCGACCAGGATAAATGTCACCAGCGGTAAGAAGTAGATGCCGGTGCGGTCGGAAGGATACGGTTTGTCCAGCAGCACATGAATCAGCAACAAAGCGATGCCGGAGAACACGGCCGCACTCGCCGCCAGTAACAACATCAGATTGCGGCGCAGGAGACCGACGATCAGTCCGGCGACTACGGCCAGGGGCGCGATCCCGAACGCCACCACGTCCGTCCATTGGCGCACCCAAGGCTGGCGGCGCAACGGCCCCGAGTGCTCGAGTGACGACGAGGCCAGGCTGCGCAGGCTTTCGCGGATGGTCAGCGCGCCGGTATAAAAATTTGCCGAAGTCATCTTGTCGAAGGGCGCCAGGTTCAGGAAAACGAAAGCGATTCCCAGGATCGGGAGCGCGAACCAGATCCACGGCGCAAGGCCCGGCTTGCGAGCTCGAGGCGGCGGGGCCACTTTCTGCTTTTTCCCGGCATGCCGCGCACGGCTTGGAGCCGTGGGGCTCTTCTTGGGCGCATCAGGCGTGGCCACGGGCAGTGACGCGGACGGGCGGCGGATCAGGTAGACGGCCATTCCCGCTAGCGCCGCCGCCGGCAGCACGAATACCAGGTTCGCGGTCACCGAGAGCGCCAGGGACGTGCCGGCAATCAACATCTGACTCCGCGGGTAGGTTTGCTTTGTGAAGGCATCCAGCAATACCGCGGCCGCCCACATCCAGAAGGCCAGCGCCAGGCCGTATCCGCGCGCCGCTACCATGAAATCCAGCACGAGCGGATTGAGCGTGGCCAACGCGACAGCCAGCAGCATGGAAAAACCATCGCCAAAAGCCGTTCGAGCCAGGCGGTAGCAAGCCATGAAATACAGAGCCGCCCCGGCCAGCGCGGGAAGCCGCATGGACCATTCGGAGACTCCGAACAGCGCTGTCGAAAGCCGCGCCAGCACGGTGTTCAGAAAATGATGATTCGCGATATAGACGTGGAAGATGCTGTCGACCGGAGCCCGGATGTATGTGTCCCAGGTGGCGGCCTCATCAAAGGTAATGGATTGCGTGAAGGCCCGGTACACACACACCGCGAACAGGCTCGCCAGGAGCATTTGGGCGCTCAGCCGGTAAGTCTTACCAGACATGTACTGGACATTGTCGCAGGAGTCGCGGGAGCCTTTACTTGCCGCTCCAGCAGGGCGCCCGCTTCTCGAGAAACGCTGAGATGCCTTCCTGTGCGTCGGCGGCCAGGGCGTTCATGCTCATCACCTCTTTGGCGTACGCGTAGGCCTTGGGCTGGTCGAGATCGATCTGGGTGTAGAACGCCTGCTTGCCGATGCCGATGACGAGCGGGCTGGCGGAGGCGATGCGGAGGGCGAGCTTGCGGGATTCGGCCGGCAGCTCTGCTGCTGGCACCGCGCGATTGACCAGGCCCCACTCGGCCGCCGTTTTCGCGTCCACCATTTCGCCGGTGACGAGCATCTCGAAGGCGTGCTTGCGGCCGATGGCGCGAGTGAGCGGGACCATCGGCGTGCTGCAGAAAAGGCCGATCTTGACGCCGGGCGTGGCGAAGGCAGCCTGATCCGACGCCACCGCCAGATCGCAGGCCGCAACCAGCTGGCACCCGGCTGCGGTAGCGATACCTTGCACTTCCGCGATCACAGGCTGTGGAATGGACTGAATTTTCTCCATCAACTGCGTGCACACATCGAAAATGTTGCGGTACTCGTTGATGTTGCGACCGGTCATCTCGGAAAGATCGTGGCCCGAGCAGAAGACTTTTCCCGCAGCCGCGAGAATGACGGCGCGAATCTCGCGATCGCGCCCGATTTCATCCAGGCAACGGACGAGCTCCTGCATCAACGCAAGCGAGAGCGCATTGCGCCGCTCGGGCCGGTTCAAAGTAACGATAGCGATGGGGCCTTCACGCGTGAAGATCAGGTTTTGATAGGTGGCGGCTTCCTGGACGGGTGACATCGATAGCCTCCCAGTTGCCATCGTACTCCACCGCGACGGACTACAATCGGGTGTGGTGAAAGGGAACATCCTGATTACGGGTGGCGCGGGATACATCGGGTCGCACACAGCGCGCCTTCTGTTGAGCCAGGGCTACGAAGTCACCGTGGTGGATAATCTTTCGCGCGGACACCGCCATAATGTGGATCCGCAGCGCCTGCGCAAGATTAATCTCGCCGACACCGATGGCGTGTGCAGCGTCTTCGCCGAGCGGCCCTTCGACGCGGTGATCCACTTCGCGGGGTTTATCGCGGTGGGGGAGTCGATGCGCGCGCCGGAAACGTACTTCGCCAACAACGTTGGCGGATCGCTTTCGCTGCTTACGGCCATGGTCCGGTCGGGCGTGCGGCGCCTTGTATTCTCGTCCACCGCCGCCGTTTATGGCATGCCTGCCAGCGTGCCGATCAAGGAAGATTTTCCGTATGATCCCGTGAGTCCTTACGGCGAATCGAAGGTGATGGTGGAAAAACTGCTGCACTGGTTCGACTTGATCCACGGAGTGCGCAGCATCAGCCTGCGCTACTTCAACGCTTCCGGCGCCGATCCGGAGGCGGGCCTCGGCGAGGAGCACGATCCGGAAACGCACCTGATCCCGCTGCTGTTCCGCTCGATCCTCACGGGCGAGCCGATCACCATCTTCGGCGAGGATTACGCCACTCCGGACGGCACGTGCATTCGCGACTATATCCACGTGAACGATCTCGCCGCGGCGCACCTTGTGGCGCTCGAATCGCTCCTGGTGGACGGGTCGTCGGATGTTTTCAACGTAGGGGCGGGTTCGGGGCACTCTGTCCGCGAGGTGCTGCGCGCGGTGGAAGAAGTTACGGGAAAGAAGGTACCGCACGTGATGGGCCCACGGCGCGCGGGCGATCCGGCGGAGCTGGTGGCGGATTCCAGCAAGCTGCGGCGTGTACTTCACTGGGAGCCGCGCTGCTCCGAGCTGCGCAACATCGTCCAAAGCGCCTGGAATTTCGAGCAGAAACGGCTCCAGCAGGTGAGATGACTACGAGTAAGCCGTCTCGGCGATTTCGAAAATACCGCGAACAATGGCGAAGCATGCTTCGCCCCTACAACAGATGTGTGATGTAGGGGCCGGACAATGTCCGGCCGAGCCTTACAGAATCGCCGGGACATCCCTTCGGTCACCGGAGGAAGCGGCACTTACGTTCCGGAGGTTACGAGCCCGTCTCGGTTTCCGCGCGCAGCGCCATCTGGACGCGAATGCGGGTGGCGCGCACCTGGGCAGCCTCTGCCTCCGCGTAGTCTTCGAGTTTTCGGAGTGCGGCGGCGTAGTTCTCGAGAGCATCGGCCAGCTTAGGATGGTCAGCGCCCAGGGCGCGCTCGCGCAAGGGCAGCCCCCGCCTGTAAAGCGCGGCGGCTTCCCCCATACGCTGCCGGGCGAGATACAACGCGGCGAGATTCAGCAGCGGATCCGCAAGGCTGGGGCTATCCGGTCCGAGCGCGCGTTCATAGGTCGCGATGGACTTCTGGAAGAACTCCTCGGCTTCCCCATATTGGCGGCGCGCATAGTAGACCGTTCCGAGATTGTTCAGATCGGCGGCGAAGGTGGCGTGCACAGTCCCGAAGTGCGCCTCATCGATACGCCGAGCCCGCCGATACAATGCTTCGGCCTGGCCGTACTTGCGCTGGGCGTAGTAGAGCGAAGCCAGGTTGCCAATGCCCGACGAGAGATCGGGATGGTCCGGCCCCAGAGCCTTTTCCCAGATCGCTAGCGCACGCTCGTAGAGGCGTTTTGCCTCCGGATACTGGCCCTGGGCGGCGGCCAGCTTCCCCAGGTTATTGAGCTCGATGGCCACCCGCGGATGCGCCGGACCCAGGGCCTTTTCGCAAATATTCAGAGAACGGCGGTACAGCCCCTCGGCTTCGGCATAGCGCTGCCCGGTCTTGTACAGCAGTGCGAGATTGTTGAGGCTCTCGGCCAGCCGCGGATCGTTCGCACCTAGGGTTTTCTCGCGGATGGCGATGGCGCGCTCATAAAGCGGCCGGGCCTCGGCCAGGCGCCACTGGCTGCGGTAGACCTCGCCGAGGTTGGTGAGCGTGACGGCCACATCCGGATGCTCCGGCCCCAGCGCGCGCTCCCGTATCGCGAGGGCGCGTGTGTGGACTTTTTGCGCGTCCTCGTACTTCCCCTGGGTTTGATAAAGCACGCCCAGGTTATTCAGGACCATGGCCGCATCCACGCTGGCTGCACCGAGCGCCTGCTCGCAGATCGCGAGCGCATCCCGGTAAAGCGACTCCGCTTCGGTGTACCGGGCCTCCAGTCGGTAGATCCCGGCAAGATTGCTGAGCGCCGTCACCAGGTGGGTCTCCCGTCCTTCCGGTGCTTTCTGCCAGATGGCGAGCGCGCGCCGGTAGAGTTTTTCCGCTTCTTCGTAACGGCCTTCGGCCCGGTACGCCGTCGCCAGGTTACTGAGACTCGCGGCCAGGCGGTCATCCTGCGGTCCGAGCCTTTCAGCCAGCGCCAGAGCGGAGGCGTACAGCTTTTCCGACTCGGCGTACGCCCCGCGGTCATATGCTCGCGTCGCTTGCGCTGACAGCCCGCTCCACTCATCCGCCGGAGGAGTTTGCGCAAGCGCCTGCAGGGCCAGGCACACCGTCAGAATACTCGTTAATCCTTGAATTCGAAGCACGCCAGTCATCAGCCAATTTGACTTCAGGGAGCTTGGACGCGACAGGTGTCCGAACGTAAGATAACGGTGTGTTCCTTACGGTAACAGTAAGGAGTGTTACATCTACGCGACTCATCACGAGGATGCTACTCTAATCTGTAAGTACATCCTGGAGCGCATTTCAGTGCAGCTAAATAAATTTTCTGCTGAGTCCGTCCGGACGCAGCTCAGGAAAATTCTATCCAGCAGCACTTTCGCGCGTTCCGAGCGCCTGGCGCGTTTCTTGAATTTCACCATCGACGAGACGCTGGAAGGCCGCGGCGATCAACTCAAGGAATTCGTAATCGGCGTGGAGGTCTTCGACAAGACCGAAAAGTATGATCCACGCATGGATCCTATCGTTCGCGTGGAAGCGCGTCGCCTTCGCGAGAAGCTGCGCAAATACTACGAGACCGAGGGCCGCGAGGACCCGCTCCACATCGAGTTCCCAACCGGAAGCTACGCGCCGGTAGTGCAGACGCGGGATAGCGTGGCGGCTTCAGGCCCCGGGGGCGCGGCCGTCGAAAACGCCATCGCCGTACTGCCATTCGCCAACCTGAGCTCCGAGCAGGAGAACGAATATTTCAGCGACGGGCTGACCGAAGAGCTGATCAATGCCTTGACCAAGGTCGACGGCCTGCGCGTGGTGGCCTGGAGCACAGCATTCCAGCTTAAAGGCAAAGCGCGCGACATCCGGCGGATTGGGGAGCAGCTGCGCGTGCGCGCCGTGCTGGAAGGCAGTGTACGGCGTACCTGCGACCGGCTGCGCATCACCGCGCAACTACTCGATACCAAGGATGGTCATTATCTTTGGTCCGAAACCTATGAGCGCCCGATCAAGGACGTATTCGCCATCGAAGATGAGATCTCGTCCGCGATCGTGGGGGCGCTGCGCATTAAGCTCACTGGGCCCGCAGGGCGATCCCTGATCACGCGCTATACCGAGAATCTACAGGCCTATCATCTCTATTTCAAAGGGCGTTTTTACTGGAACAAGCGCACCGAGGAGGATTTCTACAAAGCGCTGGGCTATTTCGA
>JACXTT010004928.1_pt1 | contig 19608 bp, 15 predicted proteins | sample 9270951 | NCBI WGS metagenome assembly JACXTT01 (sample SAMN15532306, study PRJNA645909) | rock metagenome | isolation source: weathered quartz diorite | place: Puerto Rico | collected 2017-06-21 | reverse complement strand
GCTTCACCGCGACCCTGTTCCTGGCGCGGCGTGGTGAGAAGAGCTTCGCCGCGCTCGGTACGCCCGAGGCGGTCGCGGAGTTCTTCCGGCGCGAGTTCGCGGATGCGGTACCACTCATGCCGGACCTGCTCAGCGAGTTCGCGGCCCACCCCCAGGGCCAGCTCGGTACGGTGCACGCCATTCCCTGGCAGATCGAGGGCCGCGTGCTGCTGCTCGGTGACGCCGCCCACGCGATCGTGCCCTTTCACGGTCAGGGGATGAATGCCGCGTTCGAAGACTGCGTGGTGCTCGACGAGCTCATCGGAGAGCACGCGGACTGGGCGGCGGCGTTCGCGCAGTTCGAGCAGGCGCGCCGCCCGAACGCGGCGGCGATTGCGCAGATGGCGCTCGAGAACTACGGCGAGATGCGTGATGCGGTGCTCGATGCACGGTTCGTCCGCCGCAGACAGATCGCCCTCGGACTCGAGCGGCGCTTCCCCGATCGTTTCATCCCGCGCTACTCGATGGTGATGTTCCACCCGGAGATTCCGTACGCGGAGGCGCTGCGCCGCGGCGCGGTGGAGGCGCAGCTGCTCGAGGAGCTCGATCGCGGAGCCGGCGTCGAGCCGGATGCGGCGCTGGCGGAGAAGCTGGTGCGGGAGCGCCTGCCGCCGATCGACTGAGCGTGGCACTCAACCCGCCTGCGGGCGGGTGAATCCGCGGCAGACCGCCGCCAGCTTGTTGCCGTCGGGGTCGCGCACGTAGGCGGCGTAGAGATCCGCAGCGTAGTGCGGCCGCAGCCCCGGCGCGCCTTCCGAGGCGCCGCCGCGCGCGAGCGCCGCGGCGTGGAACTCGTCCACCTCCCTCCAGGAGCGCGCCATGAAGGCCACCATCGTCCCGTTGCCCGCGGTCGCTGGGCGCCCGTCGAACGGCGGGCACAGCCACAGCGCAAGCTCGACTCCGCGGGCACGGTCGTACGTTCCCCACCCGTGCCAGCCCTGCCACTCGGGGTCGTCGCAGCGCACGAGTCCGAGCGCGCCGAGCACTGCATCGTAGAAGCCTGCGGCGCGCTCCGGGTCGTTGGTGCCGAGAGTGACGTACGTGAACATGCCGATGAATCGAGCCGCCTCAGTGAGGGCGCGGCGCCTCGGGCGCGAAGCGCCGCTCGAGCGTCACGAACGTCACGGGATAAGCGTGGTGCTCGTCCGCCGGATGCCTGCTGCATTCGACGTCGGCCCACTGGGTGGAATCGAAGTCGGGAAAGAATGTGTCGCCCGGCACATCGGCGTGCACGTGGGTGAGGTAGATGCGGCGCGCCAGCGGCAACACCAGCCGGTAGACCTCCGCACCGCCGATCGCCACGAGCTCCGCGTAGCCGCCGCCGTGCGCGAGCGCCTCAGCCAGCGAATGCACGGCGTCGACGCCGGCGGCGTGCCAGGCGCGATCCCGCGTCAGCACCAGATTGACGCGTCCGGGGAGCGGACGGCCGATCGACTCGAAGGTCCGCCGTCCCATGAGCACTGCCTTGCCGAGAGTGAACGCCTTGAAGCGCTGCAGGTCCCTTGGCAGCCGCCAGGGGAGCGCGTTGCCGCGGCCGATCACGCCGTTCTGAGCCATCGCGACGATCAAGGAAATCAGCGGCTGCGCGGCGCTCATGGTGAAATTATGACAGGCGGGGTGCAGGCAGGGCCATCGGGTGAAGCCGTTACGGATCAGATCTCGACGGCGGTGTTGAGTACCACGACGTCCCGGAAGGGCATGCGGAAGAACTCCGCCGCCTGCGTGCTGTACTGCTGCATGCGCGCAAACAGCCGCCGCTGCAGGCCGCGCAGACCCGGCAAAGGTCGTGCGCGCACGACGTGGCGGCCGACGAAGAAAGAGCTGTCCTCGGTGAACACGCGCAGACCGCGCGCGCGGCAGGCCTTGAGGGCTTCGGCCACGTCCGGGGTCTCCATGAAGCCGAAGCGCGCGGTGATGAAGTGCACGCCGGGCGCCACCTCCTCGATGCGCAGCCGCCGCACCGGGTCCTGGCGTGGGGTGTCGGTGATCTCGACGTTGAGAATGATGACGCGCTGATGCACGACATGGTTGTGCTCGATGTTGCGGATCAGCGCCGACGGCACCAGATGGGAGTTGCTCGCGAGAAACACGCCGGTGCCCGGCACACGCTGCACGCCCGCGACGAGCTTGCCGAGCTCGCTGCGCGGCACCGCCATCTTCGCGAGCGCCGCGCGCAGCTCGAGACGGCCGCTGCGCCAGGTGGTGAACATCACGCACAGCGCCGCGCCGAGCGTCAGCGGGATCCATCCGCCGTTCGGAACCTTGGTCATGTTGCCGGCGACATAGGCGCAGTCGGTCACGAGCATCACACTGAACAGGCCCGCCACCTGCCAGGCCGGCCAGTTCCACTGGGTCGCGGCGACAAAGGCGCCGAGGATGGTCGTCACCACCATGGTGCCGACGACCGCCGCGCCGTAAGCGCCGCCCAGCGCGTCGGATGAGCCGAAGCCGACGACGAAGCCGCACACCGCGATGAACACCAGCCAGTTGACGATCGGCACGTAGATCTGCCCCTGCTCGAGCGCCGAGGTCTGCAGCACCCGCAGCCGCGGCAGCAGATCGAGATGCACCGCCTGGCGGGCCATGGAGAAAGCTCCCGAGATCGTCGCCTGCGAGGCGATGACCGTGGCCGCAGTCGCCAGGATCACCGTCCATGGCAGGAGCTCCGCCGGAACGAGGTGGTAGAGCGGGTGCGCGTCCGGCTTGCCGAGCTCGAGCAACAGCGCGCCCTGCCCGAAATAGTTGACGACGAGCGCAGGTCCCACCAACACGTACCAGGAGACGCGCACCGGCTGCCGGCCGAAGTGCCCCATGTCGGCGTAAAGGGCCTCCGCACCGGTGAGCGCCAGGAACACCGCGCCGATGATCGCGAGCGCCACCGGCGGCCGGTGCAGGAGCAGGCCGACTCCGCACAAGGGGTTGAGCGCGGCGAGCACGTGTGGGTTGCGGGCGATCGGCACCGCGCCCGCGATGGCGATGACCACGAACCAGACCACCATGATCGGCCCGAAGAGACTCGCGACCCGAGCCGTGCCGTGGCGCTGATAGGCGAAGAGCGCGGCGATGATGATCAGGGTGATCGGAACCACGGCGCGCTTGAAGCCGGGATTCAACAGCTCGAGGCCCTCCACGGCGCTCAGGACCGATATGGCGGGCGTGATCAGCGCATCGCAGAAGAAAACCGCGGTTCCGGTGAGCGCCAGCCCCACCGCCACCTTCGCCCAGGTGCTGCCGGTGATCAGCCGTCGCTGCGCCAGTGCGAACAGCGCCAGGATCCCGCCTTCGCCGTCGTTGTCGGCCCGCATGATGACCGTCACGTACTTGAGCGTGACGGAGATGGTGAGAGCCCAGAAGATGAGCGACAACACCCCGAGCACCGCTTCGGTGTTGAAGGTGCCGGAGGCATCGACCGCCTGCTGCAGCGCGTACAGGGGGCTGGTGCCGATGTCGCCGTACACGATGCCGGTCGCGCCGACGATCGAGGACAGACTGAGGCGACGCGATTGGTTCATGCTCGGGGTGAGCTCGGCGGCGCGGGCGCCTCAGCGGCGGCGCGCGCGCGGCTCCCGGGCACGCGAGCGTGGTGCGCGCGGCGGCCACAGCATGGTGCCGCGACAGCGCTCACTGCCGCAGCGGCACGCGAACACCTCATCGATATCCGGCGGGTCGTCGGCTTCGCGCTGGATCTGGTAGTCGTAAGTGAGCTCCTCGCCCGCCTCGATGTCGCGGATCGCGTCTATGAACACCCTTCCGGCCTCGATCACCGATTCGCAGTTGGGCTCGCAGGAGTGATTCACGAAACGCGCCTCGTTGCCGTCGATCCCGGCGTCGATCACGGTGCGCGCGTCGACGATGAAGAGAAAGGTGTGATTGTCGCGCGGCTGCCTGTGGTCGTAGCGGCGGTCCGCCTCGGCGTGCGACACACGTTCGCCGAGGTACTCGATGATGCGCGTGTCGCGCGGAATGCGCCCGCTGGCGAATACTCCGAGGCCGTGCAGCGGTGACTCGCGCACTTCGATCGGCGGCCCCTTCTGCCCAGCGTCCGGGCAGCTCATACCGCCACCGGCGCAGCGATGGGCGGATGATGCTGGTAGTTCACGAACTCGAAGTCCTCGTAGCGGTAGTCGAAGATGCTCGCCGGGCGGCGGCGGATCCGAAGCTGCGGCGGCACGTACGGGGTGCGCGAGAGCTGCAGATCCGCCTGCTCGAGGTGATTGAGGTAGAGGTGACAGTCGCCGCCGGTCCAGACGAGCTCGCCGGGCTCGAGGTCGCATTGCTGCGCGAACAGGTGCGTGAGCAGCGCGTAGCTGGCGATGTTGAACGGCACGCCGAGAAAGACATCGGCGCTTCGCTGGTAGAGCTGGCAGGACAGCCGCCCCGCGGCCACGTAGAGCTGGAACAGCGCGTGGCACGGCAGCAGGTGCATGTGCTCGAGCTCGCCCACGTTCCAGGCGCTGATGATGATGCGGCGAGAGTCGGGGTTGGTCTTGAGCTGCTCCACCGCGCGCGCGATCTGATCGATGCTGCGCCCGTCGCCCGTGGGCCAGGCGCGCCACTGCCTGCCGTAGACCGGCCCGAGCTCCCCCTGGGCATCGGCCCATTCGTCCCAGATGCTGACGCCGCGCTCGCGCAGCCAGGCGACGTTGGTGTCGCCGCGCAGGAACCACAGCAGCTCGTAGATCACCGAGCGTACGTGGATCCTCTTGGTGGTGACCAGCGGGAACCCGTCCGCGAGATCGAAGCGCATCTGTTGCCCGAACACCGACAGCGTGCCGGTGCCGGTGCGGTCCTGCTTGCGCACGCCTTCGGAGCGGATACGGCGCAAGAGCTCGAGGTACGGTCTCATTGTGCGACCGCGAAGTTACCCGAGGGGGCGCGGGTGCGGTACGCCCACACCAGGAGCGCCGCGCCGGCGAGGATCATCGGCGCCGACAGCGCCTGCCCCTCGGTGAGCCAGCCGCCGGCGAGATAGCCGATCTGCTCGTCGGGCACCCGGACAAACTCCACGAGGAAGCGCGACACGCCGTAGATCAGCAGGAACAGCCCCGAGGGCGCCAGCCGCGGCCGCGGGCGTGCGGTGAACCACCACAGCACGACGAACAGCAGCAGCCCCTCGAGCGCCGCCTCGTAGAGTTGCGAGGGGTGGCGCACCTCACCGTTCACCTGAAACCCCCACGGCACTGTCGTTACCTTGCCCCACAGCTCGCTGTTGATGAAGTTACCGATGCGGCCGAAGAACAGGCCCAGCGCCGGCAGCGGTACGGTGAAGTCGTAGACGTCGGCGGCGTGGCGGCCGCGGCGCCACGCGAACAACGTCAGCGCGACCGCGACGCCCAGCATGCCGCCGTGGAAGGACATGCCGCCCTCCCAGATCCGCAGCGGATACCACACATCGTTCGCCCAGAACGTCAGTCCATAGAACAGCACGTAGCCGATGCGGCCGCCGAAAATCACGCCGAGCATGGCGAAGAAGATCAGATCGTCGACGTCGGCCTTCTTCCAGGTCGAGCCGGGCTGGGCCGCGCGCCGCCGGGCGAGCCACCAGGCGGCTGCGAACCCGAGCAGGTACATGATGCCGTACCAGTGCACCTTGATCGGGCCGACCTGGAAGGCAACCCTGTTGAAAGCGGGGTAGGTGAGCATCGAGGCGCGAAGTTTAGCCGACCTCGCGAGTCACGCGGCAGAAGAAGGCCTTGAGATAGCGGGTCTCGGGAATCGCCGGGTGCACCGGGTGGTCGGGCGACTGACCGCCCGCCTCCAGGATCTGCACCAGTCGCCCGCTGTGACGCGCGGCGCTCTGGATGGCGTTGACGAGCTCGTCCGGGGCGAGATGGTACGAGCATGAGCACGACACCAGCAGCCCCTCGTCCCCGAGCAATCCGAGGGCCAGCTGATTGAGCTTGCGGTAAGCCGCCTGGCCCTGCGGGATGTCCTTCTTGCGCTTGATGAACGCGGGCGGATCGAGAATCACCACCTCGAAGCGCTCGCCCTGCTCGCCGAGCGATTTCAGTCCGTCGAAGGCGTCGGCGCGCAGCACCTCGAGCGCGACGCCGTTGCGCATGGCGTTGCGCCGTGCGAAATCGAGCGCCGCCTCCGAGGCGTCCAGGCACAGCGCGCTTGAGGCGCCGTGGCGCAGCGCCGTAACCGCCCAGGCTCCCACGTACGAGCACACATCGAGCACGCGCGCGCCCGCAGGGATATAACGCGCGAGCCGCGCGCGGTTGGCACTCTGGTCGTAGAACCAGCCGGTCTTCTGCCCGGCCGCGAGCGGCGCCGCGAAGGTGAGCCCCCCTTCCAGCACCTCGACCTCGGCCGGCACCTCGCCGAAAGCGATTTCGGCGAGCTGCGGCAGATGCTCGAGCTCACGCACCGCGGAGTCGTTCTTCCAGAAAAGACCCCGCGGGGACGCGACGCTCCGTACCGCCGCCTCGATCACGTGCTTGAGCGCCTCCATTCCGGCGGTGGCGATCTGGCCGACGACGAGCTCACCGTAACGATCGAGCACCAGCCCGGGCAGAAGGTCCGACTCTCCGAACACCCAGCGGCAGTAGTGCGCGCTGCCGAGCCTGCGGCGCAGCACGAGCGCCGTTGTGAGGCGCCGCTCGATGAGCGCCCGGTCGACCGGCTGTGCCGTGTTGCGGGACAGGATGCGCGCGCAGATGAGCGCGTGCGGATTGACGCACGCGTAGCCGAGAAAGGCATCGCGGTGCGTGCGCAGCTCCGCCACTGCGCCCGGGCTGAACGCCGTGAGCGGCGTGCTGGCCGTGTCGATCTCGTTGCTGAACACCCACAGGTGCCCCGCGGCGAGGCGCCGCTCCTCGCCGCGCTTCAGGCGCAGGACGGGCGCGGCCGCAGCCGCAGAGTCAGTGGGCAGGGGTTTAGGGTGTGACACGGAATCGGGTGCGAGAAAGGCGAAATCGAAGTATACCAATCAATGTAGATGCGCCGGCCAGCCCTTCTCTGATGGCGAACGTGGCAACCCCTGACGCGCTATGATCGAACTGTCCGTGGCACTGCCGCGGGAGGTGGAACGATGTCGGCAGGGAAGCAGGCTCAAGCGATTCCAGACTCGTCCGGGATCTATCAGATCCGCTGCAAGCGCAACGGGAAGGGGTATGTCGGCAGCGCAGTGACTCTCCGAGTGCGGTGGGAAGCACACCAGCGCGGGCTGCTAAAAGGCCTACATCATAGAAGACTCATCGCGCCGGGCGGTGCGGTCGTCCGAATTACCAATCTCTCCGCCTTCTGCCGTGCCTACGGCCTGTGTAAGGTCCACATGTTCGAACTGAAGAGCGGTAAGCGTCCGAGCCACAAGGGCTGGACCTTCAAGCATGACGCAGACCGAGCATTTGAATAGCGACGGCATGCCGAAGTATACGAACCGTCTCGCGTCCGAGACGAGTCCGTACCTGCGTCAACACGCGCACAATCCTGTCGACTGGTACCCCTGGGGCAGCGAGGCGTTCGAACGCGCTCGCAGGGAGGGGAAGCCGATTCATCTGAGCGTGGGTTATTCAGCCTGCCGGTGGTGCCACGTTCTCGAGAGAGAGAGTTTCGAAGACGAAGCCACCGCGCGCATCCTCAACGACAACTTCGTCAACATCAAGGTCGACCGCGAGGAGCGCCCCGACATCGATCGCATCTACCAGATCGCGCAGCAGATGCTCACGCAGCGCGGCGGCGGTTGGCCGCTCACCATGTTCCTGACACACGACGACCAGCGGCCGTTCTTCGGCGGCACCTACTTTCCCAAGGAGGCACGCTACGGCCTGCCGGCGTTCAAGGACATCCTGCTGCGCGTCGCCGACTTCTACCGCCAACACTCTGCGGAGCTGCGCCGGCAGAACGAGGCGCTCATGGCGGCCTTCGCCGAGCTCAACCCGCCACCGGCGGGCGCCGACAGCAGGCTCACCGAGGCGCCGCTCGAGAGCTGCCGCGAGCAGCTCGCGCGCGGCTTCGATCCCCGCTACGGCGGCTTCGGCGGTGCACCGAAGTTTCCGCATCCGCAGACGATCGAGTGGCTGCTGCGGCGCTGGCACGCGAGCGCCGGTGCACCCGAGCCCGATCTCGAGGCGCGGCACATGGCGACCCTTACGCTGCGCCGGATGGCCGAGGGCGGAATCAACGACCAGCTCGGCGGCGGCTTCTGCCGCTATTCGGTCGACGAGTACTGGATGATCCCGCACTTCGAGAAGATGCTCTATGACAACGGCGCGCTGCTCGCGGTGTACGCGCAGGCGGCGCTCGCCACCGGCGATGCTTCGCACGCGAGCGTTGCCGGGGCGATCGCCGACTGGACGTTGCGCGAAATGCAGTCTCCCGAGGGCGGGTACTACTCGAGCCTCGATGCCGATTCTGAGGGGCACGAGGGCAAGTTCTACGTCTGGGACCGCGAGAGGGTCCGCGCCGCGTTGACCGCGGAGGAGTACGCGGTGTTCGCGCCGCGCTTCGGTCTCGACGGGGACACGAACTTCGAAGGCCGCTGGCACCTGCGCGTGGCCGCCGCCACCGAGGACATTGCGCGCCAGACAGGCCGCACGGCGGAGGAAGTCGAGGCGCTGCTCGGCGCGGCGTGCGCGAAGCTCCTCGCCATCCGTGCGCAGCGCGTATGGCCGGCGCGCGACGACAAGGTGCTGACGTCCTGGAATGCGCTGATGATCCGCGGCATGGCGATCGCGGCCCGCGCTCTCGAGCGCGCCGACCTGCTCGAGTCCGCCGAGCGCGCGCTCGCCTTCATTCGCACGACGCTATGGCGCGACGGGCGCCTGCTGGCCACGTACATGGAGGGCCGTGCGCACCTCAACGCCTACCTCGACGACTACGTGCTGCTCGCCGACGCATTGCTCGAGCTGCAGCAGCTGCGCTTTCGGGGCGAGGAGCTCGAGCTTGCGCGGCAGCTTGCCGAGGTGGTGCTCAGCCACTTCGCCGACGATGCCGCCGGCGGCTTCTACTTCACCTCCGACGATCACGAGGCCCTGATCCATCGCATGAAGACTTTCGGCGACGACGCGACGCCTTCGGGCAACGGTGTCGCCGCCAGCATGCTGTTGCGCCTCGGGTACCTGCTGGGCGAGCCGCGCTACCTCATGGCCGCCGAGCGCACGCTCCGCGCGGCCTGGCCGGCGCTCGAGCGCCACCCGCACGCGCATATCAGTCTTCTCACGGCGCTGGAGGAGCTGCTGCACCCGCCTGACATCATCATCCTGCGCGGTGCTGCGGCGGACATCGAGGGCTGGCGTCGGGAGCTGGTCCGCTCGTACGAGCCACGCCGCCTGGTTCTCGCGATTCCGGACGATGCGCCCGACTTGCCGCCGGCTCTTGCCGAAAAGCCGGCGCACCCTTACCCGGTCGCCTACGTGTGCCGCGGCAGCACCTGCTCTGCGCCGCTCGATTCGCTCGAGGCGCTCCTCGGGCATTTGCAGGAGGACAAGCCGCCAGTCAGGTCGGCGTAAGGCTCGGCGGCTTGCGGGCGTTGCGGGCGCGCTCGAAGCTGCGCCCGATTTTAAGCAGCAGCCCGTCGCGGAAGCGCGGGGCGACGAAGTGAATGCCGACGGGTAGTCCGGCCACGAATCCCGCCGGCACCGTGAGACTCGGATAGCCGGCGATCGCCGCAGCCGAGCACATCGGGGGCCAGCCGCCGCTGTTCTCGTAGCGATCACCCCAGACGTGGTCGATCAGCTCCGCCGGACCATTGCCCGATGCCACCAGCGCATCCACCCGATATTTCGCAAAAATCGCGCCGAGACCGCTCGTGTCGGCGACGTCGGTGATGTGCTCCAGCGCCTTGAGATACGCCGGACTGGTGCGTGGCCCGCACTTCTCGGCCTGCTCGAACAGCTCCTGTCCGAAAAGCGGCATCTCCTCGGCGGCGTGTTGGTCGTTGAAGGCGATGAGGTCGGCGAGTGTGCGCACCGGCAGGCTGCCGTTGAGCCGGGCGAGGTAGGCGTTCACCTCCGCCTTGAAGTCGTAGAGCAGGACCTCGAGCTCCACCTCGAGGAGTGTCGGCCATCCGGGATGAGTCGGCACGTCGACGAGCTCGAAGCCCTCCTGCTCGAGGAGCTTGAACCAGTCCTGTGACTGGCGCAGCACCTCCGGGTGTGTCGAGTCCGGCGGCGCCAGCCGCCCGAGCCGCAGCCCCTTCGGTACCGACTCGAGGGCGGTCACTCCGTCCCAGTGCACCGTCGGCTCCGCCATGACCGAGATCAGAAGAGCCGCGTCGGCGACCGAGCGCGTCATGGGACCGGTCGTGTCCTGGCGCGAGCTGATCGGCACGACGCCTGTTGCGCTCACCAGACCCATGGTGGGCTTCAAGCCGACGAGACCGTTGATCGAGGCGGGTGCGAGGATCGAGCCGTCCGTCTCCGAGCCCACCGAAGCCGTGCACAGGTTGGCGGTGGTGCCGGCCGCCGGCCCGGCGCTCGAGCCCGATGGATTGCGGGTCGGGTCGTAAGGGCAGCGCGTCTGTCCGCCGACCGTGCTCCAGCCGCTGACCGAACGGGTGGAGCGGAAGTTCGCCCACTCGCTCAGGTTCGCCTTGCCGAGCGCGATCGCGCCCGCGGCGCGCAGCCGCGCCGCGACCGGCGCATCCTCGGAATGCCGCGCGGCCGCGAGCGCCAGCGACCCTGCAGTGGTGGGTAGCGGATCGCGCGTCTCGATGTTGTCCTTGAGGAGAATCGGAATCCCGTGCAGCGGTCCGAGCAGCTTCCCGGCCCCGCGAGCGGCATCCAGGGAGCGTGCCGCGGTGAGGGCATCCGGATTCAAGGCGAGTACGGCGCCGAGCTTCGGTCCACGCCGATCGTAGCGATCGATGCGCGCGAGGTAGCCGCGCGTCAGCGACTCGGCGCTCGCGCGACCCTCGGCCTGCGCGCGACTGAGCTCCGCGATCGATTTCTCGCTCGGCTCGAAGTCCGCACCGCGGCCGCTCTGGGGTCGTGATGGATCGCCGCCGGGCGCGGCCGCGGCGGCGTCGCTGCCCCCAGCGACCGCGAACGCGCCGATGCCTTCAACGAATTCTCGCCGTTTCATGCAGGGCCACCAATCCGCACGTCAGGACAGCAGCTCGACGTTGCCGCCGATGGCGGCGGTGTTGATGGTGAGCGTGCGCTCGGTGGCGAAGCGCAGCAGGTAATGCGGTCCGCCGGCCTTCGGCCCGGTGCCCGACAGGCCCTGGCCGCCGAAGGGCTGCACACCGACCACCGCGCCGATCATGTTGCGATTCACGTAGGTGTTGCCGACTGGCAGCGAGCGAAACAGGTGCCCGGCGACGCTCTCGAGGCGGCTGTGCACCCCGAGCGTGAGCCCGTAGCCCGTGCCGCGGATCGCCTCGAGCACCTGCGGCAGCTCCCCGCTGCGATAGCGCACCACGTGCAGGATCGGTCCGAACTCCTCGGTCCGGAGCTGGTCGAGGCGGCGCAGCTCGAACAGGTGCGGCGGGAAGAAATGACCGGCCTGCGCGAGGCCGGCAGGCAGCTCGCAGGCGTACAGCAGTTTCGCCTCAAGGCGCATGCGCTCGGCATGCCGCGAGAGGCGCTGCCACGCCGCCGCCGAGATGACCGGGCCGACATCGGTCGCCGCATCCTGCGGCGGGCCGATCTTGAGCAGGCGCATGGCGCCGATCAGCATCGCGACGATGCGCTCGGCGATTTCCGCCTGCACGTACAGCACGCGCAGCGCCGAGCAGCGCTGCCCGGCGCTGGTGAATGCCGAGGCGATGACATCGTCGACCACCTGCTCGGGGAGCGCCGTCGCATCGACCACCATCGCATTGACCCCGCCGGTCTCGGCGATCAGCGGCACGATCGCGCCGTCGCGGGCGGCGAGGGTGCGATTGATGGTGGCCGCCGTCGCGGTGGAGCCCGTGAACGCCACACCGGCGAGCGCCAGGTGCTTGAGCGCCACCTCGCCGAAGGGCGGACCGTCGGCGGGGGTGAGCTGCAGGGCGGTGGCCGGCACACCCGCCTCGTGGAGCAGTTTCGTCATCGCGTGCGCGATGAGAGGAGTCGCAGGCGCCGGTTTCGCCACCACCGTGTTGCCCGCAGCGAGCGCCGCGGTGATCTGACCGGTGAAGATCGCCAGCGGGAAGTTCCACGGACTGATGCACACGAATACGCCGCGCCCGTGAAGTGAGAGCGTGTTGCGCTCGCCCGTCGGCCCGGGCAGCTCCTGCGGCGCGCCGAAGAGCTCCCGGCCGCGCGCCGCGTAGTAACGGCAGAAGTCGATCGCCTCGCGCAGCTCCGCGAGCGCGTCCGGCAGCGTCTTGCCGGCCTCGCGCACCAGGAGACTCAGGAACTGCCCGCGGCGTGCCTGCAGGAGCTCCGCCGCGCGCTCGAGGCACGCGGCGCGCTCGGGCGCCGGAAGCGCATCCCAAGCCGGCTGCGCCTCGTGCGCCGCCTGCATGGCGGCGCGGATCTCATCCGCGGTGGCATCGCGGGTGAGCCCGACCGTCGCGCAGGTGTCGGCCGGCGAGGTGACCGGCGTCAGCGCATCGTGCCCCGTGCGGCCGCTCAGCACGGGTCCGCCGGTGTAAGTGTCGGCGGCGTACAGCTCGACTTCGGCCTTGAGCGAAGCGAGCGCGGCCGGATCGCCGAAATCTTCCCCCTCGGAGTTGGCGCGCTCGGCGCCGTACAGGGCGCGCGGTTCGCGCACCCGCGCCTCGCGCAACGAGGCGGCGCTGAGTGAGGAGATCGGATCGCGCACCACCTCTTCCACCGGAACCTGCGGATTCATGAACTGATGCACGAAGGAACTGTTGGCGCCGTTCTCGAGCAGTCGCCGCACGAGATACGGCAGCAGCTCTTCGTACGTGCCCACGGGCGCGTACACCCGCACGGGCGCCAGAGTGGGAACCTCGGCGCGCACGGCCTCGTACAGCGCCTCGCCCATGCCGTGCAGGCGCTGGAACTCGTACCGGGCGCCCGGGGGCGCGAGCTCGAGCACCGCGGCGACCGTGTAGGCGTTGTGAGTGGCGAACTGCGGATAGAGCGCGTCGCGCGCGCCGAGCAGCAGCCGGGCGCACTCGAGATAGCTCGCGTCGGTAGCGGCCTTGGAGGTGTACACCGGGAAGCTGGCGAGGCCGCGCTCCTGGGCACGCTTGATCTCACTGTCCCAGTAGGCGCCCTTGACGAGTCGCACCGTCATGCGCCGCCCGCTGTCGCGGGCGAGTGCCGCGACCCAGTCGAGTACCAGGGGCGCCCGGCGGCCATAGGCCTGCACCGCGAGCCCGAGCCCCTCCCAGGCGCGCGTGACCGGATCGCGCGCCAGCGACTCGACGATGTCGAGCGACAGATCGAGCCGGTCCGCCTCCTCGGCGTCGATTGTGAATCCGATGCCAGCGCGTGCGGCGCTGCGCGCGAGCTCGAGCACCCGCGGCGCGAGCCGCTCGTTGACGCGCGCGCTCTGCAGCTGCGTGTAGCGCGGCTCGAGCGCCGACAGCTTCACCGAGATGCCGGAACGCTCCTGCACCGAGCCCGCCGCCTGCCCGCCCAGCGCCTCGATCGCGTGGCGGTAGGCATCGAAATAGCGTTGCGCGTCCGCCTCGGTGCGCGCGCCCTCGCCGAGCACGTCGAAGGAGCACAGGGCGAGCCCGGGCTCGGTGCGACCGCGCTCGAGCGCGGCATCGATCGTCTCGCCGACGATGAAGGCCTGTCCGAGCAGTTGCATCGACTGGCGCAGCGCCGCGCGCACGATCGGGGCAACCATCGGCTTAGTCAGGCTCGAGGCCGAGAATTCCCCCGACAGCTCCGACGACACCTCCGGCAAGAGCTTCCCCGCCGCACCGAGCAGCGTGAACCCCGTTCGCAGCAGGAGGTCGGTGTCGCCCGGAACACCCGCGCCGCGCAGCGCGGCGAGCCGCTCGGCGATCAGCTGGTCGGCGCGCTTCGGGTCCGGGGTGCGCAGCAGCGCCTCCGCGAGGCTCATAAGGGCCTTGCCCTGCGCGCTGTCGAGCGGGAACTGCTCGAGCATCCGATCGAGGAGCGGCCGGGAGCGCCGGTCGGCACGCGCGACTTCGACCCAGCGGGCGGCGCGGGCGCGGGCGCGCTCGAGCGCGGCCTGCTCGCCCGTGAGGTCCTCGAGCATCTCTCCGGAGGCGTCCGCCTCGGGGCGCAGCGTCGCCGCGCGCACTCTCGCGCGCAGCCCCGCCAGGCCCTGCGGGTCGTGATTCATGCGCCCGGCAGTTGCGGTATCGGTCATGACGCTCGGTCCCTTTGTCTAGTTAATTACGCTTATGTTAGTCTCATTTGTAGAGAATAATCTCACGTTATAGCTACATAAACAGCATAATTTACTGTCATGACACCGAAATCCCCGGCGCGACAGCAGCCCGCCCCTGCCCCGACGACGACCGCCCGCCGCGGGCTCGACCGCATCGACCGGCAGCTGCTCGCGCGGCTGCAGCAGGATGGCCGCGCGGCGGTGTCGCAGCTCGCGCGCGAGGTGCATCTCACCGTAACGCCGACACTCGAGCGGGTACGGCGGCTCGAGAGCGCCGGATACATCGAGGGGTACTTCGCGCGGCTGAGCCCCGCGCGGCTCGGGCTGGGGCTGCTCGCCTACGTGGAGGTGCAGCTCGATCGCACCACGCCGGATGCCTTCGAGCGCTTCAAGCAGGCGATGCTGGCGCACGATGAGGTAATGGAGTGCCACATGGTGGCGGGAGGCTTCGACTATCTGCTCAAGGTGCGCGTGACGGACATGGAGAGCTACCGTCGCTTCCTCGGGGATCGCATCGCCGCGGTGCGCGGCGTGCAGCAGACCCACACCTACTTCGTGATGGAGGAAGTGAAGTCCACCCACCGCATCGTCGTACCCGACGGCTGAGATCTCACCCCGCCAGGACCTGTTGCCTAGCCCGCCAGCACCTGCGCGATGGCGCGCGCGAAGTACTCGAGATTCTCGCGGCGCAGGCCGGCCACATTCATGCGGCTGTCGTCGGTCATGTAGACGTGATGGCGGGCGCGGAGCGCCTGCACCTGAGCGCTGGTGATGCCGAGGTAGGAGAACATGCCGCGCTGCGCAGCGATGAAGCTGAAGTCGCGCTGCGGGCAATGCTCCCGGAGCAGCCTCACGACCTCGTGACGCAGGCCCTGGATGCGCCCGCGCATGGCGTCGACCTCCTCACTCCACGCGGCGCGCAGCGCCGCTTCGGTGAGGACCCGGTGAACGATGGCAGCGCCGTGATCCGGCGGCATCGACCAGATGCCGCGCGCGAGGCGCACCAGCTGACTGAAGGCGGCGTCCGCGGCCTTGGTGGTCTCGTTGACGATGTGCAGCGCGCCGGTGCGCTCGCGATAGAGGCCGAAGTTCTTCGAGCACGACACCGCGCACAGCACCTCCGGAAGCTCGGCACAGAACAGCCGCACGCCGAAGGCGTCCGCCTCCAGGCCCTCGCCGAGCCCCTGGTAGGCCATGTCGATGAACGGCACGAGCCCGCGGCCTTGCACGAGCGCGAGCAGCTCGCGCCACTCATCCTGCGACAGATCCGCTCCGGTGGGGTTGTGGCAGGAGGCGTGCAGCAGCACCACGGAGCGCGCCGGCAGCCGCTCGAGACCGGCCATCATGTCGCCGAACTGCACGCCGCCCGTCGCGGGATCGAAGTAGGGATAGCGCTCGAGCCGCAGCCCGCAGCCGGATAGCAGCGGCACGTGATTGGCCCAGGTCGGCGTGCTCACGTGCACGACGGCATCGGGTGAGGCCGCGCGGATCAGCTCGGCACCGAGTCGCAGCGCGCCGCAGCCGCCCGGGGCCTGCACGGTGCGCACACGCGCGGTGAGGCGCGCTTCGTGCTGGTCGCCGAGTACCAGGCGCTCGATCGCCTCGTTGAATGCGGCGTTGCCGGAGGCGGCCACGTAGCTCTTGGTGGTCTGCTGCGCCAGCACCGCGCCCTCGGCCTCGCGCACTGCCCTGAGGACCGGCGTCTCCCCGCGCTCATCACGATAGACCCCGACGCCGAGATCGACCTTGCGCGGGTCGGTGTCGGCGCGGAAAGCGGCCATCAGGCCGAGGATCGGATCGGGGATGACGGTCTCGAGCCGCTCGAACATGCCGGTGACTCCGCGCCTTTTTACGCAACGGTAGCACGCGCCGGGCTGCACCGCCCGAAAGAACCGTCGGTCGGCGCGGCCCCGCAAACCATCTTAATATTCGCGGGCGTATGCGATGCTCAACTGGTTCATGAGCCGACCCCGCGCCGTGGCCGGTGCCTGCGCGGTCTGCGCGATTGCCGTCGGCGCGGCTCGGGCTGCTGAACCTGGTGCCCCCGGAGCAGCGCCGGCGTCCGTGGCCAATCCGGCGACGGCACAGGAGCTGCCGCAGGTCGTCGTAATCGCCAATACCCCGCTGCCAGGGCTTGGTCTGCCTGCGAATGAAATACCCGCGAACGTACAGACGGCAGACGGCAAGGAGATGCAACGTCAGCAGACTCTCGATCTCGCGGACTACCTGAATAACAGCTTCAGCGGCGTCAGCGCCAGCGCGAGCGCTGCCAACCCGTTTCAACTGGATGTCAACTACCACGGGTTCACCGCTTCTCCGCTGCTTGGCACGCCGGAAGGCCTGTCTGTTTACGTAGACGGCGTGCGGGTCAATGAGTCATTCGGCGACACCGTCAACTGGGATTTGATCCCACAATCGGCGATCTCGACGGTGACCCTGATGTCCGGCTCCAATCCGGTTTTCGGGTGGAATACCTTGGGCGGCGCACTCCTGCTGCGCACCAAGAGCGGCCATGACAACCCCGGTACCGAGTTCGAGGCCACGGGCGGCTCTTTCGGTCGGCGCTTGTTCGAAGGCGAGACCGGCGGAGAGTTCGGCAACCTTGACTACTTCCTGACCACGAGCTTCTTCGACGAAACCGGTTGGCGCGACCAGTCAGCCTCCCGGGTCTGGCAGGCTTTCGGCAAGGCCGGCTGGCAGAACGACCGCACCGACATCGACCTGAGCTACAGCTACGCGGATACCCGCCTCTACGGGAATGGCGCGACACCGCAGAGCCTGTTGGCATACCGGCGTCAGGCGAGCTATACGCCGGACTTGACCGCAAATGTCCTGAATTTCGCGAATCTCACCGGAACCCAGTTCCTGACCGAGACGCTGCTGGTATCCGGCAACGTCTACTACCGCCATTTGACCACCACCAGCAACAACACCAATGTCAACGACGGCTACCTCTCGGATAACTACAGTGGGCCGCCGCTGGACTGCGCGGGGACGCCAGGCAGTGTGACTGCTCTTGTCTATTGCGCCCCCGGACAGAACGCCGCCGGGCGCCTGACCCAGAGCACCGCGGGCCTCGGCCTGCAGCTTACCGACTCGCGGAAGCTGTTCGGTTGGCCTAACCAGGCGATCGTCGGCGCAGACTACAACCATTCCACCAACACGTTTGCGCAGTCGCACCAGTTCGGGACACTGTCGCCGGATCGAACGGTGATCTACGAACCCAGTCCGTTCAACGGCGAGACGGTGATCTCACTCAGCGGCGCCGACAGGATCTACGGCGCATACCTGACTGACACTCTCTCGACGGGCAGGCTGCTGCACTTCACGGCTTCGATCCGCTACAGCCGCAACAGCGAGACGCTCAACGGTTACAGCTTGAATACCGTCCTTGGACCGCTCTTCGGTCAATCGAACCCTCTCGCAGGCAGTCACACCTTCAGCCGCATCAATCCGGCCCTCGGCTTCACATTGACCCCGACTGAAGTCTGGACGCTCTATGCGAACTACAACGAGGCGAGTCGCGCGCCAACCGTGATTGAGCTCGGTTGCGCCAATCCCACCGTCCCCTGTGGACTCCCCAACGCCTTCGCCAGCGATCCGAGCCTGGCGCAGGTGGTCGCCCGAACGGTGGAGCTCGGAATGCGCGGTAAGCTGCCTGGCGGGCAGCTGCTGTGGAGCGCGGATGTGTTCCACACGATCAACAGGGACGACATTCAATTTATCGCGACCGCCACCAACGCAGGCTATTTCGCCAACTTCGGCAGCACGCGCCGCCAGGGATTGGATCTCGCGCTTGGCGGCAGGCTCGGCCGCCTCGACTGGCGCACGACGTACAGCCGGGTCGACGCCACCTATCGCTCGGCCTTCGCAGTGAGCTCCGGATCAAACAGCACCGCCGACGCCGCCGGCAACATACTGGTTCGCCCCGGAGACCGGATTCCGCTGATCCCGCGCAATACCGCGCGGCTGCAGCTCGATTACGCGCTCAGCGAACACTGGAGCTTCGGCGGAACCGCAATCGCCGTGTCCGGCTCCTACCTTCACGGCAACGAAAACAATCGCAATCAGGCCGGGGCGACCACTGCCGGCGGTGCTTACATCACGGGATCCGGATGGATTGCCGGATACGCCGTGGTCAATCTGCACAGCAGCTACACCCTCGGGAAACACGCCGAGATCTTCGCCCGGCTCGTCAACCTGTTCGACAGGGAATACTTCACGGCCGGATTCCTCAGCCGGAATGCGTTCACCGCCAGCGGCAGCTTTATTCCGGCTCCGGCCAATTGGACCAACGAGAACGCGCTCTCCCCGGCGGAGCCGCGTGCGCTCTGGGCAGGAGTGCGCGTTCGCCTCAATTGATCTGCAAACAACCCGCCGCGGTCAGAACGGCCGGCAGCTCGCGCAGGGTCTGCACGAATGCATCGCACGGCAGGGCGCGCGGGTCGACACCCTCGCTGTAGCCATAGGGCACGCATACGACCGCCAGCCCCGCTGCGCGCGCCGCGAGCACGTCCGTCAGCGAGTCCCCGACCATGAGCGCCTCAAGCGGCCGCACCTTAAGTTCCGCACAGGCCTGCAGCAGCGGCTGTGCATGCGGCTTGCGGTGCACGACGCTGTCCCCGCCCACCACCGCCTGAATCTCACCAGCCAGACCGAAACGCGCCAGCAGGTCGATGGCGGCCTGGCGCGGCTTGTTGGTGGCGACCGCCAGGCTCAATCCCAGGGCGCGCAGCTCCGCGAGCCCATCGGCCACTCCGGGGTACGCGCGCGTCTGGATTTGCTCGAGTTGAAGAGTCCGCTCGTAGTGAAAGGTGAACCGAGCGAGCAGCACTGCGGCATCGGCGGCCGCCGCGTCCGCTCCGAGCCGCGCCACGGCGCGCTCGATCAGGGCGGGCACACCGCCTCCTATGAGCGCGCGGACCTCGGCCGGCGGGAGCTCGCGCAGTTTCTGCTCGGCGAGCGCGCGATTCAAGGCGACGCTGATGTCCGCGGCGGTATCGAGCAGCGTGCCATCGAGGTCGAACAGCACTGCGCGCACGGATCGCGCACGCAGGGACTGCGCACGGGCCGTGCTCACCCGGATCGAGTGCCGTGCACCAGCGCGCGGGCCCGCATGCACACGGCCTCGGGCGTCAGGCCGAGCGCCGCCGCCACTTGCGCCGCCGGCGCCGACTCACCGAAGCGATCGATCCCGAGCACGTCGCCGTCGAAGCCGGTGTAGGCGCGCCAGAAGTGGCTCACGCCGGCCTCGATCGCCAGCACCGGCAGCGCGCGCGGCAGCACCGCGGTGCGATACGCGGGACTCTGCCGGTCGAACTCGGCGCAGTTGGGCATGGACACCACACGCGCAGCGAT